>ERZ808274.942-NODE-942-length-11369-cov-5.860438_pt1 | contig 11369 bp, 17 predicted proteins | sample MGYA00521277_ERZ808274 | MGnify/ENA primary metagenome ERZ808274 (study PRJEB31516, sample SAMN03275597) | gut metagenome | biome: mammalia-associated habitat; material: feces | host: Papio cynocephalus | place: Kenya | collected 2012-07-28 ... | reverse complement strand
AATGAAAAAAGGAAATAATAAAATGAGTGAAGAAATAATTGAAGCTCCAGCTCAAGAAAGCATTGTATATGCTAAAAATATTTTTGAGTTAGGAATGTTAAAAGAGCAATATAAAACAGGGCAAATTGCTTGCACTGAAGATAATAACCAGTATTTTCTTTTCAATGGAAATGACTGGGAGCCAGTAGACGTTAAGAAGACAGCTACAGGTCAATTAGCTCTAAATATCTATGATATTAATAAATCCATAGTTGAGCAACTTGGACCGATGGCAAAAAGAAAAATTAATGGAGCAATTAAAGCTTGTCAGGAATCTCTTGATAAAGATACTGATGATAATTTATATCTTTTGTATGGAAAAGAAATTGGTTATTTTACAATTCTTAATCGAGTTAGGGACAATTCAGAGAAAGATTTAATGGGAACTGCGGTTGACCTTTTATCTGAATTTTCTGAAATTTATGATATTTCTTACCTTGAAACTCAAAAAGTTGTTGAGTTTTGGATTAAATACAAAGATAGAATTACTTGTTTGTATCTTGGTGGTTGGGACGAAGGAATGGTGAATTTCAATGGTTAAAGATTTATATTGTATTTTTTCTATGTTTGACATGACAGTTCAAATTCAAACAGAAGATAAATCAATAGATGAAAAAATTCCATTAAATAGAGCAGTTGAAACAATTACAGACTTTTGTAGAAGTCGTCATATCGGAACTGCACATTTAATGGGCAATACAAGTTATTTAGACGAAATAAAAAATAATATATTAGAATATAGTAAATCAGAATACGGACATAATGTAGTGGAGGTAAAGGTAAATGAGTAATTATTTAATTAAAACAACTAATGTGTACAGAGTTCCAACAGTAGATGATGCTTTAAAGCTTCGCGAGGAACTTGAAGCTATTGATTGCGGCGAGCTTATTAATTTTGCTTATACGACAAAGTATATCAAGGAAAAAGGGCAAATTGTTGAAGAGTATCAGCTCGTCAAGGCTACCATTTCTTTCACTCCTGAGAAAGACCCAGAGCAGAAAGTAGACGCATCTTACGAGGTAACATTTTAATGATTAAATTTGAAAAAGTTTCCAGATTTAAAGATGAAGATATTAAAATGCCTGCGCGCGCAACAGCGAACGCCGCAGGTTATGATATGGCTGCTGCAGAAGATGTGCTAATACCGCCATATTATCAATCAGTAACAGAAATGTGTAAAAATGGTTATTCGGAAAATTCAATTTTTACATTAGATGCGATGAAGAAAATGACTGATAAACCAGGAGCAAGACCAGTTCTTGTATCTACTGGAGTTAAATGTAAACTACCATTGGATAAATACCTTGAACTTTCAGTTCGTTCATCTACTCCGCTTAAATATTGGCTTATTTTAGCTAATGGTGTTGGTATTATTGATGCAGATTATTATGACTGCGAAGCTAATGAAGGAGAAATTTTCTTTCAGCTAATTAATTTAAGTCCTTATCCTATTCAAATTAAAAAAGGAGATATTATTGGGCAAGGTATTATCAAGAAATATTATAAAACCTCAGATGATACTCAGTTCAATAAGACAAGAGCAGGCGGATTTGGTTCTACTGATGCTGATAATATTGCAGTATCCCCAGCTCTTATGTCCGCTATTTAATGAAATTATTGGCTTTAGACCAGAGTAGTCGAATATCAGGGTTTGCCGTTTTTGAAGACGGCAAACTTCTTGATTATGGACACTTTACTTTTACCGATAAAGATTTTGGTGAAAGATTAATGAATATTAAGAATAAGGTTAAGGAATTAATTGAAAAGTATGAAGTAGATGAAGTTATCTTTGAAGATATACAGTTAAAAAATGGCGCGGGAAACAATGTATTAACATTTAAAAAACTTGCGGAAGTTATTGGTGTTTTATGTGAATATTTTACAGAAACTAAGATGCCTAATAGCTCAGTCTTGGCGGTACAATGGCGGTCTACTTTGCAGATTAAAGGTAGAGTTAGGGCGGAGCAGAAGAAGAACGCGCAAGCTTATGTTCAATCTACTTATGGATTAAAATGTACAGAAGATGAAGCTGATGCAATATGTATTGGAACTCATTATTTTGTAAAAGAAGAGACAGAAATGTTTGATTGGTCTTAATAAATAAATTTGACTTTCCTATTTTTTAATTCTATATGAGAATTAAGGTAGGAGGGACACCATGTTAGACTTTATAATTAAATATTGGGTCGAATTCGGATTTGGCTTAATAGTTGCTGGCGGTGGATATTTTATTAAAAGATATATGAAATTAAAAGAAGAGGAACAAAATACTGAACGTGCTAAGTTTTATGATAAACTTAAAAAGGATATGTTTGCTCGATATGATGAGATAGAGAAGGAATCAAGAGATGGAGACCATCAACTCCAAAAGCAACTAGATGCCCTAAGAAAAGGAATTCTTTCGATGCAAAAAAAAGAATTTATTGCCGAATGTCAAGAATTACTCGCTGAAGACCATGATATAACCTTAGAAGAATACCAACAGTGTATTGAAGACCATGATGCTTATAATGGTTTGAAGGGTAATCATAATGGTGATAGCTTATTTGCTCTTGTTGAACAAAAAGCTAAACACATTTCAGACAAATAAAAAAAGAGGAATATTTATTAACCTATCTAATAAATATTCCTCTTTAATTTTGTAAAGATTTCATTTGTAATGTCGATGATTTCTTGCCCATAAGTAGCAAGTAAATCTGCTAAAAGTTCTTCTTGCTCTAACGTTAATTCTACATCATAGCTAAACATTGCCGCATGTGTTATCTCATGGCATAATACTTTTTTCATCTTACGAGAATTAAGGTTTTCATTTATATAGATTGAATGTGTGGCATTGTCACAAGCTCCAAGTGTATATATACCATTAGAATATAGAATTGGATGATTAGGAGAGACAAGAAATATTCTCCAAGTCTCTCCGTTTATTTTAATCATTGTATTTTATTTGATAGAGCAATAATTTTCTTTTGAAGTAATTGTTTCTCTTCTGGAGAAGCATCTTCAATCATTTCACAGATGTCAGAACTTAATTCTTGCATATATTCTTCAAGTTCTTTCATTGCGGTTATTTTATCCTTATGGAGTTCTTTAGATTCCATATACATGCGGCGACGCATTGGACTGCGGCCCTCACGCGCATCGCGCATCTCTATAGGAAATTCTCTTTCATGATAAGGTTCATTGCTTTTATCAATATGCTTATCAGTTCTAGGATAGTTATTATATGAAGAGGAATTATTACCATAGTCTTGACCTCCTCTTTCTCTGTAATACATACGATACTGAGAAGTGTCATTATTATTTTCAGATTTCTCATTCATAGCTTTTGTAATTGTACAATAATAAATAGCCTCTTCGAGGTCTTTTATCATATCAACTACTTCACCTAATTCTTCAGCATCACAATCTTGAAGATTACCCATTTGAGATTGAGCGGCGCTAATTAAACAGTTTTTCATATCATATAGTCTATGCATATATTACGCCACCCTTTCTACAATGAGATTAGCGTTTTGAACGTTAATCGTTTGTGTTGAAGTATTAGTTACACCAGTTGTTGAGCAACATCCAGTAGGAACATCAATATATACACATGAAGCTACATTAAAATATTCTTCTACTGCGGCTGGGGTTACAATCATCTTGGTAGTACGTATTGTTTCTCCATCTATTGTAATAGCTAGAGAAATAGCACCTGCGGTTCCACCAGTAGGAACAGCAATATTACCAGTAAAAGTTACTTTAAATCTTGAGCGGCATTGATTGTTAGATAAGCCTCTCATTTTAATATTTCCACTTCCCTCGGTATGAATAATAGAACAATTACCAGGGATTCTAGTTGTAATAAATACAACATTTTCATTTGCATTTACGGTTTGTACTACGTTACTAGTTAATTCCATAAATTAGTCTCCTTTCAGGAGTTTAACAAATTAGGGAGCTGGCGGGCTCCCTAGAAGTCAAACTATTTAATCATAAAGTTGAACATCCACAGTTTCTATAGCTTGAATAAGGATTAGGAACTGTGTATGCAGGTACAGGTGAAGGATTAAGAGCATTGATAAGATAGCTGTTCTGAGCTGCTTGACTAGCTTGGAATCTAAGGTCAGAATTAGCAGTTGTAAGTTCAGCAATTTTATCATGCAGTGCCTGTGTTTGCATATCTTGTAGTGCGCTTAATACGCTTCTAGTATTAGCGTTTTGGTTTTCCATAAGGTCTCTAGTTGCGTCAGATACAGCTCTACGAGTAGAACATTCTTGGTCTGCTAAGTTATAATTTAATTGAGCAAAGTTTTGAGCATCTTCGTATCTAGTCTGGCAGCAGCATTGCTGTAACTGAGTACCTAAGTTAGTAATACCAGCATTAATAGTGTTGGTATTTTGCATATCTGCGATTGTTTGCTGCGTAATATTGTTATTGATACCAGCAAATCCATTCAGCATGCCTGTGTTCATGGCATAAAATCCATCACAAAGACCACTGTTTACACCATCGATTTTTCTTTCGATGTTTGCGAAATCTGATGTTAAAATATAACCATCAGTAATTCCTGAACCTGTGGAACCGCCTCCGAAGAGTCCATTTCCATTTCCGCCCCATCCTGCGAAGCAGAAGAGGAAGAGTATAATAATCCACCAGGCTCCCCCGTCGCCACCAAAGCCCCAACCATTATCATTGCGGTTAGTACCAGTAGCAGCTGCGATGTCGGCTAAACTATAGCCACTAGTTGCATTATTGAACATATTAATGTCCTCCTTATAAATTTATTATTTAATCCCAAGCATTTGCTTGAAGGCATTAAATTCCTTATCAAAATCTTTTCCGCTTTGTTTACATATATTGCGGGCGATTTGTTCAATATCTGCACTTCTATTCTGCTTTGCTAAAGACAATAGATTAGCTCCCATTGGAGTATTTTGCATTTGTTGTTCAAGTATACTCATCATAAGTTGTTGCGGATTTTGACCGCCTTTAATCATCTGAATTAGCTGCATAGGATTTACGTTATTCATGCGGTTTCCTCCTTAAAATTTTGGCATTTCTGCGGGTTTCTTAGTTACTTCTTTTTGCGCCGGTTGCGGGCTTTGAGCCGGTATCGCCGCAAACATTTCTTTAATCTTTGACATTGTTTCGTCAAATTCCTCTCTAGTTATAAAACTATCAGCATTTGTATTAGAAGTAGTCTCTTGTGCTACTGGAATAGGTTTAAATTCGTACATATTTATTAATGCTGTCCCGTCTAAATTAATTTGTTTCGTATATATTCTTCTATTTGCTATATCCGGGAAGTAAAAAATAGAACCATCAAAGTCTATTGGAATAGCTCTAACTTCTTCTAAAGAAGATACTGGTCTGCCTTTTAAAAAGGGTGGAATTTGTTGCTGCGGCTGCACTTGTTGCTGTTGTCGAGGTGGGTAATAATTGTAATTAGGATACATTTTACTTACCTTCTTTCTATTAACTTTTTCCCTCTTCCTTTCATAAGTATATGCGAATTTTTTGGGAATCTTTTACTTCCTTCGCCCAGATTTCTCCTAGAGTCCAAAATATTTTTCTAAAAATTTTTTGGTATAACGTAAAATAAGGGGTAGGCTCCTTATTCAAGAGCCTACCCCTTTGGTAATATATTATTTAGATTTTTTCTCATTAACCGTGGACTCAATCTTATTAGTTAAGTATAAGTTCAAGTCTCCATAAGCTTCAGTTAAATATTCTTTAGCTTCTTTAGTAAGTAAAGCTAAAACCGCATTTAAAGTTTTCTGGAAGGCAACCTTTTGCGCTTCTTCATCAAATTTACCTTCCTTTTTTAAGGCATCTACATACGTTTGATTGGTTGTTGTAACACAATCCGCAATAGTGCTAGCCGCCATATCAATGTACTTATTTAATAAATCATTGTCTGTCTTTTTCTTTAATTGCTCCTTTTGGACTTGGATGTAACTAACTAGATAAGAAGTTAGAATAGCAATTAAAGGAACAATACACACGTCAAAAATTTGTTTTAAAATTTCAAGACTATTCATCTTGCTTTCCCTCCCATTGTTCAAAACGATATTTTTGTTTTATATTTGGATATTTTTCTTTATCAACTTCACTAAAAAACATATCCATTGGTCTAGCATATAATTTATAAGGTGCATACAAGCCGTGATAAATAACCAGTTTTTCGCCAGTTTCAGTATGCTCCGCAAAATCATAAATTATATACAAATATTTAGTACTGTTTTCCTGTTCTTCTTGTGAAAGAGTTTCTCGCTTAAAATGTTTAACTACATCTCCCGCACGTAATCTCACTCTTTATATCTCCTTTTTTATTTATATATTACAATAAATTAGGAAGAAAGTCCAATAGAATTAAATTTATCTTCAAGTGAAGCAATTTTATCTAAAGTCTTTTTATCCTTTATATTCTCTTTTACTGTTGGTAAAATAGCTTTAAAGCAATCAATACAATCATTTAATATTGGTATAAATAAGATTGGTAATCTATCATATTGAATACCTTCTACAGTTTTTAAATTACGAGCATTGTCATAGCCATAAAAACAAAATTTATTTAAACCAACTTTTTCTACATCTTCGGCTATTAATCCATAATAAGAATCTATTGAATAATCGTCTAATTCATCTTTTGGAATTTTACCTTCTAGCCATTGAGAATATTTTTCAACGGCGGTTTTATCAAACCATTGTTTTGGTTTAAGATTTAAAATTTTATAAGGATATTTTTCATCTTCTTCTATCTCTTTAATATCTAATTTATATCTTGCTGAAGAAGTACTTCTTCTCAACCATCCATTAGATGTAACATATACATTAGCTGCACTAGTTACCTTATCATTATTATACATATAAGATGAGCCTATAACATTTTTACATAGAAATTTTCCTCTAACACACATATTTCCAGTCTCTGTCGTATGATATCCAGTTTCATATGCAGCAGGTGTACTTGTGTTACCTTCAATTACAACAATATTACCCTGTATATGTATTCCATTACTGTTTCTAATACAAATAGCACCACTAACACCAGATTGAGTAGAAGTAGCTGCCATATCAATATAACTTGTTACACTAGAATATTGTGATTTACTACTTTTTATATATTCTCCACATTTTAAAGTAGAATTACATGTAACTGTACTATTAAATGTTACAGCTCCAGAAAAAGTTCCTCCAGATTTAGGCATTAAATCACTACAAGCTGTTGCTTTTCCCGAAAGTAAATATATAGGCTTAGTTGCTCCTCCAAGAGTAGAAGTTCCTAGTTTATTAGCTACTGACGCAGTATCTGCTGTTTCAGCATTGTTTGCTACTCCATCAAAATAACCATCTTCTGTAATTGTCCAGAAAGGTTCAGTTATAGTAATTTCATCATCTGAGCTACTACTTACAGAAGAATCTATGCATGATAATTGCCCTGTTTTATAAAAAATTAAATTCGCTGGCATAGTTAATTACACCCCACTTTCAATTTTCTTAATTCTTAATATAGCGAGTTTTTTCTCTAGTTCTTCTATTTCTTTATTTTGCATTTGCCAACCTTTGATAAGAGCTGGAACCATATGATTATACGATACAGAATAAGTCATATCATCTTTTTCTGGAGAATTAATATCATAATATACATCATCTCTGTCATTATCATTATATTCCCATTGTAACCAAGGGCGATTACTTATGTTATTAGCCTTCATTGCTTCACGCAAATCTTGAGCAAAAATACCATTTTGTTCGAGGTCATTATGGCCTATATCTTCTTTATAAATAAAATTACGAATAGGAATATTTAATAATACACGAGTCTCATCTTCTGGCATATCTTCTATATAAAATTTTTTTCTTTTGTCTGAAGTATTCTTTGTAACTGTACCAGAAGTATTAATATAAATAAGCCATTTTGTAATGCTAGTATGATAACCAGTACCTGATGGTGGATTATTATGTCCATCAGAAAAATCTGGCGCATAACAATATATACCAGCATTAGAATTTGTAGTTAATCTTACACAGTTATAATAATTAGCTACCTGTATATTAGTTTCTCCAGAAGAAGTTTGGTAACCTATCTCTAAATTGGCCCCTTTAAAATAAGAATAAGTCCCTATTCTTGAAGCTGGATTTGCTGAAATTAAAACACTACCAGAATGCATTGAACTATTACCGGTTCCTCCTTTAGAAACTGTTAAAACCGAAGATAATCCTGCGGCATTACCAGAAATATTAATACCCCAAGTTCCAGAAGCTCCACTACCTGTTTTAGATGGCATATAACTAGTATAATTATTTGAATGAATATAATAACAATTTTTATTATTTAGTCTTTTTTTGCTACCAACTACGCCAAAACCACCACTATTTGAATCAAACCACCATCTAACCATGCAATTTGTATCTATCTCTGAAGGATTATCGCTAGAATATGTAGTTATTTTAGAATTATTTTTACTGCTAAATTCTGGGGTAAGTTCTTCTGCCTCATCAGGAATTTCAATCTCTACTTCATCATCTGCTTCTTTTTTATTTAGTCCTACTAAAGTAATATCATTAATATAAGAACCAAAACTAGCGTGACTATAAAAATCAAAAGAACTACTAGTGTTTTGATGTATAATCCAAGGAGTATAATCAGATGAATTAGTACTATCAGTTATTTTAATTGGCGAATTATTAAATCCATTTAACCATGTGGCACTTCTTTGAGGAATTGTAACGGTTTCAGTAATAGCTAAATTTCCATTAATTAAAGTGGAACGTAATCTAGACATAATTTATATTTCCTCTAATTCTTTAATTTTATCTTTTAGTTGAGAAATTTTATTTTCATTAATTTGCCATCCTTTTATTAGCAATGGAATTAAACTAGAATAATTAATTTCATAAGTCATGTTATCCGTTTCTGATTCATTAATATCATAATAAACATTATCGTCAGTATTATAATGCCATTGTAACCATGGACGATTACTTATATTGTATTGTTTCATAACATCGCGTAAATCTTGGGCAAATATACCATTTTGAATTAAATTATTATGTCCTATATCTTCTTTGTAAATAAAATTACGAATTTTTATATTTTTTAATATTGAAATAGCTTCATATTCAGTGGTATCTTCAATATATTTTTTCTTTCTTCTGTCAGAAGTGTTTGCGGTAACTGTGCCCGATGTATTAATATAAATAAGCCATTTAGCAGTACTACTACCGCTAGCATTAGTATGATAAACACCAGCATTTGTAGACACTCGTAAATCAGCGTTATTATTATTGTTTTTAGTATAAAATCTGACAGTACTAGTATTGCTTACATTAAATCCTATTTCTTGACCACTTATATAAGCATTGCTCGATACAAGTTTAGAGCCATTATAATATATTAATCTATTAGCGGTAAAACTAGTGGCTCCAGTGCCACCTTTACTAATTGCCAAAGTTGAAGATAAACTTGCAGCGTTACCAGAGATGTTAATTCCCCAAGTACCAGAAGCACCAGACCCCGTTTTAGATGGTGCATAATTCGTATAATTATTTGAATGTAAATATAAATAATTATTATTTAATTTTAGTTCACCGTTACTAACATTAAAGAACCAACCATAATCATAACCATTTGTTGTTCTAGAGGTGGCACTTCCGGCAATTACAAAATAATTTTGAAAAATTCCCATGGTAAACATTTTACTTGCGCTTGTATTTTTTTGAATTATCCAAGGATGATAACCACTATTATCAGTAGCGTCTGTTACTTTAATTGGAGATTGCTGAAAGCCTTGCAGCCATGTAACAGATTTTTTAGGAAGAGTTATATAACCATTCCCTGTTAAAGTTAAAGTTCCATTAATTGTTGTGTCTTTTAAAACTGCCATTTTATCTCCTTTTAATATTCAATAATATCATTATATTTTACATCTCCAGTCTTAGTAATTCTATTTAAACCAGATTGTTCAATACTACCTTTAACACAAACACCGCCTTTTCTAGAAAAGCAAGTATTAGTATAATTATGCGCCCCATTATAATAATCATTACCTTTATATTCATTAAAGCAAGGAGCCATTAATGTATTGGTAGATTTAATATAGTATACTTTTCCTCTAACTAAATCTTCTGCATTAGCTCTACCAATTCTACTGCCATATCCTCTAAAATTATACACATATACAGGATTAGAAGTAGTAAATATAAAGCCTGGGCAATAATTTGAAACTGCACTAGTACTATAGCCACTCGGCAAAGTAACATTTTTACTACCTATATAAACCCATTTATTCTGTAACATATTATATATATTCACTGTTAATGTATATGCATTGTTAGAGTTATATTCTAAATCTACATAAAAAAATAAATCTTCACCACGATTTTTTATATAATCCTGTACATTAAAAGTAAATTGCTCTCCTACTTCATTATATGCTCCTATATCTAATATACTATCATTAGAATAAAATTTCACAAAACCACAATATCCAAAGCTCTTACCATAATTTTGCCTTATCTTTATAGTAGTTCCATTTTCATAATATGCTTGTGGTACTCCACTAGTATAATTAATTCTTGTATAAGAATTAGTTGCACTAAATGTTTGATTACTAGTAAAAAGTAAGTGCGGTTTATCAAAATTCGCAACATTATAAGCCTCTAAAAATAGATTATTTCTAAAGTCATCTAGCATAATTAATCACCTAATTTAGCCTTTATATCATTTAATTTTTTATCCCAAATCATATACTTAATCTCCTTTATATCTAAAAAAATAGTATAAAAAAAATAGGTTAAAGTCAATTTGACCTTAACCTATTAATCTTTATATTAAACAAATACAAATTCTATTCTATCACTATAGGCTACAATCTTTGCGCCAATAGTTGAAGAACTATTAGGGAAGAAATCTATTTCCGCACTTGAACCAGTTCCTACCCCCAAAGTTCCATTACAACGTGTAGAACCATTTACATATAAATTATATGAAGGTGTTGTTCCACTTGCAATCAATGAATTTATATATACACTTTGGTTCTTTATTTGCATTGAAGGAGTAATACTAGTCCAAGTAGATGATGACATCCCGACAGGGTCTTTTCCGCATTTAAATATAAAACTTGTAACTGCATTAGCAGCTGCAAATACTAATGCTTCATTTCCACTTGATTGATGCATTACACCGGAACGATAAGAAGCATTATTAGCTCTAAAATTACAAGCTAATACATCATTATTAAAGTTAATAGTTCCTGTCATCGTTCCACCAGCCAATGGTAAATATTGACTATGACTGTGATTAGTTGAGGTTGTAATACTTAAATTACCAGAACCATCAAA
>ERZ808274.933-NODE-933-length-11431-cov-5.678797_pt1 | contig 11431 bp, 10 predicted proteins | sample MGYA00521277_ERZ808274 | MGnify/ENA primary metagenome ERZ808274 (study PRJEB31516, sample SAMN03275597) | gut metagenome | biome: mammalia-associated habitat; material: feces | host: Papio cynocephalus | place: Kenya | collected 2012-07-28 ... | reverse complement strand
ATTCAGTCCTGAGCCAAGCATTGACGTGATGGCTCACAATCCCCTCGGTGTCCTGCTTGAATTGCCGAAAGGATTTGATGTTTCCGTCCTCATCGAGAAGTTTCGATGCCATGTCACGCCCCATGCGGTGAGCCTTGAAGGCGGCGAAGACCTCGGTGTTTGTCAGCAGTTCTTTCTTGAACCCGACATCATTCCCGGATTTGTCATCATACGCGATGTCAATGCCGTTGGCCAGGATGCGGTTCACCTCGGAGAAGAGTCCTTTGTCAATCTGTGTTCTGGTGTTCAACTGACGGCTTTGGATGTTCTTCAAAGCCCTCTCAATGATGCTGGAATCGAATGTGAACGGGACGGATGTCTTGTGGCCATCCATCGCGTCCAGATACAGGGCATCGACTACCAGTCTAAATCCGCCCCGCTGCCCTGCAGGGCCTTGACGAAAAAACTGACCATCCGGTTGAAGGCGTTGCCTTTCTTCTTGCCTTTGCCGTCCTGATCCTTTTTCGGGTCTTGCTTTGGCTCCGGCTGATTGTTTCCGTCATCGTCCCCATCTGTTGGCTTAGGGTTTTTGTCGGATTGTTCCCCGTCATTCCCGTCATCTTTTGGGAATAATGCGGCGGGAACCGAATGGGCGCTTTTCAGTTCCTCTTTCATGGCTTCGTAATCCTTTGGTTTAGGGATTCCGAATTCCTCATAGAGATAGTCGTCATCGATAGGAAGCATCATGTCATTCTTCAGTGTCTTGAGGACATTGACCTTCTCCTGGCTGTTCTTGCTTTTCGGAGGGACGAAGAAGAACTCACCGCCATCGGTGTTGATGCCGAGGCGCGCGAAGGTGTCTGTCATCTCATAGTTGAGAATATTCAGGATGCTCTGCTTGATGAAGAAGTTGATGTCCTCCTCACCCTCTTTCTGGACTGTTCCGAGGGCTTGTGTGCCTTTGTCCCCGGCCTCGGTCGTGAGGGTGTTGCCAGTGACCGCCTTGCTGATCTCGTTGTTGCAGTAGGTGCCGAGCTTCTCATAAAGGTCGCCTCCACCGGAGACGTTCTGCGCCTGGACAAGGTTCAGATGGGTGTTGTCCGGGTGCACGAGGACACCGGCCCCGCCCATCTCCGCAAGGTCGTTCACGAGCTTTTTGCGCGCCTCCTCATCCCAGGCGTTGTAAGTGCCTTCCCGGATCGGGCGTCCGAATATTTCAGCGAAATCCGCCCAGTCCCCGACATTGTTCCTTTTCAGTATGACCCAGAATGCGGCGACCGCAAGGTTGCCTATCTGGCGCGGCTTGCCTATGTAAAGGAGGTCATCGAAATCGTCCCAGCTCTCACCGGTGATGTCCCCCTGATGATGGAGGATCACACGGTTGATGGCATCGAAGTTCTTGCGCGGAACGAGTGTGTAGTTGATCCATCCGCGTTCGTCCCTGTAGAACTGGAAGAGCGTCCCTCCGACGCCTTCCCATTCGTGGTCATACAGGTCTCCGAGGAACTGAAGGAACCAAGGTGACTTGATGTGCTGCTGCATTGTCTCATCCAACTTGCCGTCCCTCATGAACTGGATAGGTGTCGAGAGCACGGCGGCCTTCTGCTTCCTCAATACGGAAAACAGGTGGCTGTCAAGCTTCACGTCCTCGTACAGGTCGCAAAGCTTCTCCTTGCGTGGGTAGTCAATGACTTCAGCGGAGCGTATCGCGCTCATATAGACACCCACGTCAAGACCTCCGCGTCTTGTCTGTTGAAGGATAATGGTAGGTGCCTGAACATTGCCGACATGCCCGCCGGTTGTTATGCGTCTTTTCTTATTCTTTGCCATATCAGAAATGATTTATTCTTTTCCTGTCGCTTCTCATCTGGAATTCTGATGATGAGGCGTTGCCGTCTTCCGGAATCCTGTCAAGCCCCTCGATGGTGATGTCCCCGGACTTGACCCCTTTCAGCCATTCCACGGCCCTTTCATACCTGTCGATGCGAGTCTGTGTCATCAGCCCCTCCCGGATTGAACACAGATGATATATGGCGATGTCCTTCGCGAACATCAGCAGGAGGTTGTGGCGTTCATCACCTGTCGCGCTGAATGCCTTGTCGCAGTCGTACCGGTTCGAGAGATAACCTTTCATTTCGGCTATCGCCTGGTTCTCCACAATCTCAAGGATGTTCTCGTCCTCTCTGGTGACACGCTCGATGAACTCCGTGCGTATCGATGACGGATAGTCTTCTTTTGTTATGAAATTGGTGCTGTTCATGTCATTGTCTGTTTTTGCTCCTGTGCGCAAGAGTCTTGTATGAGATGTATGAGGACGGCTGCAGCTCAGCTGTCTTCTGGTCTATTATCCAGTTGCCACCCTCCACGCAGTCGATGCCGTCGGCATGGAAGTTCAGGGCCATCGTGAAGTATTTGAACTCGTCGTCGAGCAGCTTCATATTCGGGTCGTCCTTTTCTGCGATGTTGAGAACAAGAAGCCCCTCGCGGTTGAGCGGTTCAAGGTGTGCCTCGATTCTCGTGGCCTTGTCACCCTTGTTTCTCGCGTCCGGAGTCACAGAGAGGTTTATACCCGTTCTGCGGCTTTCCTGTGCAATGGCCGGCTTGAACACCTGTTGGAAGACAGGGTCCTGCAGGGAGTTGTTCTCTTGGTAGAGATAGACGGCCTTGCCTGACTTCATCCTTGCCAATGTCAGGAGCGTGAAGTAGTGGCTGACGAACTCTGCCGTCGTCATCTTGCCTAGGAAGCCTTTGATGACATAGAGGGTGGAGTCGAGCTTGCCGAGCAGGAACATAGCCTTCTGTGAGCCTTTCTTGTTCTTGGTGATTCCTTTCGCCTCACTTGTGGTCGGGTCGGCATATATGACCAGGAACGGGAACCGGCCCAACGCGGGAACCTTTCCCCACTTTGTATTCGGGAAGATCTTGCCTTCGGTAAGAGGGTTGTTGAAATACTCTCCCTGCTGGGCCTTGGTGCTTATCTTTGAGAGGACGGTGTCAATCATCTCCTCTGTGTTCTTTTCCGGCCATGTGCTCTTTCCGTTCTCATCGCGTATGTTCACGATGTCCCAGTTGTTGGCTTTCTTGCCGGCCCGGACGATGCAGCAGTCCTCCGCGATTATGTTCCCCGCCCATATCACGAGTGTCGGGGTGGAAATTGAACGTGTCGGATACACGGCCTTCTCCCACCAGTCCCAGTTCTTGTCAAGCACGTCTATGTTACGGCACACCTCATCGGTGTCGAAGTCATCCTGATACAGGACATCCGGACGTATGCTTTCGTTTCGGAGTCCTCGCGGGGCGTTGCCGGCACCTATGCCGAGGAACATCGCCCCACCTTTCGTCTTGAAGCATTTTTCCTCCCAGTCTCCGAGCGTCCGCTGTTCTCCATAGTATTGGGTTATGCGTCTGTTGGACTCGAAGTTGGCGCGGTATGGTGCGAGCAGCCGCTTAGCTGCGTCCTCCGTGGCCGAACTGAGCAGGATCATCTTCCGTTGACCTGTAAGCACAAGGTACATTATCGTCATCATTATGACGGTACTCTTGGCGAGCTCTCGTGACCAGGAAAGCACCTCGTACCATTCGGGATTGTTTATGATCCTGTTGATTGCCCGTATGTGGAACTTTGCGAACGGTGCTCTGGCGTAGTTCGGGAAGAAGAACCTCATCCATTCGGTCGGATGGGCTTCCAGATATAGGCGGTGCTTCTCAATCTCAGCTTCGGACATTGATTCGTCAATCTGCGTCTCCTCGTACACCGACCGCTTGAGTGCCTCCCAGAATTTGAGAGCGTCCTTGTCAATCTGTTTCATGGTCAGAGAAGCGATTTTATGAATTTGTCAAAGACCCCGGCGAATGTCTTGGTCAGGTCGGCGTCCACAGGACGTAGCCACGTTATGAACCTGTTCGCCACACTGACGCAGTCGTGTATGCCGATGTCGTTCTCAAGTTTGTTGATGGCGTCGGTGAGCTTGCATATGATGTCAGCCTCCTTGGCGTTGGCATAGCGAGGCCCGTCCTCGGCCTTTCTTTCGCTGATTGTCTTGTTGATTTCCGAGAGCTGGCGCTGGAGGCTCTTGATCTGTTCCTCGCGTGTCATAGTCATCGAGACTTTCAGTTCATCCCATTTGTCAGCCTTTGCCCACCGGATAATCGTCTGGCGGGACACACCGGCCGCATCCGCGATCTCCTGCTGTGTCCTGTTCTCGTATATGTACATTGACTTCGCCCATTGGCGAGTGTTGTCTGACTTGGTGTTGGCCATATCCATGTAGTTTATCGTCCACAAAATTGACCTATTAAAGGAAGTGGCGCAAATTCCGGTTTTATGATACTCGATAAAAATGGTATGATGCAACTTTCTGACGGTATGATAAATCCGAAATTTTCAAGGGTCGAAATAAGCATCCAATTTTGTGTGAAATAGCACTCGCAAGGATGAAAAATGTATTTGATATAATAGCGAATCCGGACACGGAGGGATGCACCATTCTTTTATATGGGGAGATCGGCGATTATGCCGAAGTCCGTGCGGAGGATGTCATCGCGCAGATCATAGAAGCTGAGAATACCTATCAGAAGATAGACATACGCATCAACTCCATCGGGGGCCAGGTCGGCACCGGCATAGCGATCTTCAATGCCTTGAAAGACTCAAAGGCGGAGATCACCATCTATATTGATTGTCTGGCCGCTTCGACGGCGTCAATCATAGCCGCCTGCGGAAGGAAGGTCAAGATGAGCAGGTACGCAAGAATCCTCATACATAAGCCAACCGGCGGAATATGGGGCAATGCGGATGAGATCAAGACCTACCAGGAGCAACTGATACAGATAGAGGACACCATCTGTGACATCTATTCCAAGAGGACAGGGATGTCCGTCGATGAGATCCGCTCAACGTATATGGACGGCAAGGACCATTGGCTTTCGGCCGATGACGCAGTCCGTCTCGGCTTTGCCGATGAGGTGTATGATGATCTGGCGATAAACGCGGAGGACATTGCCGGATTGCCATTGGAGCAAAGGTGCGGCAAGTTCACGGACCTCTATGTGGGAACCTTTAATAATCAACATAAATCCAAAAGCAAAATGTTTGACAAGATCAAGAAGTTGCAGCCGTTCAGCGATTGCGCTGACGAGGCTGCCATCATGGCCAGACTGGGCGAGATCACCAGGAAGGCAGAGGCTCATGATTCCCTCAAGGCGGAGAATGACGCTTTGAAGGCGAAAGTCGCCGATTTCGAGGGCAAGGAGAAAGCGGCACTGGACGCTTCCATCAATGCTGAAGTTGATGCCGCCGTCAAGGACGGACGCATCGATGAGACACAGAGGGAGAAGTATGTGAAGTTGCTTCATTCATCAGAGGCTGATTCCGCACGTGCCATCCTTCAGTCGCAGAAGAAAAAGAGGCTGGTGAAGGATATCCTTGAAGACGGCACTGTTGTCGAGAGCGGCAGTTGGGCGAAGCGTCAGGAGGAAATCCGAAACAAGTACAACGGAAAAAACTAAAATTTTCAAGTTATGGCAATCGTAGTAAAAAACACAAACTACAATGGTGAGGTACTGGAGAGGATCCTTACCGTGGCGGCGACCGGCAATGAGATTGTCGGCAAGGGGTTGATCCACGTCATCCCAGGCGTCGAGAAGAAAGTCTCCATCCCGCGTCTTCATACAGGCAAGATGCTCCAGAAGCATAAGGAGGACCCGAAGGTGGAGGACGCGAAAGGCAATTTCAATTATAACGAGAAAGTCCTTGAGCCGCGAGACTTCATGGCTTTCACTACTTTCAATCCACGCGCTTTCGAGAGCATCTGGCGCAAGTGGCAGCCTAAGGGAAACCTTGTGTTCTCCGAGCTTCCTGCGGAGGCACAGAACGCACTTCTGGATGCCCTGTCAAAACAGGTCCAGTTCGAGCTGGGCGACCATTATGTCAATGGAGAATATGGTGAGGACGATGACAAGCTCTTTGACGGAATCCTTACCAAGGCCGCCAAGGACAGCGACTGCGTCATTGTCACCAGCGACACCACCAAGATGACCGACCGCCTTAAGGCTGTCCGCAAGGCCATTCCGGTGGCCATCCGCAATAACCCGTCCCTCAGAATCCTTATGAGCGTGAACGACTTCGACACTTATGACGATGAGCTCACCGCCCGTGAAGGAAAGAATGCGGATGAGACCAAGATCAACCGCAAGGCTTACAAGGACATCAAGATTGAGACCCTGGCTGCATGGCCTGACGGCCTTATCGTGGCGACGCTCTGCTCCCCGGACGCGATGACATCCAACCTCTTTGCGGCCGTCAACCTCCAGGATGATGAGTCCGTCATCCAGATCGACAAGGTCTCCAACATGTCTGAACTCTATTTCTTCAAGATGCTCATGAAGGCAGACACCAACATCGCATTCGGGGAGGAGTTCGTGGTCCTTGACAGCAGGGAGACACCGGTCTTCAAGGTGGCGGCTGAGCCGTCAAATCCGACAGGTGATAAGAAGAACACCGAAGGCGCGGACGGCCAGTAGGCAACTGTAAAAAGCAATTGATAACCTTTTGATATGGATTTCGAGATACTGAAGGATTTGCTCATGTTTCTGCTCCCAGGTGGCGCTATCGGGTCTGTCGTGACCTGGTTAGCCACCCGGAAGGAGCGGAAAGTCGATGTCATGTCCAAACTGCAGGAATCCATTGACCTCCTGACAAAGAAATATACGGAGGTTCTGGACGAGAACGTCCAGCTGAAGGCGGACAATGCCAAGCTGCTTGCGAACCAAAAGACACTCGAATTGAAGATTGACCACCTTACTGAAAAGGTGAGCCAGCTGACACAACAATTAAACAGACAAGAGAATGAGAAATCACATCAGGGGGCTTACAGCCCTGCTCGTGGCGTGCGCCCTTCTGTCCGTGGCGTGCGGCACGTCAAAAAAGGCGACAACGTACAGTCAGGAGGACTCCCGGCTTCAGGAGGCCCTTCAAACACAAACGGAACAAGTCGCAAAGGCCGTAACGGACAGTGTCCAGTACAGGTTTCAGAACCTTCAGCAGGAGATGACGGAACTGAAGGCGACATTCGCCGAACAGATACCGATGATCCAGGCGCAGGAGACGATATCGATGCGGAGCCTCCTTGACCTTCCGGAAGGCGCGAAATACGGCACGACATACGGGCGTGCCTCGGTAGAAGCGCAACGCCAAGGGGATAATATAGTGCTGACCGGCAGATGCGACAGTGTCGCCCGGCAATGCACAGTGTATGAACTGCAGACATTCAAGCAGAAAAGCACCATAGACTCACTTAATGCCGTCATTGACAACCTTCATTCAAGGCTCTCTCAAATGGCATTCGAATCGGAATCAAACGCCAATAAGTCAGTCCTTGAGAACCGGAAAGAGGATCCTCCGAAGAGAACCGGAAAATGGTTTCTTGCCGGAATCGTGGTAGGAACGGCTGGCGGTGTGGCAGCCCAATGGCTGTGGAAGCGTTTCAGCCTTGGGACAATCATAAAAGGTTTATTCACCAAAATACTATAACGATGGAAAAAGGATATGTACATGGAAGCAAGATGATCGTGTTCCTCGGGACTAAGGCCCTTGGACATTGCACATCCTGCGAGATTCAGGACCAGGCGGAGACAAAGTCCCGTTCATTGAAGGTCCTGCCTGATTATAATGATGCTGAACAGGCAGATGAGGATTTGAAGGCTGGGGTCGGGGAGGATACCTCTACAGACGGACTCTGGGATGAGAAGTCCGTTTCCAAACGTTCTGTGTCGATCTCAACCGACTGCCTCATCTGCAAGGATGAGAAAGGCGCCACCTATGACGAACTTCTTGAGGCGATGGACAGCGGTGAGCCTGTCAAGCTGAAATACGCCTATGCCGGGGAGGAAGCCAAGAAGTACCGTGTCGGCCTGTTCGTCATCACATCACTTCAGAGGAATGACCCTGCTGATGACGACTCGACTTATTCGGCTTCTTTCGAGAATACCGGAAGAGTCAGGACTAAGACTGTAGGTGACGTGTAGCCATCTGAGGTTTTGCCATCCGGGGATTTCCCCGGACGGCTTTTAATCCAATCAAATATAAATCACAATGAGCAAATCAAAGAATACGAACAACGGAAATCTCGAAATCGAGGTGAACGGAAAGAAATATCCATACCGTGAGACAATGGGGGCGATGCTCTCGTTCAAGGAGGAGACCGGCCTTGACGCGCCTGTGGATACTGAGGATTCCGTCAAGTATATGTACCACGTTGTGAAGTCCAACTGCCGCAGGAACGGTGAGGAGTTCAAGCTCTCATTCCAGGAGTTCGCGGACGCACTTGACGGAGAGGAGTTCATCCGCATCACTGCCGCACTTGCCGAAAGGGCGAAGGACAATCCGGAGGAAGACACTGGAAAAAACGCATAAAGCCCACTCCCATAGAGGTTGTCCTTGGAGTAGCGGTCGGAAGAATAGGTCTGTCAGTAAGGGAGTTCTCCGGACTGACTCCAGCCGAATTCAACGCCATTTATAAGGAATGGCAGTCGAGACAGGATGACAATGAACGTGGGAGATGGGAGCGTTGCCGATGGATTTGTTATTACGCCTTGAAGCCTTATGCCAAGAAAGGGCTGAAGCCCGAAGATGTCCTGAGATTCGGCTGGGATGGTGGTATGAATATCGGTGGCTCGAAGACGAAAATGACAAAGGAGGAATTGGAAGCGGACAAAAAGGAATTTGAAAAATTGATTGAGCTTTGGAAAGATGAATAAGAAGGTCACATACGAGATTGATTTCACTGGTCGTGATTCCGCATCCGGGGTCGCGTCTAAGATCGTCTCCGCAGTGGCCTCCGGCCAGAAGGCGGCATCGGCGGCTATCCAGAGGGTCAATTCGGAATTGCAGGCCCAAGGGGACATCGCCTCGTCGCTGGCGTCCAAGAACAAGGCTGTCCTTGATTCCGTCGCGAATGGTGCGGGCGGTGTCGCGTCAGGCATAAGAGCCGTGGCCAATGACGCCGCGGCATCGATTGAAAGGCTGTCCGCCCAATCATCCAACCTGTCGGAACTCCGTGCCGAATATGACCGGCTGAAACAGGCCAAGACAGAGGCTTACATGTCCGGAGATGACAGGAAAGCTTTCGACATCGACGGTCAGCTGCGTCAGATCGGATTCCAGATCAACAAGATTAAATCGGTGAACGCCGAGATTGAGGCGCAAAAGAAAGCGGCTGAATCACTGTCATCAACATACACGCAGACCTATGACAGCGTGAGGCAGTCTCTTGCGGGTGGTGAGGAGGATGTCGCCTCGTATGTCCAGCTGATCGAGAACCAGAAGAAGGTCGTAGCAGACCTCACTGCCAAGTATCAGCAGCTGAAATCCGCCAAGGCTTCATCATCAGAGACGTCCGCCTTGCTCAATGAACTCAATCAGGAGAAAGGGGCGCTTGCCGGCATGCGTGACGCGGTGGCCGGCTATAAGCAGTCCAACACCGGCATCCGTACCCAGATGATGGCCCTTCGGGAGGAGATGGCCAGACTCCGTCTTGAAGGAAAGCAGAACACCGCTGAATATGAGCAGCGCCGTCAGGAGATGGAACGTCTCGGAACGGCCTACAGAGAGCTTCGCACCGAACAGACCGCACTCTCCACTGGTGCCACGCAGATAGGCGGGATCATCAATGGCGTGCAGGGCCTGATGGGAGCATATTCTGCAGGTTCCGGCATCGTGTCGATGTTCGTCAAGGACAACGAGAGACTGATGGCGGTACAAACGAAGATGCAGTCCGTGATGGCGGTGATGATGGGTGTGCAGCAGATGTCCAACACCCTTCATGCCACAAGCTCATTCAGGATCGTGACCTGCAGGAAGGTTACGGAGCTGTGGACAGCGGCACAGAACCGCCTGACGGTGGCACTCCGTCTGTCCGCGACGGCATCAAAGGCGATGCTTGCGTCAATGACATTGGGAGCCTCTCTGATAGTGACAGGGGTGATAACGGCGATCAGCAAGCTGGTGTCCAAATATCGGGAGAAAGCCGAAGCCCAAAAGGAAGCCAAGAAAGAGGAAGAGGATGACCAGAAGAGCATCCAGTCATCAGTTGCAGGTAGTATCGCGTCACAGCTTGTGTCGTACAGAAAATTGCAGAAGGCGTGGAAGGAACTCTCCGGGGATATCGCCAGGCGTCAGAAATTCGTGAAGGACAACGCCAACGAGTTCAGGAATCTTGGCCTAAGGATCAATTCGGTGAAGGACGCTGAGAATGTCCTGGTCAACAATGAATCGGCATTCGTGGAGTCCCTCAAACGCAGGGCGATGGCGGCAGCCGCAATGGAGCTTGCATCGAAGAAGTACCAGTCGGCAATCGAGAAGATGCTTCAGGCGGAGAACGCGAAAAAGGTCACGGATGATGACCGGAAGAACGCCCGCAATTACGCGGAGGGCGTGTATCAAGGCAGGATGGCGTCAGCAAGCGGAGTACTTGGCCGTGGCCAGGTAAGCGGGCAGAGAACGCAGATAATCGGTGACGCCTATAAAAGCAATGTCACCACCTATGGTGAGGCGAGGGCGAAGGAATACAATGACGCGGCCAAAAAGGAAATGTCCGAGGGCGACCGTTATTTCTCCATCGTAAACAAATACAACGATGAGGCTGACAAACTTCTGAAAGGGGGTGGAATGTCACCGGCCACATCTGGCGACCCGACCGGCAAGGCCGGCAGCATAGATGCCATCGAGAAGAAGATACAGGCTCTTACTGCTCTGATGAAGGCAGCCGGGGCATCGGAGCGTGCCGAACTTCAGAAAGACATAAACGCCTGGCAGAAGAAACTCGATGCCGTGAATCTTGAGATGGAGGCATTGAGTGTGCCGTCTGATCCGAAGACGATCCAGGAACTTGACACGGCCATAACATACTATGGCAAGCTTCTGAAAATAGCCGGCGGTGAGGAGCGTGCGGAGATACAGAAGACGATCAACGGATATTCCAAGAAGAGAAAGGCGATTGAAGACAGTCTGAAAGCGGTCTCGGCACCGACATCTCCAAAGACCTTAGAGGAGTATTCAACGGTCATATCAGTGCTTGAAGACCAGTTGGGCAGAGCCTCGCAATCAGAACAGGCAGGGATTCAAGCCACGATAAACGCATACAAGCGTGAGGAGGATGAACTCAAGGCCCGTGTGGCGCTTGCCTCCACCCCTGCCGTGCTGAACAGTCTGGCGGACTATGAACAGGCGATATCCGCGTGCGAGTCGGTCTTGCAGTATGCGAACGATGAGGAGAGGGCAAACATACAGCAGACGATAAACGAATACAGGCGCAAGAAAGAAGCTATCGAGTCCTCTCTTGAGGCCCTTGATGTCCCTGCTGACCCTAAAAGCCTGGAAGATATAGGCAGGGTTCTTTCTGCCCTTGAGACAAGACTGCAGAAGGCCGGGGAATCGGAACGCGGTGAAATCCAG
>ERZ808274.924-NODE-924-length-11499-cov-3.226931_pt1 | contig 11499 bp, 8 predicted proteins | sample MGYA00521277_ERZ808274 | MGnify/ENA primary metagenome ERZ808274 (study PRJEB31516, sample SAMN03275597) | gut metagenome | biome: mammalia-associated habitat; material: feces | host: Papio cynocephalus | place: Kenya | collected 2012-07-28 ... | reverse complement strand
GATTACGAAAAGTGCCGAAAATTCGCGTATTTCGGCCAAAATATTTTGAAGTTGAAAATAACGCCTGTTTTTTTATATACATTGTCCGCTTTATTCAATGGTGTGCGCCTTGAATGTAAACCGAATGAAACCGCTCACGCAGTAGGAGTGTAAACTGATGAAACCGCTCACGCATGTCTCGCAAGCCATGCTGTTTACACTCCGTGGATAGAGGACGGAAGAGGGTGGAATAGCGATGTGTTATTTATCCCTTTCCTTGCTTCTTGAAACACAACGAGTTATGGGCTTTTGTCAGTTCATGAAGAACATGATGAGCAACTGGGCTATGACGACCCTGACAAACATGCCCATGGGGTAGACGGAGGCATAACTGATGCTGGCCGTGTCGCCCTTCAGCGTGTCGTTGGCATAGCCCAGGGCCATCGGGTTGGCCATGCTGCCACAGATGATGCCGCACACCGTGCCGAAGTCGTACTTGTGCTTATGGAGGGCTATGATGCCAATGATGACCGTCGGGACGACGGTGATGAGGAAGCCCAGGCCCAGCCACAACAGGCCCTCGGGGCGCACCACCGTGGCAAAGAAGTCCTTGCCGGCCGAGAGGCCCAGGCACGCCAGATAGATGGCCAGTCCCAGGCTGCGCAGCATGAGCGAGGCCGAGCGGGTGGTGTAGGAGATGAAGTGCATGCGGGGACCCAACGCGCCGACGATGATGCCCATGATAATCGGGCCACCGGCAATGCCGAGCCGGATGGGCGACTCCATGCCGGGCAGGTGGAAGGGTATGGTGCCGAGCGCCAAGCCCAGCACGATGCCCAGAAAGATGCTGCCGACGTTGGGCTTCTCGAGCGTCTTCACCGAGTTGCCGAAGAAGTTCTCCACATTGTTCACCGCCTCATGGCGACCCACCACCGTGACGCGGTCGCCATACTGCAGGCGCAGGTCGTCGCTGGCCAGGAGCTTGATGTCGCCGCGCAGCACACGACTCACGTTGACACCATAGGTGTGGCGCAACTGCAGCTCGCCCAGGTGACGGCCGTTGAGGGCGGTGCGCGTCACGACGCAGACACGGCTCTCCACGTTGGAGTCGATGGCATTCCAGTCGATTTGCTCGCCGTTCCAGTCTTTCTCCACCTGCTTGCCGAAGAGCAGCACCATGGTGTCTTCATCCTCCTTGGTAGTCACCACGAGCAGCGAGTCGCCCTGCAGGATGACGGTGGACGACACGGGCATGATGACCTGTCCGTTGCGCCAGATGCGGGAGATGATAAACTTCAAGTGGGTGAGCTCGGCTATCTGCGCGATGGTCTTGCCGGCAATGGCAGGGTTCATCGCGATGAACTGTGCGATGTAGGTGTGGTCGTCGTCAGTGAGGGGCTTCACCTCAAGGTCGCAGGGCTTGACGAAGCACTTGCGGATGAGCATCATGGCGATGATGACGCCCACCACACCGAGCGGATAGGTGACAGCCGTGGCCAGGGCCACACTGTCAGACGGCAAGCCCAGCACATCCAGCGCCTGCGTGGCCGCGCCAAGGGCCGGCGTGTTGGTGGTGGCGCCACAGAGCAAGCCCACCATGTCGGGCAGGCTGACACCCGTGACGGGCACCAGGGCAAGGGCAAACAGGGTGCCCGCGACGATGATGGCCAGGCTCCACAGGTTGAGCGCCATGCCCTCATGGCGGAGCGACCCGAAGATGTTGGGGCCCACGTGGAGGCCGAGACAATAGACAAACATCGAGAGGCCGAAGGTCTCGGCATAGTCGAGCACCGTGGCGTCGACGGTCAGCCCCAAGTGGCCGGCCAGGATGCCGATGAAGAAGACGAAAGCCACGCCCAGCGAGACTCCCATCACCTTGACCTTGCCCAAGGCCATGCCTATGGCAATGATCAGCGAAATGACAACCATCGACTCGGTGGACGAGTGGATGGAGAAGAGCGAGTGTAACCAGTCCATCAGAGAATGTTCAAGTATTTTTCGAGCGGAATGCCGCGGTTCTTATCTTCGTTGTCCTTGTTCAAGTCTATCAGCCGGTAGACGGCATCCATGGCCTCGCGGGTGGCCGATGACAGTGCCTCGCCAGCCAGCAGGTGGCCGATGAGCACCGCCGAGAAGATGTCGCCCGTGCCGGGGAAGTGGACGGGTATCTCGGTGTAGGGCAGTGAGAAGTAATCGCCCGACAGATGGTTGTAGCCCACGACACTGGGCTGCCCGTCGACCCTGACCGACGTGATGAGCACCGACTTGCTGCCGATGGCCCGCAAGCCGTCGACCAGGGCCACGGCCTCCTCATGGCTCACGCCCTCGGCGTGATAGCCGGAGCCCGTGAGATAGCAAGCCTCGGTGTGGTTGGGGTAGATGAGATCGGCCACGGCGATCATCTCGCGCATGCTCTGGATGGTGGCCGGCGTCACACCGTTGTAGAGCTTTCCCTCGTCGCCCATGCTGGGGTCCACATAGTTGGTGGGACCGTGGGCGGCCTGCTCACGGCAATATTGCGACACGATGCGCGCCTGCCGCTCCGAAGCGATGAAGCCCGTGGCGATGGCGTCGTAGCGGAAGCCGAGAGCCTTCCACACGGGAAAGACACCCGTGATGTAGTCGGTGGTGTCGAGGAGGTTGAACTTGCCATAGTCGAGCGTGTTGGACACGATGGCTGTCGGCAGGTTGTAGGTGGAGTGGCCCATATAGGAAAGGATGGGCAACATGGCCGCCGTGGCCACCTTGCCGTATCCGCAAATATCGTTGATCAGAAGAATCTGCTTCGTTGTCATGATTGGTTGTTTTCGTATGGGGAGACAACGCTAACGGGCACTATGAAAGCCGCTTTCAAATGGCCGGGCGCTGCTTATCTTATGCATTTCTTATGCAAAGTTAGCAAAAAGAATTTGGGGGGCATGAAGGGTTTGGTAAAAATATCAAAAACTTATCCAAATAAATACTAAAGGGTGTGGCCGTCTCGTTTTATTGTTGTAACTTCGCATTGTTGAATTTTAAATCTGTACTTAGCCTATGACATCTGTTGATCATAATTATTGCTTGATTCTTGCCGGCGGCAAAGGGCGTCGCCTGTGGCCTTGCAGCCGCGAGATGCACCCCAAGCAGTTCATCGACTTCTTCGGCACAGGCCGCACCCAGTTGCAGCAGACCTACGACAGGATGGCGAAGATACTGGACCCCGAACACATATTTGTCAACACCAATATCGACTACCTCGACTTGGTGACACAGCAACTGCCCAACGTCCCCCGCGAGCGCATCATGGCGGAGCCCATTCACCGCAACACGGCACCCAGCATCGCCTGGGCCAACCACCGCATCTCGCAGCTCGACCCCGATGCCTGCATGATAGCCGTGCCATCGGACCAGCTGGTCTTCAACGAGGACGCGTTCCGCAGAAACGTGCTGGAAGGACTGGCCTTTGTGGCTGCCAACGACAGCTTTCTCACGATGGGCGTCAAGCCGACAAGGCCCGAGCCCGGTTACGGCTACATACAGATGGGAGAGCCTCAGCAGCAAGACGTCTACAAGGTGAAGGCGTTCACGGAGAAGCCCGACCGCGAGTTTGCGCAAATGTTCATGGACAGTGGCGAGTTCTACTGGAACACGGGCTTGTTCCTGTCAAACGTGCACCATCTGCGCAAGGAGTTCTCGCGCATCCTGCCACCCGTGTTGCGCAACCTTGACGAGCTCAACGATCACGCCACCGCCAAGGAAGAGGAAGACTACATGATGGAGCACTTCACCGCCTACCCCAACCTGTCGGTAGACATGGGCATCCTGGAGAAGTCGGACCACGTGAGCGTGATGAGGTGCGACTTCGGATGGGCCGATGTGGGCACATGGCACGGCATCTACGAGGCACTGCCCAAGACCGATGAAGACAACGTGGTCATCGACTCGGAGGTGATGATCGAGAACAGCCATGGCAACATCATCAAGCTGCCCAAGGGCCACCTGGGCGTCATCAATGGACTGGAGGACTTCATCGTGGCGGAGAAAGGCAACGTGCTGCTCGTCGGCACTGGTACGCAAATACGTCAACGAGACACAACTGAAAAAGGGCGAGGACTTCGTGTAAGACATCATCATCGCCCAAATAAAACGAGCCGCCCCTGCCAAAAGTTTGGCAGGGGCGGCTCGTTTTTCGTACCACCACTCTTTCAAGATGGGTTCCATAAAAATCTGGCAAAACGTAATCCACTGTTTTTTTATATCGTTATGGTGGTAATTTATAGAACCCACCTAAAAAAAATCCTTGCGGACGGGAGCGCGCTGAGGCACACCGTCCGCAAGGACTTTTTTTATGGAGATCCTATCGTCCTTACTTCACGCCCAGGGGAGTGATATGGAAGGTGAAGGTCATGTCCTTATAGCCCAAACGGTGCTGCGGCAGAGGCCATGAACCCCAACTGTTCTCGCCACCCAGGCCAAACTGTGCGAGATCAAGGCAAAGCTCGGTGTACTTGCTCTTGGGCACCTCGGGTGAATGGCGCTGAGCCTTGCTGTCTCCCTCGTCGAGGTCGCTGATGTTGTAGTGCAGGGCACTGGCGTCGAAGTAGCTCTCCTGAGCGGTCACGAGGAAGCCAAGTCCCTCGGCAGTGGTCTGCTTCCACCAGCGGATGTCACTCTTGGTGCCTGTCTCCTGCGGACGGATGTAGGGGAAGAACTGCTGGTCGGCGGTCTGCTTGTAGATGCCGACATTCTGGCTGGCCTTGCGGTCAACGTAGTTCTCGATGGGGCCGCGGCCGTAGAACTCGCTCTGGTCCATGTTGTAGGCGAGGTCCATCACCATGCCGAAGCGCAGCAAGTCGCTGACCTTGGCATCAGGAGTGGTCTTCATCTGCTGGGAGACGGTCATGGCACCCTCGCCGTCGATGTCATAAGTGAGGGTCAGCGTGGCCTTCACGTCAGGCATGTCGTAGACAGCCACCACGCGTGCACCGACCTTGCCTACCTTCGTTGAGGTGACGGAAGTGAGGTTCATGGCCGGATTGCGCCAAGCCTTGAAACGGCCCTGCAAGCCAGCGCCCATGTCGTTGTCGGTCACGGCGCGCCAGAAGTTGGGACGCAGGGTGCCGCCCTCGGGCAACAGGCTCTTGCCTGCCACGTTGTAGGTCTTCAGCAGACCGGTTGTCTTGTCGAACACAATGTCAAACTGGTCTTTCACGCTCACGCTCACCACATTGGCCTTCTTGTCGTCGGCCAGCTTCAGCTTGGTCTTCTGTGTGGGTTGCTGGACAGCCACGGGCTTCACCTCGCGGACGGCCAACTGGCGGTAAGCCACTACCTGACCCTTGCTCATGAGGGGCTCGGCACTCTTCAGGCGGAACTCGATGTTGAGCATCACCTCACCCTCTGCCGGAATGGTGTAGGGCAACGTGAGGTTCACCTTCTGCTGGGGCTGCACGTTGAGCTGCGACACCTTGCCGTTCTGGACAGCCTTGCCATCCTTCATCAGGGTCCACACGAGCTCGTAATTGCTCAGGTCACGGAAGAAGTTCTCATTGTACACAGAAATCTGTCCCTTGGCGAGATCAACAGCCTCAGCCCAAATGTTCTGGTGGACATAGGCAATCTCATAGGCGTGCGGGTTCAGCTGACGGTCAGGAGCGATGATGCCGTTGCAGTTGAAGTTGTTGTCTGAAGCGTCCTTCTTGTTGTAATCGCCGCCATAGGTGTAGACGGGCGACATCTTGCCGGTGCCCGGCTCAAGAGAAGCCGAGATGGCCTCGTAGTCGGCCACTGTGCGCGAAGCCTTGAAGTCGGGCTTGCGATGGAGGGCCTGGTCGACGAAGTCCCAGATGTAACCACCCTGATACTTCGGATACTTGCGGATGAGGTCCCAATACTCCAGGAAGCCACCACTTGAGTTGCCCATGGTGTGGTTGTACTCACACTGGATGAGCGGGCGCTTCTGGTCGGCGTTCTTGGCATACTTGTCGCAAGCGTCGTGGCTGTAGTACATGGGGCAGAAGATTTCAGAATCATCGCCATGGCCCCAGAGGCCACGCTCATACTGCACAGGACGGCTCTTGTCCTGGCTCTTGATCCAGTTGTAAGCGTCCACGAAGTTCTGGCTGTTGTCGGTCTCATTGCCCAAGCTCCACACGATGACTGAAGGATGGTTGTACTGCATCTCCATGTTGTGCTGGTTGCGCTCCAGGATTTGCTTGGCGAAAGCCTTTGTCACAATGGGTGAGTTCTGGCCATAGCCGAAGCCATGGCTCTCCTGGTTGGCCTCGGCGGTGACATAGAGACCATACTCGTCGCAGAGGTCATACCACACGGGATCGTCGGGATAGTGGCAGGTTCTGACGGCATTGATATTGAGGCGCTTCATGATCTTGATGTCCTGGATCATGCGCTCACGTGTGACGACATAACCGCCGTCGGGATCCATCTCATGACGGTCGGCACCCTTGATGAGCACAGGCTGACCGTTGACAAGCAACTGGCTGTTCTTGATTTCGACCTTGCGGAAGCCCACTTTCTGCGGGATGACCTCCACGACATTGCCCTTACGGTCCTTGACAATGGCAAGGAGTGTATATAAATAAGGTGTCTCGGCTGTCCACTTCTTGACGTTGCGGACCGTGAAACGTGCCGAACCGGTGCTCATGTTGTGGAAGCTGCCCGACGACTTGCCCACCACCTGGTTGTTGGCGTTGAGCAACTGGAAGTCGATGATGGGATTGCCCTTCACATTGACGTTGATGAGCAACTCACCATCCTGGTAACCATTGAGCAGATCAGGAGTGATCTTGACGTTGCTCACCTGGATGGCGGGGTTCTTGGCGAAGAGGTAGCAGTTGCGCGCCACGCCCGACAGACGCCAGAAGTCCTGGTCCTCATCCCATGAACCGTCACACCAGCGGAAAGTCTGGAAGGCGACAAGGTTCTTGCCCGGCTTCACAAACTTGGTGATGTCGAACTCCGCAGCGACCTTGCTGTCCTCGGCGTAGCCGGCGAAGTGTCCATTGACAAAAAGATAGATGTTGGACGTGACCGAGCCGAAGTGGGCCACGACCTGCTTGCCGTCCCAGTTGGCAGGCACCTCGATGACGCGACGGTAAGTGCCGACATGGTTGTCGGAGATAGGCACGGGCACACTGTCCTCCGTCACCTTGTACTCCTTCTTGAAACCCTTGAAGTAGTCTTGGCCGTTGAACATGTATCTCCATCCCCATCCCACGTTGACATAGGTGGGGTCGCCATATCCGTTCATCTCCCAGATGCCAGGCACCTGCATGGTCTTCCACGCAGAGTCGTCATAGTCGGCCTTATAGAAGTCGGTGGGGCGCTGGTCGGCGTTGGCCACCCAGTTGAACTTCCAAGCGCCCTCGAGTGAGAGGTAGTTGGCCGACTTGGTCATGTCGCCGGCCAGAGCGCTCTGTTCATTCTCATAAGCGAAGAAATTGGTTCGCAGCGGATAGCGGTTGACCGCATTGACCTGCAGGTCATGCCATTCAGTCCACGTGGGCATCTGCTCCACGGGCGCAGCCTTCTTCACTCGGGCTGCGCTCAAGTTGAGAGCCATGGCAGCCATGGCCGTAATCAACAATGCTTTTCTCATGTGTTATTGTTTTTGGTTATTTCTGTTTGTCTAAGTAACGGTGATACTCGCAGGCTGCGAGGAGGAATGCGCCCACGCCGAAGTTGGCCTGTGAGTTTTGGTCGACCACCTGTCCGGGGATGGCCTTCTCACCAATGGGTTGCACATAGCCCACCTTGCCGTCGGGCTGGAGAGCGGTCTCCGTGAGATACTTCCATGCGCGGTCGATGGTCTTGCGATACTGCTTGGCATCGAGCAACCCGTTGTTGACACCCCAAAGATATCCATAGGTGAAGAAGGCGGTGCCGCTGGTCTCCGGGCCGGGAGCCTGTTCGGGGTCCATCATGGAGCGCGTCCAGTATCCCTGCTTCTGCTGCAGCTGCTGCACGGCAGCGGCCAGGCGCTGATACTTCTTCACAAAGAAGTCGCGGTGGGCGTAATCGGCGGGCATGTCCTGCAACACCTTGGCCAGTCCGGCCAGCACCCATCCGTCACCACGAGCCCAGAAGTCTTTCTTGCCCGACGCAGTCTTGTGCTTGGGGTAAACGTACTTGCCGTCGCGGAAGTAAAGCCCGGTCTCCTCGTCGAGCATGATGCTGTCAGAATAGAGCAGGTTCTCGTAGAGCTTGTCGAGATACTGACGGTCGCCCGTGAGCTTGTACATCTTGGTCATGACAGGCATCACCATGTAGAGGGCATCCGCCCACCACCAGTAGTCATGCGCCTTCGAGTAGGCCTCATAGCCCATCACCTCCTTGGCGCGTTGCACCATGCGCTCATTGCGCGCGGAACCGCCCTGGGCGTTGGCTATCCAATAAAGGTCAACATAAGTCTGAAAGCAGATCTGCCAATCACCGAAGAGCACAAACTGCTGGCCTTCGCCATAATGGCGATACTTCCACTTGGCCGGGTCTGCCTCCGTGGCTCCCATCCAGCGGTTGTGCTCAGCCCAACGTGTGCTGTAGTCGAGCCACGCGGTCTTTCCCAGAAGCTTGTAGGCTTCCATGTTGCCCGTGTGGTAGGCAGCGTTGTCCCAAAAGGAGCGCACCTCCGCCTTGTTGTGCTGTTGCCAATAGTCATTGACCTTGGTGATGGTGGCATCCACCTGCTCCGTCGTCCACCCCTTGGCCTGTGCACCAAGGGCAGCGAGAGCCACAAGGGCCGTCATAATGATTTTTCTCATAGTCTATATGTTTTCAGTTATTATGCAAACTCATGCAATCACGCAAGCCTACAGGCTTCATCCATTAGGAATGCCTATCTTTTGCAAAGATACAACAAAGAAACGAGAATAGTCCCTTTGCAGATGTCGAAAAAGCAACCATTGATGGCAAATCATGCTGATTTTTGAATGTTTTAACTCATCATTCACATTCCCATCATCAGCCTTGGCACGCATCCCGCCACAAATGTGTCATCCCCATCACGCCAAGCACCAACAAGCCCAAGAGACAAGCAATGATCCATTGCAGTCCCTTGGGCTTTAGGTATATTCTAACAATTACCTTCACAAAAGGCAAGATCACGAAGGATTTGCTCATTCGGCCATTCCTTCTCCTCACCGTTTTACGATGAGCGTCATGCCATCACGCTCGGGCAAGATGACGTTCTCCACACGCGGGTCAGCAGCCACATGGTCGTTGAAGCGACGTATGCCCACGGTCTGATGGTCGTGGTCGTAGGCGGGATCCACCACATGTCCGTCCCACAAGGTGTTGTCGGCCAGGATGGCTCCACCCGCATTGATGAGGGGCAGGAGCGTCTCATAGGCCTCCACATAAGTGCGCTTGTCGCCATCGAGGAAGGCCAAGTCGAAGGTCAGCCCGAGCTTGGGAGCCTCGGTGACCGCGTCTCCAATGCGGAAGTCAACATAGTCGGCCACGGGCGACTGCTCAATCCAGGGACGGGTGAAGTCCTCCATCTCGTCGTTGATTTCATAGGTGTAGAGCATGGGGCGGCACGCCTCGCCAGCCACGACGCTATCAGACAGCAACCCCGACAGGTGGAGCTGCTTCAGTCCCTCGGCCATGCAGAGTGCCGAATAGCCCGAGAATGTGCCTACCTCCAGGATGCGGCGTGGCTTGAGCATGAGCACCAACAACTTGAGCAGCCGCCCTTGCAGGTGTCCGCTCACCATGCGTCCGTGGATGGTGTGTATGTTGGTGGCACGCCAGAGACGGTGCAGGTAGTCGCCTTCCGGCTCAATGTGCGCCAGGATATAGTCGTCGATGGTCATCGCGTCAGCCTTCCTGTAGCGGGTTGTCAGCCAAGAGAGCCTCCACAGCCAGCCGGTAGCTGTCAAGGCCAAAGCCGCAGATGACACCCTTGCAGCCCGCCGAGATCATGGAGTGGTGGCGATACTCCTCGCGCTGGTGGACGTTGGAAATATGTACTTCCACCACAGGACAACGGAGCGATCGGATGCAGTCGAGCAGCGCTATCGACGTGTGGGTATAGGCTCCAGCGTTGAGCACAATGCCGTCATAGCCGAAACCCACCTCCTGCATCTTGTCGATGAGTTCTCCTTCGATGTTGCTCTGGTAATAGTCGACCTGCACATCGGGATAGCGCTGACGCAAAGCAGGCAGGTAACTCTCAAACGAGCTCTTGCCATAAATGCCTGGCTCGCGCTTGCCGAGCAGATTGAGGTTGGGCCCGTTGATAATCTGAATTTTCTTCATTTTCTTGGTCTTTTCCTTCGTTTTCGCTAATTTTGCCATGAAGAAGGTGCCAGAAGGCCATGCGGAGTTTACTTTCGCACCCGACCATCGACATCCTCTCCGATGCAAAGGTAAGCGAAAATGGATAAAGCGCAAAGCAATTCGTCGACAAAATTGGAGAACGGACACGCCAGCGGCACGACGCTGGACGAGTTGGTGCGGCGCTACATGCGCTACCTGAAACTGGAGCGGAGCTACTCGCCCAACACCCTCAACGCCTATCGCCACGACATCAGCCTGCTGCTCAGCCACCTCGCCGAACAACAACTCACGCCCTTCGACGTGAAGCTTGAGGACCTGGAGCATTTCGCCGCCTGGTTGCACGAGCGTGGCAACGGGCCCAAGAGCCAAGCGCGCATCCTCAGTGGCGTACGGTCGTTCTACCATTTTCTGGTCATCGACGGCTATCTCGACCTCGATCCCACCGAGTTGCTCGAATCGCCCCATCTGCCCCAACATATCCCCGAGTACCTGTCTACAGAGGAAGTGGACCGGCTGGAGGCTGCCGTGGACCTCACTTCAGCCGAGGGCCACCGCAACCGGGCCATCGTGGAAGTGTTCTTCTCCTGCGGCCTGCGCGTCAGCGAACTGGTCAACCTGAAGTTGTCAGACCTTTTTCTCGATGACCGTTTCCTGCGTGTCATCGGCAAGGGGAACAAGGAGAGGTTGGTACCCATCTCCGACCGTGCAATCAGCGAACTGGGTTTCTGGTTTGACGATCGCCGACAGATGACCATCAAGCCAGGCGAGGAGGACTATGTGTTTCTCAACCGCCGGGGCCACCACCTCACACGCACCATGATACTCATCATGATCAAGCGGCTGGGCGAGGCCGCCGGCATCCGAAAGACCATCTCGCCCCACACCCTACGCCACAGCTTTGCCACGGCGCTGCTGCGAGGAGGCGCCGACCTGCGCGTCATCCAGGTGTTGCTCGGACACGCCGACATCGGGACCACGGAGATTTACACCCACATGGACGATGAGTCGCTCCGACAAGAGGTGCTGGCCCACCATCCGCGCAACATACGAAACGGCAACCAGTAGTCCCCGACGTGACATCTTGCGTCACCCTTACCACCACCTTTTCACCATAAGCCCATAAGACTAAGCCCATGAGACTGAAAGACCTGTTGTTGACTCTCTTGATGTTGCCCCTGTGCCTCACAGCCCAGACGCCCCAACTGGGATCGCTGACCCAGGAGGACGGACTGCACAACGCAT
>ERZ808274.922-NODE-922-length-11518-cov-2.631946_pt1 | contig 11518 bp, 6 predicted proteins | sample MGYA00521277_ERZ808274 | MGnify/ENA primary metagenome ERZ808274 (study PRJEB31516, sample SAMN03275597) | gut metagenome | biome: mammalia-associated habitat; material: feces | host: Papio cynocephalus | place: Kenya | collected 2012-07-28 ... | reverse complement strand
CGCGGCAGGACTCGACGAAAATGCGCTTCGTCTTGTGTCAATGCCTGTGGAGCGGCCTTCCGGAAGTGACGTCACCACTTCTTCCGTCAGATTTGATTTCCCCGAGCGCGTGGCTTTCGCGCCGGGTGATACCCTCAGGACATATTCCACATACGTATCCGTACATCGCGGCGACTTTTTCAACGCTCTGCGGCGCTATTCCGAAATGATGGTTTCGGAAGGCTTTTCCTTTGCCCCGTCCGAGCCGGAGGCATACGAGCCGGTGTGGTGCGCATGGGGATATGAGCGGACATTCACTCCGGAGCAGGTGATTGCCACGCTCCCGAAGGTTAAGGAACTCGGATTCAAATGGGTGGATGTGGATGACGGCTATCAGATAGCGGAGGGCGACTGGAATGTAAGGAAAGGCTTCAGCGGCGGAGAAGGGGCTATGAGAAGGATTTCCGATGCCGTCCATTCATTCGGTCTCAAGGCCAAGCTCTGGTATGCCCCTCTTGCCGCCGACCCCGGCACTGAGGTTCTCCGCAGTCACCCGCAGACCCTTCTCCGGACATTTGAGGGAGCCCCGGAATACATAACATGGTGGGACAGCTGGTATCTGTCTCCGGTCAATCCCTACACCAGGTCATACACCGACGGGGTTGTGGATATGTTCATAAGGGACTGGAACTTCGACGGGCTCAAGCTTGACGGACAGCATCTGAACTGCTGTATGCCCGATTATAATCCGTACAGCGGTCTCAATGAGCCGGAGGAGGCCGTGGAACGTATGCCGGAGTTCTTCGGGAACATATATGAAAGGATCCGTTCAATGAAGCCGGAAGCCGTCATCCAGTTATGCCCATGCGGCTGTGCGATAAATTTCTATCACCTTCGGCACTTCAATCAGGCCGTCGCATCCGACCCCACCTCAAGCGCACAGGTCAGGATGAAGGCCAAGGCATACAGGGCGCTCAACAATGACCTTGCATACTATGCCGATCATGTGGAGCTTACGGACGGCGGCCTTGATTTCGCCAGCCAGTTCGGAGTGGGAGGAGTGCCGGGCAGCAAGTTCACATGGCCCTCCGCCAATCCCGATGTTGCCGGGGACGGCTATCTTCTGACCCCGGAGAAGGAGGCCCTGCTGAAAAAATGGATAGGATTATACAACAGCATGATGCTGTCGCGGGGTCTTTATCTGAACCTGTATGACATGGCTTTCGACAAGCCGGAGGCGCACGTCATCGCCAAGGACGGGAAACTCTACTATGCATTCTATGCGGACCGGTGGAACGGCGCTCCCATCGAGCTGAGGGGACTTGAACCGGGCAAGAAGTATAAAGTGAGGGAATATGCGTCGGATGCGGGGGACAACAGCTTCATCGTCGATTCGTCCGACCCGCGGGTTCATCCGGAATTTACCGGAAGCTGGCTGATAGAGGCGGTTCCCTGCGACGAGCCATAAAGTGATGAACTGCGAGACAATAACCAATAACGCAATCATAATAACATAATCATAATAACATAATCATAATGACTATGAATTCAATGCTTAGAGGACTGTTGGCATCGCTCATGATGATGTTCACGGTCAACATGGCGGCCCAGCAATACACGGTGACCGGAAGGGTTACCGACGCCGACAGCGGGCAGCCTCTGGTAGGAGTTGCCGTCATGAATTCCGACGGCGGAGGTGTCGTGACTGACGGAAACGGAAGCTGGGCGCTTTCCGCTTCCAAGGACGCGACGCTGACTTTCAATTCACTCGGTTATCTGGACGTCACGGAGAAGGTTGCCGGACGTTCCGTGATTGACGTGAAGATGACCGTCGATTCCAAGACCCTTGACGAGGTCGTCGTTCTGGGCTACACCAGCCAGAAGAAGAACGAACTTTCAAGTTCGGTGGTTTCCCTCACGCCGGAAAAGCTCAATGACGTGACCACCTCCGACCTCGGAAACCTCCTTCAGGGCAAAGTTGCCGGACTGCTAGTGATGAACTCTTCGGGACAGCCGGGCACGGACGCGGACATACGCATAAGGGGTACGGGATCCATTTCAGCGGGAGCGGCTCCCCTGTACGTCGTTGACGGCATCGCGGGAGGCTCGTTCAACCCGAATGACGTCGAGAGTCTCACCGTCCTCAAGGATGCTTCAGCGACGGCTCTCTACGGAGCGGCGGCCGCAGGCGGTGTCATCGTCGTGACGACCAAGTCTGCAAAGAGCGACAAGACAACCGTTTCCCTCAAGGCTTCCGGCGGCGTTAAGCGTGCCCTCACCGGACGCTTCCACCCTATGGACTCGGAAGAACTCTACTATTTCCAGAAGCAGATTTACTCGAAGAGCATGTTCAAGACCCTTCGCCCGAAGAGCCTTCTTGATCAGGATTTCGACTGGATGGACGCCGCCTTCCGCACAGGTTCCGTTCAGGACTACTACGTGTCCGCTGCGGGCCGTGCCGGCAAGCTCAACTATTTCGCCGGGATAAGCTACTATGACGAGAAGGGAACCCTCATCAACACCGGCTACAGGAAAGGCTCCGCGAGGGTTAACCTCTCCGCGCCTCTGGCGAAGAACCTCAAGCTGGACCTGCGTCTGAACTACAACCGGACCGCAACTCAGCAGGCCTCTTCCTATGTAACCCTTGAGGGCGCGTACCGCAATCTCCCGTGGGATATCCCATACAATGAGAAGACAGGCGAAATCCTGTATGTTGACAGCAAGGTGCGTTCCGACAACGGCAAGCCGTGGTACTCGCACGACCCGTATAACTTCCTGCATAACGAGCAGTACAACTACGCGAAATCAACGGGAGAGGACATAAACGCCGACCTCCAGCTTACATGGAATATCCTCGACTGGCTCATCTTCACCACCACCAACAGGTTCAGTTCGTCGAACTGGACATACGACGAGTTCATTGACCCCCGTACAAAGTCTCCTTCCTACAGCAACGGCTACATCTACAACAGCTTCGGAAAGAGCGCAGGCTTCGGCACGACCAACCTTCTCAAGGCGGCGAAGGATTTCGGCGGACACAGCGTTAACGGTGTCATCGGCATCGAGTACGGGCAGGGAAACAACCGCAGTATGTGGGCTTCCGGCACGGATATGCCGAACGGACAGGCCTCGCTGAGCAATGCCGTGATGTTTGAAAACGGAGGCTATGACTACCGCAACCGCTCATGGGCGGCGCTTGCACAGGCTCAGTATTCCTACCTCGGAAGATACATCGTCACCGGCTCCGTTCGCTACGACCGCACGTCCCGCTTCGCTCCTAAGGCGAGGGGCGGATGGTTTCCCGGAGTTTCCGCCGCATGGCTCATCAACAAGGAAAGCTGGATGCAGAACCAGAACGTCGTGTCCCTGCTCAAGCTCAGGGGAGGATATGGAAAGACCGGAAACGACTCCATAGAGGATTTCCTCTGGCAGGATGCCTACAAGCTTTCGGCACAGTATCAGGGCGTTGTCGCGGCTGTGCTTGAGAGGCAGCAGAACCCTCATCTCGGATGGGAGGAGGCCTATATGGCAAGCCTCGGGCTTGACGTCAGCTTCACTCCCGGCATAAACGTGACTCTCGACCTCTATGACACGAAGAACACGAACCTGCTCCTCGCAGTTCCTCAGGCCACTTCCACCGGTTTCTTTGAGTTCATGGACAATGTCGGAACGGTCAACAACAGGGGAGTCGAGCTTGCCGTCGATGCCGACATATTCAACAAGCGCGACTTCGGATGGAATCTCGGCTTCAACATCGGTTTCAACAAGAACACCGTCAGAAAACTTCCTAACGGCGAGTTTCTTCAGAAAATGTCGTCCGGACTTTCACAGCAGGTGAAGGAGGGACAGGACATATATTCGTGGTATATGCCTAAGTGGCTCGGCGTGAATCCGGAAAACGGTGACCCTCAGTGGGAGGTAGTCGGCGAGGACGGGTCAAGGACGGCAACGAACGACTACAAGTCGGCCACCTTCCAGGTTGTCGGCAAGGCGTCTCCTCTGTTCCAGGGCGGTCTGAATACCATGCTGCGCTACAAGGGTTTCTCGCTTTCAGCTAACGCGGCCTTCGTCTATGGCAACAAGGTGTTCAACGCGGCCCGCATAACCATGGACTCCGACGGTGCCTATACTGACTACAACATGATGTCGATTGACAACGGACTGGGCTGGTCACGCTGGGAGAATCCGGGCGACAACGCCACCCATCCGAAGCCGGCTCTCAACGGCAACAAGTCCGCTCACGGCGTGTCGTCCCGCTACCTTGAGGACGGCAGCTTCTTCCGCCTGAAGAACGTAACCTTCAGCTACAGCTTCCCGCAGAAGTGGATGAAGAAGATAAAGATGCAGGGAATCCGGCTCTATGTCGCGGCGGACAACATCGCCACCATATCAAAATTCTCCGGCATGGACCCTGAGGTCCGCCTCGAAAGCACGAGCTGGGAGCTTGCCGGCACATATTCCACCAACTATCCGGTTCCGTTCTCCGTTGTCGGGGGAATTGAAATCACATTCTAAAGGAGGAAGAGAAAATGAAAAAGATACTTTTGGCCCTAATGGCTCTGACCGGTCTCGTGTCCTGCACCATGGATTTCTACCGCTCCGACACGATGACTTCCAACAAGCTTAAGGAAGACCCCGGCGCCGCTGTCTATACCACGGACGGGAACTACTCCCTTTTCAAGGACGTGCTCATGTACAACAACTCCGAGTACTCCAACAACACCTATGTCCGTCACTGGTTTCAGATGACCGAGTTCCGGGGAGACAACATCTGTCTTTCAGGGCGTACCGAGGATCCTCTCTATGAGGCCACGACCTACAGCGACAACCCTACGCTGTACAACCTGAGCTATTTCTGGTACCTTTCGTACAAGATAATATACGGGGCAAATTCCAACATCGAGTCCATCCGCGAGGGGGCTTCGGTGGAGTCCGACCATATGCTCGGTGAGAACTACTGCATGAGGGCGCTCGCGCATCTGAACCTTTCCGTTCTCTACTCCCGCCCATACACGAGGGGCAAGGACAATCCGGGCGTAGTGCTCCGCACGTCAACCGACTGCTCGGTGACGGAGAGAGCCACGGTGGGGCAGGTGTATGAGCAGGTTGTGAGGGACCTGAAGAAAGCCGCCGAACTCATGAAGGCCGGCAGCCGAAGGGGGAATGCCGGATACATAAGCTACGACACCGCGAGGGGACTTCTCACGAGGGCATATCTCTATATGGGAATGTATGACGAGTGCATAGAACTGGCGGGGGAGATGCTCGGAAGCGACCCGGCGTCGCACCTCGATACCGACTTGGCCAATTATTTCATAAATGCGCGTGACTCCAAGGAAACTCTCTGGTGCGTGGGCAAGATCAAGACTGACAAGGGCTATGTTCCTAAGAGCCAGATCGGCTCGATGGATTATGACGGGGACGGCGCGGGCTGGGGCGGGATTTATTATTCCGACCCTCTCATCGAACTCTACAACCGCTTCCCGGAGGACCTTCGCTTCAAGGCATATTACAGCCAGCTTTCTCCGACGAATGACGGGAAGATGATGGTTCATTGGCCTCTCATCGATGAGGTGAACGCCTTTCGCGGGAATGTGGTCCTTCACGGACTGGTGAAGGACGCCTCGAAGGAGACGGCTGAGAATACCGGATATTCGGTCACTTACGATGGAAAGAACTACGACATCCTCCGCAAGACGGTTGACGACGGCACGGTGAACTACATAACCGGCTATACGACAGACGACAAGGACAACGACGGCTTCACCGGAGGCACGCGGGTCTATCTTCGTCCGAACGTGTCCGCCGGTGCAGGCGTGCGTCAGACCTATCCTAAGTATCTGATGTCGAAATTTTCCTGGCAGGACGGTGACCCGATGCTGTCATCGCCGGTGATGATTCGCTGGGCCGAGGTCATTCTGAACCGTGCGGAGGCCTATGCGCACAAGGGAAACGTTGATGCCGCCCTCAATGACGTGAATGTCATAAGGAACAGGGCCGGACTCACGGGAGAGGCCGAGATGAAGGCCTCGAACATGGCGGCGAGGGGATATGAGGATGTACTGGATGTAGTGCTGGACGAGCGCCGTCTTGAACTCTGCTTCGAGGGATTCCGCGCCTTCGACCTCTACAGGAACGGGAAGAGCATCGACCGCCGCTATGCCGGGGTTCAGGACTGGGAAATCCTCACTCCCGAACGGCTTGACAAGGACTATCCTTATTGCATTCCTTACGATGAGGTGTCCGTGAGCGGAATTGCAAACAACAAGTAACTGAAGCAACTTATTTTTCTCACATTTCTTAAAAACACAAACAATTATGAAGAAAATCATGATGTTCGCGGCCATGGCGGCTGCGGTGATGGTAAGTTTCAACGCTTGCCAGAAGGACGATTCGAAAAAGCATCACGACGACGATGACGATGAGCCTACGTTCGTGAGCAAGATTAAGATTGACGGCGACTTCGCCGACTGGGACGCTCTTGACGCCGCCAAGGTGTCTGTGGCCGAGTGCGCGGAGGGGACCAAGTACACCGCGCTCAAGAAGGTGAAGGTCTATGCCGACGAGGCGTATGTGAATGTCTATCTTGAGTTCGACGAGGCTCAGCTCAACAAGTCATATGTTCCTGTGCACCTCTATTTCAACTGTGACAACAGCGCTGCCACCGGCGGCTATGGTGACGAATTCCTTGACGCCGACACCGACATCGTTCTCGAGAATGCCATCATCTCGGAAAATGAGTATGTCTCCTTCGACCCGGCTCTCTTCAAGTGGTGGGGAGAAGTAGGCGGCACCGGCTGGATCTGGTCAGACCCGAGCACGGAACATAACGATAGCGACTACTGGGGAGCTGTTCTTACAAACGGTTCCGGCATCGCGACCGGAGCCGGCAAGGACGGAAAGTACGAGATTCAGGTGACCCGCGAGATGATTCCGGGTGTGACTTTCGCGGACACTTTCACAATGGGCTTCGACATTCAGGCTGTGGATGAGCGTCGGCGTGCTTCCTAATGCTCCGATGGACGAGCAGAACAACCCTAACGGCCTTGCCAAGAAGCTTGTCGTTACGATAGATAAATAGTGATTTTTCCGTTGCGGCGGTGCGGGCTGTCCGGAATGGCCGTGATGCCCGCGCCGTCTTTCTTTATTCAGTAATCAAGTAGTTGTCATGAAGAACAAGTCACTTATCTTTTTCATTGCGTCGGCTATGATATTTCTTGCCGGATGCTGCGGACCCGCCGAAAACTACAGGGAGGTCGATGGCGTGATCGTGTTTGACGAGCCTGCTCCGGCTGCCGGGCAGACCGATATGCTCGGATATGCCGCAGAGCCTCTGGATACGGTCAGGGTGGGATTCATCGGTCTCGGAATGAGGGGACCGGATGCCGTCCGCCGGTTCACCTACATAGACGGGGTCAGGATTGTCGCCCTCTGCGACCTTGAGCCTGAAAGGGTTGACAAGACGCAGGAGATTCTGTCCGAGAGGGGATTCCCTGCGGCTCAGTCATATTCGGGAGAGGATGCATGGAAGCGACTCTGTGAAAGGGACGACATAAATCTCGTCTATATAGTCACCGACTGGCAGACTCATGTCGATATGGCTGTCTATGCCATGGAGCACGGCAAGCACGTCGCGGTGGAAGTGCCGGCGGCGACCTCCGTGGCGGACTGCTGGCGGCTGGTGGACACGTCGGAACGGACGAGGATGCACTGCATGATGCTTGAGAACTGCGTCTATGATTTCTTTGAAATCACGGCTCTGAACATGGCTCAGCAAGGGCTTTTCGGCGAGGTCATTCATGCGGAGGGCTCATATATCCATAATCTCGCCGAATATTGGGACGAGTATCATGACAACTGGCGACTTGAATTCGATCAGGCGCACGCGGGCGATGTATATGCAACCCATGGGCTCGGGCCTGACTGTCAGGTGCTTGACATTCATCGAGGCGACAAGATGGACTACCTCGTATCCATGGACACCAAGTCTGTGGTGGGTTTGCGGACCGCAGCGGAGAAGATGGGCTCGGACACTTTCGCCAACGGTGACCAGACCACCACTATGATAAGGACGGCGAACGGCAAGACGATACTCCTGCAGCACAATGTCTATACCCCGCGTCCGTATGACAGGATGTATCAGATTGTAGGGACAAAGGGCTATGCGGAAAAGTATCCTTACCCCGGACTTGCCTTTGAAGAGGGAAGCCTGTCCGGAGCCTCATACGACAATCTGAATGCCCACAGCTTTGTTCCGCAGGATGTGTTCGACAGCCTTATGGAGGAATACAAGTCCCCGATAGTCAAGGATGTCGAGGAAACGGCGAAGAAGGTGGGCGGACACGGAGGAATGGATTTCATAATGGACTACAGGCTCGTGTGGTGTCTGAGGAACGGAAAGCCGCTTGATATGGATGTCTATGACGCCGCCGAGTGGTCCTGCATCGGCGAACTGACTGCGGCTTCAATAGAGAACGGCAGCAAGCCTGTCCGCGTGCCGGACTTCACCAGAGGCCGCTGGCAGAAAATTGCCGGCTACCGCCATGCAAGATAACATAGATACCGGACATTCACGCAATATGAATATTCTTTTCAGGGCGGCTGTACTTGCCGCCTTAATGCTTGCCTCGTGCGCCGCCGCCCCGTCTGATGACCAGGATGCGGAATGGGCCTCGCTTCGCAGCCTCAGCTTCAAGGAGATGTCCAAAGGCGACATCCCCAACCCGGAGCGCGGCTTTCTCTCGCACATCGAGATTTTCAGCAACGGCTCCATGACACCGTTGTCTAACAGCGTGTTTGAAAGTTCCAGACTGCTCGGGCAGCGGCTCATATACACGATTTACTATATGCCGGACTTCATCGGCGGCCCCATCTCCGACAGTTTTCTTTCCCTCGTGGATACCAACATGGGGAGAATCCGTGAGAACGGCTTCAAGTGCGTCCTGCGCTTTGCCTACAAGCGGAACTACACGGAGTTCGACCATCCTTGGGATGCCTCTCCGGAGGTCGTGAACGGGCATATAGACCAGCTCGCTCCGATTCTGAGGGCAAACAGCGACGTGATTTTCTGCCTTGAGGCGGGTTTCGTGGGGACGTTCGGGGAATGGTACTATACGGACAACTATGTCTATCAGCCCAAGACGGAGGCGGATTACGAACCGCGCCGTCAGCTTCTGAAAAAGCTCCTTCGCACAATGCCGGAAACCCGCCAGATTCTGGTCCGCTACCCGGCAGCCAAGACCGCCATTTACGGAATCACGGCTGCGGATTCGATTACCGTCGCGACGGCTCACGACGGCTCCGACATCTCGCGTACCGGGCACCACAACGACTGCTTCGTCTCAAGCGCCAATGACGTCGGCACTTACGCGAACAATGTCGAGCGAAAGTATGTCTATGCGGAGTCGCGCTACACAATCTGGGGCGGCGAGACCTGTGCCCTCACTCCTTACTGCGAATGCAGCCTTACTCTGCCCAAATGTGAGGAGCATCACATGACATACCTTAACCTGAACTACCACACGAGCGTAATCAGCCGCTGGCGAAGTCAGGGATGCTTCAGCGAAATCTCCCGTAGAATGGGCTACAGGCTTTCGCTTGAGACGGCGATGCTGTCAAAGAATCCGATGCCCGGGGAGAACATGAAGATAGTTCTGAAGATAAGGAACAGCGGCTATGCCGCCCCGATGAATCCCCGCGCAGTGGAGATTGTGATTGTTGACTCGGACGGGACAAAGACGGTTCATCCTGTCGCGGATGCCGACCCTCGCTTCTGGTTCGAGAACACCACCTCCGTGGTGGAGACTGAAATGAGGCTTCCGGATTCGTTCGGGAATGGAAGCCGGCTCTATCTCAACCTCCCGGATCCGGAAAAGAGCCTTCACGACAACCCGGCATATTCAATCCGCCTTGCCAATGACGGCGTGTGGGAAGAGGCCTCCGGCTATAACCTCGTCTGCACTTTCTGATTCGCCATGACCCGTCGAAAACTGACTTCCTTCTTTTCTGTGGCGGCCGTCATGCTGACGATGCTCTGCCTCTCTTGCGTCGGGCCGGAACAGCGTCTTGAAACCTTCTGGAACGGTCATGACTTCGGTTCTCTGGACGGCTTCGATGACATCGGCTCTGCGGAGGACCGTTTCGGAGACTACATACGGCTGCTTGAGCGGGTTCGGCCGGAAGCGGCCGAAAAGTCTCTGCTTGCCTTCCTTGATTCCGCATCGCGCCGGAGTGTTGCCTACACCATCTGGGCAGGATGGCTCGAGGGTTGGCTTCATGCGGTGGATTCTCCCTGCCGTGACGACGGTCTTTATGCCTCCGCCCTGAAGAAGATAGTCTCGGACAATGTCATAGACCCCTATCTGATGGAGGGATTCCGACAGAGCCTTTCAGTGGTTGGCAATGCTTCCGTAGGGGCTCCGGCGCCGGATGTCTGTCTGAAAACGGCGGACGGAGCGGATTTCCGCATAGCGGATTTCGCGCCGGAAAGGGTGCTGGTCTGCCTGCTCGACGCAGGCTGCTCCTACTGCACCGCACTTCTCGAGAGAAGCGACAGGGACTGTCCCGAAGAGAATCTGACGCGGGTTGCCGTCTTTGTCAATGCGACGCCGGATGTGCTTGACGGTCTAAGAGACGCTTTGCCGCAAGGCTGGATTGCCTCATGGTGTCCCGGGCGCGAGATTGAGAGCGGAGAGGTGTTCGACCTCACGATGATTCCGTCGCGGATTCTGGTCGGAAGCGACGCTCATATAGAGAAAACGTATTTTTAATTTTTATGAAGAGGAATATATACATACTGATTATTCTTGCCGCCGTCTTGCCGCCGGCTATGCTCTCGTGCACGAAGATTTCCGGAGAAGGGGAGGAACGTGGCGAGATTGTGAAATACAAGTCGAGTTCCGAGGATTTCTGCAATCCGGAACGCGGGTTCTACACCCAGTATTCCGTTAAGTTCGAGAACGGGAAGATTCCTTCTACGCTCACTTCCGAGGCTCTGCAGGTAAGCCGCGTTTCCAAGAGAACCCTGACACTTACGCTCTTCTATCTTACCGACTTTATGGAAGGCGACATCAGCGACGCCGCTCTTCAGGTCATTCGGCAGTGCCTTCAGGCACACAGGGACGCCGGGTTCAAGACGGTGCTCCGCTTTGCCTACAAGAACAACTACGGAAAGGGATATGAGCCTTATGACCCGGAAGTTGACATCGTGCTCCGTCATGTCGCGCAGCTCAAGCCGGTTTTCGCGGAATACGGTGACATAATCCTCGTCCTGCAGGCCGGCTTCGTCGGCTCCTGGGGTGAATGGTACTACACGAGCCATTTCAATTTCAATCCCAAGACCTCGGAGCAGTTCGAACCGCGCCGGAGGCTTCTCCGGGCTCTTCTCGACGCGATGCCGGCTGACAGGCAGGTTGCTCTGCGCACTCCGGGCTATAAGACTGCCATCTTCGGCACGGCGCTCAAGGACTCCATCACGGCAGAAACTGCGTTCACGGCGTCGGACATCGCGCGCGTCGGAGGACACAATGACTGCTTCATC
>ERZ808274.919-NODE-919-length-11541-cov-4.563033_pt1 | contig 11541 bp, 10 predicted proteins | sample MGYA00521277_ERZ808274 | MGnify/ENA primary metagenome ERZ808274 (study PRJEB31516, sample SAMN03275597) | gut metagenome | biome: mammalia-associated habitat; material: feces | host: Papio cynocephalus | place: Kenya | collected 2012-07-28 ... | reverse complement strand
TAGTAGAAGAACTTATATTAGAAACCCTAAATCCCACAAAATTCGGGACTGAGCCTTTATTTTCAGTAAAAAAGAATTTAAAACGGTGTGACTTTTGCCACACCGTTCTTCATTAATTAAACTACAGCAGTTAATGCTTTAGCAAATTCGGCAGGATCCTTAGGCATAATACCTTCAGAAAGAAGAGCCTGTCCTAAAAGAACAACAGAAAGATTCTTTGTCAGTTCCTCACTCTCACTCTCTTCAATTCTCTTAACAAGATTAGCCTCAGGATTTACTTCAAGAATAGGTTTTATATCTTCCTCAAGTCCGCCCATCTGCTTCATTAGCCTCTGCATGCCAAGAGTTGGATCATTCTCATCAAGGATGACAGATGAAGGTGCATCACCTAAGCGAGAAGAAATAACAACCTTCTTTACTTTGTCTCCTAGAGCAGAAGCAATCTTATCTCTTAATGGGTTCTTCTTCTCATTCTCTTTCTTCTCATCTTCAGTAGAAATCTCATCTAAAGCATCAGTACGGTTAATAGCCTTAAGAGGTACAGAATCATACTCAGGAACCATGTTAATTACTAGTTCGTCGATATCTTCATCGAGTAGTAATACCTCATAGCCCTTATTCTTAAATGCCTGAACAAGAGGAGAAGAGCGTAGAATCTTCTCATCAGCACCAGCTATATAATAAATAGCCTTCTGCCCCTCTTTCATTCTTTCTTTATACTCTTTTAGAGATACCCACCCTTCTTTTTCTGAAGAATGATAACGAACAATTTCCAATAGAGTATCTCTATTTGCATAGTCAGAATACAAACCTTCCTTAAGAGGTCTATTATACTGATTAATGAACTTTTCAAAGAGCTCTGGATTATTCTCACTAATTCTCTTAAATTCAGATAATAGCTTCTTAACTGAACCGTTACGAATTGTAGTCATGATTTTATTCTCTTGTAGAATCTCTCTTGAAACGTTAAGAGGTAAATCCTCACTATCGATAACACCACGAACAAAACGTAGGTATGTTGGTAGCAATGTCTTATCATCATCTGTAATATAGACACGCTTTACATACAGCTTTACGCCTGGCTTGTAGTCTGCGTAGTTCATATCAAAAGGAGCTTTAGCTGGGATGAAGAAGAGTGTTGTATACTCTGTAGCACCTTCAGCCTTTGTATGAATGTAGAATAAAGGATTTTCACTATCGCTATAATTGTTCTTATAGAATTCGTTATAGTCCTCTTCTTTAAGATCACTCTTATTTCTTCTCCATAAAGCAGAACAAGAGTTAATCTGTTCATTCTTATGTTCTACAGTCTTTTTGCTCTCACCCTTCTCATCTTTTTCATCTGAATAATGAACTTGATCATATTCAAGATAAATAGGATAAGCTACATGATCTGAATACTTCTTGATTAGATTCTCAAGAGTCCAACGTGTTGCATAAGTAGAATCATCATCATTGAGATACAAAGTAACTGTTGTACCCTGCTCATCTCTCTTAGCTTCCTCTATTGTGTAACTAGTTTCACCATTGCTTGACCAAAGATAAGCTTTGTCTTCGCCAGCTTTTCTAGAGAGAACTTCAACCTTTTTAGCAACCATAAATGCTGAGTAGAAGCCAACTCCAAACTGACCAATTAGATTTGAATCCTTCTTTGCTTCATCAGATAAATTAGCTAAAAACTTCTTTGTTCCTGAAGATGCAATAGTTCCAAGGTTATCGTTCAAATCTTGCTCATTCATTCCAATACCATTATCACTAATGGAAAGAGTTCTCTCTCCATCTTCTGTAAATGAAATCTGAATTTTTGGCTCAAATGAATAACCCTTTAGAGCTCCATCTGTAAGAGAAAGATACTTTAGTTTATCTATAGCATCTGAAGCATTAGATATTAATTCACGGACAAATATTTCTTTATTTGAATAAAGTGAATGGATTAATAGATGCAGAAGGTCCGCAACTTCTGTCTTAAATTTCTTACTTGCCATTCTTTTCCTCCATAATTCACAACAAAAAATAATAATAAAGATGACGGAAGGCAACATTCTTTTGTTATAATAGTGATATGGATTTCTCAAGACCTGACAATGCAAGAAAAATAAATAAGCTCAAAGTCCTTAATGCTTTGAGAAGGGGCTCTCTATCTAGAGCCGAATTATCGAGAGAATTGATTATTAATAAAGTCTCTATATCTGAGATAACAGATTCATTAATAAAGGATGGGCTAATTGAGAGTGGCGAGAAAGATATGTCAACATCTGGCCGCCCTTCAACAAAACTATCTATAAAGAAAAATGGTGGCAGAGTCTTTTCTTTCGTCTTCTCTCAATCAACTGTCACAGCTGCAGCATCAAATCTTATCGGGCAGGTGCTTCGGTTTGAAAGATTTCCAAAAGATGAAAACATGATTAACCAAATTGCTTCATTTATTAATAAAATGACAGCAGATAATCCTATTGTCTATGGAGTCACAATTGTCTCTGAAAACAAAGATGAAGTGCCTTCCTCGGCCTTTCCTTGGCCAGTCACATACTCTTCTCATGTCATAAGCCAGGCCAAAGCTGAAGAAGAATACACAAAGAGAGAAAAATGCTTATACGTTTCTTGGTCAGATAGTATTGAAGCGGCATACAAAAACGAGATCCTTTTTTCCATTCCTACATTTGGCCATATGAAAGTAACAAATGGTATCACTTGTTCTTGTGGGGGTAATGGTTGCTTAAACGTAGTTGCTTCTGGCCTTGCTTTAAAGAGTAGCACAGGTATAAATCAATACAGAAAACTAACTACAGAGGAAAAAGGCCTTTTAGCAATTGATGATGCAACGAAAGCACTATCATTTGCGCTAGCAGAGGCCGTTCAGGCACTAGGTGCAGAGAGCATAGTTATTACAGGCGAGCTTTCTGCTATGCCAAGCGATCTATACGCTTCGCTAAGTGACAAATTAAAAATGACACTCCCTCCAACGAGAGAAAGTGTCACAATCTATAGAGCAGAGAGAGGAGATAAAGGCGTCTTAGAGGGTGCTGGAATAATCGCACTCGATAAGTTCTTCTACTCCTCTGAAATCTTAGAAAAACTAAAAGCTATAGAGTCTAGTCCCTCATTTCTGCTGTGAGGATGAAATAAGCAGGAAGGACAAGCAAGTAAGCTAGGTAATATATAGTCCAACCTGTCAACAATGTTGAAATTCCTACAGCAAGGGCAGTTACGATAAACGTTACAGGTATAGCGATAACAATCTTTATTGGTCCCTTGTTTAAGCTACGAGCAACTGCAGCTAAGACATAGATAACAATAAGAACAACAACGATAGAAACAATCGTTATAATCAGTTGCTCTTCACTGCTCTTTTGGTTATTAGCTGATGCTTTTGAAGATGAGACAAACTCCATTTCATCATTATTATTGCTATTTTTTGTACTTTCACCTTTCTTTAATGGAGTAAAGCCATCTGTTCCTGTCTCTTTTGCGTATATTTCTTTTGCAGCATCGAGAGTGCTTGTTCCAAGGTATTCCTCAATAGTTTCTTCATCATAAATACCATCAACAAGAGCATTCTTAATGCCTTCATAGCCCTCTTCTTCAAGAATTTGTCTTAAATCATCACGAAGATTGGTTTTTTCCTCTAGGTTATCTCTGAAGTCAGCAGCAAGTCTCTTTTCTTCTCCTCCAAAAGCTGCAACAACCATGTTCTCTGGATATGTTTCATCAAGCACTGCAGACACTACAGCGTCTAAGCCTTCTGTCTTACGAAGTGTTTCAATCTCTTTGAGGAGCTCTTCATCTCTCTTCTGATATTCTTTCCAAATATCATCTCCAAGATAGCCCTGTACATCAATTACAGTATATGTTCCCTCATATACCTCTTTGATGACCTCATCTAAGCCATCCTTTTCGTAAAGCTTCTTTATTTCTTCTTCTGTTTCTTTATTGTATTTACCACCAAGTTCAACAATATTTCTCTCGGTTCTATCAAAGGAAAACCTCGTTGTTCCACAAGACACTAGGACCAAGCCTAAGACAACGAACAATAATAAAAACTTTTTCATTTTTTCCATCCTGTTTACTACTTACCCCTTACAGTATAACAGTAATACCTAGCAAAAGGATACATTAAAAAACCGCTGGAAATAATTCTTCAGCGGCAACCTCCTTGTCCCTTTACTGGGAGCTACAGTTTTACCTGCAACAGAAATATTTTCACATACATTATAAAAACACGCAATAAAAAAAACTGCCAATCAAGACAAAAAAAAAGGAGAAATGCAAAACCCAAAGCATTTCTCCAAATGATAAATAGAGGAATTATCTTCTCTTATTTCCCCCAAAACAATTCCTGTGCTATTTATCATTCCCCCACACAAATAAATCTCATTTCTTCGATGTAAGTAGAATCTAAACTCCGTGTATAGAATTTGCAATCTTTTTTTACTGTAAAAACGGTTTAGTAGTAGCATTTTTAACTTCAGTCTCTATTTTAAGATACATCATGTTCATGATTTAATGTTTTGTAAATAAACTTGTTACTTTAGATAAATCAACATGCTCCAAATCTAGTAGCCTTTTCTTTTTATCAATTCCGCCAGCATAACCAATTAGGTTACCATTTGCACCAACTACACGATGACATGGAATTATGATGGAAATCTCGTTGTGACCAACAGCGCCACCAACTGCTTGACTAGACATCTTTTTATAGCCAAGCTCTTTCTCTAACTTTTTAGCTATTGATCCATAGGTTACTGTTTCTCCATATGGAATTTCCAATAATATATCCCATACATATTTACGAAAGGTAGAACCAATTGGATGAAGTGGCGGAAGAAAAGAAGGATTAACGCCTGAAAAATATATGTCCAACCATCTCTTTGTTTCAGATAGAATTGGATTTTCTTCTTCTCTCATTTTTTCCATCTTTTCTTCAGTTGGATAATACTTTTCTCCATCAAACCATAATCCTGTTAACCCCTCTTCATCAGAGGAAAGTAGGATTCCTCCAAGGGGAGAATTATAATGTGCTTGGTATATCATTTTCACTGCTCCTTTTATCTTTCAATCGAAACTAAGCCATTTGCAACTTGCCATAAATAGAGGCAAGCAACACTGCAATAAGGATGAAAGCGCTTACGATATCTTTCAAATAACTTAGCATCTATACTTTTATGATGGTAGAGCATGCATAGTCCACGTCTAATAGTCAAATCATCATAGCTGAAAATATCTGGGCGTTCTAGGCAAAATAGCAAAATCATTTCTGCAGTCCAAACGCCAATGCCCTTTAGCTTTGTTAACTCTTTAATTGCATCATTATCATCCATTTTTTCAATTGTGTTCAAATCGAACACACCTAAATGGACCTTTTGAGCAAAGTCCTTAATGTACCCTACTTTCCTGAAAGTAAGGCCAATTGACTGAAGATCATTGTCGCTAGATTTGAGTATTGTTTCTGCATTCACTTTGCAAAGTTTATCCTGCATTCTTTTCCAAATAGTTAATTGAGCCTTAGTTGAAATTTGTTGGCCAATTATATGGTGAATGACAGATAAAAAGATATCTGTATCAACTTCGCGATAGATATGGCCAACTTGATCTATTACTTGGGAAAGCTTCTTATCTTTTTTCTTTAAATATGATGTTTCCGTCTCACCATATTCAAAATATTTAGGTCTCTTTTCCATCACTTAATATTCTAATAGACAGGCATTTTTTAAATACCTGTCTAAGAATTATTTTTAAAACGGAATACCAGATGCAGCAGGAGCCGAACTCTTCTTACTTGAGAAGATTAATGCAACAAGCGTCGCTATATAAGGAAAGGCACCTAAAATTCCTGTTGGTATTGTATCTAGTCCTGGAATTACTCTTCCCATATTTGCGAGTGTCATACAAAGTCCAAAGAATGCAGTTGAACCAAGTATTCCAAGTGGCTTCCACTGTCCGAAAATCAATGCTGCAATAGCTAAGAAACCTAGTCCATTTATTCCAGAAGATGAGTTATATTCACCAGCATATGTAACAAGAATTACTGCGCCACCAAGACCAGAAAGAATACCAGATGTTAATACACCAATATATCTCATCTTATGGACGCTAACGCCCGCTGATGCTACTGCAGATGGATGTTCACCACTAGCACGCAATCTCAAACCAAAGCTTGTTTTATAGAGTAGCATCCAAGAAAGAAGCCAAATCAATAAACAAAGCCAAGTTGTCCAATATGTTTGAGAGAAGAACAATGATCCTATTAGAGGAATCTTTGACAGAATTGGGATATTGTAGCGAATAATACTTCTTACAACTGTAATGTTTCCACTTCCAGTAATTGTTTGAGCCAAGAAGAGAGAAAGTGCTGTTGAAACCATGTTAATGGCTGTACCACTTATTGTCTGATCTGCTTTAAACTTTATTGAAGCTAATGCATGGAAAAAAGATAGTAAAGCAGAGAAGAACATTGCCCCTAGTAGCCCAATAATAATGGCAACTGTGTAGTTAACGCCAATAGCTTGCAACTTCACAATTATTGCTGCGGCAGAGAAACAGCCAAAGAGCATCAAGCCTTCAATACAGAGGTTGGTTACACCACTTCGTTCTGAATATAAACCACCTAGAGCTCCCATTAAAAGAGGAATAGTATATGCTATTGCTCCTGGTATTATTATTTGAATTATATTCCAAAAACTACCCATTATTTCTTCTCCTCTTTTTCTAGTTTCTTTTCATAGCTCTTTTTGAATCTTTTATTCCAGAAAGAAGCAATAATAGTACTTGTTGCTGCAAAATATATAATTACAGCAATAATAGTATCGGCAAGCTCTGTTGGAATTCCTATCGCAGCTAGGCTTCCTCTACCCATCTTTAATGCTCCAAAGAAAAGAGCTGCTAAGAAAACGCCAAAAGGACTGCAATTGCCTAATAGCCCTACAGCTATGCCATCAAAGCCTTCATTAGGCATTTTTCCCATTTCCATGATTGAAGAATATCCACAGTAATATGTTAGTCCGGCAAGACCTGCTAAAGCACCAGCTATTGAAAGAGAAATCATTATAGACCTATCTGTCTTAATACCAGCGTATTCAGCACAAAATCGATTAGCACCTACTGTCTTTAGATTAAAACCAAGCGTTGTTTTATTAAGTATAAACCAAATTGCCAAACAACAAATTATTGCTAAGAAAAAGCCAATATTAAGCGTGGACATTCCACTAATCTTACGTAAAGTATTTGTTCCGAGTGTTCTAGAAAAATCTAGAGGCTTAGATTTGACAGCAATAGTTGGGTCAATAACAAAGCGTGGAATAAAATCATAAACGAGCCAGAAAGCTATCCAGTTTAACATTATAGAAGAAACAACTTCATGGACGTTAAATTTAGCTTTCAGTAATCCAACTATGAAACCCCATAGTCCGCCAGCTAAAAGGGAGGCAAGTATTACAATTATTAAGTAGATTGGCCTTGGCATAGATTGAGGAAGATGATGACCTAAAATTGTACAGGTAATACCACCTATAAGCATTTGCCCGGAACCCCCAATATTAAATAAGCCAGTCTTGTATGCGAACGAGAATGATAAGCCCATTAAGATAAGTTGGGTTGCCATTCCTAGTGTATTTCCAATTCTTCTTTTATTAGAAAAAGCACCAAAAGCCAAACGCTCAAATCCAAGGAAAGGATTTTTTCCAATACAAAGGATTAGAATTCCTCCTGCGCAAATGCCAAGAAGAACAGCAGAGATAGAAACAAGAAAAGGAGATGCTTTTTTCTCTTTTAGTGTTTTTGGAGCCAAAACCTTTTTATTCATTTTTATCTCCTTTTATTCCAGCCATCATTAGACCGACCTCTTCTATAGAGGTATCTTCTGTCTTAACTACATCAATAAGCTTACCAGAAGCCATTACAGCAATTCGGTCAGAGAGGTTGAATATTTCATCAAGCTCAAAGGAAACTAGCAAAATAGTCTTGCCTTTATCGCGTTGGTTAACAAGTGCCTTATGAATGAATTCAATTGCACCGACATCCAAGCCACGAGTAGGCTGAACAGCCATCAACAGTTCAGGATTAGCAGTAATCTCTCTTCCAATTATTGCCTTCTGTTGGTTTCCTCCACTTAGCTTTCCAGCCAAGCTATCTATACCTTCACCGCTACGAACATCAAACTCTTTTACGATATCTGTTGCGTAGTTCCTAATTTCTTCATCATTTAGTAACCCGTTATGGCTAAAAGGCTTTTTATCAAAGAGCTTTACTACCATGTTGTTGTAGATTGGAAAAGATAATACCAAGCCTCTTTTTTGCCTATCTTCTGGTATGTGGCCTATTCCCATATCATTTCTTTCTCGGATTGAAGAATGTGTAATATCTTCACCCTTGAAAACAATAGTCCCACTCTCAACTTTTCTTAGTCCTGCAATTGCTTCAACAAGTTCACTCTGTCCGTTCCCATCAACACCAGCTATTCCTACAATTTCTCCAGCGCGAAGAGAAAGAGAAAAGTCTTTAACGCCAAGAACACCCTTGTTGTTTCTAACATTCAGATTGTTAAGAGCCAAAACTGTTTCGCCAGGATGTGCTTTTTCTTTGTTAACTCTAAAGGAAACTGGATGGCCTACCATCATTGTTGCCATTTCATCTGGAGTTGTTTTATCAACATCAACAACACCAATAAGTTTACCTCGTCTGATGACAGTACACCTTTTAGCAACCTTTTTTATCTCTTCAAGTTTGTGAGTAATTAAGATAATTGACTTACCCTCTTTACTCAAATTTTTCATGATAACAATTAAATCATCTATTTCTTGCGGAGTAAGGACTGCTGTTGGCTCATCAAATATTAAAATATCTGCATCACGATAAAGCATCTTTAATATTTCAACACGCTGCTGCATTCCAACGGTAATATTGTCAATAACCATATCTGGCTCTATTTCTAGACCATATTTATGTGATATCTCTTTTATCTTTTTAGATGCTTTCTTTATATCATAAATAAAGCCACCCTCTTTACCTAAAATAATGTTTTCAGCAACAGTAAAGTTATGAACAAGTTGGAAGTGTTGATGCACCATTCCAATTCCAAGTGCAAATGCATCATTTGGACTTTTTATGGATACCTCTTTACCTCTTATCTTTATGACGCCTTTATCTGGTGGATATAGACCAAAAAGAATACTCATGAGAGTAGACTTTCCAGCACCATTTTCTCCAAGTATTGCATGGATTTCACCCTCTTCAACTTGAAGAGAGATATCATCATTGGCAACTATACCTGGGAACTCTTTTCTTATTCCCAGCATCTCAATTACGTGAGCCATTACTACTCCATTTAATTTTAAAAAAGCCGCCCGATGATTTGAGCGGCTATATAATCGTGTGAATAATTACTTAATTAGGCCATCGCTAGAAGCAGCAACAACAACCTTACCCTGAGAAACTAAAGCAGAAACTTCACTAACAATCTTCTCGATATCAGCATTTAAGTTAGGGTTAGAAGCTGGAATACCTGCTCTGTTTTCTGCAATACCAAGAGTTAATAGCTTTCCGCCTGGGTATGTTCCATCAACACAAGCCTTTACCATGTCATAAGCAACGCCAGAGACATCCTTCATAGCAGATGTAAGGATACAAGATGAACCATTACCCATATCACCTACAGAATACTGGTCAACATCAACACCAACAACCCAAACATCTTCGCCACTTAGTCTTCTGTTCTTAGCTTCGTTGATAGCTCCAACGCCAACACCACCAGCTGCTGCAAAGATTGCATCTACACCCTTATTGAACATAGCTGTTGCAAGCTGCTGTCCAAGAGCAAGGTCTGAGAAAGAACCAGAATAAACAAAGTTAGATGGATCCATCTCAATCTTTGTTCCATAGTTGTCGTTAGCATACTTAACGCCCTGCTGGAATCCCCAATTGAACTTCTGAACGGCTGGAATTTCAAGTCCGCCAATAAATCCAACACTACCCTCGTTAAGCTTTAAAGCTGTTGCAAGACCAGCAAGGAAGCCTGATTCCTGTTCCTTAAAAACAACAGCAACAGTGTTAGCTCCGATACCTGCAGTAAGGGCATCGTCGATGATTACGAGGTTTAAATCTGTATACATAGCCTGAGCCTGGCTAACTGCATCAGCAAATAGATATCCAGGACAAGCAATAAATCTATAACCAGCATCATAAAGGTCAGAGATTGCTGTTAAATAATCTGTGGTTGTTGTTCCACTTGGCTTGAGATATGTGCACTCTAAACCGAGTTCATCTGCAGCCTTTTTAACGCCTTCATATGTTCCCTGGTTGAAGGATCTATCGTCGATAGTTCCACTGTCAGTAACCATACCAACCTTGAGAGTTGATTTAGCTGCACTTTCTGCAGCACCCTGAGCAAAAACGCTGAAAGATAATAAAAGAACTAGAGCAATAGCAATAAGTTTTTTCATTTTTACTCCTCCTAGAAGTATTTTATTTAATATTATTCGTTTGTATTTTATGCTGTCAAACCTTCTAAAGGTTTTTTATACCTTTTCTTCAGAAAAACTCCATTCTTAATCTTTTTTATTTTCTTTGTTTTTAAAAATAATTCCCTTATTCTTATTGTAAGGAGGACACGATGAGAGCAAATATCATCATCCATTCTATAAATGGAAACATATTTCTTATGGCAAAAGCCCTAAAAGAAAAACTCGTAGAGAGAGATATAGATGCAAGAATCTATAGAATCGAAGACTCAGATTTGCATTTAGCAGCAGCTAAAGACAACCAAGTTAACGAATACTATGAAGAAATCATCTCTCTTCCATTAGCTTCAAATGAAAAGCTAAGAAAAGGAGATGCCATCATTCTTGCTTGTCCTGCAATATTTTCACTTCCTTCGGCTGAGATGGTTACATTTTTAAACCAAACTCTACCTCTATGGGAGCAAAGAGAACTAGAAGGTAAAGTATTCTATGCCTTTAGTTCTTCTAGCATAAGTAGCGAAGAAGGAACCAGTTGTATAACGGGACTCCAACTTTGGGCTGACAGTATGCAAATGAATATTATCTCATCTCCTGTCATGGTCCACGCTGACTGCGAGGGAGTAGCAATAAGGCCAGGAGAAGAAACAATACTTCTTGCCGAAGAAGCCGCAAAGAAAATAAGCGAAGAGCTATAAAAAATAGAGGCTGTATATAAAAGAGTAGATCTCCAACATATACAGCCTTAATTTTTAAAATTCAAGTAGCAAAAAATCGCACAACAACCCATGAAATAATCATAACTGACTCAATCTATGAATATTATTTCTCTAAAGCATAGCCTGAAAAGTTAAGTTAAAATGCTATATTTCGCTCAATTTTTCCTTAAATTCTTTTTCGGTTAATCCAGATTCTTCAACAGCTTTATCGAGAGGAAGATATCCTTTTTTAACAAGAGAAAAAAGAGCAACAAGTTTTCCTTCTTCAAGACCGCCTTTTTTACCAAGTGCCATTCCTTTCTCAATGCCACTTTTTTCGCCAAGTGCCATTCCTTCTTCAATGCCATCTTGTCTGCCTCTTTGAAAGCCTTTTT
>ERZ808274.918-NODE-918-length-11560-cov-8.843720_pt1 | contig 11560 bp, 9 predicted proteins | sample MGYA00521277_ERZ808274 | MGnify/ENA primary metagenome ERZ808274 (study PRJEB31516, sample SAMN03275597) | gut metagenome | biome: mammalia-associated habitat; material: feces | host: Papio cynocephalus | place: Kenya | collected 2012-07-28 ... | reverse complement strand
CATCGCCCAGTTTGCCGATGTACATACCCGGGCGCATACGTATATGCGCATTCCAACTGAGAGTGCGAATCTTGCCCTCGTCATAATCCGCTGCCTCGGGCGCTTCGCCCGTCTCCGGTGCGAATAAGTCCGCACCGTCCGGCATACTTGCTGCGGTCTCCGGCTTGCCCTCCGCCAAGTCGGGCTTACCGCTTGTGTCTGTAGCTTTTTTGTCGTCTATATCTTCTGCCATGATAGTCCTATGAGGTCGTATAAGTGTGGTCGGACATCTCCGTATATCACGGCGTCCGACATTCTAAACTGCAAATTTACACTTTTTTCGCGTGCCACGCAATAGCCGCACGACATGCCATGCCGCAAAAAAAATCAAGGTATCGACCAATACATTAGACTTGATTGCGAGGCATGGTGGTAAACCGTATTTTCTACCATGTTATCACCTTGTCAACAATTTCTTGTTGTTCAGTAGATGTTCTTCGCAGGTATATCCGGGTAGTTTCGATGCTTTCATGCCCCATAAGGTCGGCAAGCAAAGATATATCGTTGAATTTCTCTAGGAAGTTTTTGGCGAAGCGGTGGCGGAAAGAGTGAGGATAAACCACTTTTTCATTAAGCCCATACCGCACAGCATAGGCCTTTAATTGCTGTGATATTCCTCTTGTGGTGATCCTCTCTCCGAATCGATTAAGGAACAAGTAACCGGTTATGCGCTTTTCTTTTGATAGCCATTCTTTGGCCTCTTCTCGTAGTTTCTTTGGAATGTAGATGCGTCGGATTTTTCCTCCTTTTGTGTAGATGTCGAAGTACCCGAGAGTAATGTGTTCTACTTTGATTTTGATTAGCTCGCTAATACGAGCACCGGTTGCTGCAAGGAAGCGTACTACGAAGTACCACATAAGATTTTCTTCTTGTTTGAGTTTTCGTTTAAGGAAAATATAGTCGGCATTGCTTATTACATTTTCCAAGTAGCTGCGCTGTTGTACTTTTACAGATTTGAGCCGCCATTTTGATTTATTGGTGAAATCAAGGTACTTGTTCAGAGCCTGAATGCGGAGATTAACAGTTTTCGGCTTGTAGGACTCAATCAGGTATGTTTTGTATATAAGGAGATCCCGCTTGGTTAGCTCCTTTTGACGCGAGATAAATTCGCGCAGAGCATAGACGTATGCTCTAATTGTATTCTCCGCCATATTCCCGTTACGGAGAGCATTTTCAAAAGAATGTATATCCATATTAATTATGTTTAGTTTGATTAGTATTGTCTCTAATAATATATGGACACTCATCCTGCTTTTAATTCCTATTATGAGAAGTTGGCCGACGGCACCGTCCGCTGCATCGACTCGGAAATCCCTTTTGACATCCCTGACAATTGGGCGTGGGCAAGAATGGGTAATATAGGTGATTGGGGCGCTGGAGCTACTCCTGCCAAGGGAAATCCAGCTTATTATGGAGGCAGTGTCCTATGGCTTCGTACTGGTGAACTGAACAATTCGATAATCTTAGACACAGAAATCAAGATTACTGAAAAAGCATTGAAGGAGTGTTCTTTGCGGCAAAATAAGATCGGAGATGTTCTCATTGCTATGTACGGAGCTACCATTGGAAAAGTTGCCATAGCAGGCGTGGAATTAACCACTAATCAGGCTTGTTGCGCTTGTACTCCAATCTTATTGTACAATAAGTACCTATTTTATTTTTTAATGGCAAACCAAACAGAGTTTGCGAAAAAAGGTGAAGGAGGTGCACAACCAAACATTTCAAGAGAAAAGTTGATAGTACACCTTATCCCTATTCCTCCTATACGAGAACAACATCGTATTGTATCTCAAGTGGAAAGTTTATTTCCATATATTGAAAAGTTCGCAGTGTGTCAAAAGAATCTTAATGCAATTAACGATCCACTCAATGCTAATATAAAAAAGGCTATTCTTCAAGAAGCGATTCAAGGGCGGCTTGTTCCTCAGATTGAATCAGAAGGGACAGCAGAACAGCTACTTGCAGAAATCGAAACCGAGAAGAAGCGACTTGTCAAGGAGGGCAAGCTGAAGAAGTCGGTATTGACCGCGAGCCGCATCTTCCGAGGTGATGATAACAAGTACCGTCAGAATATAGACGGCGAAGAAGTCATCATTGACGATCGTCTCCCCTTTGAAATCCCCGCCACTTGGCGATGGGTCGAGTTGGAGCAAATTTGTGAATATATCCAACGGGGCAAATCGCCTAAATACTCTTTAATAAAGCAAATACCAGTCGTAGCTCAAAAGTGTAATCAATGGTCGGGATTTCAGATTGAAAAAGCACAATTTATAGAGCCTGAATCCCTTAAAAGTTATGGGAGTGAGCGACTTTTGCAAGATGGAGATTTAATGTGGAACTCCACAGGTTTAGGTACACTTGGACGTATGGCAATTTATTGGGAAAACTTAAACCCTTACGGAATTGCGGTAGCTGACAGTCATGTGACCGTTATCCGAGTTGTAAAAGGTTTAATAAGCCCTGAATACCTTTATATGTACTTCAGCAGCAATACAGTCCAATCGGTAATTGAGGATAAAGCGGACGGAAGCACCAAACAAAAAGAACTTGCCACGGCCACGGTTAAATCTTATCCAATACCTCTGCCACCCTATAAGGAACAACTTAGGATTGTCGCGCAATATAAGGCGTTAGCAAGTATTATGAGCAGATAGGCTCACAAATACTTGATATTACCGAGGAAATACAATATGACATTCCCGATAATTGGCGATGGTGTCGGCTTGGAGATATAGCAATGCTAAGGCTCGGCAAAACCCCACCGAGAGGAGAGCTGATTTATTGGAAACCCGAGAAGTATAATTGGGTTTCCATTAGCGATATGAGAGATGGTGAGGTGATTACTCAGACCAAAGAGTTTATATCCGAAAAAGGCGCAGAGTTATTTCAAGGTAGGATATCTCCTAAAGGAAGCCTTTTAATGAGCTTCAAGTTGACAATCGGCAAAATATCGGAGTTGGGGATTGACGCTTACCACAATGAGGCGATAATAACGATTTTGCCGTTCTTCAACCAATTGGTTTGGTTTAAGTATTTTCTCCCAATGATAGCTCAAAGTGGAGAGACCAAAGACGCCATTAAAGGTAAAACTCTCAATAGCAAATCTTTGGCTGCACTTCTAATTCCATTACCGCCATTATCTGAGCAGAATAGAATTGTCGCTCAAATAGAAACGTTACTTGAGTGTATCAAATAAGCGGTTACATTCACGCACGATTCTTCGCTGTTCTTTAAGCGGTGGCAATCCGACGAGAATGCTGTAGAATAATTCTTTGTTTAGGTGCGGTATTGCCGCTCCTTTCTTGGAGTTCCGAAGCATGGATTTATAGAACAAGATGATAAGTAGAACAAGGTCTTTATCAACGTGTTCACTTATCCATAATTGTTTGAAAGTACTGCCCATATATCCGTCACAAGGCACTGTAAAAACTTCGCCGGAATTTTCACCATCCACAAGTATGATATTATCACTTTTGCGAACAAATTTTCCATTGGTCAAAAGGGTTGCTGATGATTTTCCGCGCAAATATTTTGCGTCAAGACAGGGGTAAGAGCCTTCGGACTTTTCTCCGTCTGTCAGCTGACACAACTCTTTTAGGCGGCAAACGCTCCAATTATTCGGGAAATTTAAGTTGACTTCAATTTCCTCTATATCTGAGCCTATCTGCTCATAATACTTGTTATCGTCACCTCGGAAGATGCGGCTCGCGGTCAAGGCAGATTTCTTCAGCTTGCCCTCCTTAAAGAGCCGTTTCTTCTCCTCGGCTATCTCTGCGAGCAATTCTTCGGCAGTTCCTTCAGATGCAATCTGAGAAACCAGCCGACCTTGTATAGCCTCTTGAAGAATCGATTTTTTAAGGTTGCCGTTAACAATATAGTTTAGAGAATCAAGGGCTTCTTGGGCTGAACCATAAGTACCAATAATTGGCAAAAGTGAATTAGCTTTTTCAATTATCCTTTTTTGTTCCTCAATGGGAGGAAGTGGGATAAGGAAATTGTTAAAGTTGTTCTGCGTCAGTTGATTTATAGTTGTAGTGCCACTAACATCTCTCAGTTGACCGAAAAAGCATTCTGATTGAAGATACAAAAAAACGAATTTATAAAACTGTGTTTTACAAATAGCCATAAATGCGCCAAATGTCATTGGCTCTTTCAGCTCATCGACAATGGCGGATTTGCCGACTAATTTCTTACTGCCATTTCGAGCACAAATTATAATATCATTTTCCTCTACCCATAGTTTATCTGATATCGGAGTATTCACTCGTACTATATCGGATAAGCGGAGTTTACCGTCTTGGATATTTGAAGACCTTAGTACAATCGTACCATCCGAACAAACGTCGGTTGGGCGATAAGTAAGGCCTATGTATGATTTAGAAATATCCCTAATTCTTGCCCACGCCCATGAGTCGGGTATCTCAAACGGGATTTCGGAGTCGATGCAGCGGACGGTGCCATCGGCCAACTTCTCATAATAGGAATTGTCCTCACCACGGTAGATAATGGATTCGTTTTTGTCGCGCTTGATTTTCTTCTCTTTGACGAGGCGAGCCTTTTCTGCCCGGATGCGGTCGAGGAGGACGGATGCGGGTTCGTCATTGGGGTCTTGCGGTACAAGTTTGCCTTGTATCGCCCACTGGAGTATGCTGTTGCGGAGTTGCTTGCCTGTCATTTTGCGTCGATGTCGATTTTAAAGCCAAGGATGTCCTGAATCTCTTGGAGGGTCTTGTCTATCTGGTGCTCGAGTTGCCTACGTTTTGCGTAGTAGTTCTCAAGTAACTCTTTCGGAGGCAGAATTTCTTCCTCGTCTTTGGGAAACTTGCAACGGTCGAAATCGCAGTCGGACTGCATAATTTCTTCTACGGAGAAGCAACAACTCTTTTCATCGCCGGTTCCTGCGTTGACAATCTCACGGCGATCGTTCCACCACTCGCGGATAGGCTCGACATGGGAGAGAAGCATCGGTTTCGTCTTGGAAAAGTGCTTGTAACCATCGGGCATATCCATACGATAAAACCAAATTTCCTTTGTCGCATATTCTTCGGGGGCATCATCTGCGCGTTCGTTGTCGAAGAATATGATATTTGTAGCTATAGAAGTATAAGGCGAAAAGATACTGCCAGGCAAACGGATAATGGTGTGCAAGTTGAAATCTCTGAGTAACTTTGTTTTGATGGCAATCTTTGTATTGTCTGCACCAAATAGGAAACCATCTGGCACAATAACAGCTGCACGACCATTCTCCTTCAGTCGGTACATGATGAGAACCATAAACAAGTCGGCAGTCTCGCTGCTACGCATATCGGAAGGAAAATGTGACTTTACATCCGACTTTTCGTTGCCGCCGTAAGGTGGGTTCATCAGAACAACATCGAATTTGTCTTCGTCTGTGTAGTTGAGAACATCCTTTGTAAGCGAGTTGTCATGATAAACCAATGGCGTGTCTATGCCGTGCAGCAATAGGTTCGTCACGCATAGCATATATGGGAATTGTTTCTTTTCAATACCAAATACAGACTGGTTGAACTTCTTTCGGTCTTCCGCTGTCTTTACCTTTTTATCCAATTCGCCTAACCAACTTGTGATGAATCCACCTGTACCACATGCAAAGTCTGCCATCCTTTCGCCAATCTGCGGATTTATTATCTCTGCCATAAACTCGGTCAAGGCTCGTGGTGTATAAAACTCACCAGACGAGCCGGCCGACTGCATTTCTTTGAGGATAGTCTCGTATATCTCACCGAAAGCATGACTTTCCTCATAGTCACCAAGGTTCAACCCGTCAATAACATTTAGTACTTGGCGGAGCTGAACACCGTCCTTCATGTATTGGTTGGCATCCTCAAAAGTGGTTTTTACAATTGCCTGACGGATAGGTGTATCCGGTGTAACCTCAATGTTTTTCAGTTTGACAAACAAAGTGTTGTTGACAAACGAAAGCAGCTCATCGCCAGTTAAGGCATTACCGCTTCCGTCATCATGCGCCCAGTTGCGCCAACGGCATTCTTCGGGTATGATAGACTTGTAATCATCATCGTCCAATTCCCAATCATTCTCTTTTTCGTCATAGACTTTCAAAAACAGCATCCATGCCATTTGTTCTATGCGTTGCGCATCACCATTGATACCGGCATCATTGCGCATAATATTGCGTACTCGTTTTACGAAATTTGATAAACTCATATTTAGTCGCTATTTTATGCTATATTATATATTTGTTCCTCTAGTTCCTTTACGGCATCAAGGTACCCTTGCTTGCCACCAAAGAACTTCACGATGTTTGCTTTAGACCCCAGTTTGCGGAATGGGTCATTTTCAAGCACAGTAAGACTTTCCAATTCTGATACACCGTCCTTGGTGTACTTATCCAATAGGGCTTCAAGTACAAGCCGTGCCTGTTCGCCATACTTGCTGAATACATCACGTTTCTTTACTTGCTCGGCACGTTCATTCCGTGTAAGCGTTTTCTTGCCGTAAGCTATATGACAGATGAAATCGAAATCATCCACATCATCCATGTCTTGGTCGTGCTTCAATGCAGCAAGGTCAATGCCACTGTCTTTCAGCATTTCTGCTATGTCTGACTTCTTCTTGGTTTCTTGCCATTTGGAAGTGAACGTGTCTATAGTAGCGTATGTGTCTATGATGTTTTTCTTTGTATAGTCCGTAATGCTTTCCGTGCGAAGCAACTTGCCGTTTGTGTCATAGACTGAAACGATCTTATTGATAATCATAACTTGGCAACCGTCCTTGTCAACAATAGGCTTCGGTCGTGGTTCTGGGTCTGGTTCTGTCACACCTTCAGGTTCATCGTCTTCAGGAAGTTCATACGGCTTCGGTTCTGTCGGCTTTGGAGGATAATTAGGATCTATCTCAATCGGTCCATCCCAATCTTTGTCGGCAAACAATCGGGTAACATTGCGAAAGTCCATCACCGTGAAGTATTTCTTTCCCTCCTTTTCACGAAGACGAGTACCTCGACCTATTATCTGTTTGAACTCTGTCATTGAGCCGATTTGTTGGTCAAGTACAATCAACTTCACCATCTTGCAATCCACACCAGTAGAAAGCAATTTGCTCGTTGTGGCAATAACAGGAAACTTTTCGGCAACGGAAATAAAATAATTCAACTTGCCTTTTCCGTATTCGTCACTGCCAGTGATACGAACAACATAGTCGGGATTTTTCTTGCACATATCAGCATTGGCGTTAGTCAAGGCTATACGCATACGTTCGGCATGGTCTTCGTCAGCACAAAACACAATGGTCTTTGCCATGCGGTCTGTACTTTTTAGATAGTTGGTTATCTCCTGTGCAACTTCCCTTATTCGGTCTTCTATGATAATGTTATAATCGTAGTCACTATTATTGTAGATGCGGTCTTCTATCTCGTTGCCGTAGAAGTCCTTTTGTCCTTTTATCGGCCTCCATTCGTCACCGATGTTTGTAGTGATGTTGATTACCTTAAAAGGAGCAAGAAAGCCGTCCTCAATGCCATTTTTGAGACTATAAGTATAGACAGGCTCACCAAAGTAGCCGATACTTGATTGATACTGAGTTTCCTTTGGCGTGGCGGTCATACCTATATGAGTAGCCGAAGAAAAGTATTCCAATATGTTTCGCCAGTTACTATCATCTTTTGCACTACCTCTATGGCACTCGTCAACGATAACGATGTCGAAGTAGTCGGGATTCGGGAACAGCTCTTGATAGTTCTTGGCATCATTCTGCCCTATCAACTGTTGGTAGAGAGCAAAGAACACTTGATAAGAGTTTAATTCCTCTAAGTGATTCTTATCTTTTGAGTAGTCTATCTTGTGTGTTACCTTGTTTAACGGTTTGAAGTCCTGCTGTATGGACTGGTCAACCAATATGTTGCGGTCGGCAAGATACAACACTTTCTTCTTCAATCCACTTTTTAGTAAACGCCATACAATCTGAAAGGCTGTGTATGTCTTGCCTGTACCTGTTGCCATGACAAGAAGCACCCGGTTTTGTCCTTTCGCAATGGCGTCAACTGTACGGTTTACGGCATTGCGCTGATAATATCGTGGCGGAAATATATTCTGACCTGTGCAGAACGGTTGGTCAATGACAGCCAGCTCTTGCTCATTAAGTCCGTTGCCATCGTTAGCCTCTCTTTTAAATCTTTCGATAAGTTCTTCTTTTGTCGGAAATTCGTCCAGCGCAAAAGTTCGTTCTTCCCCTGTTAAGAAGTCGTGTTCGGCAAAGCCTTCTCCGTTTGAACTGTATGCAAACTTCACATCAAGTATTTGGGCATAAGTCATGGCTTGTTGCAAACCATGAGAAACTGAGTGGTTCGCATCCTTTGCCTCTACAATGGCTAAGGGTGTCGCCTTGTTTACATAAAGCACGTAGTCGGCAAACTTAGGTTTTTCTCTATGCACAAGATTACCATGAAGGCTAATTTTACCATCAGTAAACTTAACCTTCTGCTCCATGAATATACTGTCTTTCGACCATCCCTTGCTCGTAATGGCTTCATTGATATAGCGGAACTTGACGTCCTCTTCTGTTAAATCTTTGCTTATGCCCATCTTCTCATAAATTCTATTATCGGAAGTTCTACAACATAATTTCGTAAGACAAAAACTACGAGTTCTTCACACGCTTTCGTTCTCGTTCGTAATCAAATCCTTGAGGTCAACTTCTAAAATCGTTGAGATTTCAAGAAGCGTCTCTAAATCGGGTTGGTATTTATTCCTAGCATAGTAATTGACCGTACAAAAGCTCTTTTCCAAATATTCTGCCAGCCAAGTTTGTGAAATTCCCTTGCTATCTAAGATATCTTTTATCTTGTTTAGTTTCATAAATTCGCCGAATTTTGCTGCAAATATACATTAAAAATTGCGATAATCATTATGAATTAAGCTATTTTACAGGGCAACCGCATCAAATTATGGCCGAGGCAAGGATTTCACGAAGGTAATCTTGTGAAATCGCTGCACGGAATAGACGTTTCTTGATGCTGCGCTTATAACACGTGAAATAATTTAATTCCGTTGTTTATCTGAGAATGAGATGCACCGGCGCATGAGGAGCTTCGTTCCTCATGCTCGGTACAAAGCATATTATTGGGAAAATTATGGTCGCCGGATGCGGTGCCATGTCTTTACTTGGTTGTCATGCCGCTGTTCATCGCTTTGGCGTTGACTAATATACGTGCAATGTGCTCTTTGCCGTTTTCTCTTAATCCTATAAGTTGCCGTTGTGTGTAGCCGGGCGATATGGCAATTGTAGACACATTTTGAGGCGTTTATAGCTGAGGGCTTGCAGGCGTGCGCTCTATGATATTGATGGTTCGCAAATTTGCCATCGTAAGGTGATGTGCATAATGCGCAGGTATGAAAGCGCCGAAAAAGAATATAGTGCGCAGGTATATGAGGTCTGAAAATGTGCGGAGAGTGTGTTCGTCAGGCGATGTTTTCGCGGACTTGGTCGAGGAAGTTGCGGAGGGCGGCGGCATCGCCTGACTCGACGATAGCGGAGAGTTCGGCGAGCTTGGCGCGGATGGCGCGTAATTGCTCGGGGGTGTGGGGATTGAAGAGGATTTCGGTGAGCCATTATTTATGGGCTTATTGACCAAAGAAACAGACGCATCCATGGTAGTGAATGGCAAGTCTGGCATTCGGTTCAACACAATATACAGTTTAGTCGAGAGCCTTGGGAGGTGTGTCTCCGGCGATTATGTAATCTTCAGCAGTTCAATATATCATATAATAAATATTTTTACTAACTTTGCAGCATTAAAAGATATATTGAGTATGGCAAAGAATACAATGGGTACCAAGTTGCCCCGGAAACTGGAGCAAAAGATGGCTATCATGGGCGAGCAGATTAAGCTTGCTCGGTTGCGTCGCAATCTCTCAATCGCTCAGGTTGCAGAACGAGCTACATGTTCGCCGCTGACAGTAAATCGCATTGAGAAAGGTGCCCCTACAGTCTCAATCGGCATATATGCTCGTGTCCTTTACGTTCTTCAACTTGATGAAGATCTCCTTCTAATTGCTAAAGAAGACACTCTCGGACGCAACTTGCAGGATTTAAGTCTCAAACATCGCACCCGTGCCTCGAAAAAAGATTAAGCCATGCAGAAACTGTTTGTATATGCCGACTTTGATTGGCTTGATAAGCCTCTGTTGATTGGTGAATTATCGTGCGATTCTGTGCGCGGTAATGAAATATACGGTTTTTCCTTTGACAATGAATGGCTTGCAAAGTATGGAGATATATTTCTCAGTGATGATTTACAAAATTATACGGGAACGCAATACACACGCTCTGAACGAGACATATTTGCATGCTTCTCTGACGCTCTGCCTGACCGCTGGGGACGCACATTGTTGAACATACGGGAACAGATTGCTGCTGCCGACGAGAAAAGAACCGTGCGCCGTCTTACCTCTTTCGATTATCTTATGGGTGTCGATGATACTTCGCGCCTGGGTGGTTTTCGATTTGCCGATACTCGCGCAGGCAAATTTATCAATTGTGAGGCAAGTCTTCGTGTCCCGCCATTGGCAAATGTCAGAGAACTGATGCACGTTGCGCATGAGATTGAAGCCAGTGAGGAAAAACACCTGTTGCCATCAAAAAAATGGCTGGCACAGCTATTGCATCCGGGTACATCACTTGGAGGTGCCAGACCCAAAGCGTCTGTCATTGATGAGGACGGAAGTCTGACTGTAGCTAAATTCCCCTCTCGAAAAGATGATTACGATGTGGCACAATGGGAACACTTCTGTCATGTCATGGGTCGAAAAGCCGGGTTGAATGTTGCGGAAACACGCACGATTGACGGTGATAAGTATCATATTCTACTCTCAAAACGATTTGATCGGACGACTGATGGCAAACGAATACATTTCGCATCTGCATTAACTCTACTCGGGCTGACCGATGGTGACAATGAAACCACAGGCTATGGCTATACGGACATCGTTGACTTCATTATTCAGCACGGCTGTAATGTTGAGCAGAATCTTGAAGAACTATATCGTCGGGTGGCATTCTACATCATTGTCGGAAATTCCGACGATCACTTCCGCAATCACGGTTTTCTTTTGACACGCAAAGGCTGGGAACTTTCACCGGCATACGATATCAATCCAACGCTCTCCGGCTCACAGAGCCTACTGATTAACCGCAATACAAGTGAATCCAACATTGATATACTATTGGAATCAGCCGGAGATTATATGCTGTCCTCAGCGAAAGCTCAAGGCATTATCGATAATGTAAGGGATGCAATGAAATCGTGGCGCAATGAAGCTCGGAAACAGGGCCTTCCACAGCGCGACATCGACATGTTTGCGCCGCGTTTTGACAAGTGGATTTGAAATAATTCGATTCGTCGGACGAGCAATCGAACGGGTTGAAGTGTCTATTAACGCGTGGAATGATTTAATTCCGCTGTTTATCTGAGAATGTGCGGCGCTGTTGGTCAGGCGATGTTGTCGCGAACTTGGTCGAGGAAGTTGCGGAGGGCGGCGGCATC
>ERZ808274.912-NODE-912-length-11595-cov-3.774437_pt1 | contig 11595 bp, 7 predicted proteins | sample MGYA00521277_ERZ808274 | MGnify/ENA primary metagenome ERZ808274 (study PRJEB31516, sample SAMN03275597) | gut metagenome | biome: mammalia-associated habitat; material: feces | host: Papio cynocephalus | place: Kenya | collected 2012-07-28 ... | reverse complement strand
GAGAGGAGAGTCCCGTAAGCCTGTGATTGATGATGCTATTGTTTTGCGGTTGCCCTGTCAGAATGAAAACAGGCTTGTGCAATCACAAAAAAAGCAGTATCTTTGCAGCCGCATTGGTATGGAATCGAGTGTAAGTCCCGAACAGTCCCGCTGCTGTGAGTTTCACTGGGCGTAACAGCCCGTTCTGCCGTAATAAGTCACTGTTGGAGGTCAACTCCGATGGGAAGGCGCGGCAGAAGAAACGAGTCAGAATACAGCCAAAGCGTATGTCAAACAGGCTTTCGAGGTAAGAGCATAGACAGAGGAGGAAGACCTCCCCAACCCACAGGACCTCCCCAACCCCAAAAAAGATGGGAGACTCCCCCACCCCCCTCAAAGAGGGGGTTGGCAACAAGGAGGGAACAAGGGATTAGAAGAATAGCCGTTTGATGTGTGTGCGTATATATCAAGCGGCTTTGTTTGTGTGCATACAGATAATGGCTGTGCGTGTAAAAAAGATAAAATGGTGGATAGGAACAGATACAGTATTTTCATTCTGCTGCTTTTGGTGGCAAGTTCTGTCTGTGCGCAGCAACTGACTGAAGCAGAGGCAGATAGCATTGCACGGCAGTACGACCTGGACGAGGTTACGGTGTCCGCGCGCTACAAGGAGAAAGATATCATCAAACCGCAGCGGCTGGAGGGTAAGGAGTTGGAGAAACTCAACAGTCTCAGCGTGGCGGACGCGATACGTTTCTTCTCGGGCGTGCAGATTAAGGACTACGGCGGCGTGGGCGGCATCAAGACCGTCAATATCCGCAGTATGGGTACCAACCACATGGGCGTGTATTACAATGGTATTCAATTGGGTAACGCGCAAAACGGACAGGTGGACTTGGGCAAGTTCTCGTTGGAGAATATCGATGAGATTTCACTGTACAACGGGCAGAAGAGCGACATCTTCCAGAGCGCACGCGAGTTCGGCAGTGCGGGCAGTATCTACCTCAATTCGCGCCGCCCGAAGTTCGAGGACGGAAAGAACATACACGTCCGTGCCGGCATGAAAGCGGGGTCGTTTGCATTGGTCAATCCGTCGCTGCTGTTCGACGCGAAACTGACTGACCAACTGAGCCTTAGCATGAATGCGGAAGTGGTGCACTCCAATGGCAAGTACAAGTTCCGCTACCGTCGTGTGACGCCTTCGGGCGAGTTGGCGTACGACACCACCGCCATCCGTCAGAACGGCGATGTGAATGCCGTGCGGGTGGAGTCGGGGCTGAACTACTACTATTCCACGACGGGTTTCTGGAAGATGCACGCGTACTACTACAACTCCGAGCGCGGCGTGCCCGGGGCGATTGTGAACAACGTGTGGCGGCGCGGCGAGCGGCTGTGGGACAGGAACACGTTTGTGCAGTCGTCGTGGCAGGACGAGTTCTTCAACCGTTGGTCGGTGAAGGTGAACGCCAAGTACGCCTTCGACTACACGCGCTATGTGAACAACGACGACAAACTGATTCACGTGGACAACATCTACAAGCAGCAGGAGGCATACCTGTCGTGGGCAAACAAGGTGGCTATCTTCAACTGGTGGGATATGTCGCTTTCGTATGACCTGCAGTGGAACGGGCTGTCGGAGTATATGAACGTGTCGCGCTTCACCCACTGGCTGGCGGCAGCGACGGCGATAAACGTGTACGACTATCTGCGTGTGCAGGCGAGCGTGCTGGGGACGTTTGTGAACGAGGAAGCCCGTGAGCGCGACGAGGCACCCAACAAATACAAGGTTACGCCCGGGGTGTTCTTGTCCTACAAACCGTTCAAGCGTATAGACCTGAAACTCAATGCCTTCTACAAGCAGGCGTACCGCTATCCGACCTTCAACGACCTCTACTACACCGACATGGGCAACGCCTACCTCAAGCCCGAACTGGCGGTGCAGCACAACGTGGGCATTGTGTACGACTACCTGAAGCCGAAGCGCGTCTTCCACCATTTCAATGTGTCGGTGGACGCCTACTACAACCGCGTGAAGGACAAGATTATCGCCTACCCGAAGGGACAGCAGTTCCGCTGGACGATGCTCAACCTCGGGTTGGTGAAGATACACGGCGTGGACGCGAATATGCAGATGACATTGCAGTTCCCCCGTGACTGGGCATTGACCGCCAAAGTGCAATACACTTATCAGAAAGCCGTTGACGTGACCGACCCTGCCGACACCTACTACGGCGACCAAATACCGTATATCCCATGGCACAGCGGGTCGGCAATCGGTATGCTGACGTGGCGCAACTATTCGCTCAACTACTCCTTTATCTATGTGGGCGAGCGGTACAACCAGCAGGAGAACATCATCTACAACCACACGCAGCCGTGGTACACGCACGATATGTCGCTGTCGGGCGCATGGCGCATACGGAAAATACTGCTCAAAGCAACTTTCGAGATAAACAACCTGCTGTCGCAAGACTATGATGTGATACTCAACTACCCGATGCCCAAACGCAACTACAGGGGGAGTATTGTCATAGAGTACTGAAAATATGAGACGAAAAGCAATTAACATATTGATTCTTTTCCTAATCGGGATAACCTTCCTGGGGTGTAGAGAGGATGAAATTGTCGTGCCTTCCGAGTACGAACTGCTGCCCGGTATGGAACCCCGCGACATCAGCACCTTTGCAGACGACGAGCCCATCGGTATGTACCTGCTCAACGAAGGCAACATGGGCAGCAACAAAGCCACTATCGACTACCTCGACCTCGTGAACGGCTACTATGTTCGCAATATCTACTCCGAGCGCAATCCGAATGTAATCAAGGAGTTGGGCGACGTAGGCAACGACATACAGATATACGGCAGCAAACTCTATGCGGTCATCAACTGCAGTCACAAAGTCGAGGTGATGGATGCCAAGACCTGCAAACGCATCGGGCAGATAGACATTCCCAACTGCCGGTATATCCGTTTCAACCGTGGCAAGGCGTACGTGTCCTCGTATGTGGGACCTGTCAACATTGACCCCGATGCACAACTTGGTGCCGTCTTCGAGATTGACACCGCCACTCTGCAAGTCACCAACAAGGTTACGGTTGGCTATCAGCCTGACGAACTGGAGATTATGGGTGAATATATCTACGTGGCGAACTCGGGCGGCTACCGTGTGCCGAACTACGACTACACCGTTTCCGTGGTAGAGATGTACGGTATGAAGCAGGTGGAGAAGATACCCGTCGGCATCAACCTCCACCGCATACGCAAAGACGCCTACGACCAACTATGGGTATCCTCGCGCGGTGACTACGAGACCATCCCCTCACGCCTGTTTGTGCTGCAGAAGAAAGAGCAATTCTCCTCGGACATGATAGTGGGCGACACACTCGATATCCCCTGCTCCGAGATGACCATCCTCGGCGATTCGCTCTATTTCTACAGCGTGTCGTGGAACAATCAGACGGAGGAGAACGCCGTCTCGTATGGCATCATCAACGTGCAGACGCACGAACTGCTCACCGACCATTTCATCACCGACGGCACAGAGTCCAACATCAAAATCCCATACGGCATTGCCGTCAACCCCTACAACCGCGACATCTTCGTGACGGACGCCAAGAACTACGTCTCCAGCGGTATGCTCCATTGCTACGACACCCACGGCAAACGCAAATGGAGCGTCCGCACGGGCGACATACCCGCCCACATGGTGTTTGTATATAAATAGGACTCAATGAAACGACCATACATCTACATATTTCTGTTGCTCACGTTAGCCGCTTGCCAACCCGACATCCCCATGGTCAATCTCGGCATTGACGAGGTCTATGCCATCGAGCGTATGCGTCCCCTGATACTCCACCCCGAGTTCACCGGCGACCACTACGAGTGGACCATGCCTGCCACGGACGGCACCGACTCCCTTGTCAGCACCGAGCGCGACTTCATCTTCTGCCAAGCCGACACGGGCGACTACTCGCTACGCCTCAACATCATTGACAAGCACAACCCCGTCGAGCAGCAAATACGCATCGTCGTCTGGGAGGAGCAGGTGGCGTACAGCCGCTACATCTCCACCGTCTATGAGTACCGCCCCGCGCCCGGGCAGTTCGTCAACGAGATGCCCAAGTACGAAGAGGGCAACACCGCTGCCGACATGGCGAAGAAAGCACAGGAGTGCATCGCCGGCAAGAACGATGTCATGATTTCCCTCGGAGGTTTTGGCGGGTACGTCACCTTCGGCTTCGACCACAGTGTGGTGAATGTCCACGGGCAATACGACTTCAAAATCCTCGGCAACGCCTTCTATGCAGATGCCAATCCGCACCCCGAGAAGGGCAAGGGCGGCAGTTGCGAACCGGGCATCGTCATGGTCAGTCTCGACCGCAACCAAAACGGGCAGCCCGACGACGAGTGGTACGAACTGGCAGGCAGTGCTTACAGCCACCCCGACACGCGCCACCACTACCAAATCACCTACTACCGTCCCGACTCCGGTCATGTCGCCACGCCCAAGAAAGGCTCTCCGCTCACTGACACCACTTATATCCTGTGGCGGGACAACGACCACCGGCAAGGCTTCGTGGAGAAGAACATCTACCACAAGCAGGATTATTTCCCCCGCTGGTTGGAGGACAGCATCTCTTTCACCGGCACCCTCCTGCCGCCCAATGCTGTGGACGAGTCGGGGCGCGGCAGTTACTACGTCCTCTATGCCTTCGACTGGGGCTACGTGGACAACCACCCCAACGATTCCATCAACCGCATCTCTTTCGACATCGACTGGGCGGTGGACACCAACGGCACCCCCGTCCATCTGCCCTGTATCGATTTCGTCCGCGTCTATACCGCCGAGAACCAGACTTGCGGCTGGATAGGCGAGACCTCCACCGAACTGTCCCGCGCAGAAGACCTACACATCGAAGAATCTATATGGTAATATGAAGAAGATATTCCTTTTCGCAGCCCTTTGCTGCATCACGTTGGCGCAAGCCGAAACCACCTACAACTCAGGTGTTTTCATCCTCAACGAGGATTGGTACGGACACAACAACTCCACCATCAACCACCTCTCCCCCACGGGGCAGTTCACCTACCGCATTCTGCAGGCGGCTAATCAGGACACGCACCTCTCATTGGGTTGTACCGCGCAGTTCGGTGCTATCTACGGCGACCGTTTCTATATCATATCCAAGCAGGCACAGGACCCCAGCGAGGGCAGTAACAGTCAGTGGCGTGGCGGACGCGTCGTTGTAGCAGACGCCAAGACACTCAAGGTCATCTACTCTATCCCCACCATCTTTGAACTCAACGGCAATTCAGCCGCCGACGGACGTGCTTTTGTCGGTGTGGACGAGACCAAAGGATATATCGGCACCAGCAACGGCATCTTCATTCTCGACCTCGCCACCGGCAAGATTGGCAAACGTATTGCCGGTACTGAGAACCCCCTCATCACAGGCAATGAGAATAACTCCGACGGCACAGGTCCTCTCTACAACAACCAAATCGGCATCATGCTGCGTGCCTACGACTATGTCTTTGCCATTCAGCAGGACAAGGGTATCCATATCATCAACCCCGAGACCGACGAAATCATCACTACCATTGCCGGCTGCTTCTCCACCATGGTGCAGTCCAAGGACGGGCGTATATGGGCGGCACGCAACACCAACCACGAGGCACAGACATACCCCTACGGCTTCAGCGGTACGGAATGGCAGGGCAACGAACTCCTCTGCATAGACCCCATCACCCTCCGTCAGTCCTCTGTCAATATCGCCCAACTGTCGGGCAATGCCGACCTCATCGTCGAACAGACATGGTATGCTTGGACGGCAGGCTCCCTCTGTGCCGCCCCGCAAGAGAACGCCCTTTATTTCACGTTCTCCGACAATATATGGGACTGGTACAACGGGCGCACGCATATATACAGGTACGATATTGACAACAATAGTATCGCCGAAATCTTCGACACCTCCACCCTCGGCGACTACTATATCTACAACAGCGGCACGCTGCGTGTCTCGCCCCACGGCGGTAACTTGTACGTAGGCTGCTTCAAGAACAACATCTCTACAAACGACTGGGCATTCTTCCAAATCACCCCGCAGGGGGAACGCGTAGGAGCCTACACGCCCATCCGCAACTACTGGTATCCTGCCCTCTTCATCTTCCCTGATGTGTTCAAACCGAAAGTAACCAACTTCACACCCGCCACCGTCAATGGCGGACAGACCATCGCGCTGCCGCTCAAAGGCATGGCTACCGACAAGGACAATATGGACGTCGCTATCACCAAGCGTGTTCTCTCTGTCTCCGACCCCTCCGCACTCTCTGCCGTTGTCCGTCGCGACACGTTGTTCGTAACCGCACTCGCCAATGCCGAGCAGACGGCTTCCGTCACCGTGCGCTTCAACTCCAATGGTCAATTGGTGGACAAAACGCTCTCTGTCAATATCCGATACACTCCGACAGCCGTCACGGAGCCCGATGCTACCGTGTCCTTGCACACCGAGGGCAACCTGCTCTTCGTCTCGGGCATCACGCAACCCACCATGGTATCCGTATTTGATATGACAGGCGGCACCGTCTCCGCTACCTATGCTACCGGCGACATCTGTCTCCCTCTCCCACAGGGCGTGTACATCGTCCGCATCGGCACCCGCACCCACCGCATCCTCATCCAATAATACCGGCAGTGCCCCTCATTTCTTAACAACTATAAAGCCGCGCCAAACAGCAAGGGATAAGCAACCCATACGCAAGAGATAGGCAACCCATAAAAATGACATAAGCAACCTAATAATAAAACTTATAAACAGTACAAATGAAGAAATCTTTTCTCTGTATGGCAGCATGCGCATTCATGCTCCATACGCAAGCGTCTGCCACGCAGACAACACCTGTCCTTATGCCGCAGTTCGGCAAACAGGTCATCAATGTACAGCCCGGTGATACACTCGCGTATCTTGACTATATGGGCTATGGTAAGATGACCGACCGCACGGCAAGCAGTGCCTTTGCCACCACCATCTTCCGTCCTGCACAAGAGGGGTATCGTATCTACATCGACTTCGACACCGTGCATGTGGTACAGGTTGCCAACAGCAATCCCTCTTGCCTCAAAATCTACGACGGCGTCTTTGATACGCTCAGCGTAACCTATCCCACAGCGTATACGGAATATACCAAGACAGTCTTCCCATGTACCGCCAGCCAGTTGGATTCTCTCACAATATCTTCCAACGTAGGTGGTCTGTTCCGTCACAAGACCTACCTCTCCACCGACCCGACGGGTGCGCTGTCCTGCTGCTTCAGTTTCGGCGGCGCACGTGTCTCCTTTGGTTGGAATGCCAAAGTGTATGCCCTGCCCGACAAAGCGCAAACCGTAACGGCAGTGGTACCTGACTACTCCAAGGTCGCTACCGACCTCTATGCGGGCAAAACCAATGTCAGTCTCGGTGCTTTCTCGTTGCTCACAGAGGGGGCTGCGCCTGTCGATACGCTGACCGGCATCTCTTTCACCCTCACCGACAAGACCGTCTTCGACCCTGCACTGCTGCGCCTGTACACAGGCAATGCCGAGCGCACCGTCCTGCCGACACCATCGCACCCATACACCGGTATCAGCACACAGATTGAGACCACCTTCACAGAAGCAAACGGAGTTTACACCCTCACATGCAAGCAGCCGTTGGAGTTGGCGGACAACATCTTCTGTATCGGCGGAGATGTCCTCTCTACTGCACCATGGGACGCTGTTTCTGCCCTCACCATCACATCTGTCAGCACCAAGAAAGGCACTGTCTCGGTAGCAGCCACCACGCCCGTGGCACAGAAAGTACAAGCCACAGTCGCATTGGAAGAGGGCAAGAACCAAGTCATAGACGTGAACCGTACCGACATACGCTTCTATGACAACGGTGGCGTGGAAAACAAATACACCAATCAGACCAAGGCGGGCTGCGTTACTTTCCGTCCTACCACCACGGGCATGCGTGTGCAACTGGACTTCCTGACCATCGCCATCGCTTCCCGCGACACGCTGTGTGTCTATAGCGGCACCGAGACTACCGATGCCAACCTGCTCTACACGGGCAAGAACGGCGACCGTAATATGCGTATCAAGAGTCTGGCTGCCGACGGCGCACTCACGGTTCGTTTTGCCACCAAGGCTACCGACCAATCCCTGTCGTCTTACAATGGCTGGGAGGCAACGCTCTGCGAGTTCGAGCCAAAGGATATGGTTATCACCTCGTCTGCCGTTACCAAAGAAACCGCCACGCCGGTCTGCGGCACCAAAAATGTGCAGGTACTCCACTTCGTACTCAGTGCCGAGAACACCGAGCAGCCGCTGCAACCCCGCGAGTTCGGCTTCAATACCAACGGCACATTCGCCGCTATTGACAGCGTAAAACTCTACTACACAGGCAATAGCAGCAAGTTTGCCACTACCAATCTCCTTGCCGAGACCGACGTTACCGCAAACGAGTTCACCCTCATCCCCGCAGCAATGGATGCCTTCAAGGAGGGCGAACACCACTTCTTCGTTACGGCGGACATCAGCGACAAAGCCGCTACCGACGACCTTGTTGACATCAACATTGACCGTGTGGTATTCGCAGACAACAGTTCGTATAGTGATTTCAACAACCCTGTCTCGGGCGTGAAGGTACTGAACAGTATCGCATCCGTCTGCGACGAGCATACATACACCATCTCCGGCAAATGGCAGTTCACGCACACTGCCGCCAAAGCCGAAGACTGGCCTACCGTGGTGGGAGGCTACACCATGGAGATATGCGACCAAATCTCCACCTTCAAGCCTGCCACGGCAAATGCCAAGTTGCAGATGGAGTTCTCTTTGTTCGACATCTTCTATGCCAACGACCCGTACGGCTTTGACACCAACAAGGCGCAGTTTGTCATCTACAATGGCAGCAACACCGACGCTGACGTTCTCTTTGAGGTAAACGACCTCACCTCTGCCACTACCCTTCCTGCCACGGTTACTTCCACTGCCGCTGACGGTTCGTTGACGGTCTTCTTCAATGCCAATCCCTCTTTCTCAGGCTACAACAACGCCGGCGGTTGGAAAGCCACCCTCAGCGAAGTAGGCGGCACATCCACAGCCGTTCCCGCTGTTTCGGCGGACAATAAGGCTGTGAAGTACATCACTCCCGACGGACAACTGCTTATCCACTGTAACGGCATTCTATACAATGCCTCCGGCATCCGAATACGGTAAGTAGTAGTTCATATATCCGCTTCATATAGTCTGTAATCTGCTATATGAAGTCTGTAAACACACTGCATTTAGATGATTGAAGGGCATTTTGTATGTTTTTATGCCTATGTCATCTGAATGCAGTGGTTTTTTGTATCCTGTATCGAACAATGCATAGCCCCACATGATAGGGGATTTTTACAGGTTTGTGCTGTTGTATTTGCATATATCGGATTTATTTCTTAACTTTGCGGTCCGTATATGAATATATTTGTATGTCGAAGACGGATGTGAAGCGGTATATTAAATCACTGGATAGGAGTGCATTAGAGGAACTCGTGATGGACTTGTATTCGGCACGCAAGGAGGCGAAAGACTTCTTGGAGTACGCTATTCATCCGAATGACGACGTCAAAGCCGACCTGTATAAGGACATCATCTTAAAGGAGTTTTTCCCTCTTCGTGGACAGCCGAAAACGCGCTTTTCTGTTTGTCGTAAGGCTATACGTGATTTCCGAGCCTTGGACCCTCACCCTGAACTGGTGGCGGATGTGTTGTTGTATCTGCCGGAGCAGGCGGCAGAGTTCGCAGATACGTATGGAGATTTATGGGAAGCCTTCTATGATTCTGCCTATAACAATTTCGTAGCGGCGATGAAGTATATTCAGGCGCATGGTTTGCAACCGGTATTTCAATCTCGTATTGAGCAACTCCTGCACCATACCGAGAGTTCCGGCTATGCCTTCCCCGATATGATGCACGATGCTTATTATGAGTATGGCGATGGCACCCCACTTGGGCACTGATGTTATGGATAATGTCTTTGAGTGATTTTTAACGAAAGATAGTTAATGAAAAATTAACGGCAATTAACAGAGAATAATACCCGATAATGTTTTGATGGTTCTACAAGGGCGTTGATGGAGCAAAAGAAATTAATGGTTAATTGGTGAAAATTATATGTTTATTTTAATGGATAACAATGGCAACCGCAATAGAATTTAATCACGTCAGCAAACAATACCGCTTGGGGGTAGTCTCCACAGGCACTATCGCCCACGACCTCGACCGCTGGTTCCAGACCAGCATCCTGCGCCGTGAGGATCCCTATCTGAAAATCGGCGAGGTCAACGACCGTGCCTCCAAGGGCAACTCCGAGTACGTCTGGGCACTCCGCGACATTGATTTCAAAGTGGAGCAGGGCGATGTAGTTGGTATCATCGGCAAGAACGGTGCCGGCAAGTCCACGCTTCTCAAACTCCTTAGTAAGGTTACTGCGCCCACCACAGGCTCTATTCGTGCTCGCGGACGCATAGCCTCGCTGTTGGAAGTAGGTACGGGTTTCCATAGCGAGATGACGGGGCGTGAGAACATCTATATGAACGGAGCCATCCTTGGTATGACCAAACAGGAAATCACCTCCAAACTCGATGAAATCGTTGCTTTCTCCGGCTGCGAACGCTACCTTGATACCCCCGTCAAGCGTTATAGTAGTGGTATGATGGTTCGTTTGGGCTTTGCCGTTGCCGCCCATTTGGATCCCGAAATCTTGGTGGTGGACGAAGTCTTGGCAGTCGGCGATGCCGAGTTCCAAAAGAAAGCCATCGGCAAGATGCAGGACATCTCCCACGGCGAAGGCCGCACCGTCCTCTTCGTCAGTCATAATATGGCAAGTATCCGTGCTTTATGTACACAGGGCGTCGTTTTAACTAATGGAATGGTTTCCTATATGGGAAGTATTGGTGAGGCTGTGAATAGGTATTTGTTAGAACATACATTTGTGGGGCACCGTTTATTGGAAACAATTAAGGTTAATACTACAATATTTACGCTAAATGATGTTGTAGTGAATGGTAAGGATAGAAATGAGGTATTTTTGGACAACCCGAGAGAACGAGCACTACATTTCCATATACGAGGTTGTGCTATGATGGCATACAATGTTGCTTTTGAGGCTTTTATTTATGATGAATTTCAAAATTTATTAGCTTCCTATACGCCTGCCTATAATATGATGAACTTAATAACTCTTTCTGAAGGAATTTTTTTTATAGATGAGATAATTAATTTTCCTAATAATATTACTTCTGGTGATTATTATGTGCATTGGTTCTTAACTCATCCTCGTGTCGCTTATTTAACGCAGTGTCTAGAGCCTTTGAAGGTGTCTGTTAGAAATGTATCTTTCAAAGATGGTTCTCCTTGTGTATTTCGTTCTTGTGGTTTTATTAGTTTATAATAATATATGCATATATCATTTATTTCTTTTTCGGGAGGCGTTGCATATCGAAAGAGTGGCAGACTGATAAAGAAAGAAGCCAAGCAGTTACATCTTTTTCATAGGGTGAAATTGTATAAAAAGCATGATTTACCAAAGCCTATCAGTGAA
>ERZ808274.911-NODE-911-length-11598-cov-2.988651_pt1 | contig 11598 bp, 16 predicted proteins | sample MGYA00521277_ERZ808274 | MGnify/ENA primary metagenome ERZ808274 (study PRJEB31516, sample SAMN03275597) | gut metagenome | biome: mammalia-associated habitat; material: feces | host: Papio cynocephalus | place: Kenya | collected 2012-07-28 ... | reverse complement strand
ACATACCGGCTCAGACCGATTTGGTTTACCGGTACGACCAACTTCTTGGCCTAACTGAGATAGTTTATCTACATAATCGTCTAATGCCGAACCAGTGAGGTCGCTGACCTTCTTATATTCTGTTAATGCAGCATCAAGCTCATATACCTGAGCCGCCACATTTTGTATGACAGACAAGAATTTATTAAAAACCTCATTGGCTACATTAAATGTCAGCTCTAGGTCTTGCCCAGCTTCATTTAGATTTCTTGTTGATTGTGTAACACCGTCGATTTCTTTTTTGCCTTGAGCCGCGCCATGTACTTGCAACTCAACACCCTGAGACTGTACCTCTTTAAGTTGCTCTTTTATCTTTTTGAGGTCTAGCTCAGCCCCGACAATTACACTATAATTTGTCGCCATCTCATCACTCCTTTAATTCATATTTGTGATTATTTGGCATCTTTGTGTTTTGGACGAATCTGTGACCAAGCAATCAATATGCTCTCGGCCACATCGTCATCATTTAATTTAGACTTAGGCTTCACCCATTTTAGGTTTAGTCCAAATATCTCATTGGCGGTCAGTACCGCCTTTTCCTTCATAGCATCTCGCTTAGTACCTGCCTTTGACCCATCAAACAATTCCATATCACTGCGCCACTGAGACGGCAATAGGAAATGAATGGGTACATGATAATGAGTGGCTATTGATAGAATATATCCCTGAACAGCGCCAAGCAGAACAAGCGTCTGCATCTGTTTCCCAATCAGGGGGACTTCCTCTAAGTATATGCACGATGGTCGATACTTCTTAATTATATTCTCAATTTCTCGTCCTTCTTGCATAAGCCGCTCACGCCATGTCAATTCTCTATTCGGCTTAATTGCTTGATAATGAACTAGCTGTAATCCATCGAAAATAGCAATTCCTGTACAGGTTGAGGACGCATCTACCCCATCGTAGTCATATCAATTCACCTCATCAATAGCAATGGCTACATTGTGCATAATGACCTCAAGACCGGCCTTTTGTAACCCTTCTTTGAACCATTGCTTCATATTGCGCTTGCCTATGCGCTTAATCAATTCAGCCCAAGCGTCGCGTTTTTTTGACCATGCGCCATGCCCAAATGCAGACCCATTCTGGATGCCATTATAGATAATATCGGCCAGATATGTTCTAGAATCCTTGCCATAGTAATCACCAGCCACACCAATATGCTGTGCATAATTACTGCTATCTGGGTCGGTTGAGCCTATTGACATTTCATTCGGCTTGTAGTAGAATTTGCCATAGGCATCTTTATTAGTTGGATTATGGCCGGGTTGAGTAATAGCCCAAGCCGTATAAAAATCGCCTGTGCGGTTATACTCCTCTGGGCTATATGCCATATAGACAACGTCATGAATTGCGCTGATATTTGTGTCATAGATTTTATCCATGACGTAATCAACCGCCTCTTGCAATGGTTGTCTAATCGCCCGTCTCAGCTCGTCTTCACTTCTTGCTTGGGGCATTTTTCATGACCTCATCGACCCTCTTGCTAAATTCTGGCATTTCCTTGGCAATCTTAGTCAATAGGCGCATAGGAGACTCAGCAAATGCAATAGCTTCAGCAATATCTCCATAATTCAGTACACTAGCCTTGACAATATCAATAAGGCCGCTCTTGAGCAGTGTATCATGCCCAGCCGCCTCAATATCTTCATCCGTCATATCAGTAGCAAAATGAATTAGCAGAATGTCGATATTCTGATTGCGGCTTGCCCAATCATCAAATTTAAGCGCCGCATTGGCAATAGACTGGATTTCGCTATAAGATAGATATGGCTTGATATGAACGCCGTAATCTTCCATATATTCGTCTGTAAATTCCTTAATTTCCTTCATTTTCCTTTTTCTCCTTTACAACTCTATAAACATCACCGTATTTGCGCACCCTTACGTCGGTCGGCACATAATCATATGGATTTTTGACGATTACCGTCTTATCACCCAGATTGACATAAAGATTGCCATGCTTCTCCATAACCACATTTCCAGTTGGCTTGGCTACAGGGCAATTCTTCATAAAATCAAGTGGCATCCATATGTGCAATTTGGCGCATCGCCGCACATGGGGGCAAATATTATTCGGATCTTTCTGTCGCTGGCAATAGCAATGGTCATCATATGCGCCAACAACACAATATTTACAGTCCATAAATTCACCTCGTAATAAAATGGGGAGACTGTTACATCTCCCCATTATTATTTATTCAATTTTAATTACGCAACGGTAATTTCTGCAACGGCCTGAATTTCGGTGTTCTCTTTGAGCGTAACCGTGACATAACCAGTGCCAGCCGCCTTAGCAGTGACTAGACCGGTATTATCAACATCAATATAGGTCGCAGAGCCGGTCGCAACTGCAAACGTAAAGTTGCTATTGTCCTTGCGCTGAGAGGCAATGTTACCACCAAAGACGGCGCGGACGATAAGCTGCTCGGTATTGGTTGTCTCAAGCTCGATGTCGGCGTTCTCAATAGCAAGAGCAATAACGTCGTCCTGCCACTTTGCACCAAAGATTTCCTGAGTCATCGTACCATAAACAAGGTCTTCCTCACAAGAGTTGGAATCGTCATAGGCAAGAGCAGAGCCGCTTAGAGAAACAGTTGCCGCACTGGTAGCCGCCCAAGCAAAATTCTGAGAACCATCCAGCTGGAACTGAGGAATATAAGTAATCAGACGGCCATACTTAGCGCTAGATGCTGCAACGTTAGCAACATCACCAGAGTATAGGTCGTTGATAAGCACAAGGTGTAGAGTTCTTGGCACATACTGGGACTTGATGGTAATGGACTTTGCATTCTCATTCTGATAGAAATACTTAACACAATAAACCTCGCCAGCCTTAGCGGTTGGGATAGTCATGGTCGTGCCGGTAATGGTTGCAACAGACCAGTTATCATCAGTGGGCTTCTTGTACCAACCGATAACAGAGCCGTCAAAAGCGACAGGCGTATTAGTTAGTGTAATCTGACCAGCGGTCGTGACGGCTTCACCAGCTCTGCCAGATTCATACAGAGAAAGGCCACCCTGCTCAACATCGACACCAAAATTCATTGCAACATAGTCAATGTTGAAGAGCGCGTCCTCAATCTCAATGCTAAGGTTCGAATCGTGGAAATATTTGCCAAATAGCATATTGCCAGTACCACCGCGAACTTCCTCGCTAGTAATGCTGGCATTAAATGCTGTGCTGCTATTAGCACGACCGATACCGATTAGTTGCTGACCGTAAAAGAATAATGCTCTAGCTGGGCCAGCAGTAAAAATATTAGCCATATATTTTAGCTCCTCCTCATTTATTTTGAGTTACTATTCATATTATACATAGCATCCAAAGCCGCCCCGTCTTGACCTAGAGGCATATTCTTTGTTGCTCTTATTCTTCCATCTCCGACTTTACCATCACCGCCCATAGATTTGTTATAATCTTCAAGCGACATGATATAATCGTCGTATTTATCTTTTCGCTTCTTAAATATCCAGTGTTCAATTTTATCGGCCTGACCGGCATATAGAGAAATGGCACGGGTTGTCTCAAATTCAACCTCACCCACCACTTCATTGAACAGGATATTAAAAGAACGATATGTCATTTCTTTTAATTGTTGCTTCGTATAACCGCAATGAGCCATGACAATGCCCATTTTACGGTCAGTTGAGATCGGCGCATATTTGGCCGCTTTGAGCGCATTCGTCTCGTCTATAGCCTTCTTCAAATCTGGGTTGATATATTCGTCATCATAATCAAGAATATTCTGATACATGACAATTCGCCGTATATCTTCAAATTCTTTTTCGGTGATGATTATATCAGGATTTTTGGCGTCGCATAGCACGACCTTGCCGCGCTCATTTTTGCCCATATACGGCAATTCCATCTTAAAGCACAACATACAAATATTTACAAGTTTCTGCTTGCTCGCTTTTATTTCTTGTTCGTCTGCATTTTGTAGAACTCTTTCGCTTAGATAACGCAAATACGTCATCTGTATCACACTAACATCGCTAGAACTGTTCTTATCTATATTAAGCAAGTCGCAACTTGTTAAAAAAATTAGGGAGTCCCTAAGAGATACTGGGTAGATATTGAGCGTCGCGCCCGATTTGAGCAAATATGGCACAGGGTCGTCATAAGCAAAATATAGCTCATTCAGTGCGTCAAAATTCAATTATCCCGCACATCCTTCCTCTGTGCCAACATCGCCAACATCAACAGCCATATATAACTGTACCCCAGTAAACGTTTTACTATTGCCAATAGTTGACCTTGCCGCGCTGTATCGGCTTGCATTCTCTAGGAATTTGAGCTTACCAACGCCGCCCACCTCAACGCCATTTAATAACGTCAAGACACAGTTGATAAACAGGTCACCACGATTGACAGGAATACCGTCATAGTCAACTAGGCTCATCTGACCGCCATATAGGCAATCAAACGCATAGACTACTGTGCTAGTATATAACTCAGAGGCATGGATATAATATTGGTAAATCTTAACAATCTGCTTAGATTCAGCCATAGCGTCCTCAATTAGATTAGTCAGAAATACGTTGTAATTATCCTGCTTGCCCTGCGCCCACACCAGTTGCATCTTCTGCTTGAATGTAAGTGACTCATGGCTCAGCGCCTTATAGTCCTTATATGCCAGCATCTTCCAGAAAATATCAGCCATAGGGTCGGTCGATTTGGCTAGGTACACCATGATATTATATGGTATGCTTGGTAGCCTTGACAATGAATTGTACATCTAGCCGCCCTCCTTTAGCCCATCGGGAACGGCTCATTCTCATCCATAGGATAATCGATTGAGCTGTTATCCGCTAGTTGATTTTCGATGTCATCGCCAGCATGAGCCTCATCAAGATATAGGTCAAGATAAAGTAAAGTTGGCTTAGTCATACCAGCCGCATTGATTGCGTTCTGATAGGATAAAAGCTTGAACGGTCTGCCGCCTAGAATATAGCGCGTATTCAGCTTGAATAATCTATATACATCATCATTGCCCTGCACCATAACAACGGCGTGGTTATTCGGTGTGATAATGCTAGTGCCAACCTGAGCCGATGGACTGGCCATGTCGTAATCAACAATAATCGGTATGCTGAATACGGCATCACCGTCTTTAATACGCATGACATTATTACAACGCCTAATACCGACAGATTTGGGTAGGCCGTCAAAATGGCCTGAATCATGAACTAACCAGTAATTGCCGTTAAACTGATAGAGTAGCCCACGCGGCACAATGTGGTCAATCGACTTAAAGATGAGCGTGTTGAAATCTGTGGGGTCAACAAACCCTCTAGCTGTAGTGGCCACAGTCGGCTTAATCCACGCCTCAATACAACAATACTCATCAGAGCCAATCGCCGCCTGTTCAAGCAATGCGCCACCATTCTCAGGCGTTTTAGCCGAAGTGTCTTGCCATTGCGAGCAAATGAACTCCTGCATCAAATCGCGGTAATAATCATTTGGGTCAGGTTGATAATTAAACATCTCGTATGCCATATCAATCGCCCTCCTGCCTATCAATATGATTCACCATACGCAATACGCAACTGCGCACAATAGGATGCGTCGCCTCAGTGCCCATTCTAGCCAGTCCGGACAGTGTATCAGCAGTTTCACCATCGACCGCCCTGAATCGTACGGATAGCCGCTCACAATACATTGTATAGTCGGCCTCCTCGATATGCGGCTCTAAGCCAGTCAGGTCTTCAAATAGCAATAATACTTTATATAAAGAATGAATCTTGTTTTGTTTTTCTGTTCTACTCATATATCCACCCCAATCAATATTCGTAGGAGGACATATCTTTTAGCAAGTAATTAGTTGTCTGTCTATCTGCCTCTTCTCTTAGCTTATCAATGATATTTTGCTTTTCTTTGAAGTTCTGAGCCTCAGAGTTGAATTGGAATGATTGCGAAGTTTTCAACTTGAGCGCAATTTGTGAGGCTACATTCGTCTCGCCTTCCCACCATGCAATAACACAATAGTCGGCAAGAATCTGAATCTCTAGGTCATTTAGGTCTGCATTGAATTGTCTAAAGTCTTTATCGTATGATAGCTCTGTATTACATTGCCAAAATCTTGGAATTGCATTAAAAATAAATGAATCGATCTTCTGCTCAAACGCCTCAACACTCACGTCATATAGCTTGCGCAGCTTATAGTCATCAATTACACTTAACGCTCTTTCTCCAATAACATCAAATGATGTCGCCATAAATTATCACTCCTCTTCGAGGGGTTCAATATCTAAGAAATCTACACCGCTAAGTTCGCCAAGTTTAAGAAGGATGTTTGCGTCAACCTCATTGCCGCCTAACCGCCGCTCTGAAATCATATCGATAATGATTTTCTTCTGTGGGTCGCTTGCATTGGAATAAACAGAACAAACCTCATTTGCATTCTGATTAAGCAGATTTTTTAACTGCTCGTCATTCAGCATCTCATTGAACAGTCCATCCATATTAACAGATGCCATAAAATCATTGTCTGGGATATACACACATCCACTGGTGATTGCATTTGGCGTATTTGCTACGATTGCACGAGCCTCAGATTCCTGAACTGTGATATTGCCAAACTGCTTATCAATGTGATGCATACGAATACCGCGCAGATTTAGACCGCCAGCAGTCAAGTTAATAATCTTAATCTGTTTGTTGGAATTGACAGACCTTTGCTCAATTGGTGCAATGTTGCCCTGTGCCTGCATAAGAACTTGCATCTGCGCCATCATTTCTTCCATGCGCTTCTGCTGTTCTGCAAGCTGCGCCTTTAGCTGTTCTTTTTCAGTATCAACAACAGGCTCGACCTTCTTTGTTTCTGTCTGCTTGGTGGTAGCAGCCTTAGCCGCCGTCTCTTTCTTAGTTGTAGTAGTTGCCATTCCTTTTAATTTCCTTTCTTATTCCGTTATAAATAAAGGTGGGGTTATTAGCCCCACCTTAAATATAATCAATTAGTCAGTAATGCTATACATACCAGCATAAGATGCGCCGATGAATTGGAAGTCATAGGATTTCCGCATCGTGAAATTCTGGGAAATATCGGCGTTTTCATAGAACTGGTTGGAGTTGGTCATGGAAGTGCTCATAACACCTGCAACAGCCTTGCTAACCGCCGGGCTGATGATGTAGAGTGTATTGTCAGATAGAGCCATGCCGAAGTCAGAACCGCCAGTAGGAGCCTGTGGTAGCTCATAGATATCAAAGCCGTAGAAGTTCTTGACGAAGGAGACAACGCCTTCCTTACCGTCAATATTCATACGATAACCAAGAGTGCTGTCTGGGACAACATTCATAAGAGCGGAAGCAGTGCCGAGAATGATTGGCTTGACCATCTGGTTGTAAGCCTGAACACGCTGCGCAAGCTGAACGAGCTTCTTAGCGTCAAATGCACCAGTTTCCTTAAACTGAGCAGGATAGGAAGCGCCATTTAGACCAGTGGATAGCGCGGACACGATTTCCTTGTTCATATCAAGCTCGATGGAAACAACAATAGCACGAACGGCCTCAGCTAGATCGTCCTTGCCAGCGAATACACGAATCATGTCAACATAGGTAGTAATAATATGCTCGACCGGAGATAGAACGATGTTGCCAGCATACTTCTTCTGACGGAAGCTAGTGCGTTCGCCACGAGCACCCTTGGAAACTGTATAAAGAGTCTTTGCAGGAATCTTGAAGTTTACAACATCGGCATAACCAACAGTGCGGAAATCAACAAATGGAGCAAAGGTAGAAGTGACATATGCAGGAAGAACAACGTTGACAACGCTGTTAACAATAGCCATCTCGGCCCACTTTACGACAGGGTTGGCCATCCAAGCATCACGGTTAGATTCGGTTAGCTCACAGTTAGAAACCTTGGCGATTTCAGCAAAGAAAGCTTCACGAATCTTAGGTGCCTTTTCGGCTAGAGAACGGGACTTGTCGTAAGCGCCAACATTCTTGCCCCATTCCTCAGCGGATTTATGATTGTGATAATCTGCAAAAGCAGTATAGAAGTCAGCATTGCCCTTGGCAAACTGAATTAGTTCATCAGAAATGTGCATTATATATTTCTCCTTTTATTTTAATTTAATAAGACGAAATAGCTATTACGCCAGCTTCATGAGAATCCAAGTCTTGACGAGTTCGCCACCAATATCAATATTATTGGTTGCAAGAATCTGGTAATCAGCGCCATCAGCAGCGGCCTGAGCGGTTAGCTTACCAGAAGCCTGAACCTTTGCATAGCCGTTAGCGGCGGGGTCAGCGGTAAAAGCACCAACAGTAAGCTCGATGCAATCGCCCTTAACTAGACGCTTAACAGAGATAGGCTTACCAGCTTCGTTGGTAAAGTAACGGGGATCATCATAAAGCTGTGCATCAAGGCCATAACCCTGAGCAGGAGTACCAGCGATAAGGTCTGCATTCTGACCAGCGGCAACAGTAAACTCATAGCCACCAGTAGCGTCCTTGAGTTTCATAGCGGTAAGCGTAAGGAAAGTGCCGTTGTCAATGTCGGTAGCAGCAATACCAACTAGATTTAGCGCGTCAACGTCCCAATAAGAACAATGAGTGCCATTAAACACAATATGGTTGTTTGCCATGATTATATAATCTCCTTTATATCAATTTAATTAGATTCTGTCCCAAACGGATTCGGGCTTGTTTTTGTTATTGTCGATAGGTGCCGCAAAACGGAACAGCCCATCATTATTTTTCTTTACGTTCTTCTTAACAGCAGAGAAGCAAACAGCCTTAGCCTTATTTGTCCAACCATCAAGTTCGGCCATATTGCAAGCCATGCCTTCCTCGCGCATTTCCTTATACTGCTCGTCTGACATAAACTCCTTACATTCAGCCATGATGGATTCAACGGTTGCGGCCTTACGCTGTTCCTCTACCTCTGCCTTAAATTTGCGCAGTTCTTCTAGCTCTGCATCCTTTTCCATGATAATATTGTCACGGGATTCAATGTCCTTCTCAAGCTCAGCCATCTTGGCCTTTAGCTCGTCACAGGATAGCTCTTCTTCGTGCTCATCATCATCGTCATCATGGTCGGGTTCATCATTATCTTCCTTGGATTCACCCTCATCCTCAGATAGACGATATTCGGCAACGTTCTCAGGCTCGGCAAATTTCTTGATATTATCAGTCTCGGTAAATTCCTGCTTAACCTCGACAACCTCATCTGCAAGAGTAAGGCCATCCTCAGTCAGACTAAAATCGAGCCGATATAGCTTCTTGGCATCATCAATAAGGATAGCAAACTTCTTATTGTCCTCCTCATAAATGCCATGAATGCCATAATCCCAATTACGGGCTTCACGCATAGCAGAGTATAGTCTGCCCCACATATCGCCAATATCAACTGCGCTAAATTCAATTTCAGCCATTTTCTTGTCCTCCTTTCTTTCAGAATCATCATCAAGGTCTAATTTCTTATAAATAGCCTCAATTTTATTTACAACCTCAGCGACCAAATTTTTCTTTGCTTCGTCACCACCCCATTCACCTGTATATACAGCGTCCTTGGATGTATTGATAGGATGGTTTACGTATTTTTCAGCCATTGATTGTTTCCTTTCTTCGACGAAGTTCTTGGGTTGCGATAGAGAATCGGACTTGGCAAAATATGCCTCAGCCTCCTCAGCAGAGAATCGCACCATTTTAATATCTGCATCAGGACAACTTCCGGCTACGATTTTTCCGAGCACAGTCAGCGCGTAGAGGTCTAGCGATAATACCTTGCCCTCGTCTTTATCGTCTTCTACATTTACAGTCATCTCAACAGAACTATTGCGAAGATTATCAAACTCAAAGATATCGTTTAATTCCTTGCCGTATCGTTTACTTACAACGGCATATGCATATGCCTTGGTAATGCCATCTTCTTCAACAAACTCAACCTCTTGTTCGCGAGGGAAATACCCGTACTGAATTTCCGTGGGGAGATGCGTAGTTGCATCCCCATTCTCAATCTTAGCTACAAGCATAGAACCAAGAATGGACGGAGCGTCGCGCCGCAATACCTCATCACCAATATCTAAATGATGAGAGTTTTTAGCGGTGCTTAAAAAACAACACTTAAATACGGTAAACTTATGCTCTGGGTAAGCATCACACCAATCAGGATATTCGACAACATCTTCAAGCTCAAATTGTACATTTTTTTGCAATCATCTTCCTCCTTTCTTCAAGGATATAACGAGATATTCATCCCGTTTGCGGTGGCCCAAAGAGCTTACGCCCAAGCCGCTGATATATGGTTAATTGATATCCTGAGAATCTACACCAGTATAATCAACAGACCACGTTTTCATTTCTTCAATAAGCCCCTTAGTATAGTGATTTTTTTGCAGTTTGTTTACATAAATATCCTCAATCTGCAACATGTGCGTCTTTTCATAATATGGTAGCGTCTTAGTATCCATATAACGATAGAATATATTCTTAATCTCGCCACGGCACGCTTCTGTAGTATATGCCACAGTCGCATCTAGCTTACTCTCAATTCTCTTGAGTGTTGCTTTGAGCGTATTCTGCTTTACCTTATCATCCTGCTCGTGAATATACTTGTCTAGGGCTTTTGCAATATATGCCTTGATAGGTTTGCAACACAAGGTAATTACTGCGCTTAATGAAAGGATTGCTCCTAAAATTGCGGCAACATTCTTGATTGTCTCCAATCATAGCTCCTCCTTTCTCAGTAAATTATCCTTCTGTTATTCCATTCTTTTCCAGCCATTTAAGCAGCTTTGCGTCCTTTTTATAATAATGCGCATCATCGTCTAGGTACTTAGCAGAAAATCCAGCCTTGTCCAATTCCCATGCAAGCGCACTATCAGCAATAAAATAATTTTCTGGGTTCTTTGGAATTCCTAAAATAATCATGTCTAATCCTCTAATGTTTCACGGCTTGCTTCGCCTGACTCAGTCAAATCTGTCGCATTCTTGCGTTCGCGCCCACCCTCATTATCTTTATAAGATTGAGTATTAGCGTTGACCATCATTTGACTATACTTGTCAATCCAACCGGTATATTTACTCTCAGCAAGCATCCTATCAAATGTAGCAGGATTCATGCCAACAGCGCTAGCCCATGCGGACGAGTTAAGCACAAGCCCCTTATCGGCCATCTTTATCAACTTGTCAAATCGCGCCTCACGCTCGAATGGGTAGTTGGAACCAGTGAACTCAAACTTAAACTTATACTTGCTAGTCATTTGATTGACATAGAAGTCAAGAAAATTATTGAACTGAGCGTACATTGGCTTCATGGTCTGATAGACCTCATTGAGTGCCGCCTCTAATTCAGCATTACTCATCTTATCAGATGAATAGATGACACGGCTAATGCCCGTACCAATACCGGCGGTGGTGGTTAGCTCATTGGTATAGCTGTCTGGGTTCTTGTCCTCGAATTGGAAAAATTTGATGTTCTTTAATGGCACGGCGGCCAGCTTAATCGTATTCTGCAAGCCCTGTTTACACTTCTGCATGAACGCTCCAAGCGTCTTCGGGTCGATTGCAAATTGGTTGGCTTTTTGGCCTGAGCGAGCTTGGTCAAT
>ERZ808274.907-NODE-907-length-11605-cov-3.782078_pt1 | contig 11605 bp, 9 predicted proteins | sample MGYA00521277_ERZ808274 | MGnify/ENA primary metagenome ERZ808274 (study PRJEB31516, sample SAMN03275597) | gut metagenome | biome: mammalia-associated habitat; material: feces | host: Papio cynocephalus | place: Kenya | collected 2012-07-28 ... | reverse complement strand
TTATAATCATGAAATCGTTTATAATCCCGCTCCAGCGATTAATTTAGAAGATAAATATTTTAAATATATAACCTATTTTATTGTTAATGAAACAGAATTATCTTTTTATGGTATTGGCGATAGCATTGAAGAAAAAGCAAAATATTTGCTCAAGAAAGGCGTTAAAAATGTTTTAGTAACAATTGGAAAAAACGGTTCATTGCTTTTTAAGCAAACAGGGCAAATTATTAATGCAAATGCGTTTAAAGTCAATAGTGTTGATACGGTTGCAGCGGGTGATACATATTTAGGATATTTTATTGCATCAAAGGCAAAGATGCTCGATGATAAAGAATCGATGAGGTTAGCTAGTAAGGCTAGTGCTATCGCGGTAACTAAAAAAGGTGCGATTAATTCCATCCCTTATTTAGACGAGGTTAAAAATTATAAATTTAAAGAATAAAACATAATTTTATTTAGTGAAATAAATTGCTATTTATAAGATAATATCAATATGAAGAAGAATTTTTTAACAATTTGTAGTGTGCTTGTAGCAACTTGTCTTTCATCGTGCACTAGCAATGTTCGTCATCAATATAGTGAATATTTCTTAGATGTTGATTACAAAACTGATTTTAAAATACTTCAGTTAAGTGATATTCATTTAAGTATGAAAGACGATTTAAATAAGCATTTTAAGTTTATGGATCTAACGATTAAGGACGCGAATCCAGATTTAATTATTGTTACAGGTGATTTATTTACATTTGCCAGCAAGGATACAATGCATAGCTTATTTAATTTTCTTGATTCATATAGTGTTCCATGGACTATCACATACGGGAATCATGATGAACAAGTATATTTTTCAATGGAATACATGACAACAACACTGAATTCATTTTCCGAGTATTGTAAATATATAGATCATCAAGATGATGATGTTTATGGTTCTGCAAATTTCTGTATAAATTTAAAAAAGGACAGTAAGACAAAATATCAATTGTATGTTTTGGATTCTAATCGATATTATTACGGCGATTATTTTGGATATGATTATATCCATCAAGACCAAATCGATTGGTACGAAGGAATGGTCAATTATACAAAAGAGAATAATGGTGGAATAACGATACCATCACTAGCTTTTTTCCATATACCATTCGAAGAATATAAGGTCGCATACGACTTATATGAAAATAATAGCAGCGAGGTTGAACATATATTCGGTGACAATGGTGAAAGTGTCTCATGCCCAAAATATAATAGTGGTCTTTTTGATAAAATGGTTGAACTTGGCTCAACAAAAGGAACCTTCGTTGGACATGACCACAACAACAATTCTGAAATAATTTATAAAGGAATTCATCTAACATATGGTCTTCATTCCACCGATAGAATATATGGTGATTTAGACCGTCTTGGTGGTTTGTTAATAACCATTCACGAAGATGATTCGTTTTCTACTGAAAGAATATTCCATACATATGATGAGGTAAAATAATATGAAAAAGATTAAATTTTACGATATTATCGCTATCATCATCTATATTGTTGGTGGGTCATTAATTACATTTAATGCTGGCAATTTATTCTTTAGTGATATATCTAATTATGCAAGTGGATCAATACTCACACTTATTGCAACAATACCGCATTTTATGTTTATGTTTATGATTATAACTTTAGGTTTTTTCTTTATTAGATATAGAAGACTTGAAGATAAATATAGAATGCATTTTAAGAAATTTTATTTCTTATTGTTCATTATTTTTTCTGCAATTGGGGTTGCGACTTCAATTTTAAGTGGAACATTTGTGTATGGGTCGTTTTTAGCTCCGTACCCATATAATGGAGCGATATTGGTTTGCTTTTTTTCTCATGTTTTGATACTTGCTTTTAGCGTCATATCATATTTGAAGAACAATAAAAAAGTTGACTATAAAATTGAAAAAATGCCATATAAAAAGTCTTATATATGGTTATCAATCATTTTTGTTTTATTTGCATTTGTTGCTTTTTATCGATTAGGTGCTTGTATTAGTGCATTGATATACACCGATTATAGATATTTTGCTTATACTTTTATATTCTATTTTTCGTGTATTATTCCAATGGTTTTATTAATTTTTATTTCAATTTCAAAAATTCATAAATTTGAAAGATTAACAAGTATATTATTTTATTCTATTACCCTTTTAGTTGCTGTCATATGTGCAACATATGTTATAAGTGAAGGGACAACTAATCCATTACTCATTTCTCTTATATCGCCCGCTATGCCGCTTGAAAGATTGGCAACTCTTCCAATGGAAGTGATCGTTTTATATGGCGTTTCCATTATTCTTCCATTAGGAAAACTAATTAATCACTTAATTAAATTAAATAAATAATATATTAATTTTTAAATTACTTTGTTATTTCACCAGCTTTTTGAAGTGCTATTTTTGTAATAAATGGTCCACATAATTCGTATATCATTGTTGATGTTAAAATGATGGCCAAAATCATATTTCCGTATGTTACAAGCGTGTTTCCTAATACATTTGTTGCATCGTTAGATAATAATGCGTTTCCATCTGCAACTAGGGTTTGACTAGCAGTAGATGCAAGACCTATTGCAACTCCTGCTTGTGGGAATAAAGTGAATCCTAAATATTTTTGAACAGTAGGTTCGGCTTTTGATATTTTTGCGCTTGAAAAAGCTCCAACCCATTTTCCTAAAGCACGTGTCAATAAATAGACAAGAGCAATAATAATCATGACAAATGCATTTTTTGATGCAAATATTGTTAAATCAAGATTTGCTCCTGAAACAATAAAGAAAAGCATGAATATTGGAGGAGTGAACATATCCATTCTTTCAAATATGAGTTCACTATCTGCACGTGTGTTAATAAGTACAGCTCCAACCATCATTGTCATTAACAGTGATGAGACCGAAATATTTATATTTGATGGTAAGAAAGACGAAAAAGGAATAAGCGAAATAGCGGTGCATAAGAATATAGCAACAATACACATGATCATTCTATTCGCGCGACTTTTGAATAATTTGCAGCCAAGTGATACCAAAAATCCAAGCCCAGTTCCTATAAGCAAACTTCCAATAATAGAAACCAGAGGCCAAACCGCAATCGACATAAAGTCAGGTGTGGTTCCCTTGGCCATGGCTTTAGCAATTGAAAATAAAATTTCAAATGCAATTAACGCAACAGCATCATCAAAAGCCACAACAGGGAGTAGTGTATTTGTAACAGGTCCTTTAGCTTTATATTGTTTAACTACCATAAGAGTCGCAGCTGGAGCTGTTGCACATGCGATAGCGCCAAGAGTTAATATTATTTCAACAGGAATATCTTGGATAAAGATTTTGGTAATAAGTAATCCAATTAAAACAAAAATCGCTCCTCCGAGTGCCTCAAAAACAGTGATGATAAGCACTCTTTTTCCTACTTTTTTCAAAGATGTTAATTTAAAAGAGGTGCCGATTGAAAAAGCAATAAATCCTAATGCGGCATTGCTAATAAATGTCATAACATTTTTATCATATATTTGGTCAAACAGTGGTTGACCCATAAAATCAATACCTTTAAATGCAAGCCCTAAAACACAAGGTCCAAGCAAAATGCCAGTAATTAAATAGCCTGTTACATTAGGGAGTTTGACAAGCTTCATAAGTCTAGTGGATAATAAACCAACTAAAAGAACTAAACCAATAACTAAAAACGACAACATACTAATTAAAACGACCCTTCGTAACTTTCAACCGGAACAACAAACATTCCACCTTTTACTTTTGTAAATTTTTCACTCATTGTGCGAATAATTTCTCTTGCCTTATCAATTTCTTCTTCATCGAGAATCGCATAAAATGTCACATTTTCTTCAAGATGAAGTTTATCTATATGCCTTAAAGAAATAAAGTGAAGTTCATCTTCCTCAATATTTGAGTTCATATGTTTTAATGAAGTAGAACCTAAAACAGTTCCATTGATGTCATTTTTAGAAAGCTCATGGACGATATCATTTGTCAATGGATTGTTTTCAAATACAGCAAATAATAAATGTTTCATTAATTTTTCTCCATAGATTTATTCTTTGAATAATATTCTTCCTAATCTTATATGAGTCGCGCCTTCAAGAATTGCCTCTTTATAGTCATCGCTCATACCCATAGATAAATATGGAAGTTTGACATTAAATTTATCTTCTAGACGATCTCTAATTAACCTTAATCTAGCAAATTGTTTTCTAAGAGAGTCATCGTTAGAACTTTTTATAGCCATCATCATAAGACCAACAAGTTCGATGTTTTTATATTTGAGCACTTCGTTTACAAAATCATCTAGGTCATTAATTTTAACGCCGTTTTTATTTTGCTCTTCATTTATTGATACTTCAATAAAAGTTTTTAATGGTTTGTTTCTTTTATTGTTAATTAGTCTAGCAAGTTTGATTGAATCAAGGGAATGAAGATAATCGATATTATTAATTATTTTATTGGCTTTGTTACATTGTAGATGCCCGATGAAATGCCAAATAATGTCTTTATGATTAAGAGCGTTATATTTAATTAAAAATGAATCAACTCTATTCTCAGCGAAATCCCTATAACCTAATTTGTATAGTTTTTCCATTTCATCAATATCTAAATATTTTGTTGCAATTACCAGGTGAATATTGCTTGGAATAGTGGATGTGAATTCTTTAATATCATTGCGTACAATCACTTTATTTTACCTTCATTAACTTTGTAACAAGTTTTTCTTTGTTTTCATTTGTGGGAGGATATTTTACATTTATTTCTATTTTTCCTTTTTTTAGAACAGATTTTTGGTGTGTAAAAGTCTCGAAAGATTTTTTTCCATGATAACTCCCCATACCAGAATTACCAACGCCTCCAAATGGCATGTCGTCATTTGTTAAATGCATTACAACTTCATTTATACAAGCGCCTCCGGAAGATATATTGTTTAGAACTTTTTCAATGTTATGTTTATTATTACCGAAATAATATAACGCCAAAGGCTTTGGAAGACGCTTTTGTTCATTTATTAATTCATTCAAATCATTAAACTCAATAATAGGCATAATCGGCCCAAATATTTCTTCGCCCATGACTTTGTCTGAGAAGGTTATGTTATCGAGAACTGTTGGTTCAATTAATAAGTTTGATGAATTGCCACCAAAAGCTATTTTTTTATCATCAATTAACCCATTCAATCTATCGAAATGTTTTTTATTTATAATGTATGGAAAATCGGATCTAATTTTCCCGTTATCGTAATAATACATTTTAATGTATTCAATGACTTTTTTAACAAATTCTTTATGTACTTTTTTATGTACAAGAATATAATCAGGGGCAACACATGTTTGACCAGCATTTAAAAATTTTCCCCATGTTATACGTTTTGCTGCAATATTTATGTCGGCATCTTCATCTATAATAGTAGGGCTTTTACCACCTAATTCTAATGATATAGGAGTTAAGTTTTTGCTTGCCTTTTCCATTACAATTTTCCCAACAGTAGGACTACCAGTAAAGAAAATATAATCAAACTTTTGATCAAGCAAAGCGGAAATTTCATTTCTGCCACCTAAAATAGTTGCAATATATTTATCATCAAAAACGGATAACACTTTTTCTAGCGCAAGAGATACATTGCTTGCGTAACTGCTTGGTTTAAGAATAACAGTGTTACCGCCTGCGATTGCACCCGCTAAAGGAGCTATAGAAAGCTGAAGAGGATAATTCCACGGAGCAATTATAAGCGAAACACCATATGGTTCAGAATAAATGTATCCTTTAGATGGAAAATTGAACAAGCTTGTTTTCACTTTTTTAGGCTTCATCAATGTTTTTAGGTGTTTTATCATATAATCAATTTCTTCAATTGCCATACCAAATTCAGTTGATAAAACATCGAATTTTGATTTATTAAAATCATCTAAAAAAGCTTTATAAATAATTTCTTTATTATCTATTAATGATTTTCTAAGTTTTTTTAATGCATTTATTCGAAAGGAATAATTTAGCGTTTCGCCTTTCAAAAAATATTCCCTTTGATTATCTACAATAGTTTTTATTGTTTCTACGTCCATACGAATACCTCGTTTTTATTATAGTAAAAAACAATATAAAAAGACCACCTATTTTTATAGGTGGCCTAGTTTTAAATCTTAGAAAGAACAACTTTATTGTCTTCATAATCGACTTTGAATTTATGCTTTGTATCAACAGTTCCATCGATTATAGCTCTTGCAATGATTGTTTCAATATTGTTTTGAATAAAACGCTTGATTGGGCGAGCACCAAATTCGTATGAATACGCACTATCAAGAATATAATTCTTTAGGGCGTCTGTAAATTCGAACGAATAATAGTTTTCTTTCAATCTATTATTGAGAATATTGAGCATCTTTTCAACAACTTTATATTGGACATCTTTGCTAAGAGGATTAAAGTAGACAATCTCATCAATTCTATTTAAGAATTCTGGTCTAAATGTGTGGTGCAATAATGCATTAACTTCATCTTTCTTACCTTGAAGCAATAAATCGCTGCCAAGGTTTGATGTCATAATAATGATTGTATTTTTGAAATCAACAAGTCGACCTTGTGAATCGGTAATATGGCCGTCATCAAGGATTTGAAGAAGCAAGTTGAATACTTCAGGATGAGCTTTCTCAATTTCATCAAACAATACGATACAGTAAGGATTTCTTCTCACTTTTTCAGTTAATTGTCCGCCTTCTTCATATCCAACATATCCTGGTGGAGCACCAATAAGACGTGAAGTAGAATATTTTTCCATATATTCACTCATATCAATTCTCACCATATGCGTTTCGCTATCAAACAAAGTTTCTGCTAAAGCACGAGCGACTTCTGTTTTACCAACACCTGTAGGACCAAGGAACAAGAATGAACCAATAGGTTTATTTTGATCTTTAATACCTGCTCTTTGACGTAAAATAGCATCACTAACCAAAGAAATAGCTTCATCTTGACCTATTACTCTTTTTTCAAGTATTTCTTTCAAGTGCAAAACTTTTTCTTTATCGCCTTGTGCAATTTTGCTGACAGGAATATTAGTCATCTTGGAAACAATCTTTGCGATTTCATCTTCAGTAACAACTTCAGATAAAATATGATCTTTCTTTTCGTTGTCTTCGATTTCGTGAAGCTCTTTTTCCATATTAGGAATATCGCGATATTGAATTTGGCTAGCTTTTTCGTAGTTACCATTTGAGAAAGCAGTGCTTAATTCAAAACGCGCTTTATCAAGTTTTACTTTGAGTTCCTTAGCTTTGCTAATTTCCTCTTTTTCTGTTTGCCATTTCTTGTATAGTTTTTCTTGTTCAACTTTCAAAGAATTAAGATTCTCAACAAGTTTTTCAAGTCGTTTTTTGCTTGAATCGTCGGTTTCTTTTTCAAGAGCGACTCTTTCAATTTCTAATTGTTTTATTTTACGATTGAGTTCATCTAACTCGGTTGGCGTAGATTCGATTTCTACTCGTGTTGAAGCACAAGCTTCATCGATTAAGTCAATGGCTTTATCTGGCAAGAAACGATTTGTTATATATCTATTAGATAAAGTGACAGCCGCTACAATAGCGTTATCTGTGATTTTAACACCATGATGAGATTCAAATTTTTCTTTTAAACCTCTTAATATTGAAATTGTATCTTCAACAGTTGGTTCATTTACCATTACAGGTTGAAAACGTCTTTCAAGAGCGCGATCTTTCTCAATATATTCACGATACTCATTTAAAGTTGTAGCGCCGATACATTCAATTTCGCCTCTCGCAAGCATTGGTTTAAGCATATTGCTCGCATCAAGAGCGCCATCTGTTCTACCTGCACCAACAATAAGATGAATTTCATCGATGAATAAAATAATCTTTCCCTCACTGGCTTTAATTTTATTTAAAACTGCTTTCAATCTTTCTTCGAATTCACCTCTATATTTAGCACCCGCAACAAGTGCACCCATATCAAGTTCAAATATTGTTTTACCTTTGAGTGATAGTGGTACATCATCTTTTACAATACGTTCTGCGAGTCCTTCAATAATTGCCGTTTTACCAACACCAGGTTCACCGAGCAATATAACATTGTTTTTTGTTTTTCGGGCAAGTACTTCAATTATCTTTCTGATTTCATCATCACGACCGATGACTGGATCGATTTTGCCTTGACGAACTTGTTCGGTAACATCACGACCAAATTTTTGAAGAATATTTTCATCTTTGGAATAATCTTCCATTCCATCCATTCCGTTCATTGTATTTACCTCCGTTTTAGCACTCTCAATCTTTAAGTGCTAAGTATATTATACACACTATTTAGCAATCGTCAATATAGAGTGCTAAATTTTTTATTTATTTATAAATAATATGCATTATATCGAATAATTTTTTTAATTATTTATATTTTTCCTTATTATTTATATTATGAATTTGACAAAAAGTTATGTGCTAATTAAGGCAAGTAGTGTAAAATAGCATCATGGATAATTTGAAATCGCTTTTCGAAAAGGGACAATACAAATTAATAATTAAATTAACTGAAAATAGCAAACAACCTATTGATGTTTTTTTAAGACTCTTAAGTTTTGTTTCACTAGGCGATGACAATAATGCTTTACAAACAATTGAAAACAATAGAGAAGTTTTAGAAAAAAACTACCCTGAAAAAGTAATAAAAATACACTTTGAATTATTGCTTAAAAATAGATATTTTGACGAAGCGAAGATTGTTCTAAAACATTATGAAAATCTTCCTTATATTTCTCAAAATGTTGAAGAGATTTTAAGAAAAATTCCCGATGATATTGAAGAGTTGAAATCATTTGAAAATTCGAAAGTTTATTCTCCTGATGACATCGAAACAATTCTTTTAAATTCTTCCGATAATAACGAGATTGGTGAAGTTATTTTTTCGTTAAAAAATTATAACTTAAATCTATATAAAGATGCGCTAAAAGATTTTATAAAAAGAAGTGATGTACATCCTAATTTTAGAACATATGGATTATTAATTTTTGTTGAGAATAATTTGGATGAAAATATCGACTTTTTAAAAGATGGTAAAATTATGGCGATTAATCCAAAAAAACTTCCTAAACCATTTACCGACAAAGCCTATGGAACGTTATGCGAAAAAATATATTATAAAACAGTTAAAAATATTTCATTGCAGGAGACTGCATTGCATTTATTAAATTGTTATATCATTGACACTTATCCGAAACAATTAGAAGAAAATAACATTGAAATTATGGCAGATGCGTTTGTCGCTTTGTCAAATGAATATTTTGGCAATCAAATTTTACTAAACGATGATCTTAAAAACACCAAAGATAGAATTAAAAAAGTTATCGAATCTACACCTGAATTAAGGTTTTAAATCCTGTTTTACGTTCTTTTATAAAGAAATATTTCTTTTTGCTTGTATAAAAACAACGTTTTGCATATACTTTTACTTAGTAAATTCGAAGGAGAATAAATAAATTTATGAAAAGAGTTGTTAATAAACTTGAAAATTCAAAAGTCGAAGTCGTTTGCGATATCGATGAAAAAGTGTGGAAAGATGCTCAAGAAAAAACGTTCCAAAAACTTGCAAAAGATTTAACTCTTCCTGGATTCCGTAAAGGCAAAGCTCCAGAAGATATGGCTAGAAAACATATAGATACTGGCAAAATTTTTAATGAAGCTATTAACGGATTACTTCAACCATCATTTGATGAAGTATTGAAAGAAGAAAAACTTCAACCATTCGCACGCCCAACAGTTGACGTTACAAAAATTTCTGACACAGAACTTCAACTTAAATTTGTCATAGTTCTTCAACCAGAAGTCACATTAGGAGAATATAAGAACTTAGGCATTGAAAAAGCTAAAGTCGAAGTTAATGAAGAAGAAATCGATAAAGAAATTGAACACTTAATTGCTCAAAACGCTAATTTAGTTACAAGTGAAGAACCAGCAAAAATTGGTGATACAGTTGTAATCGACTTTGTCGGTAGTGTTGATGGAAAAGAATTTGATGGTGGTAAAGCCGAAAATTATAACCTTGAACTAGGATCGCATCAATTTGTCCCAGGATTTGAGGAACAATTAGTTGGCGTTAAGAGCGGTGATGAAGTTACTGTTAATGTCAAATTCCCAGAACAATATGTTGCAGAACTTGCTGGAAAAGATGCTTCATTCAAAGTTACAGTTCACGAAGTTAAAGCAAAAGTTGTTCCTGAATTGAACGAAGACTTAATTAAGGATTTAAATATTCCTGAAGTTAAAGATGTTGCTTCTTTACGTGAATATGAAAAGAAACAAATCAGCGCTCATAAAGAAAGCCACGCTACAAACGAACTCCTCGACAAAATCATGGATAAAATTGTTAGTGACGCAAAAATTGAACTTGCTGATGAAATAATCAATGAAGAAGTTGAAGGCATGAAGAAAAACATGGAACAACAAATGGCTCAACGCGGCCTTACTATGGAACAATACCTTCAAATAACAGGCCAAAAACAAGAAGACCTTGATGCTCATATGCGCAAAGACGCAGAAAAGAATCTTCGTGGAATTCTTGCAATGGAAAAAATTGCCCAAGTCGAAAACATTGTTGTTAATGATAAAGATTTGGAAGATGAATTCACAAAAATTGCTGCTCAATACAATATGCCAGTTGAAAAAGTTAAAGAAATCCTTGGCAAAGATATGCAACGTTTCGCAGCTGAAATTCGTCAACGTCGTATCGTAGATTTCTTAATTAAAGCTAACGAAAGGAAAGCTGAATAAACTATTTAAAATTTAATTTACTTACAAAGTAAAAGGGAGGAACATTATGGACGAAAAAACCAAAATAATTCTTCCTCTTTTAATTACTAAGGGTATTGTTTTATATCCTAGTAAAAAAGATGAAAGAATTGACGCAGGCCGTGATTTCTCAGTCAAAGCCATCAACGCCTCAAGAGATAATAATAATTCTCTCCTTTTAGTAGTATCACAAAAGAATTCTGAGACAGATATTCCAACTGAACAAGATGTTTATACAGTCGGAACATTATGCCGCATTGTTTCTTATAGTGATATGAAGAAATTTATTCGCATTAGAGTTCAAGGAACGCAAAGAATCAAAATATTGAATATGGCTTTTGATCCTCAAGGTTTCTTTGTAGGCGAATGCGAAATACTTTCCAACATCAGTGGTAATAACAAAAATGTCATTGCTTTATCGAAAAAAATTATCGAAGGAATTCAAAGTCTTCCTCAATTATCATTTTCACTTCCAAAACAAGTGCTACAAGACATTTCTTCAAAGGGTATTGAACCTGGAGAATTGTGTGATTTATTAGCTCCTTATTTGGTCACAACAAATGAAAAAAGACAACAAATTCTTGAGACATTGAACGTAGAAAAAAGGTTGGCTCTTGTTTTAGATATTATCAACGAAAGCAAAATGGAGGCGGAAATTGACGCCGATATCGAAAAGAAAGTTGCTAAAAGCATGGAAAAGTCTCAACGTGACTATATTCTTAACGAAAAACTAAAAGCTATCAAAAGAGAAATGAATAATGGCGGGGGTGGTAGTGGTGAAGAAAAATTAAAA
>ERZ808274.904-NODE-904-length-11641-cov-14.645607_pt1 | contig 11641 bp, 9 predicted proteins | sample MGYA00521277_ERZ808274 | MGnify/ENA primary metagenome ERZ808274 (study PRJEB31516, sample SAMN03275597) | gut metagenome | biome: mammalia-associated habitat; material: feces | host: Papio cynocephalus | place: Kenya | collected 2012-07-28 ... | reverse complement strand
CTTTCTGCACCGACTTCTGCTCAATCAGCACCTTGGTGGCGGGTATGAAACCGTCGATGAAAGCCGTGTGGTCGATATGCACTTGCTGCTCAAAGGTGATAAACGTGGTGGGTTCTTCTATGCCGAGAGCATGGAGCAGCGCAATCCAGAACGGTTGCGACTCGCCTTTCTCGTACCCTTTGCCTGTCCAATAGGCAACAAAATCGTGTATGAGTTTGGTGTTTGTCATGTTTATATCAGTTCTTTGAGGTGGTGTTCGAACATTAATGGTTAATTAATGGTTAATTAATGGCTAATTATATGTTTCTTTGGCTGTACTGTTGTGCCGCTTGGCAAAAGGCGGTCAGTTCTTCGGGGTGGGACTCGAAGTAGTTGCCGATAACTACCATGTCCGCCCCCGCAGAGAAAGCGTTGGTCATCTGTTCCGTGGTACGGATACCGCCGCCGACAACAAGCGGTATATTCGTATTCTCCCGCACTGCGCAGATAATTCTTGCGCTGACAGGGGTAAGTGCTCCGCTGCCTGCCTCCAGGTAGATGAGTTGTTTGCCAAGCAGTTCGGCGGCGATGGCGGTATCCACTATCTGTGTGAGGTCGGTCTGCGGGATAGGCTGTGTATGCGTTACCCGTTGCACCGCCGTCTCTTTGCCCCCGTCGATCAATATATAGCCCATCGGAATACTCTCTATGCCCGACCGGCGGACTGCCCGCGCGGCACGCACCTGTTGCCCTATGAGCGTCTCCGCATTGCGCCCCGAGAGCAGCGACAGAAACAGCAGCGCATCGGCATCGGGCGAGAACTGCAAAGCCGAACCGGGAAAAAGAACAACCGGCACACCGGTGCAGCGGCGCAAAGCCGCTACCGGCGCATCGCAGTTGCCGCCCGTGCTGCCGCCTACAAACACATAATCGGGCAAATAACTGCCCGAAAGGGGTAACTTCTCCAAGTCGGCTTTCTCGGGGTCGAGCAGCAGTGTCAGAAGTTTGCGCCCTTCTCTGCGGGCGGCGAGTATGTCGGTCAGTACTGCCATTGGAACGACTCTATCAGGTGAATCATATCCGCCCGCAGGTACTCGTGTATCGGTGCCAGCGAGTCGGCATTGGGGCGGCAGTTGCAATAGACCGATGCGCGGAAGAAATGATGCGTCGAATCGGTCAGAAAAAACTGGTAGGGCGAGGCGGTGTTTCCCTCCAGATCGAAGAACACGCCATAGACGTGCGCCTCGGGATGGGAGTATGCCTGTTCGGGGATAGACGTGGCGTGCGAAGCGTTCTTATAGACAAACTCGAGGGCATCATTGGTCAGTTCGCGCAGATTGCCACGGACGGGCTTATACGAGCAATGAACGGTGGCGTTGAGGGTAGGGTACACGATGTTTATCCAGTACTGTTCACCCTTCTCTATGCGCGGTTGTACCTCGCCATTGCACGAGAGCAGAAAATCGTATGGATACACTTGTCGGTCGGGGTGGTGCTCCGCAAAAGGCGCATAGCATGTGTCGGGCATTGTGAAACGAACATACCCATAGGGTTTGGGGGCACTGGCGCGAGTGCAAGACCATAGCAGAAAAGGAAGAAAGAGAAAATATAAAATGCGTTTCATCATTGTATATCAATTATCTTGCAAAGATACAAAGAATGTTTGGATTATACAAACCCGCTACAATCCACAAATCCCGATTCCCCCAAAAATCCCCCATCCGTCCCATTCGTCTTATCGTCCCCCTATGTTTGCTTTATAGTAATTGCATCGGGTTGTTATCGGGTGATTATCGGGTGATTATCGGGTTGTTCAGCATCTGTTAGGCGGCATTGACACCAATCTTCCGCCGCGGCCGCTACGAATTCCCTACAAGCCATAGCCGCGGCCGCTACGGGTTCCCTGCAAGCCATAGGCGAAGTAGGGTGTTACGCCTCGTCCGCGGTCGGTTTGGTACAAACCGTATGACTATGCTATGTATGGGAGACGACGCGTCCCGCGTCGTTATGCGCCATAGGCGCACTGAGTACCGCAGCGACACGAAAGCCTGTGGCTTGAGCAGAACTCCCTATTCTCCCGCGTCGTCAAAGAGTAACTTTCGGTTTATTTCCGCCGCGGACGCGAATGTAGGGGTTCCCTGTCAGCCGTTGCCTCTGGCACCTTTTCTTTATATCAGAAAATGTTTTAATTTGCACAACTGCGAAAAAAGCAGTACATTTGCACGATTATTGTATAGGAGCGAATAAAGTTTATCTGAACAATGAATATGAAGAACCAAGTATATACTTTTTTGCTACTGGCGGCCGTGTTCTCTATGCCCGCTGCGCAGGCGCAAGACAACGTGATTGACGAAGTGATCTGGATTGTGGGCGACGAGGCTATACTCAAAAGTGAGGTCGAGGAAGAACGCCTCCGTGCGCAGTACGAGGGGCAGCAGATATCGGGCGACCCCTATTGTGTCATTCCCGAGCAGATTGCTATACAGAAACTTTTTCTTCACCAGGCGGAGATCGACTCCGTAGTGGCTAACGAATCCTCGGTAAGCCACCAGGTGGATATGCGTATCAACTACTATATCTCCCAGATCGGCTCCAAGGAGAAAATGGAGGAGTATTTCCGCAAGACAAGCAGCGAAATACGCGAGGAGATGATGACCACCGTGCGCAACCAGATGATTATCCAGCAGATGCAGCAGAAACTCACAGAGCATATCAAGCCGACACCCGCTGAGATACGCCGTTACTACAACTCGCTGCCCGAGGACTCCATTCCGCTGATGCCCGCGCAGGTTGAGGTGCAGATACTCAGTTTCGAGCCGCCCGTACCCGTCGAGGAAACCGAGCGCATCAAGAGCCGCTTGCGTGAGTTTACCGAGCGCGTCAATTCCGGCAAAGCCGATTTCGCAATGCTGGCGCGTCTCTATTCCGAGGACACCGAGTCTGCCAAGCGGGGCGGTGAACTGGGCTTCGTCGGGCGGGGGCAACTCGTAAGCGAGTTTGCCGATGTGGCTTTCAACCTCAACGGCCCCAAGAAAGTGTCGCGTATCGTACAGACCGAATACGGCTACCATATCATCCAACTTATTGAGAAAAAAGGTGATCGTATCAACTGCCGCCATATCCTGCTCCGCCCGCGTATCAGCGCGGAAGACAAAATCAACGCCATCAATCGCTTGGATACGATAAGTCAAAAGATTAAGGACGGGGAGATGACTTTCGAACAGGCGGTTATCCGCTACTCGGAGGACAAAAATACGGCTATGAATGCGGGTGTAATGACCAACCCCAACACGGGCAGCACCCGCTTTGAGTACCAGGACCTCCCCCCCGAGATTGCCAAACAAATCTATTCTATGCAGGAGGGCGACATCTCAGCACCGTTTGTGATGATGGATCAGCAGCGCAACAAAGAGGTGTGCGCTATCGTCCGTCTGCGCAAGAAAACCGATGTGCATCGCGCCAACCTGACCGACGATTTCCAGACTATCAAAGGTATGTTGGAGCAGAAACTGTCTGCCGAGTTTATCCATAATTGGATTCTGCAAAAGCAGAAAACCACCTATATCCAAATCGACCCCAAATGGGCAGGCTGCGACTTCCAATATCCGGGCTGGATACACGAATAAGTTCGATAATTGCATTACTTTACCGCCGCAGGCGATAAGATTTATGGCAATTTATGGATGCTAAGACAAAGATTTATTTAGATTTCTTGTCCGCAAGGGCAAAGGATTTTTATCTCTAACTCACGTCAATTACCACAGGGTGAAACGTTGTGGAACGGCTATATTAAGTTTGTTGCTGTGCTTGGGGCTGCAAGCACAGACAATGGTGTATTTGGAGCACTCCGAGACGCTCAATTTTGATCAGGAGCGCATTGCCGATGCCCAAATCCTGCGGGGTGATGTCATCTTCCGCCACGACTCTGCCCTGATGTATTGCGACTCCGCCTATTTCTACGAGAAAGAGAACTCGCTGGACGCTTTCGGGCATGTGCGCTTTGTGCAGGGCGATACCCTCCTCGGCTATGGCGATAAGTTGTTCTACAACGGCAATACCAAGTTCGCCCGCCTGCGCCGGCATGTGCGTCTCGTCCACGGCAAAGACAACCCCACCATCCTTACCACCGACAGCCTCAACTACGACCGTATCCGCGACATCGCCTACTACTATACGGGCGGCACCATCAGCGATACACTCAATACACTCACTTCCGTATGGGGGCAATACACCCCCAATACCAAGCAGGCGGTGTTTAGCCACCATGTGCATTTGGAAAACCCTAAGTTCGACCTTACGACCGATACGCTGCTCTATAACACCGATACCCACATCGCCGATTTGGTCAGCCCGACCCTGATCGTCTATGAGCAGGAGACGAATATCTATTCCTCCCGTGGCTGGTACAATACGGAAACCGAGCAGTCTATGCTTCTCGACCGCTCCCATGTCGTGCATACCGACGGCAAATCCATGACGGGCGACACTATCTTCTACAATAAACGTCTTGGCTATGGCAAAATCATCGGCGGTATGGAAATGAAAGATACCGTGCAGATGGCAACGCTCTTCGGCAACTATGGCGAGATGTTCCGCGATGGCGAGTACGGCTACGTGACCGATAGTGCACTCATGGTCGATTGGTCGGACTCTACCGCCTACGGCTATATGCACGCCGATACACTTTTTACCGAGCAGGTGCCGTACCAACTGATGCACCTCATTCCCCGCGACAGTATCTTGATCGACAGCGTCCTGACCACCGCCCCCCCCGATACCCTCTGGCAGGATACCACCTACCGTGCTATGCGTGCGTTCCATAACGTGCGTGTCTATCGCGAGGATATGCAGGCGGTGTGCGACTCAATATCCTACAACGGACGCGACTCGGTGATGACGCTCTATACCGAACCCGTATGCTGGAGCGACAGCAATCAGATCTCTGCCGACACTATATACATATATATGCGCAACGGCACGGTCGATTATGCCCGCGGTATAGGCAGTGCTCTGACCGTCCGGCAGGAAACCGGCACCTATTTCGACCAGATGGCGGGGAAAGAGATGATTGCCTATATCCGAGACAGCGAACTGCGGCAGGTGGACGTGAACGGCAATGCCCTGACGGTATTCTTCCCAAAGGAGGACGACGGCACGTTCCTCGGGGTGAATACCACGCAGTCGAGTTTCGTCAAGGTCTATCTCGAAAACCGGAAGATTCACCATATCCTCTTTACGGCGCAGACCACTGGTACGCTCTATCCGTTGGACCAAGTACCCGATGGCAAAGACCGTCTCAGCGGTTTCTTCTGGGCGGAACAGGAACGCCCGCAGCAGCCCGCCGATGTATTCCTCCGCCCGCAGCGCACACCACGCCCCGTAAACGGTGCCGTCAGTGCCGCCGCCACCGAACCGGAGCAGGAGACTCCCACACAAGACGCTTCGAAAACGGAGAAAACCAACACCCGCTCTACCCGCAAACTGAAAACCTCTAAATAAAAGTGCGGTGCGTGTTGCACCGCAAGAGAGGTTTTGAGAGTTTTGTTCTAATAAAATTACACATAGTTATGAAACGTTTATCAACCACATTGCTTATCGCCCTTTTTGCTCTTACCGCTTTTGCGCAAGACCTGCCACAAGGCTTCGGCTTCCAGATAGGCTTTGCACAGCCTGTCCTGCGTCTCAATTCCCCTGATACCCGCTATGCACAGGATTCCTTGGTCAATACCACTGTCTTGAACGGACTGAAATTGGGGTTCGTTTACGATGCTACCTATATCAAAGGTTTCGGCTCCAGTATCGGTATCAACTATACCTTTGCGCAAGGGCAGACCAAATGGAGAAGCAACAGTGCTTTCTCTACCTATCCTCAAACAAGTACCCGCACTACGTACCACCAGTTGGAACTCTTTGTCGATTGGCAGTATAAGTTCGAGATTGCCGGCGAGACATATATCATTCTCTATACGGGACCTTCTGTGCAATGTGCTGTGGCTATGGACGAAAAGGTGTTCGAGCGGCAACTGGATGGCAACTCTTCCGAGAAACTGAAGTATTCTCTCTTTGATTACAACGACTCCGAACTGAGCCGCGACCTTAATCGCTTCAATATCACATGGGGCGTGGGTGTAGGCTTCCAGTATCAACAGTTCTTCCTCCGTGGCGGGTACGACTTCGGTCTGATCAACCCCTATAAGGAGACCAATTTCAACAAGATGGGGGCTGCCAACGACCGCTACACCCGCGGACGTCTCGACCAGTGGAATATCCGCCTCGGTATGTATCTCTGGAGAAAATGATGACTATGTGTCAAGTTTGATAAATGACAGATTACGCCTCCTAATTCGTAATTCATAATTCATAATTTCCCTTGATTCCTCGCGAGACCATAGACCGTATTTTCGCCGCCGCCAAGATAGAAGAGGTGGTCGGCGACTACGTTACGCTCAAACGGCGTGGCGCAAACCTTATCGGTCTCTGTCCGTTCCATAACGAGAAGACCGGCTCTTTCACCGTCAGCCCGAGCAAGGGTATCTATAAGTGCTTCGGCTGCGGCAAGTCGGGGCATGCGGTGGGCTTCATTATGGACATCGAGCAATGCTCATTCGTGGAGGCGGTCAAGCAACTTGGGCGCAAGTACCATATCGAGGTGGAGGAACGCGAACTGTCGCCCGAGGAGCAGCAGCGTCAGGACGACCGCGAGTCGATGTTCGTGGTCAACGATTTCTGCAACCGCTGGTTTCAGTCCCAACTGTGGGATACCCCCGAGGGGCAGGCTATCGGTCTGGCTTATTTCCGTGAGCGCGGACTGCGCGACGACATCATTCGTAAGTTCCAACTCGGCTATTCCCCCGAGAAAGGCAATCCCCTTGCGGCAGCACTCAAGCAGCAGGGCTTCATTGAGAAATATATCGTCAACAATGTTGATACCAAGATCGGCACGGGCGTCTGCGGCAAGAGCGAGGACGGACGTATCTACGACCGTTTCCGCGACCGTGTGATGTTCCCCATCCATACCGTATCGGGCAAGACGGTCGCCTTTGCGGGGCGTATCATGAGGAAGAAAGAGAATGTCGGCAAGTATGTCAATTCGCCCGACTCGCTTATCTACTCCAAGACCAACGAACTGTACGGACTTTTCCTTGCCAAACAGGCAATCGCCCGTGAAGACCTCTGTTATCTGGTGGAGGGGCAGATGGATGTCATCTCTATGCACCAGTCCGGTATTCAGAACGTGGTTGCCAGCGGCGGTACCGCCCTTACCAAACCGCAGATACGGCTCATCAAGCGTTTTACAAGCAACATCACCGTCCTCTATGACGGCGATGCAGCGGGTATTCATGCCGCTTTGCGGGGTATCGATATGTTCCTCGAAGAGGGCTTCAATGTCAAGGTCGTGCTGCTGCCCGACGGTGAAGACCCCGACTCCTATGCACAGAGCCACAACGCTTCTGATTTTATCGAGTATATCCAATCCCACCAAACCGATTTTATTCGGTTCAAATCAACGCTTTTGAAAGAGGAGGCAGGTGGCGACCCGCAGAAACGCGCCAATCTGATAAAGGATATCACGCAGTCTATCGCCCAAATACCCGATATGATCACACGGCAGGTGTATATCAAGGACTCGGCGGACAAACTGATGATCAACGAACAACTCCTCACCCGCGAAGTGATACGCCTTCGCCGCAACAAAGCCACCGAAGCGGAAAAACAGCGCGAGGAGCAGGATCGGATGGCGGCTTTTGCCGAAGACACTGAGCAGACTGCACCCGCGCCAACTGCCGCTCCGCAACAGAACAAGAAACAAATCAAGTTAGAGGAGAACTACCGCAATCTCCTCCAAGTGATTGTGCGCTATGGAGAGCGAACGCTCTATGTGCAGGAAAACGGACAGCCTGTTCAGACCGGCGAATATATCCTTGCCCAACTGTCCACCGATGGCATTGCTGCCCCTAATGCGCTCTGGCAAACCGTTGCCGACGAGTACCTCGCCCATTGCCACGATGCCGGTTTTGTGGCGGAGACGTTCTTCAAATTTCATCCCAATCCTGCCGTCAGCAGTCTGGCGGTCGATCTCATTGCCGACCGCTACCAACTCAGTCAAATATACTCCAAACAGAGTATTTCCGAAAACGTGGTGCATAAGGTAAAGCAGGAGGAAACTGCCGAGCAACTGGACAAATTGGTCGGTCGCCTTCTATTGGAAATCAAACTGACGGTCATCGAACTACGCCTCGACGAGGTGGAGCAACTGCTGAAAACCGACTCCGACTGGGAACAGAAAAAAGCGCAGTTGGCTGTCCAATCCCAACTCCTCGAAGTGCGCAACATCATCTGCCGCCAACTCGGCAACCGAGTGATTGTTTAATGATGAATTATGAATGAATAATTATGAATTATATGCTCTGTCGGATTTCAATACTTGTAATTCATAATTCATAATTCGTAATTCGTAATTCCTAATTCATAATTAACCGCAATGCTTTTCCCCGAAATTGTCTATGGTCCTATCCATTCTCGCCGTCTCGGTATCTCGCTGGGAATGGAACTGATGCCTCTGAAGCACAAACTCTGCACTTTCGATTGTGTCTATTGCGAATGTGGCTTCAATCAGCCTGTCCCGCACCCTGTCCTGCCTACCCGCGAAGAGGTGCGCCAAGCGTTGGAACGCAAACTGCAATCGCTCCAAACAGAGGGCGTTACACCCGATGTGATTACGTTCAGCGGCAATGGCGAGCCTACGCTGCACCCCGATTTCAAGGGAATAATCACCGATACTATTGCCCTGCGCAATGCTATATGCCCGACCGCCCGCGTATCCGTTCTCTCCAATTCTACGCAACTCGCCCGCCCCGATGTGGTCGAAGCACTGTGGCAGTGCGACAACCGTATCCTCAAACTCGATTCCGCTATCGACGAGACTATGCGTCGTATCGATCAGCCCGTGAATAATGCCCTTACTGTCAGTCAGATAGAGCAGTATCTCTCGCATTTCAACGGCGATTTTATCCTCCAGACTTGTTTCCTGCGGGGCAAACATCTCGGCAAGACCATCGACAACACTACCCCCGAGGAATTGTCCGCTTGGTATGCTGCCGTAGAGCGTCTCCGTCCGCACGAGATAATGATGTACGTCATCGACCGTGCCACCCCTGTCAAAACATTGGAAAAACTCTCCCGCACCGAAATGGAATCCATCGCCGCACCCCTCATCGCCAAAGGCTACCAAGTCATCATCAGCGCATAACTTTAATTAACGTCAGTTCGATATAAGCAAATTGTCTTACTTTGCCGCCGTAGGCGATAAAATTTATGGCAATTTATGGATGTGAAGTCAACGATTTACTTGGATTTCTTGCCGCTTTGCGGCAAAGGAATTTTTATTTTGAACTCACTTTAATTATGAATGAGGAATTATGAATGAAGAGTGAAATGTCAGTGAAAATACATATAATTCATAATTCTTAATTCATAATTCATAATTATATGAAACTTCTCGTTGCACCTTTGAACTGGGGACTGGGGCACGCCTCCCGCTGTATTCCGCTTGTCCGCCGGCATCTTGCCGCCGGCGATGAGGTCGTTCTTGGGGGCGATGGCGATAGTCTGCTCCTGCTTCGTCGCCATTTCCCCGATCTCCCCGTGTTGCCTTTGGCTTCCCTCCGCCTGACCTATTCTGCGGGCAACAGCCAGGTCGGGGCGATGCTCCGTGCCTTGCCGAAAATAGTGTACTTCTCCCTCCGCGACCATCGCTTGCTTAACCGCTACCTAAAAGCCGAGCATTTCGACCTTGTTATCTCCGACAACCGTTTCGGACTCTTTTCCTCCCTGGCAAAGTGCGTCTATATCACCCACCAACTTCATATCCTCCTCCCACGTCCGTGGCAGCGGCTCTCCCCAATTGTTAGCCGTCTTCACGCAGCCGTCTATCGCCATTTTGCCGAAGTCTGGGTACCCGATACGCCCAATCATACCCTTAGTGGCATACTCAGCACACCGCTTTCCTCAACAGACCGTATCCGCTATATCGGTGCGCTTTCCCGCTTTGAGGAGGGCGCAAAACTGCACTTAGACAGCCGATTTGCCAATTATGATGTAGTCGCCGTCCTGAGCGGCTTGGAACCCCAGCGCACCCTTCTCGAAGAACATATACTCAACCGCTATGCCCACTCGCAGGAGCGTGTCCTTGTCGTCCAAGGCAAACCCGACCGCCCCGCCACGTCTCTTTCGCACGCGAATATCACCCTCGTGCCGTACCTTGGCGATACCGATCTCGCTGCGGCTCTCCTCTCTGCCCGCCATATCATCGCCCGCTCCGGCTACTCCACTATTATGGATCTCTCCGCCCTCGGTCTGCTCCCCTGTACCAATCCCCAAAAGCGTGTCGAACTCATTCCTACTCCCGGTCAACCTGAGCAGGAATATCTCGCCCGAATATGCATAAATTATACAGAGTATGCAATCCCTATACATCCATAATACCAATTACGTAGAAAAGACGTAGAAAGGACGTAGAAAGGACGTAGAAAGGACGTAGAAAGAATTGCCCTTTACCGATAGGATAAGCCGCCTTTTTATGCACAATATACATTTTTTATGCAATCATTATGCATATTACATTGTGCATTTCCTCTTGCACATATCAGAAAAAAGTCGTACCTTTGCACCCGCTTTTGGAAATTTTCTTCAAAGGCGGTAGATGTAACATCGTCCGGATAGAAGCACTGTCATAGTGGCGGACATCGGGCGAGGTTATGATTGTTTTATTAAATTATCTTTTTTAGTCATGTATTTGACATCTGAGAAAAAAGCAGAACTCTTTGCCAAGTATGGCAATGATGCCAAGAACACCGGTTCTGCAGAGAGCCAGATCGCTCTGTTCACTTTCCGTATCAACCACCTTACAGAGCACCTGAAGCAAAACCGCAAGGACTTCGGTACGGAGCGTGCGCTGACCAACCTCGTCGGCAAACGTCGCCGTATGCTCGATTACCTCAAGGAGCGTGACATCGAGCGTTACCGTGCTATCATCAAAGAGTTGGGTATCCGTAAGTAATTCTTACCCGTATATCCGTGCAGCCTGTCTGTACCTCTTAGCAAAAAAGAAGAGCCGTCCGGTTCTTCTTTTTTGTATTATACCCACATTTAGGGATAGACTTTACCGAAAAGGCGGGATTGCAGCAACAGGCAAAAGGCTGTACCTTTGCATTGTTTTTTGAAAGATGGTTTATTGAATTGTACAAAGCCTTGTGGGGGCGGTTCTGTCTGTCGAAAGCGCAGACTCGGCGGCAGACCGCCACGGCAAGGCAAAGCATCGGAAACCATCGGCAAACAGGCAACTCTGGTATTAGTATGAAAAGATATATTTGTTCTTTCTGGCTGCTTTCTGCGTGCGTTCTTCTGCTGCACGCTGAGGACTCTATTGTGGTGTCGCAAGCCGATCTGAAAGCACTGATGGAGCGCGTGGAGCGTTTGGAGCAGACGCAAAATCAACAGGAGGTATCCCCAAAAACAACTACCGACGAGGTTGCGCCCGCTACGGAGCGCACCCGCCGTCTCACTATCGGCGGGTACGGCGAGGCAACGATGAAACGCTGCTTCTACTCCAACAACTATCTGCGCTACACCTCCCCCGAGAAGTACAAGAACGACCAATACG
>ERZ808274.902-NODE-902-length-11665-cov-2.461326_pt1 | contig 11665 bp, 9 predicted proteins | sample MGYA00521277_ERZ808274 | MGnify/ENA primary metagenome ERZ808274 (study PRJEB31516, sample SAMN03275597) | gut metagenome | biome: mammalia-associated habitat; material: feces | host: Papio cynocephalus | place: Kenya | collected 2012-07-28 ... | reverse complement strand
ATGCCGCCACCGCGATGCGGCAGATAGATTTGAAGGAATATCCACAGCGGTTTATGCTTTCAGGACTGCCCGTTGTGAATGTGGGCATCAACTTCGATGTGGAGCGGCACAATATTACCGACTGGGAGGTGCGTGACGCAGGAACTGCTGCCCAATAGCCAGAATCAATAACTGAGGCGCAGACCGACGGCAAGCTGGAAGCTGAAGTCGTTGCGGCGATGCACCGGCGATGCACTGTCGTCAGACAGGTCATAGACCAATTGCGGCTCAGCGAAAATGCCGTATCTGTCTGTGATGTTCAGCTGCGCGCCGACACCGGCGTTTACCGACCCCTGCCAAGGACGCGAGTCGAGCGTATTGTGTCGGGTGGCTTGCTTCTGCTCCTGACCCGACGCGACAACGAAATCCTTGCGCGTCGTTTTCACGCATTTTTCCACCTGTCCTCCGGCAAGAGCGTAGAGCGACACATAGCGCGACGACAGAAACGTGTAGCTTACAGTCACAGGAATGCCGATGTAGTGCATACGGATTTTTGACGAGTAATAGTCGGATTCCGAACCCGACCGCCGTTCGCTTGTTGCGTATGCGTATGAAATTCCGGCATTTATGCCCCAATGGTCGGTAAGCATATAGCGGAACGAAGCCGAGTATGACACAGGAAACGAAACAATGTCGTCGGTTGCTGTAGCCTCGTCGATGTTGTTGGTAGTCGCTTTGAGATAAGTGGCGTCGAAAGTCGACGTCCCGACTGAAAGCAACTGGCTGTGGGCAGGGATATGATATAGCGGGGAGAATCCACCCTCCGACGCACTGCTGCCCTGACCGAACGCATTGTTGGCGGCAAGAGCAATGTGCCAGCGGCGGCTGCCGTTGTCAATCCGCTTTGCCGTCTGTGTGCTGGCGTCACTCCTGTGGGAAACGGCAGTCGACGCAGCAGGCATCGCTTCGAGAAACTCGCGCGTCGTGGCGCGGGGTCTGTCTTCCACAGAGTCGGCAGGAGCGACGGTGCAAACCGGCGCGTCGTCGATAGAAACGAGAGGCGCGTCGTCGGTCGTCGCCATCACCGCCTCAGCGCGGGGGCGGGGAGTGTGGTCGCGGGAGTCGGCGATAAGCTCAGCCGGTGTGACTATGCCGGCAGAAGCCGGCGTTGCCGAAGTCTTCGTTTTTGTGATGACAGGAGAAACTCGTGGAGCGACGTTCCCATTGTCGGGGTTTGACATCAGGAAATAGGCGCCCACCACCAGCGCAAGGCATGCTGCCACAGCCACCGCCCTCCAGACAACAGTAAGCGTTGGGCGGCGGCGAGCCGCCGCAGTGTCGCGCTCAATGCTGTCCCAAATGCCGGGGCGCGGCTCCACCTCGAACCCGTCTAAAGATTCGCGCAGCGATTCAAGCCATTTGTCATTGTCGTTTTTCATATTTCGTCGTTTCTTCTCAAGTAATCGTTAATCATTTTTGTGAGCATAGATTTCGCCCTCGACAGTTGTGACGACGACGATTTCTCGTTTATGCCCAGCCTCGCAGCAATCTCCTTATGGTTGTAGCCGTCGAATGCATACATGTTGAGCACTGTTCGGTAACCGTGGGGCAGCGATGCGACCATGCGAAGAATCTCTGCCGCCGGCAACCTGCAAGTGTCGGGCTCCTCGTCGGGAATGTCGCCCACCGACTCAATGTCGGTCGATTCAGCGTGCTTGTTGCGTCTCAGTCTGTCGAGCGCGGCATTCACCATCACCCGCTTCATCCACGCGCGCAGCGAACCCTCGCCTTTGTATGAGAACTTGTGGAAGTTTGTCAGCACGTTGACAAAGACATCGTGCAGCAAGTTCTCCGCCTCGTCGCGGTCGGCGAGATAGCGAATGCCGATGGCAAGCATAGTCCCGCTGAAGCATACGTAGAGCTCGCGGCGCGCTGTAGCGTCGCCGCGTCTGCATCCTTCGTATATTTCCTCCTCGGTCACGTCTGCTGATGTTCTGACAATTAAACGGAATGATTGCAAAAATACTGCATCACAGTGAATTTTTAATTATTGGCGAGCAGTATTTTCGCCGTCCGGACGTTTTAGCGATGAAAGAAAAACAGAAATTATGAAAGAAAACAAGCGAAACATATTGGTTGTGATGATAAGTATGATTGCGGCGATGCTGCTGTTCATGTCGTGCGGGGAAGACGGCGACTATATGACATGCACGTATCCGGCATACAACTCCACAATCGGCTCGTTTGAGAAAGAGTCGGACGAAGCCTATTATATAGACAGCGATAAAGGCAATAAATTCTATGTATCCAACTATACCGATATGCTTGACAAAGGCTATAAACCCGGTCAGCGAGTCTATGCCGAGTTCAACACGCCTGTCGGAGAGCGTCCGTATGTCGGTCAGATAACCGTGTTGCGGACATATCCTGTTTCGGTAAAAGAAGTGTCGGCGCTGGATGAAAGTATGGGCGACGACCCCATAACCGTTGTCAATCTGTGGAATTCCAAAAATTTTCTTAACGTCCAATATATGCTTGCCTCCAGCAGCACCTATGTGCATAGCCTTGACCTCGTTACCGTGCCATCGCCCAAAAAGTCCAAGCCCGGCTATCAGTATCTTGAGCTCCGCCACAGTTTGAATGGCGACACCCCGGTGACCAACATCGTGGGCATCATCTCGTTTGACATAAGCCGCTATCTATCCGATTCCAATCTGAAAGGCTTCATAATAAAAGTGAACGACAGACTTGCCGGCGACACTTTCGTGCGGTATGACATAGATAAATAAATCTCTTTTTTACGACCGCTGCAAGGCGTATGAGCGTAACTTTGCCGAAAAAAGAAAATGCTATGGAAAACAACGGAATAATTACGCTTACAAAAGCAGAAATGCTTGAGGAATGGAAGAAACGCAAAGGCTTTTACAGCGGAGTGCGGTCGTGTGATGTGGAGCGCGAGGACGGCGTGGACCTTGACGGCGTGTTGCAGCGCGAGATGGACGATTGGTACAACAAGATGCTCCGCGAGGCCCCGTCGGAGATGCTCCCGATAGAAAACATCGCAAAGGAATGCACTGCAACGGTCGATGCCCGCCGAGCCGTCACAGTGGATTTGCCAGCCCGGTGTGTGCGGGCGCTTGCGTTGAGGCTCGACTGCTGGGCGGCCGACGTGACGCAGTTTGCCGCTCCCGGCAGCGATGATGCAGAGGCGCAGCGCAGCGAGTGGACACAGGCAGGAACAGAGCGTCCGGTGGTTGTGGCAGGAGGGCGCCGCTTGACGGCATATTCAGCTGCAACAACAGACAAAGCGTCGATAGCCAGCCTCCTGGCAGTCTGCCGTCCATCCGACGGCACCTACCGCTTCCGGGCTGACGCCTGGACATGGAAAGACGGAGAGTTTGAGAAAGTTTAGCGGTTTATCGGCTGCGAGAACGCCGGGAGCTGAACCGGCTCGCCCGTCTGGTCAGGGTAGACAATCATAGTAGAGCAGTTTCCGAAATATTGAGCGAGCATGTCGGGCAACTTTTCAAAATCAGGCAGGTAAGACACACCGCCCGGCCGCGAAGCCGCCGCAATCAGCAAATGGTCGTAATTAACCGAAGCCGAGAGCATCATAAACTCATCCCATGAATCCATCTGCTCGATGCGCACCTTGTCGGAGTATCCCTGACGGTCGACAATCAGCCTCACGAACATCGCCGTTTCATGCGTGCAGTGGAAATAGATTTGGCAACCGAGAGTCCGGCCAACCTTCAGCACGTGGTTCATCCATTTAGAGAAACCAGGTTCGAACTGCGCTTTCGGCGGAACCGCCACAACGATGCGCCGCAACGTGTTGAACGGCATCAGCATCTTGATCATCACCACCTCCCTGTGCAGCCGCGACAAGAACGCCTCGGAATACGGGCCGCTGTGAGAGTCGGCGGCAGTAAGCTTGCGGTGTATGCCAAGAATTATCGTGGTGGCCTCCTGCTCCTTCGCCGTGTGGATAACGCCCGTGGCAACGTCGGCACTGTAGCGGCTCACCGTCTTCAGCGTCACGCCCGAGCCAGACGCCGCCTGAGCCGCCATCTCAAGGAAGCGTTTTCCCTGGCGGGCACTTCTCGCCACGTTGCGGTTGTCGGAATCGCTCACCACGTTTACGGCAATGACATTGTCGGTGTTTTTGGAGTCGCGTATAAGCACCGCAAGGCTGACAAGCTCGAAGAGCGTGTTCGGATTCGACACACTGATAAGCACCCGTTCGCCGTCGGACGTCTCAGGCTCCGCCGCCTCCATCTCATGGAGCGCCATGCGTCGCGACGCCCGTTCGGTGACGATGCTGCTCACCACGCATGTGATAAGAATCAAAGCGATAGCTCCGTTCAGCACCTCATTCCCCAGCAGGTGAGACCCGTCGGGAAGAATTATGTTGTAGCCCACAAGCGCCACCGCCAACGTAGCCGCGGCGCGCGACGTGGACAGACCATACATCAGGCTGCGCTCAGAAACCGACATGCGGCATAACTTCTGTGTCAGCCACGCCGTGATCCATTTAGTCACAATCGCCATCACCACCATCACCACCAGCAGCTCCACAGCCTCCCAGCCTCCAAAGAACACCCTCAGGTCAATCATCATGCCCACACCGATAAGGAAGAACGGGATGAACAACGCATTGCCCACAAACTCAAGGTTGTGCATCAGCGTAGACACGTTTGGAACAAGCCTGTTTAGCACCAGTCCGGCGAGAAACGCTCCGAGGATACCCTCCATGCCGACGATTTTCATCAGACCGGCGCTGAGGAACATCATTCCAAGCACAAAAATGTATTGCAGCACACCGTTGCTGTAGCGGCGGAAGAACCACCGTCCGATGCGCGGAAAGAAAATGATTACGCAAGCCGTCAGCAAAGCCACCTTCACCACGAGCCACAGCCATAGCAGCGAACCGCTGTCGGCGTCTTTGTATAAACCGCCGAGGATGGCAAGTAGAAACAGCGTCAGGCAGTCGGTGATTGCCGTCGCCCCCACAGAAATGCTCACACTGCGTTGCCGCGCCATGCCGTAGCGGCTCACGATAGGGTAGCTCACCAGCGTGTGGCTCGCATACATGCTTGCCACCAGCATAGCCGGCACAGCAGCATATTTCAGCAACATACTGTTGACGGCATATCCCATTGCCATAGGCACGATGAAACCCAGCAGACCGAACACAATCGCCTTGCTTCGGTTCTGCTTGAAGTCGTTCATGTCCATCTCCATGCCCGCGAGAAACATGATGTACAGGAGTCCGACGTTGCCGAAAAGCTGGAAACTGCTGTCGCGGACAACGATGTTGAGCCCGTGTTCGCCGATGACCATACCCGCGAGAATCATGCCGATTATGTGCGGGATGCGCAGCTTGCCGAACACAATTGGCGCAAAAAGGATTATGCCCAACACGATGAAGAAAATCCATGTAGGGTCCTGAACCGGGAAGTATCCTGCTATGTTGCGAATCAATTCAGTCATAATTAAGAACAAAATTAGTTATTTTTCCTAATTGTATATATTCGTACTAATGAAAAAAGTTATAAATTTGCACCCTACAATCAAAATAAGGATATAAGAGAAATGAAAATTGCAATTGTTGGTGCCAGCGGCGCCGTAGGTCAAGAGTTTTTGCGAGTGCTCGACGAGCAGAATTTCCCCGTCGACGAGTTGCTGTTGTTCGGGTCGAAACGCAGTGCCGGACGCACATACAAATTCCGTGGCAAGGACTATGCCGTGCGTGAGCTTTGCCACAACGACGACTTCAAAGGAGTGGACATTGCATTTACATCGGCAGGCGCCGGCACATCAAAAGAATTTGCAGAGACAATAACCAAATACGGCGCGACGATGATTGACAACTCATCGGCGTTCCGCATGGACGACGACGTGCCATTGGTAGTGCCCGAAGTCAACGGTGACGATGCATTCAACGCGCCCCGCCACATCATCGCCAATCCAAACTGCACGACGATACAGATGGTCGTTGCGCTCAAGCCCATCAACGACCTGGCGCCGATAAGCCGAGTGCATGTTGCGACCTATCAGGCAGCCAGCGGTGCCGGTGCCGCCGCCATGGATGAGCTCGTCAACCAGTATGCCGAACTCGGAGCAGGAAAAGACGCCACTGTTGAGAAATTCGCATATCAGCTTGCATATAACGTAATTCCTCATATCGACGTGTTCCAAGACAACGGATACACAAAGGAGGAGATGAAAATGTACAACGAGACAAAGAAGATAATGCATGCCCCGAAGCTCGATGTCAGCGCCATGTGTGTGCGAGTGCCAGTGATGCGCGCCCACAGCGAGGCAATCTGGGTTGAGACAGAGCGCCCGATAAGCGTAGACGAAGCCCGCAAGGCATTTGAGGCGGCTGAAGGAGTCGTTGTCATCGACAATCCGGCAGAGAAACAGTATCCGATGCCGCTGTTTACGGCAGGCAAAGATCCCGTTTACGTTGGACGAATCCGCAAGGATCTCGCCAATGAAAAGGGCTTGAGTTTCTGGGTGGTAGGCGACCAGATAAAGAAAGGCGCCGCGCTCAATGCCGTGCAGATAGCACAGCATCTCATCAAGAAAGGCTAAAAAATACGGAAATATAGGAAAAGACTGTAGGCAAGGACACTTGCCTACAGTCTTTTATATTGGCTTGGAGTCATACCCGTATGGTGCTTGAAATATTTTCCGAAAAACGACTGGTTTGGGAAATTCAGGCTATAGGCAATCTCCTGCACGTTCATGGTTGAATATTTCAGCAGGTTTTTCGCTTCGAGAATTACGTAGTGGTTTATCCAGTCGGCAGCAGTCTGTCCGCTTGCCTTCTTGATCAGAGTGGTGAAGTATTTTGGCGACAGGTGCATCTGTTCGGCGTAGAACCCCACGCTTCGCTCCTTCTTGTAGTTTGCGCCGAGCAGCAGCATAAACTCCTTGAAGTAGCCGGCATTTTTGCTGAACGCCTCCTGATTAAGCTTCTTGGTCTCACCAGTATTTTTGTCGACGGCGCGTCCCACCTTAAAGAACAAAGCGGAAATCAGACATCGCAGGATGTCGTTCGACAGCGCGTCTTCCTCGTTGTTGCGGATTTCGTCGGCTATGGAATCAATCAGACATTCCGTTTCTTTGAAAGCCTCCGTCTCGAGCTGCATGCACTGCGCGTATTTCAGCGCCAGCAGTTTCTGAGCCATAGGCTTCACGTCGAGACTCATGTCGCGAATCAGGTTCAGGTCGATTACAGCCACCTGCACCGTACAGTTGTCGATGCGCGACGCCCGCATTATCTGTCCCGGGAAATTGATGTAGAGCGTTCCCGGTTTCAGGTCGAATTCTTCAGAATTGGTGGAAATAGAAACCTCGCCCCTGTCGCAGCATATCAAGATGAACGCATTTACGCTGAACGGATGCACGAAAGAGATGTCGGCATGTTCGTCGCCGACAGCCGATCGCCGTCCGATAAGCAGGCCATGACGATAGACGTCGTCTTTGTCCGGCTTGAAAATCGACATCAGCTTGTCGAGCGGCAGGCATGGGATTTCCTTTATCAGTTCCTTTTCCATTATAGATTATTTGTAATTGTCAGCGATGTTGTATATAGACTCGAATATAGCCTTGTCGTCGTCGGACAGCGTCACGCCACGGCGCGCCATCATTCGTTTTGCCGTGTCGAAGAACTTGTTGACCGACACGTCGGAATAGCCCGCCACGCTGCCTTCGGAGAACGACGCCACAAAGTTGCGCGGGAATCCGGCGCCGTGCACGTTCACGCCCACGCCGATTACGGTGGCTGTGTTGAACATGCAGTTGATGCCAGCCTTCGAGTGGTCGCCCATGAATAGTCCGCAGTGTATCAGCCCCGTCCGCATAAACCTGTGAGTTCGGTAGTTCCAAAGCTTAATCTCCGTGTAGTCGTTTTTCAGATTAGAGGCATTTGTTCCCGCTCCGATGTTGCACCACTCACCAATCACGGCGTTTCCCAGGTATCCGTCGTGCGCCTTGTTGCTGAATCCAAGCATCACAACGTTGCTCAGTTCGCCACCCACCTTGCAGTGTGGTCCGATAGTGGTCGCTCCGTAGATTTTCGCGCCCATGTTCACCTGTGCGTGGCTGCAAGCCGCAAACGGCGCGCGTATGCACGAGCCCTCCATCACCACAGCGTCTTTACCTATATATATAGGACCCTCGTTTGTGTTCAGGTATGTCCCCTCTATCGACGCGCCCTCCTCGATGAAGATTGATGGGAGTCCGTCGTCGAGCATCCTCGGTCCGATTACCGTGCACGATTCAGGCAGCGGCTGCGATTGGCGTCCGGCCGTCAGCGTTTTGAAGTCGCGCTTTATTTCACAATCGTTTTTAAGGAAAATGTCGTAGAGGAAGTGGACAGCGGAAAACACAGAGTCGTATCTGCATATTGTTGCGAAATTTCTCGCATCGAAATCGCAACGGCATCCGCAGAAAGCCAAAAGCTCGTCGCCCGCCATCAAGGCCGTCCCCACAGACAGGTTGCCGATGGCTTCCGCCAACGAGTCGTCGGGAAGTATGTGCCCGGCGATGAATGTAGAGCAATCAGCGTCGGTGGTGGGGTATTTCTTTGAAAGATACGGCATTGTCAGAGCCGACACAACGGCATCGGGGAAGCGCATCTGCCATTTCTGGCGTATTGTCATTATGCCAATCCGGATGTCGGCGAGCGGCCGCGTGTATGTGATTGGCAGCAAGTCGGTCCAGACGTTTTTGTCGTCGAATAATATCAAGTTGCGCATAGTCGTAATAGTTTGAGGTTGCTAAGATACAAACTTAATTCGTACTGCTCAAATTTTGCCCTGTGAAATTAGAAACCGTCCGGATTCTCGTCTGAAATAGTTAAAAATATATAAAACTGCACATTAAACCCCCTTAAAATGGCAAAACCGCGGCGCAGACGCCGGAAAAATGATGAAAATGGGTCAAAAACATTTGGCAGTTAGCAAATTATGGAGTAACTTTGCAACGCTTTTCGAGCGGAAAATGCGTCCTTGCGGCTGTAATCACCTAATAATAAAGGGTGTAGAGCCGGCGAGCGGTAGCGCCGCCCGATTGAAAATGCGAAAAAAGAGATTAATTAACAGTAATAAAAAAGAAAAGAACTAAAATGCCTACTATTCAGCAATTAGTAAGAAAAGGGCGCGTAGTTTTGAAAGACAAGAGCAAATCGCCGGCGTTGGACAGCTGTCCGCAGCGTCGTGGCGTTTGTGTGCGTGTCTACACAACTACTCCAAAAAAGCCTAACTCGGCAATGCGTAAAGTTGCGCGTGTAAGATTGACAAACGGTAAAGAGGTGAACTCTTACATCCCAGGAGAAGGCCACAACTTGCAGGAACACTCAATCGTGATGGTTCGCGGCGGACGTGTAAAAGACCTTCCAGGTGTGCGTTATCACATCGTACGCGGCACATTGGATACAGCCGGTGTTGCAGGCAGAACACAGCGTCGTTCGAAATACGGAGCGAAGCGTCCTAAGGCAGGTGCAGCCAAGAAGTAATATCTAAACAGCACAAAGAGATAAACAAAACGAGTCGAAAAACGAGTTTTTTGTTTATTGGATTATTCGGCGGAGTAAACACGGCAAGAGAGCCGCGTTGAAGATGCAAAGAGCAACCAAACGAACAAAAACGAATTTATTAGAAAAATGAGAAAGGCAAAACCTAAGAAAAGAATCATCTTGCCGGATCCAAAATTCGGAGACACAAGAGTTACTAAATTTGTGAATCACTTGATGTATGACGGAAAGAAGAACACCGCATACACAATATTCTACAGCGCATTGGAGACTGTGAAGTCGAAATTGCCTAACGAAGAAAAGACAGCGCTCGAAATCTGGAAAGCAGCGCTTGAGAATATTACACCGCAAGTGGAGGTTAAGTCTCGCCGTGTAGGTGGTGCTACCTTCCAGGTTCCTACAGAGATCCGTCCGGATCGCAAGGAGTCAATTTCAATGAAAAATCTAATCATTTTCGCCCGCAAGCGTGGAGGCAAAACGATGAGCGACAAGCTCGCAGCAGAAATCGTTGACGCATTCAACGAGCAGGGTGGCGCATTCAAACGTAAGGAAGACATGCACCGTATGGCTGAGGCCAACCGTGCTTTCGCACATTTTAGATTTTAATTTGAATAAATAAACAACAATGGCTACTAATATAGACGAAAAGTTAAATCTGACGAGAAATATCGGTATCATGGCCCACATCGATGCCGGTAAGACAACAACCTCAGAGCGTATCCTGTTCTACACAGGTTTGACCCACAAGATTGGTGAGGTGCACGATGGTGCAGCCACTATGGACTGGATGGAACAAGAGCAGGAGCGTGGTATCACAATTACATCAGCCGCAACAACAACATTCTGGAACTATGCAGGCAACAAGTATAAGATCAACTTGATTGACACTCCGGGACACGTTGACTTCACAGTGGAGGTTGAGCGTTCGCTCCGCGTGCTCGACGGTGCAGTGGCAGCGTTCTGTGCGGTAGGTGGTGTTGAGCCACAGTCAGAGACGGTATGGCGTCAGGCAGACAAATACAATGTGCCTCGTATCGGTTACGTCAACAAGATGGACCGTTCGGGAGCCAACTTCTTTGAGGTAGTGCGTCAGGTGCGTGAAGTGCTCGGTGCAAATCCTGTAGCAATCCAGGTTCCAATCGGTGCAGAGGAAACCTTCAAGGGTGTTGTTGACTTGATTACAATGCAGGCTTACTTCTGGCACGACGAGACAATGGGTGCGGAGTATACCCGCGAGGAGATTCCGGCGTCGTTGAAAGACGAGTGCGAGTCGATGCGCGACAAGATGCTCGAGACAATCGCCGAGTTTGACGATGACTTCATGACAAAATATTTCGACGATCCTTCGACAATCACAGAAGACGAAATCCGCCGCGTAATCCGCAAGGCTACATTGGCAATGGAGATCGTTCCTATGATTTGCGGTTCTTCATTCAAGAACAAGGGCGTTCAGTGCTTGCTCGACGACGTTTGCGCTTTCTTGCCAAGCCCAGAGGACTCTGGCGAAATCGTAGGTAAGAATCCAGACGATCCAGAAAAAGAAGAGCGTCGCCGTCCAATCTTCGAGGACCCGATGTGTGCATTGGCGTTCAAGATTGCAACCGACCCATATGTAGGCCGTCTTTGCTTCTTCCGCGTTTACTCAGGTCAGATCGACGCCGGCAGCTATGTTTACAACACGCGTTCGCGCAAGAAAGAGCGTATCAGCCGTTTGTTCCAGATGCACTCAAACAAGCAGAACCCGAAAGACTTTATCGGCTGCGGTGATATCGGTGCCGGAGTAGGATTCAAGGATATCCGCACAGGCGACACACTCTGCGACGAGCAGCACCCGATTACACTCGAGGCTATGGAGTTCCCGGATCCAGTGATTGGTATCGCAGTAGAGCCTAAGACACAGAAAGACCTCGACAAGCTCGGCGTAGGCTTGCAGAAGCTTGCAGAGGAAGACCCGACATTCCGCGTAGAGACAAACGAGGAGACAGGTCAAACAGTGATCAGCGGTATGGGTGAGCTTCACCTCGACATCATCATCGACCGTCTGCGTCGTGAGTTCAAGGTAGAGTGCAACCAGGGCCGTCCACAAGTAACATACAAGGAGTCTATCTCCAAGCCGGTTGAGCTTCGCGAAGTGTTCAA
>ERZ808274.893-NODE-893-length-11753-cov-3.846726_pt1 | contig 11753 bp, 8 predicted proteins | sample MGYA00521277_ERZ808274 | MGnify/ENA primary metagenome ERZ808274 (study PRJEB31516, sample SAMN03275597) | gut metagenome | biome: mammalia-associated habitat; material: feces | host: Papio cynocephalus | place: Kenya | collected 2012-07-28 ... | reverse complement strand
TTGCATAGTTTTTTTAAAATATTTAATAAATAGTTATTAACTATTTGTTTAAGCACAGAAACTATGATAGAATAACAACGCTCTTATAAAAGAGACTACACACATTGTGGATTCATCATCCGTGTCTTGTAGACCAAGGGGTCATTTACAAGGGATTATGTTAGAAGCAATGGAGGCAAAAACAAATGGAGGTTCAGAAAATGAACGAAGAAAACAAAGAAGTTGTAACTGAAGAAGTAGCCGTTGAAGCCGCTCCAGAAGCACAACAAGACGTCATGAAAATGGTAATGCATGACGAAAATGCACCAATCATTACCATGAGAAAATTGCTTGAAGGTGGTGTTCACTTTGGACATCATACTCGCAAATGGAATCCAAAAATGAGCCAATACATCTATGGTGCTCGTAATGGTATTTACATCATCGATTTAGCAAAATCTGCTCAAAAAATTGAAGAAGCATATTTAGCACTTAAGAAAATCGTTGATGAAAACGGAAAAGTATTATTTGTTGGTGTCAAACCACAATGCAAAGAAGTTGTTCAAGAACAAGCTTTACGTTCCGGTTCATTCTATATTACAAATCGTTGGTTAGGTGGAACTCTTACTAACTTTAAAACAATTCAAGGACGTATTCGTCGTTTGAAAGAACTCGAAGCTCTTGAAATTGAAGGAAATTATGAAAATTTAACAAAGAAAGAAATCGTCCTTCTTAAAAAAGAAAAAGACAAACTTTCTAAAAACCTTGAAGGCATTAAAGAAATGCGTAAGCTTCCAAATGCTGTCATTGTTGTCGATCCATCAGTTGAACATAACGCAGTTGCTGAAGCACACAAATTAGGAATTCCTGTATTCGGTCTTGCTGATACAAATGCTGACCCAGATGTACTCGATTATGTTATTCCAGCTAACGATGACGCATTACGTTCAGTTAAATTAATCATTACAGTTTTAGCAGATGCTATCGTCGAATCAAAAGGTGGCATTACTGAAGTTGCATATACAAAAGATGAAGGCGAAGAAGTCACAATGAAAGACGCTATTCGCCAAGCTGATAAAGAAAATGCTGAAAGATTAGCTGCTATTCGCAAAGCTCGCCAAGAAAAACAAGAAAGATTCGAAAAACTTCAAGCTCAACGTGAAGCATTTAGAAAAGCTCGCGAAGAAGGAAAAGCTGCTCCAAAAGCAGAAGGAAAAGCAGAAGAAAAAGGTGCAAAACCAGCAAAAAAAGCTCCTGCAAAAAAAGCTGCTCCAAAAGCTGAAGTAAAAGAAGAGGCAAAATAATATGGCCAGCATGATTGAACTTATCAAAGAATTACGCGATCGTACTGGTGCTGGTATGATGGATTGCAAAAAGGCATTAGTTGCTTGCAACGAAGATGTCAATAAGGCAATCGATTGGTTACGTGAAAAAGGTATTGCCAAAGCACAAGCTAAGGCTTCAAGAATTGCTGCTGAAGGTCTTGCTGCAACAGAAGTTAAAGGCAATAAAGCTGTTATCGTCGAAGTTAACTGTGAAACTGACTTTGTTTCAAAAGGTGATAAATTCCATAAGTTAGTCAATGATGTAATGGATGTCACAATTGAAAACGAACCTTGCTGTATTGATAAAGCAAAAGAATTAACAGCCGGTTTATTCACTGATGCTACTGTTAGCATGGGCGAAAAACTTGACTATCGTAGATTCGAAATTGTTAAAAAAGAAGACGATCAATCATTCGGCGCCTATATCCATATGGGTGGTAAAATTGCTGTTTTGGTTCTTCTTGACAAAAACGATCCTGAACTTGCAAAAGGTCTTGCAATGCATATTGCTGCGAACAACCCACTTTATATTAGCGAAAATGATGTTCCAGCAGATGCGATTGAACACGAAAGAAATATTCAAGTTGAACTTATGAAACAAGATCCAAAACTTGCTAATAAGCCAGCTGATATGCTTGCTCAAATCGCAACTCGCAAAGTTCAAAAAGTTCTTGCTGAATCAACATTATCCGCTCAAGCATACTTACTTGATGGCGATAAGACAGTTGAACAAATCTTAAAAGAAAAATCTGCAAAAGTCTTAAAATTTGTTCGTTATGCTGTTGGTGAAGGTATTGAAAAACGCGTTGATAACTTTGCTGAAGAAGTAATGAAAGAAATCAAATAATTAAAATGAATAAAGGGTCTTACAAATGAAATATCGTAGAGTATTAATTAAATTGTCCGGTGAAGCATTATCTGGAGATGGCAAAAACGGTATCATTGATAGTAAGGCCCTTTTATCTAATGCAAGCGCTATATCGGAGCTTTTAAAACAAAATGTTGAAGTAAGCATTGTTATTGGCGCTGGAAATATTTGTCGCGGATCTATTGTCCAAAATAGTGGGATTGATAGAATTACAGGCGATAAAATGGGCATGCTTGGAACTATTATAAATTCCTTCGCTTTAATGAATGCTTTTATTTCATTAGGTTATAAAGCAATAGTTTTATCTGCTGTCAAAATGGAAGATTTTGCTGAAACATATTCTCCTGACCTTGCTGATAAATATCTTAAAGAAGGATATGTTGTCATTTTTGGTGGAGGAACAGGAAAACCATTTTTCACGACTGATACCTGTGCAACATTAAGAGCCATTGAGATAAACGCTAATGCGATTTTAATGGCAAAAAATGGTGTAGATGGAATTTATAATGATGACCCAAGATTCAATGAAGATGCTAAAATGTATAAAAGCATAAGATGTTCCGATATTATCAATAACAATTTAAAAGTAATGGACCTTACAGCTGTCAAGATGCTTATTGATAAAGACATCGATGTTCGTGTATTTAACATGAATGATTCAAACAATTTTAAAAAAATTATTCAAGGTGAAGATATCGGAACAACAATTTTGAAAGGATAAAAATATGGACGAGATTACATTAGAAGCAAAAGAACAGATGCAAAAAACAATTGAATCGTTAAAAAATGAACTTTCAACACTTAGAACTGGTCGTGCATCTCCTGCAATGCTAGATAGAGTTGAATGCGATTATTATGGCGATAAAATGTTTATTAAGGACATTTGTTCAATTTCTTCTCCTGAACCAAGACAATTAGTTGTTAAACCTTATGATAGAGGCGATATTAAATCTGTTGCCGCAGGTATTAGCGCTTCTAACTTAGGATTAAATCCAATGGTTGAAGGAGATTGTATAAGATTAATTATTCCAGCTTTAACGGAAGATACACGCCGCGATTTAGCAAAAAAAGCTAAAGCGACTGCTGAATCAAATAAAGTTGCTGTTAGAAATATTCGTCGTGAATATATTGATTTAGTAAAAGACAGCGATGAAATGACTGACGATTATAAGAAAAGAATTCAAGACGAAATTCAAAAAGTTGTTGATGAAATGATTGCCGAAATTGATTCAATTGTTTCGTCTAAAGAAAAAGAAATAATGGCTATATAGGAGGTTATACCTCCTTTTCTTTTTAATTCCTTTTATAATGGTTTTTAAATGTGTATAATAAGAGCCATGGATAGAAAAATTGTTTTAAATAAAAATATAGATCACATTGCTTTTATTATGGATGGTAATGGAAGATGGGCGAAAGAAAGAAATCTTCCACGTTATTTAGGACATAAAGAAGCTTGTAATAGAATCATAGAAGTTTTTGATTATTGTAAAGAGTACAACATTAAAGTAATGTCTTTTTATGCTTTTTCAACTGAAAATTGGAAGAGACCAAAAAGCGAAATTAGTCATTTGTTTCAATACCTTGAAATTTTTTTCAAAAAAGAAATTAGCAAACTCATTAAAGATGGAGTAAAAATCATTATTTCTGGTGATATGTCTCGTCTTCCTATTAAAACGCAAAAAACATGTTTAAACGCTATTGAAAAAACAAAAGAAAACGATAAATATGTTATGAATATTTGCCTAAATTACGGTGGAAGAGATGAAATTGTTAGAGCATCACAAAATATTGCAAAAGATATTCTAAATGGATCTTTAAGTGTTGATGATATTGACCAATCATTATTTGAAAATTATTTATATACTAAATCGCTTCCAAATGTTGATTTAATGATTCGTACTAGTGGCGAAGAAAGATTGTCCAATTTTCTTTTATGGCAAAACGCTTATGCTGAATTTGTATTTACTAAAACAAAATGGCCTGATTTCAAAAAAGATGCTTTTCTTGATTGTTTAGAAGAATATAACAATAGAAATAGAAGATATGGGGGTTTAAAGAATGAAAAAGAACAATAAAATAGAAACAAATGAAATAACTCCTGAAATAAAAGTCTCAATGAAAACGCGCGTTATTACCGCATTGGTTTTAGCAGCAGTTTGCGTTCCATGCGTATTTTTAGGAAATTGGTTCTTTTTTGCTTTATCTTTTTTCCTAACATTATTAATTTCTTATGAACTTGTCAATGTTGTTCATATGCAATCAAAATTAAGATTTTTAATTATGATTGTTACTATTGTTTTAATGTTATCGTTTGTCTATTGGATTGTCTTTAAAAACAATATTAAAGCAGTAATTGATGACTTTGATAATTTCGATATTACAACAGTATTATCTAATAACTTTACTAACTTAAATATTTCGCCGATCCTTTTGCTTGTTGCTGCTGGTGCATATTTTTTCATCACATTAGTTGAAGAAGAATTCACCGTCCAAAGGGCATGCTATATGATCGCAATGGTTGTTGTCGTTGGCTTATGCATACAATCATTTCTTTATTTAAGATATTCACCATTTAATGTGTTTTCTAATTATCTAACACAAGACGACTCTTTACCTGTATATGATATAAACACTCCTTTATTTAAATACTTTCAATCAACATTATTATTTGTTTACGTAATATTAGGCACAATTGTTAATGACATTGGCGCATATTTTATTGGAGTATTATTTGGAAAACATAAACTTAACCCACGTATTTCTCCTAAGAAAACATGGGAAGGTTTTGCGGGAGGCTGCGTTTGTTCATTTATTGTAACTGCCGCATTCGCTTTCATTATGGATGCTGTTAATCTTCCAATTCTCCCTAATTTATCACTTGAAAAGTGGTATTGGGTTATATTGATTAGTTTATTTATGCCTTTAATTGCTAATCTTGGCGATTTCACTTTTAGCGCTATTAAACGAAGTTTTAATATTAAAGATTTCTCCCACGTATTACCAGGACACGGAGGTATTCTTGATAGATTTGACTCTTTGTTGCTTGTCAGTGGTTTTGTGTCTGTAATGCTTGTTTTTATTAATTCCGGTTGGGAAGCATTTAAATTCTAATGAAAAAAGTTCTCATTCTTGGTGCATCAGGTTCGATTGGAAAACAAACAATCGATGTTATAAATAACAATCTAGACAGATTCGATCTAGTTGCGTTTTCTATTGGACATAATGATTCAGCAATTGATGATATCATTATTTCTCACCCAAATGTAAATGATGTTTATTTAATTAGTGATATCAAAAGAAAACACTATGAACAAAAATATCCAGGAATAAATTTTTATTCTGGTAAAAACGGTTTGAAAAAATTGGTGAAGAAAGTTGATTACGATATATGTGTTGATGCTCTTGTAGGTTTCGTCGGTTTTGAACCAGCCTATATATCTTTAAAAAGAAACAAAATTCTTTGTCTTGCTAATAAAGAAGCACTTGTTAGCGGTGGAGACTTGATAAAAAAAGCTCTTAAAAATGGAAGCGGCAAATTATATCCAATTGATAGTGAACACGTTGCAATTGCTAAATGTCTTTCAAAAGTAAATGATAGGAATGTTGAAAAACTTATTATTACCGCGAGCGGAGGAGCGTTGAGAAATGTTCCTTTAGATAAATTAAATAATTCAACACCAGAAGATGCATTAAAACATCCTAATTGGAAAATGGGAGATAAGATAACTATTGATTGCGCAACGATGATGAATAAGGGATTTGAAATCATTGAAGCTTATTATTTGTTTGATTATCCATTGTCTAAAATCGATGTCATTATGCATGACGAATCTCTTGTTCACTCCATGGTTAAATTAGAAAATGGAAAGTTCATTGTTGACTTTGGGAAACCTGATATGCATGGTCCAATTGAATATGCTTTATTTGAAGGAAAGAATAAATTCGAGGTTTTAGAGATTGGTAATCTCGACGAATTATCCAATTGCCATTTTCATGAATATAATAAAAAACGTTACCCTTTAACTGAACTTGCTAAGCAATGTCTTAAAAATGGTGCATCAAAAATGATAGCATTAAATGCAGTGAACGAGGTTGCTGTTAATAAATTTTTAAGGCATGAAATTCATTATAATGAAATATATGATGTTGTAAAAAAAGTTGTCGACAAGACACCTACAATAAAACATCCATCGTTATTTCTTACTAAATTAATTGATAAAAAAGCTAGAAAGGAGGCCAAAAAATGTTAGACACTATCTTGTCATTTGTATTATTTGTTATTTCGTTAAGTGCCTTAATTGTTATTCATGAACTTGGCCACTTTTTAACCGCAAAAGCATTCAATGTTTATTGCCAAGAATTTTCAATTGGTTTCGGTCCAGCTTTAATTCATAAACGCAAAAAAGGAAAAGAAACATATTTTTCTTTAAGAGCAGTTCCATTAGGTGGATATGTTTCTATGTATGGCGAAGGTGTTGAACTTGAAGATGGAGTTGTTGTGCCAAATGAAAGAAGCATCGATGGTATAAAACGTTACAAAAAGGCTGTTGTTCTTTCCGCTGGAATTATACTAAATGCAGTTTTGGCTTTAACATTATTTTCTATTTCAAATCTTTGTTTCCCTGAAGTTCGTCCATCAAATTACGTTGTTATAAATGAGAATTCAACTTTATATAATCAAGGTTTAAGAAATGATGATCGCTTATCATTCATAACTAATAAAGATGGCGATGCACATTTTTATAATGAATATAATGATGAAAATGGAACTACAAGAGCAGCAGGTTTTTATATTGTTGATGATGATGTTTCGTTTAATGAAGGCAAATATGTTTTAACTTTTTATCCCAATGGAAATAAGAATGATACTATCTTTACTGATGCTTTTTATTTATTTCCTGCTGATAAAACAGAAGGTATTGAACAGACAGATGTTTGGAGTAAATGGGAATTAAAAAACTATCCAGATTATAAAAACGGATATTATCAGTTAAAAGAAAAAGACATTAGTTTTACCACAAATTTAAAGTTTTATGTCAATGATGGGATAGATGAAAATGGTGAAATTAGATATGTTATTAAAGATTTCCCAACAGAAATTAAGTCAATAGAAGTTTCTGAAAATAATATAAAATGGCAAGATATCGGTTTATCTTTCAAAACCATTAAAACATGGCTTCCATTTGGCGATAGAATAGTTGGTACTTTTGAAGATTTTGGAAATGCATCGGTTGCAATTATTCAAGGAATTGGATCATTGTTTACAGGTGGCATAAAAAATATGTCTGGAATTGTTGGAATATTTTCGACTTCATCACAAATTTATTCACAGTTTACTTTCTCATATTATTTATATTTTTGGGGTTTAATCTCTGTAAATTTAGCAATATTTAATCTCCTTCCTTTCCCAGGCCTTGATGGTTGGCAATTACTCGTTACCGCGATTGAAGGAAGCGTAAATGCTTTTAAACGCCACAAATATAAAAGACTTAATGGTGGCTTTGTAAATGGTTTTCAGGAATGGAAAATTCCAAATAAGATCAAGAACATTGTTTCTTTTATAGGTCTTGGATTGTTGTTCGTTTTAATGATAGCGATTTTGATAATGGATATTATTAGGTTATTTTAATTATGAATGCAAAAATGATACGTTTTTTAAATTCAATAGGCTTAAAAGATATAGATCGTTATGATCTAGATTTTGAAGCAGTTGCTAGAAGAAAAACAGATAGAAATATATGCGATATGATTATTATTAAAGAAAAGCCGTGGGATTTTTCTTTACTTGAAGAATTTTTAGATGCTTTATCAAGTATTCAATATCAATACACCATTAGATTTAACTATGTTAAAAAACCTACAGTCAATGATGCGATTGCGTTGTTTGATGAATGGCATCGGTATCATAATAGATTCCCTTCGGATTTAATTCTTGAAGAAATCGATAATAAAATCGCTTTTGTTTTTAATAACGACCAAGAAAAAGTCGACAACGAACCTGTTGTAAAAGATTTTAAAGATTTTTTATCTTTTTTACATTATGAAATAGATATTAAAGAAGTTATCAAAGACGATATTGAAGAATCACCTGTCGAAGAAGAAAAAACCGAAGAAGAAATAATGCATGAATATGAACAAGAAGCTCTTGAGAACGCAAAAGAGTCGATTGAGAACATGAAAGCAAATTATATTTCTAAAAATAAGAAATTTAATAGTTACAACTCCTCAAATGATTGGAGAGATAATCTACCATATACTTTTTATGACAACATTAATTCAATCAATAGTGGCAGCGGAAATGTCGAATTTATTGGCGAAGTATTCGGCGTTGACGATCCAAAAGTCGGGAGAAACAATAAAACATTTTTAAATTTTGGAATAGGCAATATTACCGGTGCAGTTAACGTAAAAGTAATGGAAAGCGACAAAATTAGCAAAGAGGATATTCATAAAATTAAAAATCATAGTTTTATTCACGTTAAAGGTTATGCCGAAAGTGATCGTTTTAATGGTCAACTCATTATTCAAATAAAGCATTTTGAATTCGTTGATCCGCCTGCTCCACGCGATGATAATGAAGAACAAAAAAGAGTTGAACTTCATCTACATACAAAAATGTCAGTCATGGATGGTCTTTCCACCATTACTGATTATTGTACTTTAGCTAAACATATGGGGCATAAAGCTATTGCAGTTACAGATCACGGTGTAATCCAAGCTTTCCCAGAAGCACAAAGCATAAGTGAAAAAACTGGTGTAAAGATTTTATATGGTTCTGAATTATATATGGTGAATGATGATTTGCCATTTGCTCCAAATCCATGTGATAGAGAACTGCATAATGCATCCTATGTTGTCTTCGACTTAGAAACAACAGGTTTAAGTTCCCGTTACGATGGAATTACAGAATTTGGTGCAGTTAAATTTGAAGGTGGCCAAGTAGTTAAGTCACTCGACATAATGATTAATCCAGAAAAGCCAATTCCAGAAGCTATTCAAATTAAAACCAAAATTACTAACGAAATGGTTAAGAATGCTCCGACAATTAAAGAGGCGATGCCGAAGATATTAGATTTTTTTGGAGATTCAATTCTTGTATCGCATAACATTACATTCGATGTCGGTTTTTTAAATGAAAAATTAAGAGTATTAGGTCAAGAACCTTTAAAAAATCCGCAAATTGACACCCTTTCACTTTCAAGATTTATGTTCCCTGAAAGCAGAAACCATAGATTAGGGTCACTTTCTCGAAACTTAGGTATTACAACATATAACGACGACGATGCGCATAGAGCCGATTATGACGCCAAGATTTTAAATGATGTTTGGCTTGCTATGCTTCATAAATTAACAGAGAATAATTTACATTTAAAACATAGCGATTTAGCCGCTTTAAAAGTTAATACATTAATGTATAAACATATGAGGCCTGCTCATGTCGTTGCATTAGCAAAAAATAAACAAGGCTTGCATGATTTATATGAATTAATTAGTGATTCTCACACTAAATATTTAGCGGACGTTCCTAAAACACCTAAATCCGAGCTTATTTCTTTGAGAAAAAATTTATTACTCGGTTCAGCGTGCTTTAATGGTGATGTTTTTGATACTGCAAGAACAAGGTCGAAAGACATTCTAAAAAGAGTAATAAGTTTTTATGATTATATCGAAGTACAACCTCCTGAAAACTATTTATATTTAATTAATACTGGTGGCGTTGATAGTTTCGAAACAATTAAAAAATATATTAAGGACATTATTGAGGCCGCAGACGAACTTGGAAAAATGGTTGTTGCCACTGGTGATGTACATTATTTAAACCCGGAAGATAAAATATTTAGAGATGTTTTTATTGCGGCTAAAGGCGTTGGAGGAAGACCACATCCATTGTTCGTCAATAATGTAAAAGCGGAAGCACCTAATCAACATTATAGAAATACAAAAGAAATGCTTGATGCCTTCGAATTCCTAGGAAAAGAAAAAGCATTTGAAATTGTTGTTACTAATACTAATAAAATTGCAGACATGATTGATTCTATGAAGCCTATTCAAAAAGAATTGCATCCGCCTGTAATTGAAGACTCTCCAAAAATACTTAAAGAAGTGACTGAGTCACGCGCTAAAGAACTTTATGGAGATCCATTACCAGAACTTGTTAGAACAAGACTCGAAAAAGAACTCGATGGTATTATTGGTCACGGTTATTCAGTCACTTACTATATTGCACGCCGTATTGTACAAGAGGCTAATAGCAAAGGATTTATTGTTGGCTCGCGTGGCAGTGTTGGCTCTTCTTTTGCAGCGCATATGTTTGGCATTACAGAGGTTAATCCTTTACCTCCTCATTATCGTTGTCCAAAATGTAAACATCTTGAATTTGTCAATGATCCAGACATTCTTTCTGGATACGATCTCCCAGATAAAAAATGCCCAATTTGCGGTGAAAAAATGATTCAAGATGGTCAAAATATTCCTTTTGAAACCTTCCTTGGTTTTAAAGGTGATAAGATTCCTGATATCGATTTAAACTTTCCGAGTGATTATCAATCAAAAGCATTCGACTATACAAAAGTCGTTTTTGGGGAGCATAACGTTTTTAGAGCCGGAACAATTGAAACAGTCGCGGATAAAACTGCTTTTGGTTATGTAAGAGGTTATTTTGAAAGACATGGAAAAAATCCGAATGAAATACCTCAAGCATATATTGGTTATTTAGCTTCTCATTGTGTTGATGTTAAAAGAACAACCGGTCAACATCCAGGTGGAATCATGGTTCTTCCAAAAGGACTTTCAATCTACGACTTTACTCCTATCCAATATCCAGCTGATGATAAGACATCAACATGGTTTACGACACATTTAGATTATACAGCTCTCCATGATGCTTTATTGAAACTGGATTTATTAGGACACGTAGATCCTTTAGCGCTTCGTCTTATGAGCGATATGACTCATATTGATATTAAAAAAATCCCGCTAAATGATAAAAAAGTTATTTCATTGTTTTCTACTGATAAGGCATTGAATAGAAAAAGTAATTATTTGAAAGTAAAAACAGGTGCAGTTGGAACTCCTGAATTTGGAACAGAAACCGGTCAGGATATTTTAATTGATGCGAAACCAAAATCTTTCGCCGATTTAGTTATTATTGCTGGTTTGGCTCATGGAACAGATGTTTGGGCGCACAATGCACAAGATCTAATTAGGAATGGAACTTGTACAGTTAGAGAAGTTATTGGATGTCGTGATGATATTATGACATACCTTATTAAGAAAGGTCTTCCTAGTGATATAGCGTTTAAAATTATGGAAGATGTTAGAAAAGGTAGAAAACTAAAACCAGAATATGAAGAAATCATGAGACAACACAATCTTCCTCAATGGTACCTTGATTCGTGTAATAAGATTCAGTATATGTTCCCTAAGGCACACGCTGTCGCATATGTTACTATGGCTGTTCGTGTTGGATATTTTAAGATTTATTATCCACTTGAATTTTATGCTGTATGGTTCTCTGCAAGATGCAAGGCATATGATTTTAATGCCATGTTAGGGGGACTTGATACAATTATTCAACGTTA
>ERZ808274.890-NODE-890-length-11781-cov-3.821678_pt1 | contig 11781 bp, 6 predicted proteins | sample MGYA00521277_ERZ808274 | MGnify/ENA primary metagenome ERZ808274 (study PRJEB31516, sample SAMN03275597) | gut metagenome | biome: mammalia-associated habitat; material: feces | host: Papio cynocephalus | place: Kenya | collected 2012-07-28 ... | reverse complement strand
GACGCGAGAACAACTGCAGGTATCCGCGCCAGTTACGATGCAGTACAATGACGGCAAACATACATACCGGCATACCCACGCGCGACACCAACGTGGCAATACCCGCACCCGTGGCACCCATAGCGGGCGCACCCCAATGACCGTAGATGAACACCCAGTTCAGCAGCACATTCAGCGCATTCATGGTCAGCACGATAATCATTGCCACCACCGTATTGCCCAAGCCCTCGAGGAACTGCTTTTGCAGGCAGAACAGCAGGTACGGCAACAGCGAGATGACAATCAATATATAGTACGGACGCGCCACTTCCACCACCTCCGCATCTTGCCCGAAATGACCAAGCAGCGGAATGCACACAGCCAAAAGCAGAGTAGTAATCACACCGATAATCAGTGTGAAATATAATCCGTTTTGCAACAGCGAGGCTATCTTCCTGCGTATGATGTCGCCCTTTTCGGGGTATTTCGACATCTCGCCGTCCTGCACACCAATCAACGGCGTCAAGCCCATCAGTGCACCCAGCGCAAACACCATGACGGCGAAGAACAGCGCATTCGAAAAACTCACCGCCGCCAAATCAACAGTGGCATAATGTCCCACCATCATTGTGTCAAACAACCCGACCAACGCTCCGCCTATCTGCGTGAGCATCACGGGAATGGCAACCTTCAGGTTTCGCTTGTAGTAAGGAAGATACTCCTTCAGTTTCTTGATTAACAGCATACATCATCATTGTACAAGTATTGACGACCACTATTCGTGCAGGTCAGTTTCGCACAATGCCAATATACACGTCTCTATTGGTAAGAGGAACTATCTCTTTTCCGAATCTGTATGCTTTCGGACGCTTTTGAGGCTCAACTCTTGTGTTAGAGGAAGTCGGCACCAAGGTTTTGTACCACAAATTCTATGCCAAAACCACAACTATACTCACTCATGGTATATCACATACCCTGCCGCGCCTGCCAAGACAATAAGCAATATGGGATGGGAGAGTATATCCACCGTCTTCTTAATCCAATGTGTATCGCTCCGTACGAACTGCGGGAGGACTGTGAAGAGACATACGAGTGTGAATATCAGCCAACTGCGCCAATCAATGAAACTGGCAGGGGTCATCAGGCAGAGTGCCGCTGCGGCAATCAAGCCCAAGACCGAGAGACGCAGAAAATGCATCGTGTTTTGGAAGTACGGACTCCGTTGGAACCGTGTGTTCAGCACGAAATAGATTTTGCACAATGCCAGCATAATAATGAGACTGGGCAGCACTATAGCCGATGTTGCCACCACACTGCCCCATACGCTGCCTGTTGCCGTGTAGCCTACATACGTGGCACAATTGATGCCAATCGGTCCGGGTGTGACCTGGCTCACAGCCACTATATCTACGAACTCCGACTGAGAGAGCCAGCCGTTGGTTTCCACTTCGTGCTGTATCAATGACAAGACAGCCAGTCCGCCGCCGAAGCCGAACAAGCCTATCTTCAGGAAACTGAGAAACAGTTGCAAGTAAATCACCGCGCCCCCCTTTCTTTGAGCCACGTGTATGCCAATGTAGCCACCACCGTGATGAGGATAATCCATACGGGCGACAGCCCTCCGAGCCATATCAGCAACGCCCCCGCAACAGGTACAAACGCTGTTGTCCAACGAATCTTCGCGCTCTTTGCCATCTTGCACAGCGGGGCGGCAATCAGTGCCACTACGGCAGGACGGATACCCTTGAACATTGCTTCGACAGCAGGTTTGTCCTTGAAGTCTTGGAACACCATGGCTATTGCCAAGATAATAAGGAACGAAGGGAGCACAGCCCCCAGCACCGTGGCGATTACCCCCCGCCAACCATATATGCGCCAGCCGATGAATACAGCCGAGTTCACCGCTATCAGCCCGGGGGCGGCCTGCGCAAGGGCTATCATATTGAGGAACTCCTCCTCGCCAATCCAGTGCTTGCTATCCACCACCTCCTTCTGTATGAGCGGCAGCATGGCATAGCCTCCGCCAAGGGTGAAAGTGCCTATCTTGAGGTATGTCCAGAACAACTCGAAGAACAACTTCATGTCAGGGGGCAGGGATTAGAGAATAGAGGATAGGGAGTAGGGGTTAGTTTTCGCGTATCTGCTGTTTGATAAACTTGACCAGCATATTGATAGCGGCGTTGTTGTGTCCGCCTTGCGGGATGATGACATCCGCATACCGCTTGCAGGGCTCGATGAACTGCTCGTGCATAGGTTTGAGCACACGCTGGTAACGCTCCATGACCGCTTCCACGGTACGTCCGCGCTCCACGATGTCGCGCTGTACGACGCGTATCAGACGGTCATCGGCATCGGCGTCCACGAATATCTTGAGGTCCATCTGTTCGCGCAGGTGGTAGTCGCGGAGTGCCATAATCCCCTCTACCACAATGATTTCACGGGGTTCGATATGGATAGTCTCTTTCTGACGGGTACAGGTGAGGTAGTCATACACGGGTTGCTCTATCGCCTCGCCGTTCTTGAGCATCTCTATCTGCTTGACCAGCAGGGGCCACTCGAAGGCATCTGGGTGGTCGAAGTTGATGTTCTGACGCTCCTCTACAGGCACATGGCTGCTGTCTTTGTAGTACGAGTCCTGGGGAATAACTACCACTTCGCCTTTGGGCAGGCGTTCCGTGAGTTTCTTGACCACCGTTGTTTTACCCGAGCCGGTGCCGCCCGCGATGCCGATAATAAACATAGATGATGATGTTTGTCTTCGGGCTACAAAGGTAGTGTTTTTTTGTAAGATATGCAATAGTCATAGCACAAATCTGGGGCAACCGCATCGAAAGTTCGCATTTTTTGTGTGTTGCGCAATGGTATCAATGGTATTATTGTATTTTATATTGTTAATAGCATCGCTGGGGACGCGGACGCCCTCGTCCGCGGACGTAGTGGGGTGCTCTCCTCGTCCGCGGGCAGTTTGGTACAAACTGAATGGTTTTTACTATGTTTATGGGGACGACACGTCTCGCGTAGTGAAATACCAATAACATTTTGCTGTTGAAATAGTACACTACCGTACTTATTCTTTCAAAATCATACCAATGATGCTATTATTTTGATGCGGTTGCCCTAAGATGGCTATGCCGTATTATCACTAATTAGTCATAAATCCCATATCTTAGACATTATGTTGATACAAAACAACACTACTTGGTTGGGTGGCATACTAACCATGTTTCCATATATAAAATGGTATCAAAGAAAGGGACGTTTCTTTGATACCATTTCTGTATTCTCTCCAAAAGAGCCTGCAAAATTACATCTATTTTTGAATATATGCAAACGCAAGGCGTGTTTTATTTTAATTTTATGCCATAAAACGTGCCTCTTTCTGTATAAATAGGGGAATAATCACCCATCTTCCGAAGTTCTTCAGCATTCCCGTTTCTTGTTACTATCCTTTTTTGTTAGCCCTTTCATTTCTACTTTAATGGTGCCAATTTTGGTATCAAAGAAACGTCCCTTTTTTCGATACCACAGAGGCAGAATTGTGATTTGGAATAGAATAAATAAACGGCTGATTGATAATAGATTTGTATCATATACCGACGACTGATTTGAGTATATCGACAAGCAATATAATATACTAATAAATAAAAAACAATGAAAAAGATTTATTCTTTCGTGCTTTTAGCAGTGATACTGCTACTGAGCAAAAATGTCGTGGCACAAAACGTCGCCAAGGTTAGTATCGCGGGTACTACTACCGAATATGCGACTATTGAAGATGCGATGATCGCGTGGCAAAGCAATGCGGGTACGCTGACTTTGCTGGCGAATTGTAATTACGCTCCCGAGGGTGTGTTTACCATCTCTAAAAAAGACACCCTCAATCTAAATGGTTTTACGCTCAATTGGACTGCGGATGTTAGTGCCGCATATGCTATTGAGGTATCATCAAACAAGTTGATAATTAACGGTAATGGGGCAGAGAATAGCATATTAGCATTTGATTGTAAAAAAGGCGGAGCCTATGCAATTTATGCAAACAAAGCCATCATAGGGGTAAATAATATAACAATTTCAGCAAAGGCAGATAGTGGAAATGGACATATTATCTCTATGCCTAAAGGATCTACTTCTAATTTCTCTACGGAAAACTCTATTTTAGAAATGGGGGATAATATAAAGTATGGAGTTTGGTTAGGGGGACAAAAGACCACTAAAGAGGCTACATTCAAAAATGTTACTATCTCTTCTGTTGGAACAATGCCTTTTGCATCTGCTGCTATTTACACATGTCGTCCATGTGCTTATGAAAATTTAGTTGTAGATATGTCTAAATCGGAAAAAGTTTGCTATGGGGTACAGTTTGCGCAGGCTGGTACAACGCAAATAATAAGCGGGGATAACACTTCCATAACTACAAATAGTGTTGCAGGCAGTTTAGCATTGAATGCAAATACTTTGGTAACGCTAACAATTAATGCGGGAATGTTTACTGCTCCTCAAATAGTAGATGTAACAGCAAGTAACTACCAACCGGAAAAAACAACTATCAATGGTGGAAAGTTTAGTGCTCTATTGCCCTATAATGTACAAACACCGACTGGTAAAATTCTGCAAAAAGGTGCAGATGGGTACTACACATTGCAAGATGGTGTGTATAAATTTGCCATTATAGGAAACGCTGCAAGTGATGAGTTTAATAAGATCGGCTTTACCGATGCTGCTTCTTGCTGGAATGCTTGTTCTTCGGATCCTGTTAAAACTACGAATGTGAAAGTCTTTACACAAGAGGACTTTACTATACCTGTCGGTAAATATATTCAGTTGTGTAAGGTGAGCAATGAGGCTGTCGTTGGGACGATCACTAATAATGCTACTATCGCTCTCAAGGACAATAGTACGTCAAAACCTACTACAATTTGGAATAACAAAATTATCAATAATGGTACTTTGTCATTAGAGAGAGCAATATATGGTGATAATTTCGAGTTGGTAAATACAGGTACTGTTACTATCAATACAAATGCCTTGTTTGCAGCCAAAGCATTGGAGCAGGTTAAAGCATACATTTCGGAAGGTTATGCAGGATATCCGCAGGATAATGGTTATTACAAATTGATGACCTCGGAGACTATGGTGGCTATGGTGGGTGCTTATGGATACGATATTTTGACCGATGCATTAAAAGCATCCACTAAGGATAATCCTGCCAAATTGTGCAAGGACTATACTGTATCGGGTACACTCTATACGCCTGACCAATCGGATAACAAGCATTGCTATTTGGATTTGAATGGCTTTGACATCATTGATAATGGCAATGACAAGTATTTATGGAGTAACACAAATGCTTACTTGACAATTCAAGGTCAAGGAACTATCATCTCTAAAGGGAATAAAAGAGATGGCAATACCGTAATGTTTACTATGACAGGTAGGTCTGAACCTACTGTAGCAGATTACTCTGTTTTGGAAATTGGAAAGGATGTTACAATAGATGTAGAGAATTTTGATTATGTATTCGGTATTAATGGTGTTGGAAAAGGTAACGCGGATGCTTATGGCGTACGTGTTGGTTTAGAAGGAAAGATAAATTCAAAATACTATCTGGCTTCTGTTTCCGGTACTATAACCAACACCGTTGGAAATGTCCCTACAATTAATATCGCTTCTACAGCAGAGATTACTTGTCAAGAAGGTATTTATGCAGCAGGTTATGCCAAGTGGAATTTTGCGGGTAAGATGACAGCAGAAAACTATGGCGTTGAAATTCGTGCCGGCGAGTTCACTATGACCGGCGGTGCTATTGAGGCTACAATGAACAAGCCCGCCGACGACCAGTTCAATGGCAATGGTTCGACCTCGCAGGCATGTGCCATCTCGGCAATGCAACACGATACCAAGTTGCCTATCTCGGTGGTTATCAACGGTGGCGAACTGAAAGCCTATACTCCTATCTACCAAGCCAACCCGCAAAAGAACTCGGAAGAGGATATTAAGAAAGTAAGCGTGGTTGTGAACAATTCAGAGACTGGTGTTGGTCCGAAGATTTACTCTACCAGCAACAACATCGTTTGGTCAGCAAACAAGGTAGTGACGCTTAATGGTGGCGTTTATAACCTGAACCCTGCGGCGTATGTAGCAGAGGGCAAGGCAGTGGTGGAGAACACCAACACCGGCACCAAGGCAATGTATCCTTACACCATTGGCGAAAAGGCTGTTGCAGTGACTACTGCCAAAGCAGGGAACTGGAATGAGACTGCTACATGGGAAGGCGGCGTAGTTCCTACCACGGCTACTCCTGTTGTGATTAAGCACAACGTTGCCATCCCCCAAGACGTGAAAGCACAGACCTACGGCATTGATGTACAAGGCGGTACTATCACCGTTGAAGGCGCATTGGCTATCGGCAACGGCGGCATCAAGGGTATCACCAACGCCAACCAACTCCTCGTCAAAGACGGTGCCGCCATGGTCATCTCCCCTGCTGCCGCCAAAGAGAATAGCCAACCATTGGCAACGGTATATAAGAAACTGAATATCCGACACAAAGCAGAAGGCGAATACAAAGAGGGGGTAGAAAGTCCATATCTGCGCGAACATATTGGTATACCAACATTAGAGAAACCTCAGAAGAATATATCCCTCCTTTATCGCCAATGGAACACCGTAAGCGGTTGGGAAGATGCAACAGAATATGGCACTCCCTTCAAAGGATATAGTGTGACCGATGAAACAACGCCTAAAGAAGATGTTTCATTTGCTGGCAAATTAGTCGGAAATAAAGATGCTATCTTGAATATGCCTCGCCAAGGATTCCACTTTGTAGCAAATAGTTGGGTTGCCCCCATTAACACCATTGAAGTGTTGAATCAGGTAGGAAAACTGAGTAACAATGATGCAACAGAAGTCGCTCTTAAGATATTTATCCCAGAGACGAAAACCATTAATGGCGAGAAACATTCCGGTGGAACTTTCAAGGATATTAACAAAATTACATTAGAGGATGAACAAGAGGCATGGGGCAAAATCGCGCCTATGCAAGCATTCTTCTTGTTTGCAAACGAACCCACGACTATTACGTTGAGTTACGAACAAGCCGCATGGAACACCATGTTGGCAGCCAAGTCTGCTGCTCCAAAGCGTATAATGGGAGAGGAAGAAAATGTGAAAGTACGCATCCGACTGACAGCAAAAGACGGTCATGAAGACAATGTTACCTTAAAAGAGGGAGAATCATTCCACTCTACTAAGATGATGAATGAGAGCCCCAATGTGAACATCTATGTGGATTCAGAAGCAGGCAATTATTCTACTTTTGTCACTGAAGATTTGGAGGGCACAACTCTTAAAATCCAAACAAACGACCAAACAGAGTACACATTATCGTTTGACCGCTTGAAAGGAGAGACACTCGCCATCAAAGACCTTGAAACCGGTGCTATAACCACTATGACGGCAGAAAACACCTACACGTTCAAGGCTACTGCCAATACTACAATACGGCGTTTTGTCATCACACGCAAGGAGGTGCCGAGCAGCGTGGAGGATATCACCGTTAGCGGTGTGAAAGGTGTTTACACCATTATGGGGCAGTTCTTGGGCGAGAATGTAGATTTGAACACATTGCCACAAGGTATCTATGTGATAGACGGGCAGAAATACATTAAGTAAATAATCCAATTATCCCGAAGTGCAGACAATGTGCTTCAGGATAATTTCACGACTTTGAGAAATGAAGAAAGTATATATCAATCCGACAACTGAACAACAAATTGTATATAGTGGTGTAATATGCGGTAGTGGTTATGTAGATACAAAAGATGATACTGGTAGTGGTGGTGGTCGAGGCTAATGACTAATACTACTCATAATATAAGTGCTTACACGCATTAAACATCGGCTGCTTGACATCAGATTAGGCAGCCGATGTTATGTATATGTCTTCCTGCCAATAGTCTAGACCTGAAAATATGTGAAGTATTCAGGGGTACCGCAAAATAATAGTTTTTTAGTATTTACAGAGAATGTGTTTTTTTTGCCATTCTTGCGTCTTATTATTCGCGGAGAAAGATGTGTTATTGTTGCCGGATTTGGCATAGAGGGCGTTTTTGTGCGCTTTGAGCGCACTTCGCAGCAAAAACATGGGGACCTATTGCGTATCTGGTAAAAAAGTCGTACCTTTGCACGCTTGAAGTTGCCCGTTTGTCCCTGTCGGAATTCATAGCAATAGGGGCGTGATGTGCAAATAATCGTATTGTAAAATTAGAGAACGACATAATGGAAGAATTGGAACAACAAGAGAAGTATGATGGTTCGAGCATCCAGGTGCTTGAAGGATTGGAGGCAGTGCGCAAACGCCCTGCCATGTATATCGGCGACATCTCGCAGAAAGGTCTGCACCATCTGGTATATGAAGTGGTGGACAACTCGATTGACGAGGCGTTGGCAGGCTTTTGCAACCACATAGAAGTGACTATCAACGAGGACAACTCCATTTCGGTGCAGGATAACGGTCGTGGTATCCCCGTGGATATGCACCCCAAGGAGCACAAGAGCGCGTTGGAGGTGGTGATGACCGTGTTGCACGCCGGCGGTAAGTTCAACAAGGACAGTTACAAGGTGTCGGGCGGTCTGCACGGCGTGGGTGTGAGTTGCGTGAACGCCCTATCCACCAAGATGCACGTAGAGGTCTATCGCGACGGCAAGATTTATATGCAGGAGTACGCCAAGGGCAAGCCCACCTGTCCCGTGCATGAGATAGGCACTTACGGCAGCGAACGTGGCACGGGTACCTTCGTGCAGTTCTGGCCCGACGGCAGTATCTTCACCGAGACCGTTTACCAATATGATATTCTCGCCAACCGTATGCGCGAGTTGGCATACCTGAACGCAGGCGTGAAGATAACCCTGACGGACAAGCGTCACCCCATCACTGCAGAGCCCAAGCCGTTGTCGGAGGGCGAAGTGCCTGCTGACCAGGCAGGCGTGGTAGCCGCTGACGGCAAACGTTACAAGGGCGAGGTGTTCTATTCGGAGAAGGGCTTGAGCGAGTTTGTGCGCTATATCGACAGCACCCGCACGCCGCTTATCTCGGAGGTGATTCACCTCAGCACCGAGAAGTACGGCACGCCCGTGGAGGTGGCGATGATTTACAACACCGACTTCAACGAGAACGTACACTCGTACGTGAACAATATCAACACAATAGAGGGCGGTACTCACGTGGCAGGCTTCCGCGCTGCGCTCACACGTGTGATGAAGAAGTACGCCGAGGACAGCAAACTGCTGGAGAAAGCCAAACTGAAAGACAAGGACGGCAACTCGACCATCGACCCCAACGACTTCCGCGAGGGCTTGACGGCGGTTATCTCCGTGAAGGTGGCAGAGCCGCAGTTCGAGGGACAGACCAAGACCAAGTTGGGCAACTCGGAGGTGGCAGGTATGGTGTCCGCAGCCGTGAGCGAGGCGCTCTCGAACTATCTGGAGGAGCACCCCGATGATGCCAAGAAGATTGTGGAGAAGGTGATTCTGGCTGCACAGGCGCGTATCGCTGCCCGCAACGCACGTCAGAGCGTGCTGCGCAAGTCACCCCTCAGCGGTGGCGGACTCCCCGGCAAGTTGGCTGACTGCGAGAGCAAAGACCCTGCCGAATGTGAGTTGTTCCTCGTCGAGGGAGACTCCGCAGGCGGTACGGCAAAGACCGGTCGCGACCGCAAACACCAGGCTATCCTGCCCTTGCGCGGTAAGATATTGAATGTGGAGAAAGCCATGGAGCACAAGGTGTTCGAGAGCGAGGAGGTGCGCAATATCTTCACGGCACTCGGAATCACCTTCGGCACGGAAGACGACCCCAAGGCGTTGAACCTGAGCAAGATACGTTACCACAAAGTAATCATCATGGCGGATGCCGATGTCGATGGTGCGCATATCGCCACGCTGATAATGACGCTGTTCTTCCGCCACATGAAAGAGGTGATTGAGCAGGGACACCTGTATATCGCCATGGCACCGCTGTATATGTGCTCCAAAGGCAACTACAAGGAGTATTGCTGGAACGACCAGCAACGCCACGACTTCATCATGAAGTACGGCGGAGGCGATGAGAAATTGATTAAGACGCAGCGATACAAAGGTCTCGGTGAGATGTCCGACGAGCAGTTGTGGGAGACCACCATGGACCCTGCACGCCGTCTGCTGAAGAAGGTAACCATCGAGAATGCAGCGGAAGCCGACCATACCATTGCGATGCTGATGGGCGATGACGTGGCTCCGCGCCGCGAGTTCATCGAGGAGAACGCCACCTACGCAAAGATTGACGCCTAATGAATATCGCCGTCTATTGTAGCGCAAAAGACAAGATACCCGAGGACTACCTGGCTTTGGGTGATACCCTCGGCAAGTGGATTGCCGAGGCAGGGCATACGTTGGTCTATGGCGGAGCCACGGGAGGTATCATGACGCGCGTCAGCGATGCCGCCAAGGCATATGGTGCCAAGGTTCTGGGAGTTATCCCGCGCCGTATCGTAGAAGCCCACAGGCAAGCCGACAACTGCGACGAACTATACTTCGTCGAGACAATGAACAACCGCAAGGACAAGATGAAAGAGTTGTCGGACTGCATTGTCTGCCTCCCCGGCACGTACGGCACCTTGGACGAGATGATGGATGCCATCGCCTCGGGCACGGTGGACGAGCACCGCAAGCCCACTTTTGTCCTCAACTACAAGGGCTACTACGACTGCATCAAACAGCAGGACGCTTATATGCACGAGTTGGGCTTCCTGCCCCCCGAAGTGCAGTACGCGCCCGTGTTTGTGGACACGATGGAGCAACTGATAGACGCGCTCACAAATATCAAATTCAAGAAACCACGACGAAACAACAATAAATCTACTACTATATGAACCTGTATCTCAGTTTACTCAGCCGCCGTTTGATGAGTACGGCACGATTTGAGGCACTCCTTGCTGAGCAAGAGACCACTATTGCACGCTACCGCGCTGTCGAAAAGAGCCAGGAATTGGCAGAGTACATCGCCTTGGGCAAGGTGGTGCTCACCGATGCATTCCGTGCCAACAAGGATAAACTACTTCATACCAAGTATGCCGCCACGCCCGAGTGCCAGAAGCACAAGCAACTCAAAGCCTTGGCGAAGCGCGCAGAGGTGAAACGCTACCTGAAGAACCAAGATGCCGGGAAGACGGAGCAACTGAGCCAAAACGCCACTGTGCAGGAGTACCTCAAGTTGCAAGCCGAGATGCAAACCGAGGAGTTCAAACAGGCAGACGCTTTCTGGCGCAACCCGCGCCGGTGGTACGACACGCCCGAGTGCAAGCAGGATACCCGCTATGCCGAACTCGCCAAGAATCCCGAGATACAGTTCTTCCTGAGCAAAGACCCGAAGCGCATCACCGAGTTGGAGCAGTACAAGCAGGTGTTTGCCGACGATTTCTCGTGGCACAACCTCGCCGACAGCCCTTGGCGTGCAGGCTTTGCCTATCCGAGCAAGGACTTCCAGCCGCACCACTCGTTTGTGAACGAGTTGCAGGCATACAACCGCGGCAAGAACGTCGAGACGCAGAACAACACCTTATATATACGCACGCGCAAGGAGACCGTCACCGCACCCGCTTGGGATGCCAAACGCGGTATGGTGATGCACGATTTCCGGTACACAAGCGACGTACTGCAGAACGCTGACGCCATGGGTATCACCGGTGGCGTGATACAGGTCAAAGCGCGTTGCCACGGACGGCTGAACCATAGCATCTGCCTCACCACCAAAGCGTCAAAACCCGTGGC
>ERZ808274.888-NODE-888-length-11807-cov-2.745830_pt1 | contig 11807 bp, 7 predicted proteins | sample MGYA00521277_ERZ808274 | MGnify/ENA primary metagenome ERZ808274 (study PRJEB31516, sample SAMN03275597) | gut metagenome | biome: mammalia-associated habitat; material: feces | host: Papio cynocephalus | place: Kenya | collected 2012-07-28 ... | reverse complement strand
CTATGCTGTGCTTTTTTAAAGGCTTTGCTTTTTATTTCCTGCCTAAGAAAATCGATTTGCTCCGCTCTCAATCGGGTGAAGTCGTTCAGTCCGGCATAGACGGAGACTGAGTCGGGCTTGTCTTCGCCGCAGTCGAGCATAACGAAGCGTGTTGCTCCCCAGGTAAAGGCTCCGTAGGTCTTTTCGTTGTAATAGCCTATGAGGTGGTGCATTCCGGCTGAGTAGAAATTGCGTATTTCGTGGTTGCCGCGCAGGAATATGACGGGTTTCTCTGCCCCGTCCACATAATCTGCCAGGTTGTGAATCATGTCGATGGCATGCCGGCGGTCGCGCGGCTCGGGCAGACAGTCGCCGTTGAATATGACGAAATCATAGTCTGTTCCATCAAGGAGACTTCTCAGGTAGTCGAAGCACTCTTTGTTCTCGTGCAGGTCGTTGAATATGACGCATCTGAAGTCGCTCATGGCTTCATCCGGAGTCTTGAAACTGTAGAAGCGGGTGGTCAGTGTGTCGCCGAAATGGTTCTCATAGGCTTTCTTCGAGACCAGTTCAACGGCACAAACGCGGTAGTAGTAGCGTGTAGCCGGCTTTAGTCCTTCGAGACGTATTCTGTTGGCGATGTCGTAGCATATTTCCTGCCCGTCGAGCAAGGCGCGTGCGCGTTTCGTATGCAGGGAATCCGTGCCATATTCCACCCAGCAGTGGCAGACGCTGTTGGTCTGGAACATAACGTCCATAGTTGTAGGCGTGGGCACTTGCAGATAGGGTTGCGTGGTCATGAGTTTTTGCGAGGGAGTCGGCAGAATGAGCGAAACAAAAACCGGACGGTGGTCGGACGCTGTCTTCTCGTCTATGACTTCGGCGTGTTCAACAACAGCTGCTTCGCCGGCATAAGGCCGGTAAGCGGCAAATTCGCCGTTGGCATCTCCAATGCGGCGCATTTGCTTGTCGCCTTTATAGATGGCAATGTAGTCAATGCACGTTTTGGGCTTGTCGGCGGGGAATGTATAGGCGTTGGTGTTGGTGCAAATCTGGAATTTCTTTGTCAGAGTGCGAATCAGTAAGCTGTTAGGGTCATCGTTCCAGTCGCCTGCCACCAGAAACGGCTTCGTATGGCTCGCGGCCTCGCGCTCTATGATGGCAGCCGAGGTCAGACGTTCATCTTCTTCGAGCGACAAGTGGGTGCAGGCGAATACATAATCGTCAAACTCGGCTACCAACAGCATGCGTGCTTCATCTTTTCCCGGAAGGGGTATCCGCTTTACTTTGATGGGGCGTTCCTTGCTGAGAATGCCGATGCCGTATTTGCCGCCTTGCAAGTCGATGCAGGGACCGTAGGTGGTGTAATAGGGGGCTTGCTTGACCATTTCTTCCAAGGCATAGGTGCCTTTTGCGCGTGTTGTCACACTGTCGACTTCCTGTATGGCAACAACGTCTGCGTCCAGCCGTTCCAATAATGAGCCGATGCGTTGAAAGTCCAGTTTGCCGTCCAGGCCTTTTCCGTGGTGGATGTTGTAGCTTGCGATGCGGAGCTTTAACGGATAGGCATCTTTGGCTTGTATCGCTGTCAACGACAGGCCGATGAAGCATAATAAAAGGAGGATTCGCCAGCGACAGGCTTGAAAAAACAGATGTGGTGTGGTCATGATATGTGTTTGTTGCATTGATATTCTTTTCACAGCGACAAAGTTAGCGAGTAAAAGGCGAAAACCGCAATAAAAGTCCTTAATATTTGCCCTGTCCGTTAACGACGGATAAGGGGCTATGCGCTGTTTGTTGCACATAGCCCCTTGTAGGTTTCTGTTTGGGCCTAATCGAAAGCGTGGTTACTCAACTTCCACGAAATTGCATTGATCCAAGCCTTGGCCTTTCCAGTCACTATCTGCCTTGAACGCACTGGCCATGTCTTTCTTGACTTTGAAAGTTACGTTGCTCGGAGTTCTTCCAAAAAGAATGTTGTCTTCTATTTCAGGCACTGAAGTGCATGTCGACAAGTCGATGGTGAGCTTTACATTATCCTCGGATTCACGGGCGAAAGCGTAGGTGTAGATTTTAGTAATGTTTCCTTTAACGATTACTTCTTTCAAATTGTCGCAGCAGTAGAACATGTGGGAGTTTATGTAGTTCACTGCTTCCGGTACAGTAACGCTTTCTATTTTCGTGCATAAATGAAACAGATCGGTACCGATTGTTTTGACAGAATTTGGAAGTTCAATGCGTCCCGTGAGTCCTGTACTGTTGAATGGGTCATCACTAATTATCTCTAAAGCTGTCAGGTCGGCCCAATTTGTCACAACCAGCTCAGAGTTAAAGGCGAGAGCTTGCATTCCGATTTTCTTTAAAGTCTTGGGTAGCGCAATCTCTTTGATGTAGCTGGCTCTCACTAATGCTTCTGAAGGAAGTTCTTCAGTTTCGGCTTCCGACAAATCCAAATTGATGAGAGATGACGGTTTGTATTCTTTCAGTGTGGCAAAATCGTTGCTGTTGATGGAACCACGAATCTTGAGCTCGGAGCCGGTGTTTAATGCTTCGTCGATAAGTTCTTTTGTCAGTTGGCCGGCTTCCAGCAAGGACACGGTGTGTGTGGTGGCATCGGCTGAGGTTGTTATGTCGGCTTCTCCGCCTGTGATGGTTTCGCCTTCTGTCCAATCTGAAAGCGTGATGCTGCCGGCGATAACAGTTTCTTTGCCGACCGTCAGCTCCAAACGGTGCTTCTTGCCTTGCTCCAAAGTGACATCCGAAGGCGATGTCCATACATATTGTTTGTCATTGATTTTGAACGATACCCGGAAATAGTTGGCGGTAACGGTCTGAGGAATGAGAATGCACGAATATGTGGCGGTGGCGCTGCGGTGAATGTACCCGTTTCGGCCGATACGGGGTCTGCTCTTCCGGCACCGGCGGCTTTAACAACGGGCTCTTCTGCTGTAAAATTGCAAAAACCGTCGAGAATGGAACCGCTTACTTTCATGTCGGTGATGATGTTGTCAGCGAGTAGTCCGTTGCTGTTGAACTCTGTGCCGAATTTGACGTGGATGTCAAGCAGACTGAAAGCATGCTGGAACGTAATGGGTACCGAAGAGTTGTTGTCCAAATCTTTCTTGGGAACAAATCCCGTTTTCTTATAGACGAGAAAGTCGGAAGAATAGTCAGACTTGTCGGTTTGGTCGGCCTTCACAGAAACCTGATAGGATGATTGATTGGCGAGGTTGCCGGTTTCGTTTGGGTCGTAAGGGAAACAGGCGACGATGTTTACCGGTTGTGTGGCATTTTGCCAAAGCAATTGTTCTTGGGGTTCCCATACTCCGCCGTCGTTACGCTTGACTTCTACATTTTTATATGTGTAGGTGGTGCTGGCTTCATTATTGATACAGAAGCCGAAGCTCGAAAGCAGGTCTGCATTGCTGCCGAGGGTAGCCCTTGTCGTGGCATCGCTCAGGTTAACCGTAAAGCGTACTTTGCCATCTGTCGGATAGTTGGTGGGGGGGGTAAAAGCTTCGTCGCTTGAACAGCCCGACAAGGTCAAGACTGCCGATAGTACCATTGCAAAGATGTTGGTTTTTCTCATGTGTTATGCTTGTTTTGTTTGAGGATGCAATATCTTGACATCAATAATAACTACAAAAGTAGGCAAAAACAACGAATTTCATATCCGAAAAGCCGGAAAGTTGTTGGAATTCATCGTTGTTTTATCCGTATTCGGGTCTTTTGGCTTTCTGCCGGGCCATCAATTCTGCGGATTTACTGCAAATGTGCGACCTGTGTCAGGCTATTCGTAGCGATTTTATGTGATTTTTGAGCCGTAGACGCCGAAAAATCGTCCAAGATTTGGCAGATAATGAAAAAGTAACTACTTTTGCATCGAATACAAAGTGAATTAGTCATAGTAAAATGATAACAATAGATAGTTTGAGGTTCGTTTGTGTTCGTGCTTTGTAGAGATTACACGGTACGCAACTTTATTTGCTTTTTTAAAATTACGTGGATTCTTTCGGGAATCCACTATTTTTTTGCCTGTCTTTTTGGTGCTGTTTTGATACAAATAGTAAACAAAACGCAGGGTTTCTGTGTCGTTTTTCAAGTATTTCAGTGATAAATCGAACAAAATTTCTGTTTTTCTTGTCTGTGAATGAAAAACTGCTTACTTTTGCAACGCATAAGGATAAGACTTGGCAATGCCGGGTCGAAAAAAGTTGAATAGTAGAAAAAGAATAGTATATGTGTGGAATCGTTGGGATTTTCAATATAAAGGGGCCGACAGGTGCACTGCGTGCCAAGGCCTTGAAAATGTCGGCTAAGATACGTCATCGTGGTCCCGATTGGAGTGGCATCTATGAAGGTACGACAGCCATTCTGGCTCATGAACGGTTGTCGATTGTCGATCCGACATCCGGTCGCCAGCCTTTGTTCAGTCCGGACAAGAAACAGATTCTGGCTGTGAACGGAGAGATTTACAATCATATGGATATCCGGAGACGTTATGCCGGGAAGTATGAGTTTCAAACCGGTTCCGATTGTGAAGTAATACTTCCTTTGTACAAGGAAAAAGGCGTCGGTTTTTTGGAAGACTTGAACGGAATATTCGCCTTTGCCCTGTATGATGAAGAAAAAGACGATTTTCTGATAGCTCGCGACCCAATAGGAGTTATACCATTATATATAGGACGTGATGCCGACGGGAAGATTTACGTGGCAAGCGAATTGAAGGCTCTTGAAGGGCAGTGTGATTCCTATGAACCGTTTTTGCCGGGTCATTACTATCTGGGAAGTGAAGGCAAGATGGTTCGTTGGTACAAACGTGACTGGTTTGATTATGACAATGTCAAGGACAATCCGTCTTCGGTCGAGTCTGTACATGACGCCTTGGAAAGTGCGGTCAAGCGCCAATTGATGTGCGATGTGCCGTATGGCGTTCTGCTGTCAGGCGGATTGGACAGTTCCGTGATTTCGGCGGTAGCTCAGAAGTTCTCTTCAAAACGGATAGAGACAGACGGCAGGTCGGGTGCCTGGTGGCCTCAGCTTCATTCATTTGCCGTTGGTCTGAAAGGTGCGCCCGATTTGGCTAAAGCGGCCGAAGTGGCCAAGTATATCGGGACGGTTCACCATGAAATCAATTATACGATTCAGGAAGGCATAGACGCATTGCGGGATGTAATCTACTATATAGAAACCTACGATGTTACGACGGTCAGAGCATCAACGCCCATGTACTTGCTGGCTCGTTTTATCAAGAGCATGGGCATCAAGATGGTATTGAGCGGTGAAGGTGCCGATGAAGTGTTTGGCGGTTACCTGTATTTCCACAAAGCTCCGTCGCCCAAAGCTTTTCATGAAGAAACTGTCAGGAAACTCGGCAAGTTGTATCAATATGATTGTTTGCGTGCCAACAAAAGCTTGGCAGCCTGGGGCGTTGAAGGACGTGTGCCTTTCCTTGACAAAGAGTTCTTGGATGTGGCCATGCGCTTGAATCCGGCCAGCAAGATGTGTCCCGGAAAAACCATCGAAAAGAAAATTGTGCGTGAAGCATTCTCCGATATGCTGCCTGAAAGTGTCGCATGGAGACAGAAAGAGCAGTTCAGCGATGGTGTAGGCTATAGTTGGATTGATACGCTCAAGGCAATGACTTCGGCAGCAGTGTCGGACGATGAAATGGCACATGCCTCGGAACGTTTCCCAATCAATCCGCCGCGTAATAAAGAGGAATATTTTTACCGGACCATCTTTGAGGAGCATTTTCCAAGCGAAAGTGCAGCTCGCAGTGTGCCGAGTGTTCCCAGCGTCGCTTGTTCGACGGCCGAAGCCCTTGAGTGGGACAAGTGTTTCAAGGATATGAACGAACCGAGTGGCCGTGCAGTGAAAGACGTTCATCAATATGCAGATTCTGAAGTTATACGCTAAATGTTTTTATCATACTGAAAACCGGCGGAGTAATTCTTTTTAAAATGATTCAATCAAGACTTGTGTAAATTCTACTTATTGTGTTCTGTATTGGTTACAGAATTTATAATTAGCCGGTTTTAGAATTGGGAGATGCGATGTGTTATCGCGTCTCCTTTTTATGTACAGATAAAAACTCCATTGAAAGTTTTCTTATCCACACCAGTTATAAATATCTGATGAAGCTCTTGAAAATCGATGCTTATCATAGTCACGAAAATGCATAAGTGTAAAAAACCGGCCATGCCGTTGGAGTCAAAAAGGTTGCTGCGGCAGCTCGGTTTTTGTATGTCTCGTCCAAGAACAAATGCCGAAGCAGTACGGATGTTCGCAATCGTTTACTCCACTTGGATTGTTTCTTACAAATCTCTTATAATGAGATTTTTGCTATTGCTGATGAATGAAGGAGGTTTTGTCTTGCTTTTTTTATTGAAAAATGTGGTGAATTGTGGAGAATTGCGTACTTTTGTTCGTCAAAAGCGTTACATCGGAAGCAACATGCGATTTATAGGAACAATAGAAGCAAAAGTGGATCAGAAAGGACGTGTATTCCTTCCTGCCCAGTTCCGTAGGATATTGCAGGCTGGTAATGAAGAACGCTTGATTTTGCGTAAAGATTTGTATGAGGATTGTCTGGTGATTTATCCCGAAACGGTTTGGAACCATCGGTTGGATGAGTTGCATGCGCGTCTCAGTGTATGGAATAAGAAAGAACAGCAACTGTTTCGCCAATTCGTGAAAGATGTTGAGTGGCTGTCGTTGGATGGAAATGGCCGTTTCCTGATTCCCAAACGTTATCTGAAGATGGCTGCTATCATTCAAAGCGTTGTTTTTATAGGAATGGATGAGACTATCGAGATTTGGGCCAAAGAGAAGAATGACAGCGAGGCCGAGAATGTGAATCTTGAAACGGAAATGGAACGAATAATGATGTCGGGAATATGAAAAATGCCGGAACCTATCATGTACCAGTACTGTTGAAAGAGAGCGTGAAAGGACTTGCTATTTGTCCTACAGGTATATATGCCGATGCCACTTTCGGCGGTGGAGGGCATAGCCGTGCCATATTGGCCGAAATGGCCGGTGGAGGCCGGCTGTATGGCTTCGATCAGGATGTAGACGCTTTGGCAAATGTTCCTGATGACGAACGTTTCGTCTTTGTGCATTCAAATTTTCGTTTTATGGCCAATTGGATGCGTTACTACGGTGTGTCTCGGTTAGACGGGATTTTAGCCGATTTGGGTGTTTCGAGCCATCATTTCGATGAAGCCGCCAGAGGCTTCTCGTTTCGGCAGAATGGCCCGTTGGACATGCGTATGAATCGGGACGCAACCGTTTCGGCGGCCGATGTTGTGAATACATATAGTGAAGAGCGTCTGTCCCAACTGTTTTTTTTGTATGGTGAGATGCGCAATGCTCGCCGTCTGGCTTCAGCGATTGTGCAGCGACGAAGGGAAAAGGAAATACGGACGGTGGACGACTTTGTTGCGATAGTTTCACCGTTGTTGGCGAAGGCACGGGAAAAGAAGGAAATGGCCAAGGTTTTTCAGGCGTTGCGGTTGGAAGTCAACCATGAGTTGGATGCTTTGTGCGAATTGCTCGATGCCGCGATAGCACTGCTCAAGCCCGGCGGCCGTTTGGTGGTCCTGACATATCATTCGTTGGAGGATCGTATAGTAAAGAATTATATGCGGTCGGGAAATGCCAATGGCAAAGTCGAGAAAGACTTTTATGGAAATGTCTTGAGTCCGTTAAAACCGGTTAATAACAGAGTGATTTTGCCTGATGCCGAGGAAGAAATGGAAAATCCGCGGAGCAGAAGCGCCAAGTTGCGTATAGCAGAGCGGGTGGAATTCAAGAAAGGAGGCGAAGATGACTAACAGGAAAACTGATGACAGCTTTTTGGATGAGTTGCTTCCTACTGCGGACGAACTAAAGGACGAGGTTCCTGAAAGCCCGTCAGAAGACATCCGGCAGGAAAAAGATGATGGAATAGGTAATACAACAGATGTTCATGCAGAAGAGCAGACCAGTGCTCAAAAGATGATGGACGCCTTGACCGACGACGATGATGAAAAGGTGAATCTGTCGTTCGGGTCGGTTTTAGGCGGGGATATATTGACGGCTGCATGGATAAAACATCAGGTGCTTTTTATTGTTGTGATAGTATTGATGATCATAGCCTATATAACGAACAGGTACATGTCGCAGCAGTCGATGATAAAAATAAATTCCTTGAAAAAGGAACTTGCGGAAATCAGGTATGAATCGATGACCCGTTCTTCGCAATTGTTGCAACGTACGAGGGAAAGCAAAGTGATAGAGTTTCTGAAAAACACGCGTGACAGCATGTTGAACATCTCGGCTCAGCCGCCTTATGTAATCAAAATAAACGAAGAGCCCGAATGAAGAGATTTCCTAACAAACAAGTAATAAGCCGCTTTCATGTAATAGCGTTTTTGTTTACCTTGATTGGAATTCTGATTTTAGGTAAAGCCGCCTATATCATGTTTATGCAACGTGACCAGTGGAAAGCACTGAGCGAGCGTTTTGTAAAGGAAAATGTGGTGGTAAAGCCAACTCGTGGAAATATCTTTTCGGCTGATGGGCAGTTGCTGGCAACTTCTTTACCTGAATATAAGATTTACATGGATTATGTCGTGGTGGAAAGCGACAGTGCGAGGCAAGTAAAAATCCAAGCCGAACGCGATTCTCTTTTGAGGGTCAAGATGGACAGTATCTGCATAGGACTGAACCGGATTCTTCCCGCCAAGCCGGTGGGGTGGTATCGCTCGCGTATTGAAGAGGGAATGGCAAAGAAAAGCCGCCATTGGCTGTTATACCCGAAGCGCATATCATTCATCGACTACAAGGAAGTGAAATCATTGCCGTTGTTTAATAAAGGAGTGAACAGAAGCGGTTTCCATGCAGAAGAATTCAATGAGATAAAGAAGCCTTTCGGCTCTTTGGCTTCAAGAACTATCGGTGATTTGTATCCCGGGAAAGATTCAGCCCGATCAGGGTTGCAACTGGCATTCGATACGCTCTTGCGTGGAAAACCCGGACTGGTGCATAAGCAAAAAGTGAGAAACTGCTATTTGCCAATCGAAGATGTGCCGCCGGTGAATGGTGCCGATCTGGTGACAACCATAGATGTGAAAATGCAGGATTTCTGTGAAAAAGCCATTGTCGACAAGCTCAAGGAAGAGACGGTTAATGGAGAAGTGGGCATTGTCATCTTGATGGAAGTCAAGACCGGTGATGTGAAAGCCATAGTAAACATGACCCGTTGCAGCGATGGCGAGTATCGCGAGGTGAGGAACCAAGCTGTAAGCAACTTGATGGAGCCCGGTTCCGTATTTAAACCCATGTCGTTTATGGTGGCCTTTGACGACAAGAAAATCCGTATGAACGAATATGTGGATTGCTGCAATGGCATAAAGATGATGTATGGCAGGAAGATGAAAGACCACAACTGGCATCGCGGAGGGTATCAGATGCTCAGTGTCTCGGAATGTCTGGAACAATCGTCAAACATCGGTGTCAGCGTGCTGATAGACCGTAATTATCATAATCATCCCGAACAATTTGTCAACGGACTTTACAGGATAGGCGTGGCCGAAGACCTTCATCTGGATATTCCCGGCTATACACCTCCGCGAATACGCCGTCCGAATAAAAACCGGAGCAATTGGTCAAAGACTGCATTGGCCTGGATGAGCATCGGTTATGAAAGCCAGGTTCCACCCATTAGCGTTTTGAATTTCTATAATGGCGTGGCCAATAACGGGCGGATGATGCGTCCGCGTTTTGTCACGGCCGCAATGCGCAACGGCGAAGTGATTCAAGAATATCCGCCTCAAGTGGTGCGTGAGCAAATGTGTTCTCCTCAAGCGCTGAAAAACATTCAGATATGCTTGGAGAGAGTTGTCAGTCGGGGACTTGGGAAAGGTGCCCGTTCCAAACTTGTCAAGGTGGCAGGGAAGACCGGAACGGCACAAGTCTGGAACAAAAGCGGCCGGTCGGGTGACTATCTCGTATCTTTTGCCGGATATTTTCCTGCGGAGGCTCCGGAATACAGCTGCATAGTATGCATACAGAAACACGGTTTGCCGGCATCGGGCGGAGCGCAATGCGGCCCGGTATTCAGACAAATTGCCGAAATGATAATGTCGCATACCTTAAAAAGAGATTTGGCATCATTGGCAGATACACTTCATCCGCATCTTCCAACGGTGGAACGCGGTAATCTGCGATATGCCGATAATGTCTTAAAGGATTTGAATGTGGCAAGAGCAACAGATTGGAGCGACTCGGAAGGCTTCGTCTGGGGACGTGCCGTGACCGAGCGGCAGGATGTCAGACTTTTCCCTTCAGAAATAAACAAAAAGATCGTCCCGAATGTTGTAGGGATGGGAGCACGGGATGCACTCTATCTAATGGAAAAGATGGGCTTGCGCGTGAGGATGAGCGGTGTCGGAACCGTAGTGCAGCAGTCCTTGCCTGAAGGACATCGTTTGATAAAAGGAGAGACGATTCGTTTGAAATTGCAATCAGAATCTCAAAATAAAAAAAAGGAAGTGACAGCCGTTCGCCCGGATTCATTGCACAAGATACTTCCGGCAAGTGCCGCTCATAAAGACAGTGCAAATCAAAGAGCGGTGCAACCCCGAAAAACTGTTGAAAAGAAGCCTGTAAAGAAAGACGTGCAGGCAGCGAAGGCGCATACAAATAAGAATAATTAAAAGGAAACAAGATATGGTACTGACAGATGTTTTCAAGAATGTGAATGTGTTGGAATATATAGGGACAACCGATATTCAAGTGACAGGCATAAACATTGATTCCCGCTTAGTGAAAAAAGGCGATTTGTTTGTAGCGGTATGTGGCACTCAAACCGACGGCCATCAATACATACCCATGGCTATCAAGCAAGGTGCCGTGGCTATTGCCTGCCAAAAGATTCCCGAAGACCGACCTGCAGATGTGACCTTTATAAAACTTGCCGACACAGAGGATGCAATAGGGAAGATTGCAACAGAGTATTACGGCAATCCTTCCAGCCGTCTGAAACTGGTTGGCGTGACCGGAACGAATGGCAAGACAACGGTTGCAACATTGCTGTATGAATTGTTTACGGCATTGGGCTTCAAGTGCGGCCTTTGTTCGACAGTCTGCAATTATATAGGTGAACGAGCCATTCCGGCAGACCATACAACGCCCGATCCGATTACGTTGAACAGGCTTTTGTCGGAAATGGTTGACACAGGTTGCACATATGCCTTTATGGAATGCAGCTCTCATGCCATACACCAAAAACGTATAGGAGGCTTAAGTTTTGCCGGTGGCATATTTACTAACCTGACACGTGACCATCTGGATTATCACAAGACATTTGAAAATTATCGCAATGCCAAAAAAGCTTTTTTCGATGGTCTGGGGCCTGATGCGTTTGCCGTTACCAATCTGGATGACAAGAACGGAATGATAATGGTGCAAAACACCAAAGCCGTTGTGAAAACCTACTCCCAGCTGCGTTCGGCAGATTTCCATGCAAAGATTTTAGAAATGACTTTCGAAGGGATGGAATTGGACATTAATGGTATTGATGTCCATGTTCCATTGGTCGGGAAGTTCAATGTTTCCAACCTGCTGGCAATATACGGGGCTGCCGTCATGCTTGGGCGCGAGCCACGAGAGATATTGACGGTGCTGAGTTCCTTGCGTTCTGTTTCGGGACGTTTTGAGGCTTTGCACTCGCCCAAAGGGTTTACGGCAATAGTCGATTATGCCCACACGCCGGATGCCTTGATAAATGTGCTGAATGCAATAGATGAAATATTGTGTAAGAAAGGCGAAGTGATAACCGT
>ERZ808274.884-NODE-884-length-11873-cov-2.826028_pt1 | contig 11873 bp, 9 predicted proteins | sample MGYA00521277_ERZ808274 | MGnify/ENA primary metagenome ERZ808274 (study PRJEB31516, sample SAMN03275597) | gut metagenome | biome: mammalia-associated habitat; material: feces | host: Papio cynocephalus | place: Kenya | collected 2012-07-28 ... | reverse complement strand
AACTGAGCTATTGAGGAATGTTTTTCAACCTTTTCAGTTGTTTGTTCCTTTCGGGAGTGCAAAGGTACAACAAAAATTGATTAGTGCAAATTTTTTTGTAGTTTTTTTTGTGTACCTTTGTGTAAATTTCTCGGAGGAGGAAAATGGACATAGACTTGTTTTCAGAGATGCTCAAGGATTTGATCCTTGACAATGATGAAGTTACGCTTCCTGGCTTGGGGATGTTCGTCTCCGAGTTGATGCCCTCGACTTTTTCGGACAAAGGCTACACAATCAATCCTCCGTACCGCAAATTGTCTTTCAGGCAGCGATGGGCGGAGAATGACACATTGTTGTCGGAGTTTTACTCAAAGGTTAACGGCACTGATCTAGCCACTGCGACAAAGATTATGTCCGAGTTTATCACCGGCCTTAGAACCACACTTCAGACAAAGAAAATAGTTGTGTTCCCAGGTCTGGGACGTCTTCGGGCTACAAAGGAGAATGCGTTCTTCTTTATCGCTGATGAGGATTTGGACATCTACCCTTATGGTGTAGGACTGGAGCCTGTTTCGCTTAAGACTCATGAAGAGACCTCAGAAGAGGTGGCTCAAAGTGTAGCTGCATTACATGAAATTATCTCTGAGCCTATCGCTGAACCGGCTGTGGAGCCGATCACAAAGGCAGTGAATCAGCATTCGGAAGAGGCTGTACCCACTGTGGAGCCGATGTCAAAGGAAAGCGCTCAGCATTCGGAAGAGGCCGTATCAGTTGAAACAGCGGTTCCGAGAACGAAGAAAATAAACTGTAGGAGGTCAGTGGCGATAGTGTTGGCATGTGTTGTTTGTCTAGCAGCTTTTGCGCTAGGAATATTCCTGCTTCTTGCTCACATCGCTCCTGATTTTATTGATTCACTCCTCTATACCCCTGAGGAACTGAGAATTATTAATTATTGATGGCTATGGAAAATGTTGACGTCATTGACAATCGTTTCAGTAAGGACATCACAATCCCTTGCTATGACACGGATGCCTCGTTTCATCTGAAACCGGCAGCTTTCATGGATCACGCTCAGGAAATGGCCTATTTGGCTGCACGAGCACTTCATTTCGGCTATGACGATCTCCAAAAGCATCACACAGCGTGGGTGCTTTCAAGAATGCGCATTGACTTCCCTAATCCGCCAAAGTGGAGGGATGAGACAACTCTCTACACATGGCACAAGGGCCTTGACGGATTGTTTTTTTTACGTGACTTTGAACTCCGAAATCACGGAGATACGGACTTCTCCGACAAATCAAAGGCATTGGTGCTTTGTACATCCTCTTGGATAGTGATGAATGTTGAGACAAGAAGGTTGGTACGAAGTGAGGAGGTCTTGAATATGGTTCCGGAAACGACTCAATGTCAAGACAGTGCCATCAAGACTCCTTGCGGAAAGATAGTGATTCCAAAGAATGCCCCGGAAGAGGAAGTCGGTTGCCATAAGGCATCATATTCAGACATAGATGTCATTGGTCACACGAACAACGCTCGCTATGTAGTTTGGGCTATGGACAGTCTAGACTATAAGGAAGTCGCTAATAATAGAGTCAAGAGTCTCAGTATCAACTTTATAAAAGAAACAAAACCGGAAGAGGAGGTAAGAATATTCAGAAGTTTTGTTGAGAGCGAGGATTCCAAGACTTATTTTATAGAAGGAAGAATTGAAGATAAACCGTGCTTTAGCGCGCAGATAGATTTGTAATTAAATATGCGAGATTTGTTTCTTGGGGCGGGAATCGCCCATTCCATTTTGGTTTTCGCAGTAGTAATCGCGATTGGATTGTACCTTGGTAAATTCAAGATTAAAGGTATTTCCATCGGATCAACGTGGATTTTGTTCGTGGCTATCCTTTTGAGTCATTTTGGCCTTCGAGTCGATGCCACCGTACTCAGTTTTATGAAAGACTTTGGACTGATTCTATTCGTGTTTTCTATCGGACTTCAGGTCGGTCCAGGATTCTTCCATTCTTTCAAGAAGGGAGGATTTCAACTTAACTTGCTGGCAGTTACAATGGTCCTCCTAGCTGTCGTTGTTACTGTCGCTATCCATTTCATAACAGGAGAAGACTTGAAAACAATGGTTGGTGTGATGTCCGGAGCTGTCACCAACACTCCTGGGCTCGGTGCCGCTCAGCAGACTATGGCTGATTCGATGCGCGCTGAGAACTACCTTGCCTCAGACATCTCTTCGGCTACTTCTGGTCTTGCTTCTGCCTATGCTGTCGCCTACCCGTTGGGTGTACTCCTTGTTATAGGACTGATTATGTTCTTCAAGGCTGTATTCAAAGTAGATTTAGGCAAAGAGAAGGATGCCCTAGACAATGAGGACAACAATGAAGATGTGGCAAGGCGCATGCATTGCGAGGTTGAGAATCCTGCCATATTCGGGATGACAATTAAAGATGCGACTAAGGACCTTGGCAATTCGATAGTGATTTCCAGAATCCTTAGAGATGGAGTGATGTCTGTGCCGGGACCAGACACTGTTCTTAAGAAAGGGGATAAACTCCTGATAGTTACTTCGCAGAAGAATGTAGATTCTCTTAGGATTACGTTTGGCGAAGAAGTACCAATGCACCTTCAGGATTGGGAGCAGATTGATGGCAAGATGGTCAATAGAAAAATCACCGTTACCAAAACCAATCTTACCGGTGTGACTCTCAGAAGTCTCAATGTGAGAGCGAATTATGGAGTGAGCGTTACTCGCGTGATTAGAGCAGGTGTTGGTCTTGTGGCAAGACCGAATCTGATTCTCCAGATGGGGGATGTTCTCAGGGTCGTCGGCCCGGAACTTGGAATTAATGAAGTGGCCAACCTTGTAGGCAATCAAACTTCTTCTCTCAACCGTCCTAACCTGATTCCAATTTTCTGCGGGATTGCGATAGGTGTTATATTCGGCTCCATTCCGATTGCACTACCTGGCATTCCTCAGCCGATAAAGCTTGGACTGGCTGGAGGACCACTTATTATAGCAATCCTTCTTGGCTATTTCGGCCCTAAGTGGAAGATTACTACCTACACGACCCAAAGTGCTAACTTGATGGTTAGGGAGTTGGGAATATCCTTCTTCATGGCGGCAGTAGGTTTGGGTGCTGGCCAGAATTTCGTGAGCTCAATTCTTTCCGGAGGATATTGGTGGATTCTTTACGGTGCATTGATAACTTTTATTCCAGTATGTGCCATCGGCCTTATCGCACGGTACGCTTGTAAGCTGAATTTCTACCAGATTTGTGGTTTGATTTCAGGAGGAACCACCGATCCTGCGGTCCTTGCATTTACTCAGGGAGCCTACGGAACGGATTATCCTTCGGTTAATTACGCTACTGTCTATCCTTTGACAATGTTTATGAGGGTTTTGGTGGCTCAACTTCTAATCCTTGTCGCAATCGCTTGATTATGTTCGATTTGATCTACATGTCTGACACACCAGAGATCCTGCCTCTGCCTTCAGCGGACAACCCAGGGCCACGTCCTCGTCCAACAGGGGAAATGGTCCCTGTAGTTGAGGAGAATGGTTTGGTGATTGGCCAAGCAACCAGAAAATCCGTCCATGATGGATCAAAACTGATGCACCCTGTCGTCCACCTTCACATAATCAACCGTGAAGGATGCCTTTATCTCCAGAAACGTTCGATGAAAAAAGACCTTCTTCCTGGTCGTTGGGACACTGCTGTGGGAGGCCATGTTGACTATGGGGAAAGTTTGGAAGAAGCCCTTTTCCGTGAGTCTTCAGAGGAATTGGGTTTCCGTGAGTTCAATCCGATTTATCTGAAGTCTTACGTTTGGGAGTCAGCGCGAGAGAAAGAACTGGTCAATGTTTTCGCTGCCGTTGGCAATTTTGTCCTGAAACCAGACTTGGATGAAGTCTCGGAAGGCCGTTACTGGACGATGAGCGAGATAGAAACGAATTTAGACAAAGGACTCTTTACTCCTAATTTTGAACAGGAGTTTAAATCGATCAAGGACACTTTACTGGCATTGCTCTGATGGATAATCAAATTGACAAATTCATTAAGGACCAGCTTTCGGTCTGGCCTTTGGCTGCGGAGAATTACCGTAATCTCAAGAAAACCGAAATCAAACATCTGGAAGTGGGCGGACTCACTGTTACTGTCCAGTACAATCCTTGCCGCAGAATATCCTCTGAGGCAGCATTGGACAAGGAATCCATCAGCAGAAGGCCTTGCTTTCTGTGCCCGGAAAACCGTCCTAAAGAACAGACTAACATCGAGTTTGAAGGACGAAAGGGGAGAAAGTATCGCGTGACGCTTAATCCGTATCCGATTTTTCCTTCCCACTTAGTGATTTCAAGTTTTGACCACACTCCTCAGTCGATTTGGCATCGTTATCAAGACCTTCTGGATTTCGTCCATGAGAATAATGAATATGTCGGCTTTTATAACGGACCCGAAAGCGGAGCCTCAGCACCGGACCACATGCATTTTCAAGCATGTCCTCAGGGGTTGATGCCACTACAAAACAGGGTTGACGAACTCTTTGTCTCAGCCAATGCTCCATCTCTTGAATATTTGGCTAACGTCAAGGAAGCCAAGCTATTCCATCTTAATGAATATGCTCACGGGGTGTTCGTCCTCAGCGGAGCCACTGCCAAGTCTGTGGCCAAGTTGTTTTACAGGCTTTTGGATTGCGCACCCATTCCTGAAGGCTCAAGTGAGCCAAGGCTCAATCTAGTGGCTTGGTGTCATGAAGGCGAGTACCGTTCCGTTGTAATATTCAGAGAAAAACATCGCCCGCACAATTATTTTTCGTCCACGGAAGACCATTTGGCGATGAGTCCTGGTTGCGCTGACATGGCTGGAGTCTATGTCGCTCCTGAGAAAGAAGATTTCGACAAATTGGATTCAGCATTGTTGTCGCAGGTTGTGGATGAGGTTTCAGCCTCGGAAGAGACTCAAAAGGAAATCATCTGGCGTTTGACTAGAACCCAAAGCAGGCTTGAAGTCGGCATCATGTCTGGTCAGAAAATCGAGTTTGAGATTATTTCTGATGGTGCCGGACGCCAGGAGGTGGAGTATCTCGATGGCAAGATTTCGTATAACGGAGCCCTTTATGACGAGCTAGTGTTTGAGGCCCAGACCGAGGCTACTATGTTCGCTGAGCCATCGTTCATCCTTTATGGGGTGACCATTGGCGTGGATTTCCATTGGGAACGAAAGGTGACTCAGAAGTTTGCAGGCACCTTGAAATTCATTGTTGATGGTGACAAAGTTACAGCTGTAAACATTGTTGGAGTTGAGGATTACCTTTTGAGCGTGATTTCTTCGGAGATGAAGGCCTCTGCTGGTCTAGAGTTTCTGAAGGCCCATGCCGTGATTTCCAGGTCATGGGTAATGGCTCAAGTTGATCATCGTAGAGGCCAGTTCCTTCGACAGGCTCAGGGACCGGCTCCGGTCGCTGAACCTGCCATATCGGTCGCAGAGCCTGTCAAAGCGACCAACGAAGAGGAGTACATCAAATGGTTCGACCACGATGACCATACCCTATTCGATGTCTGTGCTGATGATCACTGCCAACGCTACCAAGGACTTACCATGGCAGTAGGCAACACTGTGCGCAAGGCCATAGACCAGACATGGGGACTTGTACTTACATCCGAAGGCGAGATTTGCGATGCTCGTTTCTCTAAGTGTTGCGGTGGCCGCATGGAACTTTTCAGTACGTGTTGGGAAGACAAAGACTATCCGTACCTTCAAGCACTTCCTGACACTCCAGATTGCCAAGAAGGCGGAGATGTGTTCTGTGATACGAAGGATGAAAAGATTCTGTCACAAGTACTTAATGACTACGATTTGGAAACCAAAGATTTCTATCGCTGGAGGACTGAATATTCAAGGGCAGAAGTATCGGACCTGATTCACAGGCGCTCAGGAATTGATTTTGGTACCGTTCGAGACTTGGTTCCGATTGAAAGAGGACCTTCTGGAAGACTTAAGAGATTAAAGGTGATAGGAGACAAGAAATCCATGGTCATCGGAAAGGAGCTGATTATTCGCAGATGGCTGTCAGATTCCCATTTGAAGAGTTCTGCATTTGACGTGAAGTGGATTGGTGACCAATTGATCCTTGACGGTGCCGGTTGGGGACATGGAGTTGGCCTGTGCCAGATTGGAGCCGCAGTGATGGCTAGCAGAGGCTATTCCTATGATCAGATCCTGTTCCACTACTATCCAGGTAGTAAATTGGAGAGAAGATAAACAATAATCACATAATGAATAACATTAACTTTACTAAGCGTAACCCTTGGATGTGGATTCCTACCCTCTATTTTGTGGAGGGTATCCCATATTTCCTAGTCAACAATGTTTCTGTCCTGATGTTCGCCAAGATGGGTGTTCCTAACGGTCAGATGGCTCTGTTCACTTCTTTACTTTATCTTCCATGGACTCTAAAGTTCCTTTGGAGCCCGTTTGTGGACATCATTAAGACAAAGAGATGGTGGATCATCACGATGCAGATCATCATGTCCATAGCCTTTGTCATTCAAGCTCTTACGATGCCTCATCCCTCATCTGAGGTTATTGCTGCCGGAACGACTCCGATGAGCTTGTTCACGTTTACTCTTATCCTATTTGTCTTTGCAGCATTCGCCTCAGCAACGCACGACATCGCTGCTGACGGATTCTACATGCTAGCTCAAAGCCAGAGCAGTCAAGCAGCGTTCGTTGGAGTAAGAAGCACATTCTACAGGCTTGCCAACGTGTTCGGTAACGGTGTGATCGTTGCGGTTGCCGGTATTCTTGAGACAAAGACCGGGAATGTTCCTCTTGCTTGGCAGTTGACAATCGGTGGCTCAGGCTTGCTTCTCACGGCCCTGACCCTTTACCACACTTTTGCCATCCCTAAGCCGGAGTCTGATGTTCCTAATATCCAGGAAGATTCTAGTAATAAGGTGTCAGAAATATTCGAAGGTTTCGGACGAACTGTCACTACCTACTTCAAGAAACCGGGCGTTTGGCTCGCTATCATATTCATGCTATGCTATCGCCTTCCGGAAGCCTTCCTCATCAAGATGTGCACTCCGTTCCTTGTCGCAGCTAGAGAAGCCGGTGGACTTGGAATGCAGACAGCACAGGTTGGTATTGCTTACGGAACTCTAGGCGTGATATTCCTGCTGCTCGGTGGCATCCTCGGAGGTCTTCTCGCTTCTAAATTGGGCTTGAAAAAGTCCATTTGGATCATGGCCGCATTCATGACTCTCCCTTGTTTGTCTTTCGTCTATCTTGCAGTGGTACAGCCAACTAGCTTTGCGACCATCAGCACATGCATCGCTATTGAACAGTTCGGTTACGGCTTTGGATTCACGGCCTACATGCTCTACATGATGTATTTCTCAGAAGGCGAGTTCAAGACTTCCCACTATGCGTTCTGTACTTGCTTTATGGCACTGAGCATGATGATTCCGGGCATGTTCGCGGGCTTCCTTCAAGAATCGCTTGGCTACAAAGGCTTCTTCTGGATGGTCATTGTCTGCTGCATCGCAACAGTAGCGGTGACATTCTTTGCTGACCGCAAGATTGACCCAGAATATGGAAAGAAATAATCAACTTAATGATAATTAATGAATATATGAGCTCATTTAAAAGAATATTCACTGCTCTCCTTTCCGCAGCGGTGGTTTCATCGTTCATGGTTTCCGCAGCTGAAAAGCAAGTTGTGCGCACTGGAATCGAAGTCCTTGAAGGACGTGGTTTTGAGGGACTTGTGGGAAAGAATGTGGGGCTGGTCACAAACCCAAGTGGTGTTGATCGCAATCTTCGTTCCACCATTGACATCCTCAATGAGGCTCCGGGAGTCAACTTGAAGGCTTTGTTCGCTCCTGAGCATGGGGTTAGGGGAGATGCTTACGCTGGTTCTCATGTCGAGGATTTCAGGGATGCAAAGACTGGAATCCCAGTCTATTCCGTTTACGGAGCCAATCGTAAACCAAGCAAAATAATGCTTGAGGGACTGGATGTCGTTGTCTATGACATTCAAGACATCGGAAGTCGCTCCTACACATTTATCAGCACCCTTGGCTTGGTGATGCGTGCTTGTGCTGAGAACAACATAGAGGTGATGGTCCTTGACAGACCTAATCCATTGGGAGGAAACAAAGTTGAAGGCTGCCTAGTAGAACCGGGTTTTCATTCTTTTGTGAGTGAGTTCCGCATTCCTTACATCTACGGACTTACGGTAGGAGAGCTTGCGATTATGATCAACGAGGAGGGACTGAACTGCGGAGAGAAAGGTGATGAGGCACCGCTAAAATGCAAACTTTCTGTCATTCCGATGGAAGGATGGCACAGGAATATGCTCTATCAGGACACGAATCTGCCTTGGGTGCTTCCGTCTCCGAATATTCCTTACCCTCAATCTGCTGTGAATTACCCGTCTTCTGGGATTGCAGGAGAGTTTCAGGGGTATCTTAACATCGGCATCGGCTACACCCTTCCGTTCGAGGTCTTTGCCGCTGAATGGATTGATGCAGATGCATTGAAGGCACGTCTGGACAGCTACAACCTTCCGGGTGTGGCTTTCAGAACCATCCATTTTAAGCCGTTCTCCGGAAGTCTTCAAGGGAAACTCATTCATGGTGTTCAGTTCCACTACACTGACTATGAGGCTGCCTTCTGCACATTGACTCAGTTCTATGTGATGCAGGCTGTGAACGAGCTCTATCCAGACAAGAATCCGTTCGCTCTTTCAAAGGGACGTAACAACATGTTCGATAAAGTTTGTGGTACAGATTATGTAAGAACGACTTTCGGGAAACGTCTGAAAGTTCAAGACATCGTTGACTATTGGTCTAAGGATGTTGAGGATTTCAAGAAACTTTCCAGAAAGTATTGGCTTTATAATTAAACCACTTAACACCGAATTATCATGAAGAACATTCTGAACATTGCGCTTGCATCGGCTCTTACGTTGGCCATGCTTGCCCTCCCAGTAGATTCATATTCTCAAGAAAGGCGGTCATCCTCTTCAAGAAGTGGCAGCACGACATCTTCTCAGAGTTCCCGTTCATCGTCCAGAAGTTCTTCTTCTACCAGAAGTGCTTCATCTTCAAGATCTACTACTCGCAGCTCTCAAGACAATAACCGCAGAAGCAGCGCTGGTGTTTCGAGAAGTTCTCAGGACGACACTCGTAGAAGCAGCAGAACCGAGGCTTCTCGCAACTCTCAAGACAATAACCGCAGAAGCAGCGCTGGTGTTTCGAGGAGTTCTCAGGATAATAACCGCAGAAGCAACGCTGAGGCTAGGTCATCATCATCTTCTAGGGAGTCTTCTAATGTAAGAAGTTCGTCATCTAGCAGAAGAGAATCAACAACTTCAAGCCGTTCTTCCGAAGGAAGAGTAGCTAGGCAGATTGGTTCTTCTTCAACGAGAAGCAATTCCTCCCGATCAGCTTCATCTGATTCTCGAAGAGAGCAATCTCAAAGAGTTGGTAATGCCACAAGAGGAGGCTTGACATCTTATGACGGCAGACGTGATGTGATGCGCGAAAGCCGTAGTGATTTTATGAGAATCGGAGATGACAGGAATGTCCACAGAATCCCGCCACGTGATCGTGATTTCATGCCTTATGATCGCCCTGGACATTTCTGGGCGCATGATCATCACTACTACGGCTATAGGGTCCATCGTCTTCCTCCGCGCTATAGAAGGGTAACATATTGGGGTGTAGAGTACTGCATCTACGATGGAATTTACTACAGACCTTATGGTGACATATTCGTTGTCTGTCGTCCTCCTTTCGGAGTATGCATTGACCGGGCAATTTCAGACTTGGCTTTTGCTTCGGTTCGCTTTGCCTACTACAACAACACCTACAGGATGTACCGAGCTATTGATGCCAACAACCGTATCATTGAAGAGCAGAATCGTATCATTGCTCAGAACAATGCCACTATCGCTGCACAGAACAATGCATTTGCCCTTAATTCCACGAGAGCCAACAACGCTTATTCTCTTGCAGACAGGCTTGGCCTCGTTCAGAGTTACGCCTACGCCAACCAACCGTACTACTATCAAGACGGAGTTTTCTACATTGTTAACTCCAACGGCCAGTACGAAGTCATTGTCCCTCCATCAGGTGCCTTGGTAGAGGATCTTCCTGATGATTACGACACAATCACCATGGACGGCTTGGATTTCTACAAAGTAGATGACACGGTTTATAGGTTGACCCTTGTTGAAGGGAAACCTTATCTGGAAGTGCTCGGTCAGATGTACGGAAAGCTGGCCAATCAGTACAACTATTATTCGAACAGGACTGCCTCTTACAACAGTCTTTACTAACAAGTTACTCGTAATGGACAAACTCAAACAGCTATTTGAAGAATACACAGGTCAGAAAGTGAACGATGCGGAGGAATTAAACTCCTCCGGAAGCAATAGGAGATATTTCCGTCTTAAGGGCGGGAATATCTCTATTATTGGTGTCATTGGTACGAACCGCGACGAGAACAACGCCTTCGTCAGCCTTAGCGCACACTTCCTCAGTAAAGGAATTAAAGTGCCTAAGGTGCTGGCTGTCAGCGAAGACAGAATGCGCTACATTCAAGAGGATCTTGGTGATGACCAACTTTATAATGTGGTCAGTCAGGGACGTGAGAGCGGTGAATATAGTTCTTACGAGTGTCGTCTATTGTGCCATGCAATGGAGATGTTGCCGAAGCTTCAGTTCAAGGGAGCCGAGGGACTTGACTGGTCAGTATGCTACCCAGAACCAGCGTTCAACGAGCGGATGATCCTCTTTGACCTGAACTATTTCAAGTACTGCTTTCTGAAGGCTACTGGACTAGAATTTAATGAAGTGAGACTTCAGGACGATTTCGAGAGGCTGAAGTTTGACCTTATGCAGGACATGGGCGACACCTTCATGTACCGAGATTTCCAGGCGCGTAACGTTATGATGAAGGACGGGGAACCGTACTTTATTGATTTTCAGGGTGGACGTAGGGGGCCGATTTACTACGATGTGGCTTCATTCATTTGGCAGGCTAAATCCCGTTACCCTGAGAACCTGCGTAAGGAGATGATTCAGACTTATCTAAGAGCTTTGAAAGGCTTCACGGAGGTCAACGAGGAACATTTCAATGAACGGCTCCGCTTATTCGTCCTCTTTAGGACACTTCAGGTACTTGGAGCCTATGGTTTCAGAGGCTATTTCGAAAAGAAACCTCATTTCCTTGCAAGTGTCCCTTATGCTTTGAGCAATCTTCGCCGTCTTCTTCAGAAGCCTTTCGAGGATTATCCTTACTTGAACGAGATTCTTACTAAGCTTACAACGATGTCTCAGTTCAACAACATTGCGGAGGACAAACGTCTTGAAGTGAAGGTGTTCAGTTTTGCCTACAAGAAAGGAATCCCAGTTGACACGACCGGTAACGGTGGCGGCTATGTGTTCGACTGCCGGGCAATCAATAATCCAGGGAAGTACGAGCATTACCGTCAGTTCACCGGCTTGGACAAAGAAGTCATCACGTTTCTTGAGGATGACGGAGGGGTGACAAAATTCTTGAATAATGTCTATGAACTAGTGGATAATCATGTCAAGTGCTTTATCGAACGGAAGTTCACTCACCTTCAAGTCTGCTTCGGATGTACCGGTGGGCAGCATCGTTCCGTCTATTGTGCGGAACATCTGGCGCAGCATCTGGCTGACAGGTTTGACATAAAGATCACGGTTTCCCATAGGGAACTAGACATTGAGAAGATTCTGTAGATGAAAGCGATGATTTTCGCAGCGGGTCTTGGTACAAGACTTAAGCCGATCACTGACACGCTCCCGAAAGCCTTGGTCCCTATCAATGGTAAGCCCCTTCTTTATCATGTAGTTACGAAGC
>ERZ808274.877-NODE-877-length-11974-cov-3.678580_pt1 | contig 11974 bp, 8 predicted proteins | sample MGYA00521277_ERZ808274 | MGnify/ENA primary metagenome ERZ808274 (study PRJEB31516, sample SAMN03275597) | gut metagenome | biome: mammalia-associated habitat; material: feces | host: Papio cynocephalus | place: Kenya | collected 2012-07-28 ... | reverse complement strand
TAAGTGATTTGCGTGAATCGGGTTCTATTGAACAAGACGCTGATATAGTATTACTTCTTCATCAACAAAAAGTTGAAAAAATTGATCCAGAAGAAAAAAATGTTTTAAAGAAAGCAAATCAAGAAGTAAGTGAAAAACAACAAGAAGTTGTGAAAAAAGAAGCCGGTGATAACTCAGTAATGATTGATCTTATTGTTGCTAAAAACCGTGCAGGTAAGACTGGAAAAGTCCCATTACTTTTCTGCAAAAATATTTGTCTTTTCTCAAATCCTTCAAGGCAATGCGAGGAAGCATATAGCAATTTGCAAAACGAAAGAATTACATACGGAAATCGTGATTAAAAAATGAAAATACATGTTATTGAATCAGGCTCTAGAGGAAATGCCTCTTTAGTGGAACATAATGGTCATTTATTTATGATTGATAATGGGGTGCCATTATTTGTTTTGGAAAATGCTTTAAAAGAACTTGGATATAATATTTATGATATTGATGCTTTATTTGTGACACACCTTCATAGTGATCACACTAAAGGAATAAAATACATGCCACCTCTTCCAATTTATGCAACTGAAGGTACATATGAAGGAAACAATGTGAATTTCATCAAAGCATATGAACCATTTATGTTTCAAGAATTTAAAGTAACCCCTGTTGGTATATCTCACGATGTTCCTAATCCGGTTGGTTTCATATTTGAAAGCGATGATGAAAAATTAGTTTATATTACTGATACAGGCTATATACCTGATAAAACACTTGAATACATGCATAATGCTGATTATTACGTTATTGAATCAAATCATAACCGCAAAATGCTTTACGCTTGTGATAGACCTCTTTCTCTTAAAGAAAGAATCGCAAGCGATACAGGGCATCTTTCAAATGAAGATTCCGCTCAATACATGGTCGAACTAGTTGGTGAAAAGACTAAAGCTATCGTTTTAGCGCATATTTCACTTGAATCTAATACATATGAACTAGCAAGAGAAGTGTTTATTAAGAAATTCAAAAGAAGACATATTCCTTTAGATAACCTTGAAATAATAAGCGCAAGACAAGATAAAATGGTAAGCGTTGGAAAGGATATAAAAGATGAATAAATATTCCGAATGGAATGAATATAAATTGATAGTTGATAAGGACAATCCTTTTTCTCCTTTATATGAACTTGAAAGTGGTGAACAGTTTTATGTTGAGCCTGCCTTTTATACTCAGTTAACTAATTTTAAAGAATTATATTCTATTAAAGACTATGAAAGAGTGCTAGATAAAATGCTTGAGCTTGTTAAAGAAAGAAAAAGAATTGTATTTACATATGATTTTGAACATCCTTTAACAAAGAACGATGATTTTATTTATTTAGAATTTAAAGATGTAACAGATTTATTAAGAATTTATATCGAGGACAAATCTCGGGGATCTGATTACGGGGATTAATTTTATTACCTTTATAACCACTGAAAAGTGGTTTTTTTAATTTGCAATTATTTTGTAAAAAAGTCAAAATAATAATAAGGAAATAAGTAATGGAAATAACAATTGTTGGTCTTGGTTATGTTGGTTTGGTAAACGCAACCTTTTTAGCGTCACTTGGTCACTCCATCGTAGGTTATGATGTAGACAAAAACAAAATTTCTCTATTAAGAGATGGCGTATCAACAATTGAAGAACCTAATTTACAAGAGCTATTAACTAGTTGTAAAGACAATATGCGTTTTACCGCAAATTACAAAGACGCTTTTAGACATGCTTTAAATATATTCATATGTGTCGATACTCCTCAAGAAAAAGACGGAAGTGTAAAATTATCTAATTTTTATAAATGCTTAGATGAAATTAAAAATGCCATTACTCAAGACGCAAATATTATCATTCGTTCAACGGTTCCAATTGGACAAAATAAATTGACAAAAGAATACCTTGAAAAGGATTCTAAATTCAAATTTGAAGTTATTTCTTTTCCTGAATTTTTATCGCAAGGTAAAGCAGTCGAAGATATGCTTCACCCATATAGACTTATTTTCGGTGTAACTTCTAGTAATGGCATAAATGTGGCAAAAGAAATAGCAAAATTATTTTTGCTTAAAAAGACGCCTGTCATGATTACAAGCAGTGAAAATGCTGAACTAATTAAATATGCTTCGAATAGCTTTTTAGCTATGAAAATATCATATATAAACAATATCGCTAGACTTTGTGAAAAAGTTGGAGCGGACGTTGATAAAGTTTCAAAAGGCATGTCATATGATCCTCGCATTGGTGATTCTTTTCTTAAAGCTGGTATTGGTTATGGTGGGTCTTGTTTTCCAAAAGACACAAGTGCGCTTTGTTGGATAGCAAATGATAATTCAATTCCTATGGAGCTTATGAAAGCCACAATTGATATAAATAAAACTCAAGTTGATTTCTTTTTAAATAAAATATATAAACGCTTTAGAAGTATTTCTAATCTTGAAATTGCTATCTTAGGTGTGGCTTTTAAAGGTGATACAGAAGATATTAGATCATCTCAAGCAATACCTATTGTAAAAGCGTTATTAGACAAAAACGCAAATATACGTATATATGATCCTTTAGCTATGGATAATTTTCATGAATTATTTTCTAGACACTCTCATATTAAATATATGGATTATCCAAGCGATGCGCTTAAAAACGCAGATATGGTTTTAATACTTACAGACTCAAAAGAGTTTTTGAACTTAAAAGCCTCAGATTTTGTTTCACTAATGAAAAAGCCCATCATTTTCGATGGGCGTAATCTTTATAAGATTGATAGTATGGTTGGTTGTGAATACCATTCTATTGGTAGGCCAACCATTAAGATTAAATAATTATTTCTTTACTGGTTTTGAATTAACTGTTTTTGCAGGTGCTTTTTTAGGTTGTTGTTGTGATGGGGCAACGTTATCTGCACGTAAAGTCTTCATGCATAGCCACATAACACGAACTCCGAGGAGAAGCGGGAATGCAAGTTGAGCAAATTGAGCAAATATGAAACCAAGAATACAAGCTAAGATACCTGGCGCAAGAGTGGTCCATCCAGAAATGAATTCACATTCCATGAATTTATAAATTCGGAATGGATTTGTTTTTCCTCTTGTTAATAAGAAGATCATAAGACCCATGAAGATTGTAAGAGCTAAGTTAATACCAAACATTAACAAAGTAGTTCTCCAAGTTAATTCCCCTCTATTATAAAGATATGCTTTGTTGAAGAATTCTTTCCAGTTATTCCAAAATCCATCTTTATATTGAGTAAAATTAGAAGCATTAACATCGTTTAATTTTAATGTTGTTTCTTCATTAATTTGAACAGTACTTAATGAACGAACATTTGTTCCTGCTTCCATATTTTTATAATCGCCATATGATGATCCAATCGCGGTGCTCTTACCGACGTTGTAGGCATAAGCAACTACTTCATATTTTCCAAAGACAATAAAACTGTGATCTCTTTTTCCCCAGTCAGTGATAAGAGTTTTATCTTCTTCGTTTCCGTAAACAGGAACATTATTATTAATTTCACTTATAATAGTGGTTGTTAAGTCTTTTACGTAATAAACATCTAAATCAATTTGGCCAGCTTCATTAACATGTTGATAAGCATGATATTGATTGTTTCTTGGGTCAACATATGTAAAAGTTGAGTTCCATTTTTCTTCATCAACTTCAAGGTAGTTTGAATCTCCTTCAACGGAAGTAACAATCATATCGATATTATGAGTTTCTAATTGTTCATTGAATTTTAATAAGCCAATATCGAGGTTGTATGTTTGCGATGAAATAAAATCAGATCCAGTTTTCACAAATGTTTGATAAAAAACTGGGACAATGGAAAGAACCATTGATATAAATAACATGATTAGAGCTATCCACCATGGACGATGACGGCCACCTTCAACGCATGCTTCGTTGTTTATAAGGGATTTTAATACAAGTTTAAAGTTTTTCATAAGTCCATAACATAATATACAAAATATTATTTATTTTCAAATAATATTGCTTTTTTAACTGTTCAATGTAGAATAAAAGCCATGTGGGGTCGACATAGTTTCGACAGGGATGATTGCTTGGCATTAACTGCAGTCGAGCGATGACGTAATCATCAAACAAAAATAACTGACAACAGTTATATGAGAGCTCCTAGAGCTCAATCACTCTGCTTAGCCTAAGCTATCTCGATATAGAGTCCGATTAAATTAACCGGGCAGAGCACTTCTCAGGGTTTTAGCCTTTCACGCCTGATAAAAGTGTCATACCAAAAGGATAGGATGAAGGAGTTGGCTTGCTAGCTTCATCTAAATGCCAATAAGCCTCGTAAGACTAGCCACGATATGCGATGTCTTATTAAATTCTAAATATCGTCTAAACTGTAGACGTTATTGTAGAGCCTTCCTTGGACACGGGTGCAACTCCCGCCGGCTCCACCATAAGAAAAGCATAGGTTTGATACAAATGTTATCAAGCCTTTTTTCTTTGCAGATAGGAAACTTTGTCCTTTCCGCCAGCAAACTATAGAGTCTTTTTGAAGTGTCAAACGGCATTTTTACGAGGCTCTTTTTCTTTTTACATATTGCAACGGAACGAAAGCCTTATCAACGGAACGATAGGTTTACAATGAAATTACTTTTGATAAAATTTTGTCTTTTTTGACAGATTTTTTCCAAAATGCTTTGTTTTTTGCGATAAAAGTGTTATAATAATTACAAGTGCTTTGCAAGTAAAGGAAATGATAATATGGATTATAAATATTTGGTTAAACAATTAAGAAATAAATTAATTATTACTCAAACAGAATTAGCAGAACTTTTAGGTGTTTCTTTTGCCTCTATTAATAGATGGGAAACTGGTAAACATGAACCAACAACAAAAATTAAAAGAAAGATTGCTGCGCTTTGTAAAGAAAATAATATAAAAACGGAGGATAGAAATGACTGATATTGACATAAATGAAAAATCATTATGTGAAAAGTATCCTACTGTACTTGATCTTTTGCTTTTAGATAACACAACAAAAAAGAATATTATTTGGGCAACTAATTCTTATAAAAGACGCGGATATAGATTTTCTGATAATATTTTGCCTATTAATGTTATAAAAGGAAACATTATTCAACCACGTTCAAAAAAAGCAAAAGCAGAACAAACAAAACGTTCTAAAGATAGCGCAGAGGTTTTTACCCCTTCGTGGATGTGTAATAAGCAGAATAATTTAATTGATGAAGAATGGTTCGGTAAAAAAAATGTGTTTAATATTGAATTAAAAAATGACTGGATTGTTAATGAAGAAAAAATAATAATGCCAGAAGGGAAAAACTGGATTGATTATGTCAAAGATATTAGACTTGAAATTACATGCGGTGAGGCTCCATACCTTGTTTCTAGGTATGACACTGTTACTGGAAAGCCAATTGAAACAAAAAAACGTATAGGATTGTTAGATAGAAAATTTAGAATAATTAATGAAAATTGTTCTAATAATGAAGAATGGATGCAATATGTTTTGGAAGCTTTAAAATCCATTTATGGGTTTGAATGGCAAGGAGATAACCTTCTTTTAGCAAGAGAAAATGTTTTATATACTTTTATTGATTATTATAAAGAACGATTTAATAATGAACCAAAAGAAGAATTATTAATTCAAGTTGCAACAATAATCTCTTGGAACTTATGGCAAATGGATGGAATAAAGTGTGTTATTCCTAATTCTTGCAAAGTTGAAAAAATAATACAATATAATCTTTTTGAGGGTGAAGAAGTCATAGAATCTGGCTGTCAGGGATGCACTAAAGGCACAGTACACGGACACAACGGAATTTATTCTAAAATCATGGACTGGGAAAAGAACAAAAAGATAAAATTCGTTGATTTATTAGGAGGTATGCAGTAATGAATGCAAATATGAAATTTAATTCTACATTTGAATATAAATTAATTTACGTTTTTAGAATTAATGACGGCAAACACTCAGATTGCTTAAAAATTGGGGATGCAACTATTCATACCTCTAAACCATATACTGCTTTAATACCAAATTGTCATGATTTAAATTACGCTGCAAGAGAGAGAATTGATTCCTATACTTCAACCGCAGGAATAAACTATGATTTACTACATACAGAAATTGCAGTCTATATAAATGATAAAGGCAAATTAAAAGCTTTTAGAGATTATAAAGTTCATGATGTATTAAAAAGAAGTGGCGTTCAAATAAAGAAATTTGAAACTAACAAAGCACAAAATGAATGGTTTAAATGCGATCTTGAAACAGCAAAACAAGCGATTAAAGCTGTTAAAGAAGGTAAGACCGCATTGAATTCTTCTCAAGTATCAAATATTAAAAATCCTATTATTTTTAGACCAGAACAAAAAGATGCCATTAATAAAACGATTGCTAGATATAAAAAAGATACTAGGATGCTTTGGAACGCAAAGATGCGTTTTGGTAAAACATTAACCGCTTTAGAAGTAGCTAAACAAATGGGATTTAAAAGAACCATTATCATTACTCATAGACCAGTTGTTAGTGAAGGTTGGTTTGATGACTTTAATAAAATATTTCATGATAGACCAGATTATTTCTTTGGTTCAAAGACTAAAGGAAAGACCATCAGTGATTTATTAAAAAATAATAATAATTTTGTTTATTTTGCTTCAATGCAAGATTTAAGAGGTTCAGATAAAGTCGGTGGTAGTTTCGATAAGAATGATGATATTTTTAAAACAGATTGGGATTTTGTAGTGGTTGATGAAGCTCATGAAGGTACAAAAACTGAACTCGGAATAAATGTTCTTAATGAAGTTATAAAAGAAAATAAAAATAGTATTCATAAAACTTATGTTCTAGAGCTTTCTGGCACTCCATTTAACTTATTAACTGATTTCGAACAAGAAAGTATCTATACATGGGATTACATAATGGAGCAAGAAGCGAAAACAACTTGGGATAAGTCCCATTTTGGTGATTCTAACCCTTATGAAGAACTTCCTAGAATGAATATATATACTTACCATTTAGAAAAAAGCCTTCCTGTTTATATTGATGTAATGGATAAAGCATTTAACTTTAGAGAATTTTTTAGATTATGGACAGGTGATATAAATAAAGATGCTAAGTCGTTTTTAAAGAATGTTTCAAAAGGTGATTTTGTACATGAACAAGATATTAAAGCTTTCCTTGATCTAATATGCAAAAAAGATGAAAAAACAAATTATCCGTTTTCCACGAATGAATATAGAAATTATTTTAGACATTCACTTTGGGTTGTTCCTGGAGTTAAAGAAGCAAAAGCGTTATCTACTTTATTACGAAACCATCATATTTTTAAGAATTTTACAATTGTTAATGTAGCTGGTGATGGGGATGAAGAAATTGATACAAGGGACGCTTTAAAAGCAGTGAAGGATGCGATGAGTGATAATCCAGACGAGACTTATACAATTACTTTATCTTGCGGCAGATTAACAACAGGTGTTTCTATACCTGAATGGACTGCAGTATTAATGCTTGCAGGTACTTATTCAACTGCGGCGTCTCAGTATTTGCAAACAATATTTAGAGTTCAAACTCCCGCTAATATTAATGGTAAGATTAAAGAAGAATGTTATGTTTTTGATTTTGCTCCTGATAGAACGCTGAAAATGATTGCGGAGTCTGTTCAATTGTCATCACGCGCTGGAGCTAATAACGTCGGGGCAGAGATTAACTTAGGTAAATTTCTAAATTACTGCCCTGTTATTTCAATAACGGAATCTAATATGAAAGAATATAAGGTTGCAGAATTATTACAAGAACTTAAAAAAGCCTATGCTGAAAGAGTTGCTAGAAATGGTTTTGATGATCCTAAAATTTACAATGATGAATTATTAAAACTTAGTGAAGTTGAATTAAAAGAATTTGAAAATTTAAAAAAGATTATTGGTACCTCTAAACAAACAAAAAAAGTAGGAGATATTGATATTAATAAAGAAGGCTTTACTGACGAAGAAACAGAAGAAGAAAATAATCTTAAGAAAAAGCCTAAAACAGAACTTAGCGAAGAAGAAAAAGCTAGATTAACGGAATTAAAAGAAAAACGAAAAAATAGAGATTCCGCGATTTCTATTCTTAGAGCGATTTCTATTCGTATGCCATTACTTGTATATGGTATGGATATAGATATTGTTGTTGATGTTACAATTGATAACTTTGCTGATTTAGTTGATAACGTATCATGGGAAGAATTTATGCCTAAAGGAGTAGATAAGGCAACTTTTAAAAAATTCTCCAAATACTATGACAAAGACATTGTTGTTGCAGCATCTAGAAGAATTAGATATATTGCGAAAACAGCAGATGAACTTGAACCAACTGAAAGAGTAAAGAAAATAGCTAGTTTATTTGCTACATTTAAAAATCCCGATAAAGAAACAGTATTAACACCATGGCGAGTAGTAAATATGCATATGTCACAGACCTTGGGCGGATATTGTTTCTATGATGAGAAGTTTGAAAATATACTTGATGAGCCTAGATATGTAGATCAAGGAGATGTAACTAAGGATACTTTCAATAATCATGATGCAAACATTCTTGAAATCAATTCTAAGACTGGACTCTATCCACTTTATGTGGCTTACAACATGTATAGGGCAAAAATTGAAAAACAAGAACTTGATTTTGATGAAAAACTTAAAATCTGGGATGACATTGTTTTAAATAACATTTATGTCATTTGCAAGACTCCTATGGCTAAAGCTATCACGAGAAGAACTCTTCTTGGATATAGAAAAGGAAAGATGAATGCCCATGCTTTCGATGATTTAATCAATCAAATGAAAGAAAAACAAACTCAATTAATACAAAGAATTAAAACTCCAAGCTTTTGGAACAAAGGAGGTAGTGAAATGAAATTTAATGCAGTAGTGGGTAATCCACCTTATCAAATTGAAGGCGGTTCTGGTGGAAGTAACGATGCTCCAATTTATCAATTATTTGCCACTTTTGCAGAAAACTTAAAAGCTAATTGCATATCTTTAATAATGCCGTCAAGATGGTTTGCTGCAGGTCGTGAAAACTTACTTGGTGAATTCCGTTCCAGAATGATTAACAATAGCAGTCTTGAAAAGTTAATTGTATTTTCCAACGCTACAGATATTTTTACAAGTGTAGAAATAAAAGGCGGGATATGCTATTATCTTATAAATAATAATTACAATGGAAAGTGTTGCTATATTTTGCATGAAGATTCTTCAATTATTGAATCGATTAGAGATTTAACAACATTTGATATAATTATTCGTAACCCTCAATTAGCAAAAATAGTTCAAAAAATAGTCAAATTTAAAAACGCAAAATACGTCGATTCTATTATATCAAATGATACACCTTTTGGCATTTCATCTAATCCAAAGTCAAGTAAGAAGAACCCAATGAAAGTTTATGAAGATTGTAATTCGCACCACAATACAAAGTTGTATCATATTGAAAAACTTGTTAGAAAAGTTGGATATGTTGATAGAACTTATATTACTAAAAACTCTAAATATATTGATAAATGGAAAGTATTTGTACCAGGTGCAGGAGGTTCTGGAAACGATCCATATGTTTTAGGAAAACCTATTGTTGCTCCTTCTAATTCTGTTTGCTCACAATCATTTTTATTTGCTGCATTTGATGATGATATACAAGCTAATAATTTTAAATCATATTTGCTAACAAAATTTTTTCGAGCATTGGTTTCTGCTATTAAAATATCTCAATCAGCACCTAATCGAGTATATAAATTTGTACCTATTCAGGATTTTACAAATAGTTCCGATATTGATTGGTCTAAGTCAATACCTGCAATCGATAAACAACTTTATAGTAAATATGGTTTAACACAAGATGAAATTGATTTCGTTGAAAATAGAATTAAACCTATGGAGTAAATTGCAAGAGAATTTTTATAAGTGCATATGAAATTGTAAATTTAATCATCAGTGGTTTTTCAGTTATTTCAATAACAATATTTGCAGTTGCTTTCATTGTTCTTTAGTAAACAAAATATGACAATAAGAAATTTTTTAAAAAATTTAATTTTTGTTTCAAAATCTTAACCAACTAAACATTATGCTGGATAATTTTAAGCTGAAAGAACTGCTCTAAGTTAGTAACTTATGGGTGTGACTCAAAGAAAGTATATATAAAAATAAAAAAATTAAATATTGAACAAAGGAAGGATTTAGTAGGATAAAATTGTTTGCTTCCTATTAAAATGTTAACTAGGTAAATTGTATGGTTTCAAATAAAATAGAACTAATAATAAATGATTTATTAAAAAATATTGCTGTTGGAGATATCGACGAGAATTATATGAATTTATATGGTGTTGATAAAAAATCTAATAGTGTTGAAAATAAGGCGAACATAATTTTTTCATATTATCATCAAAAACTTAATCGACTATTTGATTTTATGAATCGTAAAATCTGTTCAAATTATCATTATAATGCTAATGAAAGCAGAGAGTTAATTGAAGCAATAAAAACAATTACTTTGTTAAGACAAGAATTGGCTAAAAGCAAATTTAAATTTGATATTGAAAAGAAATATGAATTAAAAATGCAAAAATGTAGTGAATTTCTTTCTGAAAATTTAGGCTCAAAAATACCAGAAGATACGGAATTTTTCTCAATTGAAAAATATGAGAGAATATTTTTATTATCTAATATTATTCAAGTACCACAATATGAAGATAGAATTACTGATTTAAAATATTTAGGTAGTGGGGCATTTGCAATTTGTCATAGTTTTATAGATCCTTTTTTAAATATAAAATTATGTAGGAAAACTTTAAACGAAAAGGATGGTCTTAAAGAAAAAGATTATTTAAGGTTTGAAAATGAGTTTTCTAAAATGAAAGAATTGAATAGTCCATATTTAGTTAAAGCATATTCAATCTCCGAAAACAAAAAATCATATATTATGGAATATTGTGATTACACATTAGACAAATTTATTAGTGAAAATAATACTAAAATATCTTTTTCGCTTAGAAAACAAATAGCGTTACAATTTCTAAATGCATTAAAGTATTTATATTCACGAAATTTATTACATAGAGATTTAAGTTATAGAAATATTTTGCTAAAAAAATATGATGATGTTTATGTGGTAAAATTGTCTGATTTTGGTCTTGTAAAGGATGAATCAAATCATATAACTGATGACGACAGCAGCATTAAAGGCACATTTATTGATCCTTGTTTAGATAGGTTTTCAAATTATAACTTGATTAACGAAGTATATTCTATCGGCTTTATGTTGGTATTTATTTTTACTGGAAAAAAGAATGTTGAAAAGTTGCCAGGAAATTATCAAATTTTTAAAGATAGGTTTATAACAACTGATTTGAATAAGAGAATTAATACTATTGATGAAATTATAAATATTGTAAAACAAATAAATTAATTTTGAGTGGAAACATATAAATAAGCGTAGACTCGGCATATAAAACATCGAACATCATACGCAATGAACTGCGTAGTGCCTAGGAACGCTTTAAAATGCTAAAGCATTAGGCAACGGAAACAGTTGCTTCGACCTCCCACAATGTTGGGAGACTTGCCTTTATTGCTGTACGCATTTTTCACTAACTGTACGCATTTTTAAGAAGGTGTACGCAAATTGTATCAATATAGGTAATTTCACACATAAGAAAAGCATAGGTTTGATACAAATTGTGTCAGACCTTTTTTCTTTGCAGATAGGAAACTTTATCCTTTCCGCCGCCAAGTTTCAGAGCCTTGTAGAAGTGTCAAACGGCATTTTTACGAGGCTCTTTTTCTTTTTATATATTGCTACGGAACGAAAGCCTTATCAACGGAACAATAGGTGTTGCTACGGAACGATTGATATTTTTTGATAAATCCCATTTTAATTCTGACATTATTCCGCAATTTCCTTTTATTTTTCTCAAAAAAAGTGCTATAAATTTTTAATATT
>ERZ808274.875-NODE-875-length-12005-cov-3.836987_pt1 | contig 12005 bp, 17 predicted proteins | sample MGYA00521277_ERZ808274 | MGnify/ENA primary metagenome ERZ808274 (study PRJEB31516, sample SAMN03275597) | gut metagenome | biome: mammalia-associated habitat; material: feces | host: Papio cynocephalus | place: Kenya | collected 2012-07-28 ... | reverse complement strand
ATCAATAAGTTCACTGACGACAATGTGACTCTTGATTACCGTATGGGCCCGAGTCGTATCACCTCTGTTTATATCAACAAGAAGCTCTTCATGGGTATCGTCCCCATGAACGCACCAACAGAACGCTTCAAGAAGCTCGTCAGGCCATTCTGGAGTATCCAGTATGACGAGTTCATTGCAAACACCTATCTTAATGAGAAGTACCTCCCGGGTGAGGCTTTCAAGTTCGAAGAGATGGTTAAGACGTTCAAACGCGAAAACCCTAATCTTCGTTGCTGGCTCTACGGGAATCCTTATTCAGTCTACAATCCTTTCTTCTCTTCTTGGAACGTTGATTTTTCCAAAATCAAACCCGGTTGTCTTTATGTTAACCCAAACTGCGTAATCTGGTGTGCCACTCTCAAACCTGAGTTAATTGCGCAGATTAAAGCGCGTGACCCCGGCTACGTCTTCGATGATTCCTATGAACGCTACGCCTTCGGCGGTCATGCAATCAATGATGAAAACAAATTAATTATTCCCCATCAACCAAGAGGCTTCCGCCTTGACTTTGCAGTAAGATACGATGACAAGACTCTTGGCATCTTCGAAGGAATGAATTCCGTTGACCCTTGCTTCTTCTGGGTAGGCTTTATAAAGGAAGAGGGTGCACGCCGCCAAGTCTATTGCTACTCGTTCAAAGACTTGATTGAAAACACCGCTCTCGTAAGCTATGAAAACCAAGCTAAATTCAGAAGCTTTGTATCCGCGATTGCCTGCCGTCAAGTCGGCTATCAAAATCTTGAAGCCTCTTATCAGGGTGAGGCTTTGTATCAAATTCTAGGAGGACGAAAAAGGTGAACTATACTCTTAAATTGTTCAGAAACGTTGAGTTCTCAGCGAACGATAACGCCGTAGTCGGCAAAACAGCCGACTTGGAAGCATATCTTTCTTCGCGACTTGTTTTTGCAACGACTACCCAGAACCTAGTAAAGTTCCGTCCTTCCCTTTCAATCGTTGTCAATATCGGCGATTATTCTATTAATTATCTGAAAATCAACTATTGTGAAATCATAGCACCGGGGACGGGTGTACGAAATCGTTGGTTCTATTTCGTTGATTTTGTCGAGTTTGTTTCTAATAAGGCTATCCGCGTCAATCTTTCAATCGACTCACTGAACACCTTCTACTGGACAACTAATTTCTATTCTGATTGTCACATCGTCCGCCGGTTCAAGGATAGATGGATGAAAACAGCCAATAGCTATTTTCCTGTCTATGACCGGTCTAGTGAAGGTTTCGAAATCAATCAGGTTCTCGATAAGAACAAGACGAAAATCATCTGCGATTTTTCTGGCGACTCCGTCAAAGCCCCTGAGTGGCTGATGGCCACAGGTGACTACACTTCCGGCAGTGGGCAGTCTCACCTGACCCGTTATTACCCTGTTCCAGTCGGTTCATCTGCTATCAAGGCAGATTACACTGACATCGCTAACCAAAGCGAGCACGTAAGGAATCGAAATCTAAGTCTCACACTCCTCGCTTATGACGAAGACGTTACCGGTGAACCGGTCAGCGTGAGTGCAAAAGACTCCAGCGGAACCCAAGAAGTAACTTTCAAAGCAACGAAGGTGTTTCATTTGCCATATTATCCGCCTGTCCTTTCCTTCACCGGAACAGCTAGCGGGCTCGTTGATGGCGGTCACTCAAAAACAGGCAACTACATGTTCCGAGGTGACTGGGATAAGCCTTCCGTTGCTTCCAATAATTACGTAGTCTGGTTCGATGACTCCGCCTACTCAACATTGCAGGTAATCTCAGAGTCACGTAACAATGGCTTCCTCAGTCGGCGGGTGTACGCTGGTAAGTGGACAGACTTCGGGCTTAACCAAGAATTCGCTTTCAAGTCACCTACAGGTTCGACCAAGGAAGAACGACAAGGAGAAAGGCGCAACTATCTGTTTTCCGCCGACGACTACGACCCTAAACTAGGTACATCCGAGTTCACCACTTGCAAAGTCGAGTTCCTCGGGAGTTCGTTCACAATTGCACCTGAACGGGAAGAAGGGCAAAGGTTCGGAGGCGTCGACATCCAATATTATGTTTCCCCCAATTCGACAAACCCAGTCAGGTTCCGCATTGAACCGCTGAACTGGAACGGCGTCAACAAGTATGAGTATCAGGACGATGATAGGGGGTATCTTGTCCCTACTGCTGACCTGAGTTTTCCTATGTGGACGTCAGATTACAATCAGTATATGAACTACTCCAATCGGTATGACCGCCTCAGTTCCGCATTGAGCTATGGCAGTGCCGGAGCGGGAGTAATCTCCGGAATTGCCGGAGTGGCTACCGGGGCAATCGCTGGCCCTGTCGGAAGGGCAGTAGGCGTAACCGGAGCAAGGTTCTCCGGTTTAAGTTCAGCAATCGGAACGTGGAACAATCAACAAGCAAAGCTCCAGAGCATGCGACAGCAGTCAATGAACGTGAGTCAGTCTTCAATCGACTTCGCATATCTCCAGACGGAAAACAAGCTCCGTCTTCTCCGATACGACATCCCCGACTACCTCAAGAAGTCGCTAACTAATTACTTCCACTTGTTCGGCTATGCGACTGATGAGTACGCAAACCCGTACACTTATAACAATACCCGATACGCCTACGACTTCCTGAAGCTAGACTTCGTTCATTACAATAAGGCAACTCTTGAAGAAACCTTCCGTGAAGACTTCGAGGCAAAACTGAAAGACGGATATTACATCTACCATGTTCTTGTGGATTACACCCCTACGGCGTTCGACTTCGAACATAAGAATGCGAACATGGAAGTATCCTTAATAGAAGGGAGGGAATAACGATGGCAAAAACAAGCAAAACGCTAGGACTCGTCCAACAGGACGTTCTCAACGGCTTCGAGTCAACGAAGATAAGAGAAGCAGACCTCCGTCGGAGGTACTTCGAAAAATACAAAGCACTATTCTTGGCGCAGTTCGAAATCACAGGTGCAGGACTTGACAGCCGGGCAACCAACTACTTCTTGAATAAGAGGTTCGACCCCGGACAGGTGGCGGGGTACGAAATCCCCCACACCGGAATTCTAGGCTTCGCACCATACACTAGTCAGGAGTATGACAGGTATTCCTATCCTTCTGTAATCACCTTGATAAACGAGAGAGGCGCACCCGCCTCCCTCGTCCCTAAAAAGAGAAGGGCAGTCAGGGAGAAGGGCGGGGCTGTCCTCGCACATGTGAATCTTGACCGGCAATTATCACCAGTCTGGATTGTCACGAAATACGCTGATAAGCTGACCGAGGCAGACAGGGTAATTGCAACCAATTTGCAACTGCAGAAGATGCCCTTCCTGAGGATAAGCAATCCTAAAGACTACCAACAGAGGCAGACCATCCTCCAAGGAATCAGGGCAAACAAACCCGCCTTGTTCGTAAAATCGACCGACGCGAACAACATCCAAGCCGTGCAGACGGGCGTCCCTTATGTAATCGACAAGCTCACGCAATACAAAGCCTGCCTAGATGGCGAAATCAAGACACTTCTAGGCATTGACAATACCCAGTCGGACGCAAAGACTCAGTATATCAATGACAGCGAAGTCAATTCGAACAACGAAGAAATCAGCTTAGCAAAGCAAGGCTTCCTTGTCTCGCTGGAAGAATTCGCTGAGAACGTTCGCAACGTTCTCGGACTTGACTTCTCTGTCAAGCTCCGTAAGGAGCAACAGCCGGCGGAGCCGGAAGAGCAACAGGAGGAAGACAATGAATCAGTATCCGATAATCCTTAAGGACGTCGAAGAGTACTTCGAACCGATTATCGAAGCAAATCCGGGAACATCAGGGTTAGCTTCCGACATCGCTGTTCAGCTAGAGTATAGGTATGAGAACGAAGTGACCTTTATCGTCAATTGCGATGAAGAGGACTATGACAACGAGTACCAGAAGGCGCTTGAAGCATGGAAGGGACGACTCACTGCATGGTGGTATCTTACGCAGTTCAAATACGACAAGTTCCTGAAACTGCACACTAGTACAACTGCTGAGGACAGGACAGCTGCGGAGTCGACTATTACGACGAAGAACAACGATACTCCTACGGACTCGGGTGACTATTCGACAGACCCATACACTTCCTCGGTTGTCCGCACGACTCAGTCAACCGGCCTCACCGGCTTCGAGAAATACCAGCAGGCTAGCCAGACGTTGGTCACGGACGTGATGAACGAAATCTTCAATGATTTCGAGAAGAACTTCATAATAAGGAGGTAGGCAATGAACCAAGCGAAAAGAATAAGTTCTGCGGTTTGCTATCTATCCGGCGCGCTCGGCCTGACTATTACGCAGGACGTCAGTGACGTCCTAGGTATCATCCTTACGATTGTCTCAATCGTGTCTATGGTAGTCTGTCTAATCATCAATCTGATAAGCAGGATAAAGAAGGCTTCCAGCGATGGCAAGATTACAGCCGAGGAAATCGAAGAAATCAGAAACGAAATCGAGAAAACCAGAAAGGAGATAGAGAATGAAGCTTCAAGAGATGATAAAAACGAGAAGGGAGAATAGCAAGGACAAAGATGAAATCGACTTCCTTGCACAGCTATCGGCTGAGGCAGACAACGAAGGCAAAGCCTTCGAAGAGCTAAGCAAGAAGCACGAAGAAGTCAGGAAGGACTATCGGGAAGTCGTCCTTCACACGACTTTTCCGAAGAAAGACAAGGAACCTAGGGAGGATACTCCCGCCAAGCCGAAAACATTCGATGAAATTTTCACTGCCCACTTCGGGCAGGGAAAATAAAGGGCAAAAAGGAGGCCCCATTAAACTATGGCAACATTAGCAGACATCAGGAAGCAGGTTGTAGCAGTCGTCACGGAAGCAAGCCAGACGGCAACAGACTACACACCGACCAAGGACAACAGGTTAGGATTGATTGACCGAATCGGGCGTACAATCATTGTCGATGGTGACGCAACAATCGACCGCCTTCCGGAACTAAACGGCCCGGACAGGCCGACTGGAAGAGTCATTCAGGAATACTTTTTAGGATTCCTTGCCCCGACTGCCCGTGACAAATCCGCCGGCATCGGAACACGAGCCTATCCGGAGAAGAAGAAGACCTACTTCGATTATCCTCTCACGGAACAGAAATTCAAGACGTCTATCGCTTATGAAGATTTGGAGAAAGCAGTTGCTTCCGCTGACGAAGCGGGAAGCCTCGTCTCCCGTATCCTCGGCCGGAGGACCGACTCCCGTGACCTGTTCAGGTACAACGAGAAGAAACAGCTTATCGCGAACAGGATTGCCAAAGCAGGCAAGGCAACGAACAAAGCAAACCTGATTACAGAGCTTGCGAAGCCTGTCGATACGGCTACGGGAGAAGCCTTCATCAAGGCCGTCAAGAACAAGGTCCGCGACGCAGGGTTCAGGAACACTGACAACCTCAGCGGTGAACTTGCTAAGGGAGTCTCTGGACTTACCCTTTACCTCACGAAGGGCATCATGCCGTCCATCGAAGTCGACACCGAAGCAGGTGCCTTCAACAGGGGCAAATTAGCTCCCGGCTGCGAGGTCAAGGAACTGGACGACTTCGGCAACGCTGACGCCGGCGTTTACGCCGTCCTTGTCGATACGCGCGGTATCCAGCTCTGCAAGAACTACCAGTTCACCATGAATCAGCCTCTGGCTGAACCGGGAGCATACGACGAAGTCAGGCACTTCTCCGCTACGGGGTTCATCTCTGGCTATAGCTTCATCCACGTCTTCAAGGTCCCAGCCTAAACAGCTGGGAAGCGCTGGCAGACCGCTTTAAAGTCTGCCTTTTCTTTATTAATTGAAAGGAGGCAATCAAATGAAAAGAAGGACAAAACTAGCAGACAAGCTAGACAAAGCGATTGACATCGACAACGAAGGCAACATCGAAGCTGGAAAGGACCTGAAAATTGACGGAAAAATAACATCCTCGTCGATTGTCGACAGAAAGAATTTCACCGGCGATTTTGATAACCGATTTACGATAGTTTCAGATTCATATAACATCATTCCAGACTCAGACTCTGTTACAACTGAAGAATGGCAATGGGTGGTACGGAAAAACAATGAGTCACTAAAAGATTCTATGGCCTTTACGGAAATCGTGCAGAGCCAACCAGGCGATAGACGGCATCAGTTCAAAATTCGCGAAACATTCGACATAACATTTACATCAACAGCAACATATTCGGCAACACAAAAAATCAGTCTGGTTGTCGGCTATGTACCTAATAACAATTCCCATCTTGCAAGTCTGAGAACTGCGGACAGAAAGCTATATTCCAGTTTTTCCGCATATGGCGTTGCTTTCATGCGGAGCGGTGACATCTGCCTTCCGTGTGATTTCGAATTAGATTCACAGAACCGAATTCGCATCTCTGCGATTTCAACGGCAGGAATTACAATCCCAGCAAAGCAAGAAATTCGATTCACCGGGTACATGGTCGTATGGCCTTATTAATTCACTTCCCTCCCTTCGGGGAGGGATTTTTATTTGGAAAAGAAAATAAAAAAATTTTTAAAATATTTTGAAAAAGTATTGACAACTCTGAAAAATAAGTGTATATTAGTCTTGTAAGGATGAACCAAGAGCCTTACAGAAAACAAAGGAGGACAAAGAAATGTCCAAGAGTTACACAATCTGGTCAATCAGGGAAGACGGAAGCCGTGAAATCGAGAATGACGACATCCAGACGAGAGAGGAGGCAATCGAGATGGCTCGCGACATCTGGAATCGGCATAGCAAGAAGATTCATCTCCTCATTGTTCGCACCCGCGAGGAACGGGGTTACTGGTTCAGCCACACTGACATCTGGGAACGGGAGGCTCGCTAGAGCTTCCTAGAAAATAAAGGAGAAAACAGAAAATGACAAAACAGGAATGGGGCGAGAAGTATTGGGACATTGTCGAAGTCAGGAACGACAAGTATAGTTCATACGGATGGAGAGGGGGAAACCGAAGAGAGAAGGCATACGGCGAGGCAATCGAATTCATCAAAAATTGCCCCTTCGATGAACTGAAACAAGCTAGGGAAGACGCAAAGGACGAATTCGACAGCGATTGGAATCGCTTCTGCAGATAGGAGGAAAGAAAATGAAAGCACAGAATAAATTCATCCAGCTTCTGAAGCGCCATGGATGGGAGCGGAAGCCGATGCCCGAAGGCGTCGGCTACCGCTACAAGACGGCAAACCGAAACAAGGAACTAGCCTACTATGACGCTTATGAATGCCTCGGCTGGACGGACGCTTGTGAAATTAATTTTGCGAAAATCTACGTGCAGAAAGAAAACGAGGTATATGTCACCTATGTCGAATTCTAGCAGAACACGCAAGGCGATAAGGAACGAAATCAAGGACACAGGCGAGCGGATAGCTGACCTGTGCAACGACATCGACGAACTTCCGGCAGCTCGGTTCTGGTATCAGCATTATGGACAAATATGTAATGACGAAGAATGCAGATATTCAATCGAGAAGAAGGTTTCTCGGCTCATTAAAGCAATCAATCGGATGAACAAGCTTGGGAGCGAACTGAGGGAGGTCACCGAGAGATGAAGAAGCTGACGAGAGAACAGAACAGCATGGCTAGCGAACTACGATGGGTAACCTGCGGAAACTATGATGGGTGCTTCTTCAACCGAGGGGAATCACCAGACTTCGTAATTCTGTCAGCAATCACGAGAGACCTGAACACCGCAGGTGGGTGTGTAGTTCATGCTCGGCAGGCTCGCGCAGAGTTCGGGCTTTCCGAGAAGGTCTGCAACATAGAAAGGAAGGAATACAAGAACATCAGTTTCGAAACAGGTGAAAAGTATCCTGTCTACATTGTCAATGTTATCCTTTGGAAGAAGGAAGAGAGGTTTGAGAAATGATTAAGAGATACAACAATTTTGCAAGACTCTTATACAATCGAGCAAGGGCAGAACGGAAGGACAGAGACGTGATTGTAATATCAGTTTTCGCTCCGTCGTCCAACCGTCCTCTCTTCGAAGCACATAGGCTGACAAAGGGAGAGTACTGGACACGAAACATTGAAACTGGTTCGATGAGGATATACAAAGCTTTCTCGGAAGCGAGAATCCTTAAGAGGATAACATCTCTTCTGAAAAGCTATGAACCTACCTGTTTCGATTACATGATAGAATGGGAATATGGGCAGTCGCGGACCGATTAATTCAGATGACAAACCATACAAGGGCAAATTCTGGATTGCCGTCTACCAGCCCGACCCGAAGAGGGGCGAACGGCTCTTCGATATATTCGAGACAAGAGGCGAATTTACAAAGTGGCTCACCGGCAGCAAGGAAGTTACCTACGAAGGACGCTGTACGTCGATTGTCGTTCTCGCACAGGCTTGGCGGTATCTCACCGGACGGCCCTTTCCATGGAAGCGAAACGGCTTCATTAAAGACGGAATCCATTATACAATATACTATATTGCTATCGACGACAATGATTTTAATATCTATCTCGATAAAGATTTCGAGCGGATATATTCGGCTCTTTACCCGGACGGGAGCCAAAAGCAACATTTACAGGAAAAGAAAAGGAGAAAAACTGAAAAATGATTGAAATCAAGGCAAGGACGAAGAAGATTACAAAGGACGGAAAGGAATGGTATGCAGTCTCCGTAAACCGGAGCTACATCGAAGGGGCTTCTGACAAGTTCAGGGACAAACTGAACGATGCATACTATAACGTTCATATTGCAAAAGGAAGCAAGCTACAGCTTCCGGAGAATCCGGGGAAGTACATTGACATCCTTGTCGATGAGAAGGACTGCTTTTACAGCAAGCGTCCCGGAAAGTACCCGACGATTGTAGTCAGGAACGCTGTTTCTATCGACAACAACTAAACGTAATCTACAAGGCAGAAGCTACCGGGAAGCTTCTGCCTCTTTTATTAAAAGGAGAGTAATACATGACAACAAGACAGATGATTATCCTTCTGCAGGCAAAAGGATACGAAATCAGATACATAGGACGACCTGACGGAGGTGTCCGTATCAAGGAAATCAATGGGCAGGTTTACAAATTGTCAGAAGGAAACCGGAAAGCGCGTCAGCTTTTAAGCAAACCTTTGACGGCTGGGCAGTTGGCCCAGCGAAACGCTAGCCGGAGGAAGATGCAGAAGGGAAGGAGCAAGGTTCTTTCCAAGGCACACAAGGAAACGAGGAAGACTAGGAAGAAAGCGGGAGCTTCTCCGAAACAGATTGCAAAGTACCAACAAGAGTATCAGGAAGAACAACAGCAATACAGGAAGGAAATTGCCAAGGGCAAGACCCCTGCGCAGGCACGAAAAGCCCTGAAGAAACGTGCAAAGGCGAACACATCCCCTACTATTCAACATCAACGATACTGGGAGGAACGGAGCAAAGAAGCGGGGGAATATTCATACAGCAACATCACTCAGCTGTTGCATCAGTTCCAGTTCGTTGACACTCTTGACAGGATGAGGCGTTTCCATCCTAACAGGAAACCGGCGGAGACGATTGCAAGGAACAGCAGGGACGAAGAAGCGAAAGGAATCCTGTATGATTACGACAGAGAACGAGACAACGAAGGGCGGAAGTTCGTCTATGCTAACGAAGTCGTTCCTTTCGAGAACAGACTGCGGAAGTATCTGGAAGCAAGAGTAGGCAAGAAGGCAGTTAAACCTCTTGGAGACTTGTTGACGTTCCTTTACGTCAATCACCAGACACGACTCTATAATCCTTTCAGGCAAAAATACCGCTCTGGAAAGGTTCAGGATTTCGAAATCCAGCTTATCAATGATACCCTCAAGCAGATTTACGAAAGGAAGGAAATCAGTTATCGGAAATTGATGAGCCAGAACCTGATTGCCGTGATTAAGACAATAATTAACAGATAGGAGAAAACTGAAAATGAGGGATTATTCCCAAATCAAAATAGGAACTGAGAAGTATTCTGTTTGGTTTTATGACAGCGAGACGCACAACGACACCAAGCTTGTAGAGAAGCTTGCGAAAGAATACCGGGACGGCATCCGTCCGCTGTCTACGGACGGAGTGGGGTTGTGGCTTTGGTATTGTATCGGGCACGATACCGGAGACTACAAGACCAGTCCTCACGGATACAGCAGGAAGGAGTTCATAGACTGGTTGGAGACACGGAGCAAAGGAAGGAGCAGGCTTATCTATGTTTTTAATCTTGCGTTCGAGACGAGTTACATCCTTCCTTATCTGCTCCGGCACGGATGGACTTACGGGGCAAAGGGAGAACACACCTTCTCCCTTGTCTGCAATGAGTCAATTAGCTCTGTTTATACTCTTCGTCTTAACAGGGATGATTACGGGAGGCGAAAAGTGGTTTTCAAAGACCTCCACAAGAGGAGGCCGGGAGGAAGCCTACGGCAGTTGGCAAAAGACTACCGCCTTCCTATCCAGAAGGCGTATATCGAAGGAGAGGACAACGGACAGGAGGGCTATCTGAAAGACCGCCACGGAAACTACACACCTACGGAGGACGAGCTATATTATTGCTGGTGCGATTGCAAGGTCTGCGAGGAATTGTACGCTATCAAGGTAGACGAGTACAACGAAGAAATCAAACGACATCCGACGGCTGACAGAGTCAAGAAAGACGGAAGCATTGAGAAAATCGATATTGAGAAGACAGACGAGTTCAAGGAATTCTTCGACAGCTGTTCCTCGGCAAGCTATGCTTGCAAGAGGAGGATACGGGAAACCTATCCCGACAATTACATCATGGTAGACGGAAAAGCAAAGAGATACGGCAGAAGGAAGCAGTTCCGGGATGAATTCCCGAGGCTTGGAGAGTCAACGGACTTGTTCGTGAGACGGAGCTACGAGGGAGGGCTTTGTTACCCCACGGCGTGGGTGCGAAACAAAGACCTAGGAAAGCGGATAATCGGGCATGCTGACGTTGTCAGTCAGTACCCTAGTCAGATTATTACAAGAAAGAAGTTCCCTTACGGGACACCGGAATGGGTAGCGCCGGAGGAAGTTCATGAGGATGAGAACTACAGGTATCTTCTTCAAATTCAATGGAAATACTCAAAAGTCAAAAGGATACCTTCCCTCAAGAGGACAAATGTAGTAGGTATTTGGTATTCTGATTTCGACAGCATAGGAAACCCTATAAGAGAGGACTTCTGTGACGAACAGGCGAGAGGAGTTATACCTGAACTGAGGTACATCTGGGACTTCTATATACCGACTAGGAGACGTTGTTTAGAAGGTTTCGACTACAAGATTATCAGAGCTTTGAAGTTCAAGGCTAAGCCGTCCCCGTTTGCGCCGTATTTCTTGGAACATTTCAATCTTAAAAACAAATTCAAGAAAGAAGGCTTATCGGTCAAGAAAAGGAATGAGAAACTGCTTATCAATCAACCATCAGGGAAGTTCGGCGAAAAACCGCACAACAGCCTAAGGGAGTGTTTCCTAGGTAAGGGAGGATACCCGGAAAGGAAGCTGACGGAGAAGGAAGACCCAGACACAGAAGCGAAGTTCACCTACACTCCCTTCATCTCGGCAGTGACCGCATACGCAAGAGAGTTCCTGCTGCGGACAGCTGATTACCTAGGTTTCGAAAACATCTGTTACAGGGACACCGATTCCCTTAGGTTCTTCTGGAACAAGGAGACGGAAGAGAAGAGCAAGAACCCTGAACTCTTCGGAAGCACACTGAGGCACTTCGAACAGGACGAACTATGGACAGATTGCTTATTCGCTAAGCCAAAAAGCTACCGATACATCAACCTCAAGGACAGGCAGACGGGGAGGAAGACAGGAGGTTATCATAATCCAAATTACGATGAACTCAAGGACAAACTATGTGGTAATGAGGACGGAACAGCCTACGAGGCTGAGAGGAGAAGAAGGGTAGACACACCTATGGGAAAAGTGAGGATACCCGTCAAACACGCGTTCTACAATAGACCTTGGTAGGGAGAGCGGGCGAGCGAAAGCGGGCCCGCCTTTTTTATTTTGGAAGGTGAATAGAAT
>ERZ808274.873-NODE-873-length-12018-cov-2.681685_pt1 | contig 12018 bp, 5 predicted proteins | sample MGYA00521277_ERZ808274 | MGnify/ENA primary metagenome ERZ808274 (study PRJEB31516, sample SAMN03275597) | gut metagenome | biome: mammalia-associated habitat; material: feces | host: Papio cynocephalus | place: Kenya | collected 2012-07-28 ... | reverse complement strand
CGCCGGTGTCTTCTGTGTCTTCTTTTGAAAGCCGTTGAATAGTACTACAATCTTGTTGCCATCAAATATGAAGAAAATGCGGTATATGTTGCTGCTGTACCCTATCCGTACTTCAAAAAGCCCGTCGCGTATTGCCTTTATAAACGTTGTCGGCAGGCGGTCTTGTGTGCGTAGCAGCATCAGAACGTACAATACCTTATCTTGTGTTCCCTTGTCAAGCCCGGCAAAAAAAGGTGTTGAAGTAATCCTTGTATGCTATTATTTTCCTTTTCATCGGTTTTGTTCTTTTGACGCAGGCAAAGGTACCAAATGTTGTAATGCTATACAACAAAATGGCCGATTATTTTAGTCTGAATAGTTATGTTTAGGCATGTTTGTTCCTTTTTATCGTGCTATTTTGCGTCCATGCGGTTATGCTTGGTGCTTTTGTCACGCTTTTAAAAAATGGAAGGCCGGGTGTTGGCGGCATATGGGTTTAAATGCGTATTTTTGCAGCCATAAGAAAAAGAATAGGGGTGTGAAAGTGGATTTCGAAAGTGAGTTGAACGAGTCGCAGCTCCGTGCGGTGGAATATTGCGAGGGGCCTTCGCTGGTGATAGCCGGCGCGGGCTCGGGCAAGACGCGCGTATTGACCTATAAGATTGCCTATCTGATGCAGGAAAAGGGGCTGGCGCCATGGAGCATCCTGGCTTTGACGTTTACCAACAAGGCTGCCCGCGAAATGAAGGAGCGCATAGCCGGACTGGTGGGCGAGGCCAAGGCCTCTGCATTGTGGATGGGCACGTTTCACTCGCTGTTCAGCCGCATGCTGCGCCGGGAGGCGGCTTTGACGGGCTTCACGCCTAATTTTACCATCTATCAGCCGGCCGACTCGAAGAGCCTGGTCAAGGAAATGGTCAAGGAGATGCACTTAGACGATAAAGTCTATAAACCAGCCTCGGTGTGCGCCCGCATCTCGGAGGCCAAGAATGCCCTGGTGATGCCCGAGGCCTATGCCGGCGACCCTTCGACCTATAAGCGCGACGCGGAGGCCGGACTGCCCATGACGGGCACTCTCTATAAGGAGTATGCCCGGCGCATGAGGCGCGCCAACGCCATGGATTTCGATGATTTGCTGCTCAATACCTATCTGCTCTTTGTGAACCACCCCGAGACGTGCCGCAAATATGCCGAAAGGTTTTCGTATATCCTGGTGGATGAATATCAGGACACCAACTTTGCCCAGTTTCGCATATTGCAGTTGCTGGCGCAGGCCACCGGGCGCATCTGCGTGGTGGGCGACGATGCACAGAGCATCTACAGTTTTCGTGGAGCAAGGATCGACAACATATTGCAGTTTACCGACCTCTACAAGGGGGCGCGGCTCTTCAAGCTGGAACAGAACTACCGCTCCACGCAAACCATCGTTGAGGCGGCCAACAGCTTGATTTCGTATAACAAACGGCAGATCAGGAAGCAGGTGTTCAGCAAAAACGATGAGGGCAGTCCGCTGTTGCTCAACATTGCCTACAGTGATGTGGAAGAGGGCGAGATAGTGTGCAACCGCATCGTGCGGCTGCACCGCGATGAGGGAGTGCCCTACGGGCAGATGGCCGTGCTCTATCGCACCAACGCCCAAAGCCGCATTTTCGAGGAAGGCCTGCGAGGGCGCTCGGTGCCTTATCGCATCTATGGCGGGCAGTCGTTTTATGACCAGAAGGAGATTCGCGACGTGCTGGCCTATTTTCGTCTCGCGGTCAACCCGAACGACGAGGAGGCGCTGAAACGCATCATCAATGTGCCCAAGCGCGGCATCGGCACTACCACCGTGGGACGGATTATACAGTGTGCCCATGAAAACGGGTGGGGCATAGGTGACGTTGTGGCCGATGCCCGGAAATATGTGCCCTCGCTGAGCGCTGCCACGCTGAAGAAGATTGAAGGGTTTCACCACATGATGGCGGGCTTCACGGAGAGCCTTGCCAAGGATGACGCCTATACGCTGGGCGAGAGGATTCTGAAAGAAAGCGGCATCTGGCGCGAGGCTTATCGGCAGAACGATGCCGAGAGTCGGGAGGTGCAAAACAATCTGTCAGAGCTGCTCAACGGCATCAATACGTTTGTGGAGATGCAGCGCGAGAGCGGTGAGGAGAGCCGCCTGTTGCTGACCGACTATCTGAGCGAAGTGTCGCTGCTTTCTGACCAGGACAGCGACGACGGCGACGCTGACGACCGTGTGACGCTGATGACCGTCCATGCCGCCAAGGGACTGGAATTTGATGCCGTGTTTGTGGTGGGAATGGAGGAAAACCTTTTTCCGAACGCCATGAGCATGCATTCGGAACGCCAGTTGGAGGAAGAGCGCAGGCTGTTTTATGTGGCCCTTACGCGTGCCCGGCGATATTGCTGCCTGAGCGCGTCGAAGTCGAGGTTCAAATATGGCAAGATGGAGTTTTGCGAACCCAGTTCGTTTCTTTACGAGATAGATCGCCGCTATCTGCGGATGGAAAGCGGTCGCTCCACGGCCCGCCGTGACGACGAGCGCGAGGCGCAACCCACCGCGAGCGGAGCCGCCATAGGGGTGCAACGCCGCTTGAAGCCCGTAGGTCGGGCCGAAGCAACGGCCGGTGACGAACAGCACGAGCAGGCGATGGTTGACGGCCGCCTATTGCGCGTGGGCGACAGGGTGGAACACGAACGCTTCGGGCAAGGCACCATTGCCGCCTTGGAAGGCGAAGAGGGTAACATGAAAGCATTGATTGATTTTGATAACAGCGGCAAAAAGAAGCTGTTGCTGAAATATGCGAAAGTAAAGGTTATAAAATAATCAGGAATCAGGAAAAACATGAGAAAGAAAAAACCGCTGCCTATATTGGAAAACGTCGAAATAACCGGTTTTGCCGCCGAAGGAAAAGCCGTGGCCCGTGTCAACGACATGGTGGTGTTTGTGCCCTATGCCGCACCGGGCGATGTGGTGGACCTGCAGGTGGTGCGCAAAAAACACAGCTATTGCGAGGCAAAAATTATCGGATTCCATCGCTATTCCGACGAACGGGTAACTCCGATGTGCCCGCATTTCGGGGTGTGCGGCGGATGCAAATGGCAACATTTGCGCTATGACCGCCAAACGGCCTATAAGCAGCAGCAGGTGGCAGACACCCTGAAACGCATAGGGCGGATTGAACTGCCAGAGATAACACCCATCGTGGGAGCCGAAAAGACGGAATATTATCGCAACAAAATAGAATTCAGCTTCAGCAACAAACGTTGGCTGACACAGGACGAGGTGGATCGGGAGGTGAAGTATGACCAGATGAACGGTGTGGGATTTCACATACCCGGAGCGTTCGACAAGGTGCTCGACATTGAGGACTGCCATTTGATGGAGCCGTTTCAGAACAAGGTGCGCAACGGGGTGCGCGCCTTTGCGCTGCAAAACGGAATGGCGTTTTTTGACCTGCGGCTTCAAAGGGGCGTATTGCGCGACATGATGTTTCGCACGTCCAATTCGGGCGAGAAAATGCTGGTGTTCCAGTTTTACATGACATCGGCTCACGAGCGCGAACAAAGCAGGATGGTGATGGATTATGTGGACCGCACTTTTCCGGAAATCACAACCATAGTGTGGGTGAACAATCTCAAATGCAATGACACGCTTCAGGATTTGCCGCTGAACATCTACAAGGGCAGCGGTTATGTATATGAACTGATGGAAAACCTAAAGTTTAAGGTGGGGCCGAAAAGCTTTTACCAGACCAACAACGACCAGGCCTACGAACTTTACAAGATAGTGCGCAGCTATTGCGGCCTTACGGGCAACGAACTGGTGTATGACCTGTATACCGGTACGGGAACGATTGCCAACTTTGTGGCAGCAGGGGCGCGGCGCGTCATAGGCATCGAATATGTGCCCGATGCCATTGAAGACGCCAAGGTGAACGCGCGCATCAACGGCATAGATAACGCCGAATTTATAGCTGGAGATATGAAAGATGTTCTCGATGAAGCGTTTATCAATGCCAACGGTCGCCCTGATGTGATCATTACCGATCCGCCCCGTGCCGGCATGCATCCCGATGTGGTCGAGACCATACTTTATGCCGCCCCCAAAAGAATAGTCTATGTGAGTTGCAATCCGGCCACCCAGGCACGCGACCTGGCGGCATTGGACAAGTATTATGAAGTGAAGGCTTATTGTCCGGTGGATATGTTTCCGCATACGCAGCATGTCGAAAACGTGGTGATGATGGAGGCTCGCAACCATGACGCCGCTCAGCTATAGCGCCACCCTGTCGGGGATGCTCCGGCAATATGCCGAAGCCCGAAATTGGGAAGGCCTGAAACGCTATCTGGCCATGCTGAGCCATTCGCAGTTTCGCGCGGCCGGCAACCTGCTGAGCGAAGAAACTCTGCCGGCTCTTTCGGGCAATGACTTCTGGGAATGCTTCCTGTGTATTGTGCCTACGCATACAAAAGCCTATCTCACAACGTTTCTGAAGGCGGCAAAGCGGCTTTACAGTGACAAACGCCTGGAAATAGACAATGAAAGCTTTGAAAAATTCGGGCGGTGGGTGCACGGGCAAGAGAGAACCATTGACGAGAAAAAAACAGTCGAAGCATTGCTTCCCATAGTCCGTACACCCGGAGAGGTGAACCTGCTGTTTGAAATATTCGGGGTAGAAGACATCCGGAAAAAAGTGGCCTATCTGATGCCATGCGACGGCGTGACTACCTATTACGCGCTTTTTCAATGTTTCAGGCATCTGGATCATTATCCGGAACTGCTTTCGGCATATTGCAACCGGTTGATGGCCAAAGGCGACGACAGAGCTTTCAACCTGGTGAGCATCATGAAATGCTATTTCGGCCTGCCCTCGGTAAAGGGGCATTTCTCGTTGAAACTGAGCGCTTACGAATTGTCGCGCTTAGACGCTTCTTTTGAAGATTTCAAGAGCATCATCTGCCGCATATGAGCCCGGCGACGACGCCGACGGCTAAAAAACAGTGCGGAAGGCCGCAGGGTAGGGCGTTTCGAATCTTAAAATCTGCCCTGTCACAGGATGTTCGAAATCGAGGCGGAAAGCATGAAGCCCCAAGCGGCCGATGGGGTTGTCGTCCTCGAAACCGTATTTCAAATCGCCCACAACGGGATGACGCAAGTCCTGCATGTGAACACGTATCTGGTTTTTACGACCGGTTTCAAGGCTCAGTTCCACCAGCGAATAGCGCTCGGATGTGCGTACTGTATGGAAATGTGTGACAGCATATTTACCCCCGTTATCGAAAGGACTGCTGTAGGTGAAATAATACTTGTCGTCTTTTAGCCAGCTACGCATCGTGCCGTCGGTCTGCTGCATCTTTCCACTAACCAAGGCCACGTAGCGACGGTCTTTGATAAGCTCTTGCCAACTGTTGACAAGCAGTTGTTGCACCTCAGTCGATTTGGCAAAAATCATGAGGCCGGAAGTTTCGCGGTCAAGGCGGTGAACAACGTGCGCCGTGCAATGCTGGCGGGAATGCCTGAAGTAATTGTCGAGAATGGACTTGACACAGAAAGAATGATGGTCGCTTTGCATGGAAAGTATGCCGGGATTCTTGTCGATAACAACCAGCCAACGATCTTCGTAAACCAGAGAAATATAAGGATTGTCGGGGAAAACATTGCTCATCGACTTCACCATCTCGACACGCATGCCGGGATGCAAAACGAAGTCGAACTGACTGATGCGTTTGCCGTTGACGGCGAAAAGCTTTTTGGACAGAAAACTCTTGATTTTGTTGCGGCTCAAGTCTTTGATGTTGGCATTCAGAAACTCAAGCAACTGAATGTCCTCGTTAACTTGCAGTGTTTTTAAAACCGATTGACGGTTTCGTGCGTTTTGTTGAACCATTGATTTCGATGGGCTTTGGAAAATAGGCCGATGGCCGTTGTTGCATATTAGGTGCAAAGTTAAAGCAATCAGGTCAGATTTCAAACATTTCACATAGAATCTCAATATCTTTTCGCGGCTTGTCAAAAGAAATCGAAACACAGAATGTTATCATGATTATGTTTAATTGGAGTAATGCAAATCCAAATAAAAAGAAAGGGAGGCCTGAAAAGAAGATGGATTTTCGTAAATTTGCATGGCAACCCAGTTACAGACAAGTATCAAACGTTTTAGTTATATAGTAAGAATATTAGTGGCCGTTTTAGCCGGCCTCTATTTGGCTTTGATGGTGCTTTTCAACTTGCCTCAAGTGAGAAGTTACTTGTCGGAAACCATTTCGGCAGAGCTTTCGCGCAAGTTGGGAACTTCGTTTCGCGTTGGTGATGTTCATGTGGCATCGATCAATCGAATCGATTTGAAGGACGTTTGTCTGCTGGACCATCAAAATGATAGCTTGTTTAAATCGAAACGTGTCAGTGCGCAATTCAATTTTTCCGATTTACTGCACCGAAAGCAAATCATTATAAACCATTTGGACTTGTTTGACACCTTTTGCAAAATCTATAGGCCGGATGAAAAAACGGCTTGCAACTATCAATTTGTCATTGACAGTCTGTCATCACCGTCAAGCGATTCGAAAGGCAAAATAGAACTTTTGATTCGCACGCTGATGGTTCGCAATTTGAACTTGCGATATGATTGCCTTGACAAGAAACGCATTTACGATCAATTAGATCCCAATCATTTGAATCTTACCAAGGTGGATGCCGATATGCGCATCAACAAAGTGGCAAAAGATACGTTGAATGTGCGTTTGCGCAACATATGTCTGAAGGAGCAATGCGGATTGGATATCAAACGATTGGCCTTTAACTTCGTTGCAGGGCCATCGGAAACGAATGTATATAACTTCTCGTTGAAACTTCCCCACTCTTTTGTGGAGATTAAGCAGGTGCATGCCGTGAATGAAAGGCGCAATAAGAAGCTGGATTTCAGGCATAACAGGTTCAATGACGTTGAAATTAAAGGCGAATGGGTGCCTTCTGAACTGGCATTCCTTTATAAACCGTTGAAGGCGTTTGGCGATACGAAATATAAGCTTTCGGCGAGAGTGAACAAGGAAGGACCGACAGTTAGTGTGGCTTCGAATCTGAATACCGTCGGATGTGATGACTTGTCGCTGCAAGCTTCTGCCGTTTTTGACATAGACAAATGGCTGAAAAAGAGAGCAAACATCAAAGCAGACATACATCAATTATATATAAGTAGCAATCATATCAAACAATGGATGGCCGTGCTTAATTCCCGGGCGGTTGCTCCCGAAGTGATTGACCGGGTAAAGTTCGTTTCGCATCAAGGAACATTTTTCTTCGGCGGCAAAAAAATGATGTGTAAGGGAACAACGTCGACACATTTAGGAATGCTGAAAGAATCGATCAGCTGCGACAACAGTCATTTGCGGGCAAATGTAGAATCTAACGGTTTCGATATAGGCGCGTTGCTTAATGTCAAACCGCAATTGGGTTATATTGATGGAAGCATAGAAGCCTATGGCATTTTGAAGCCGTCCTGCAAATTGAATTTTCGTTCTCATATCAATCGTATAGCATTTAATCACCATGTATTCGGCAAGATACATTTGGATGGTATCTATTCACCGCAAAATCTTGACGCAAAGTTGAATGTGGCAGATGCCGACCTGGATATGGATTTGCAGGGAAAATATGTTTTTGGTTCTTCCCGGCAGCTGATGGCCAAAGCCGATATACGGCAGTTGAATCCGAAAGCGCTCAGGTTGGAGAAATTCTTTACCGGCGACTCTGTTTCGGCAAAACTATTTGCCGATGTGCAAAGCCTGTCCCCTACTCTTATCGGTACCGCGAGCATCCGTCGGTTTAAGATGCATGAGAACGGCCGCGAATACGGCTTCGACAGTCTTGTTGTGGCTTCGCGTGCCCGTAACGGACTGTTGGCCACACGCGTTCAAAGCGATATGTTGGAAATGGAAACAACAGGGAATGTGGCTTTTACGGATATACCTGCCGAGTTTTACCGGATGATAAAAAATGAAATGCACATGTTGCCTGAGCTTTTCCCCTCGAATAAGAAACGTGGCGAATACGCTTACTTTGACATGCGTCTTAAAAAGACAGCATTTCTGGAACATCTGTTCAAATTGCCGGTTCGTTTTGAAGAGATGCCCCACTTTTCCGGTTTTTTCGACCGGGTTGAAAACAAGTTGAAGTTTTCGGCTTTTATTCCTACTTTTTATATGAATGACAGCCGGTATAAAGAAGGCAGCATTTACATTACGAATGACGGCGATTCGCTTAACTTTCTGGGACATATCACCAAGCAATTCAATAAGGAAGATGTTGAGTTTGTTCTTGATACCCGTTCTTTTGGCAGCAGTGTGTTGTCTGAATTGAAATGGAAGGCTCTTCGCAACAACAGCACACATGGTTCTTTAAAAGCGAAATCGACGTTTTCAAGCGATGAAACCGGCAATTATACCCATATAGAATTCTACCCGTCGGAGATTTATGTGCATGATTCCTTGTGGCAGGTTTCACCATCGGCTTTCGATATAAGGAAGGGCGACTACCAAATCAGGAATTTCAAAATTGGCAGGAACAACCAATACATAACGCTCAACAGCACGGCCAACGGGCTTGGAGGAAAAGGACTTGAAGCCGATTTGAAAGGCATAGACTTGGGTTATGTTTTTGATATCCTCAATTTTCATCCTGTTGAGCTTACCGGCATTGCTTCCGGCAGAATACTTACGGGCGATATGGCAGCCAATAAGGACGTAAGGGCCGATCTTGTTGTCGATGGCTTTCGTTTCAACACGGGCGATATGGGAAAGCTGCAGCTTGCAGGTCTATGGAATAATGAAGAGGGAAAGATTCACCTCGATGCAAAATCGCGTCAGGCCGATGACGATTCAACCCTTATCAAAGGCTATGTAGATATCAGCAATAATGAAATAGATTTGCGCTTTAATTCGGTAAGAACCAATCTGGGATTTCTCAATTGGTATCTGTCGAGCATTTTTGCCGATTTGGACGGTCGCACAAGCGGCTATTTGCGTTTGTTTGGCCCGCTGAGCAGCATGGATTTTGAAGGCAGAGAGAAAATCGATTATCTGACATTGACTCCACGTGTGCTTAATACAACCTATCACATCACCAACGACAGCATTATATTCAGTCCGGGTAAAATACATTTCAAGAATATGACGCTGAAAGATACCAAAGGAAGCAGCGGACATATAAACGGGGATGTGATGCATCGCAAGTTGCATAACTTTAGGTTTGATATTGGTATTGATGCCGACAATCTCCTTGTCTATGATTGGAACGACCGCGAAACCGATACTTTTTGGGGCACGGTAATGGCCGACGGAACTTGCCGCCTGTCTGGGTCGACCGACGAGTTGCATGTCAACCTCGATATGACGCCACGCGCGGGTTCTACATTTGTTTATGACAGTTCAAGCCCCGGCGGAAATGGTGACAACAAGGAATTTATTCATTTTGTGACACCCGGCGAGCAGGCAAGCGTGATGAGCGATGAAAAGCACAATGACAAGGATAATGAAAACAAGCGCAATCAGGGCGACAAAGATTCGTCGGCAGACATTTTCCTTGACTTTAATATCAATGCCACTCCCGATGCCTCGCTTGTCATATTGACCGATAACAAGACCGGTGACCGTATGTCGCTGAATGGAAGCGGCCCTCTCCATATCAATTATTACAACAAAGGGAAGTTTTCCATTTTCGGCACGTATACGCTCGACAAAGGCCTTTATCGCATAACGATACGCGATATTATCCATAAGGCCTTTACCATGCAAAAAGGTGGCACCATACGCTTTAATGGGTCTCCTATGGATGGCGATCTCAACCTGAAAGGCATCTATACCATCAATTCCGTATCGCTTGGCGATCTGAACCTTGGCAACCTCAACAACAGCAGCTCGGCCAATGTTGACTGCATCGTGCTTTTTAAGGGTAAGTGCGGCGAACCGCAGGTCTCGTTCGATTTAGACATTCCTAATGTCAACGAAGATGAAAAGCAGATGGTGCGCAACATGATTTCGTCGCAGGGCGACATGAATATGCAGATTATCTATTTGCTCAGCATCGGACGCTTTTTTACCTACGATTATGCCAACTTCAACGGAGGCACACAAAATCAGTCTACGGTAGCCATGCAGTCATTACTGGCCAGTACGTTGAGCGAACAGTTTAACTCCATGTTGTCAAATGCATTGCACATCAGCAACTGGAAGTTCGGAACAAGCATTGCTACCGGGCGTATGGGATGGAGCGATATGGAGGTTGAGGGCTTGCTTTCGGGCAGTCTGCTCGACAATCGTGTGCTTATCAACGGCAACTTCGGTTATCGTGACCAACCCACCTACTCTAACAATTTTGTCGGAGATTTCAATATTCGTTGGCTTCTTACCAAGTCGGGAATCATCAGCCTCAAGGCTTACAGCGAGACGAATGACCGCTATTTTACCAAGACTTCATTGACCACCAATGGCGTCGGCTTGCTTTTCCAAAAGGATTTCGATACGCTTCGCGACTTCTTTAAGATTGGGAAGAAAGAAAAAGAAATAAAAAAAGCCTGCTGCTTGCAGGCTTTTCTTTTTGCGGAAAGTGAGGGATTCAAACCCCCGGTACGGACAAAGCCGTACAGCGGATTTCGAGTCCGCCCCGATCGATCACTCCGGCAACTTTCCGATTGTGCGTGCAAAAGTACAAAACTTTTTTGGATTGCACGCACGGTTATGTCTTTTTTCGTTAGTCAAGTTTATGGATCACCAGTCCGCTGCGAAGTTTCGGTTCAAACCATGTTGCTTTGGGCGGCATGATTTTTCCGCTGTCGGCTATGTCCATGATTTGTTGCATCGTTACGGGATAGAGTGCCAATGCCATTTTCATTTCACCTGAATCGACGCGGCGTTTCAGCTCGTTGAGACCGCGCAAGCCGCCTACGAAATCGATGCGTTTGTCTGTGCGCAAATCTTTAATACCGAGCAGTTCGTTCAGTATGAGCCGTGACGATATGTCGACATCGAGAACGCCTATCGGATCCTGGTTGTTGTAGGTTCCGTCTTTGGCGTTCAGCTTATACCAATGTCCGCCAAGATACATGGAAAATTCATGGAGTTGCTGCGGTTTGTAGATTTCCGTGCCCATATCGGTTACTACGAAGTTTTTGCCCAAGGCAGTAAGGAATTGTTCCGGTGTCATCCCGTTTAAGTCCTTTACTACGCGGTTGTAGTCCAGGATGGTGAGTTGGCTGGCCGGAAAGCACACAGCCATGAAGTAGTTGTATTCTTCCTTGCCTGTGGTGGCAGGATTGTTTTTTGCTTTTTCGGCTCCTACGAGGGCTGCTGCGGCCGAGCGGTGATGACCATCGGCAATATAGAGCGAAGGAATCTTTGAAAAGGCTTCGGTGATAGTCTTTATGTCTGCGTCATCTGTGATTACCCAGAACTGGTGGCGGAAGCCGTCGATCGGGGCGATGAAATCGTATTCGGGTTTGCCGGCGGCATAGCGGTTGATGATGGAAGCCAGTGTCGGGTTGTCGGGATAGGCAAAGAATACGGGTTCCATGTTGGCATTGCAGATGCGCACATGTTTCATGCGGTCTTCTTCTTTGTCCTTGCGTGTCAGTTCGTGTTTCTTTATCACGCCGTTCAGATAGTCTTTCACGGCGGCGCATACAACAAGCCCGTATTGTGTTTTTCCGTTCATGGTTTGCGCATACAGGTAATAGTTCTCTTTGTTGTCCTGTATGAGCCATCCGTTTTTCTGGAAGAGAGCAAACTGTTGTGCGGCACTTTCGTAGACGCGCGGATCGTATTCGCTTGTGCCTTCTGGAAAGTTGATTTCGGGTTTGATGATATGGTAGAGCGACATTTCGTTGTTGCCGGCTTCCTTACGGGCTTCTTCCGAGTCGAGCACGTCGTAGGGACGGCTTTCTATCTTTTCAACGAGATTTTTTGGTGGGCGTAAGCCCTTGAAAGGTTTTACAATGGCCATGATGTGGTAGGTGTAATAATAAAAAGGGCTGAAAGCCATGGTTC
>ERZ808274.867-NODE-867-length-12079-cov-2.655938_pt1 | contig 12079 bp, 9 predicted proteins | sample MGYA00521277_ERZ808274 | MGnify/ENA primary metagenome ERZ808274 (study PRJEB31516, sample SAMN03275597) | gut metagenome | biome: mammalia-associated habitat; material: feces | host: Papio cynocephalus | place: Kenya | collected 2012-07-28 ... | reverse complement strand
ACGGCAACGGACTGTATCGGTACGACGGCAAGAGACGGCAAACGATAGACGGTTTCAGGCATATCAACATCCACTCGTTGCTTTACAGCGGCAAGCAGCGATGCCTGTACGTTGGATCTGACAAAGGTGTCATGAAGTTGGGTGATGATGGCACGCGCGCCATGTATCTGGACGGCAAGGTGGTGGCGGACCTCTTTGAGGACAGAATGGGCAATATCTGGGCGGCAACCGATGGTGAGGGTATATGGCTCCATCATCAGGGCAGCGTGCCCTTGCGCACCGAACATCCCTCGTTCTTGCGACGCACGTGTGCGCTTATGTCGCAACTGGACATCAAGCACTGGCCCGATACGACATTGCTGGCTCGTCACCGCGACATCAACTGCATCTATGAAGACCCTACGGGACGGCACTTCATCGGCACGATAGCAGATGGTGTCTATGTCTACCGCAACAACATGATGGAGAGGCACTTGGCGGTGGGACAAACGCCATGGCTTCGTCACAACGACTGCTATGCGCTGGCCACGCTGTCTTCCGGACACATGCTCATGGCCTCATGGCATGGCCTGTATCTTGTCTCGCCAGACTTGCGGAAAGGTCGGCTTGTCACTCATATAGGCCCGACCGACATACGTAACACGCACATCCTTGCGATAAGCCGCACCAGTGATGCCGAGCTATGGCTCGGCCTTGTGGGGCATTGCTCGTGTGAGGCTACATGGTGATGACCTGGGCAAGGCGCGGCTTACGCTTTACACGCACGTCGGCGTGCGTGGAACGGCCCAACCCGTCAAGGCAAGCGTCCTGACTGACCGTCATTCGTCCGATGGACCTTATCAGATAGGCGGTATCTATCGCATCGTGAGAGACCCGGCGGGGCGCACATGGGCCACCACCAGCGAACCGGGATTGCTGCAATATGACGTCAAGGCTGACGCCTTTATGTCCGTCAGCGCGCGATACGGTGTCAATGGTGACAACGTGCACAGCATGGACGTGGACCGCAACGGCGACCTCTGGATGACCACCAACCATGGCATCATGCAGCTGCGTCTCGACAGCAAGGGGAAGGTGAGCTTCCAACACATCTATACGAGACAAGACGGATTGCCAACCCATTATTTTGGCAACGCCATGAGTTCGCGCCTTGCCGATGGCACCATCTGCATCGTCAATCAGCATCAGCTTGTCAGGGTGACTCCGACAGGCCTCGGCCGGCGGTACAAAAGACAAGCGGTCATCACAGACATTGAGGTTGGCGGGGAGAGCCTTTACGACCGCATAGCCGATGGGGGCATCCGGCTCAACCATAGGCAAAACTCCTTCTCTGTATCTTTTACCACTTTTGATTATGGCGATGAATCGTCGGTATGTTACACTTACAAGCTTGAAGGGGTGGACAACGATTTCCAACAGACCGACATGGGCGACAACCACATACGCTATCATCATCTGCCACCAGGAAAATATGTCTTGCACTATGGAGTGTACGAGCCATGGCAAGGCAACGATGATGCGGTGCAGACCATGACATTCGAAATATTGCAGCCGTGGTGGTGGCGGTGGTGGGCCAAGGGAACCTACGCCATAGTGCTCATGGCTATTGCCTTGTTCGTAGCGCGCAACAGGGCTAAGCACAGGCGCATCAAGAAACAACTGGAAATAACGGCTTGGGAAAAGCGTAACCTCAACGAGCAATATAGTAAGATGACGCAGTTTTACACACGCGTCATCCATGAGTTTATGACACCTGCCGCCCTGATCAGCAGCCTGGCACATGACCTGCAACAGCGTGTCAGGCCTGCCCTGCAAGCGTCGGTCTTCATGATGGTCAGCCAGACAGACAAGCTGATTGACACGCTCAACCAATTGGGAAAGCCTGAAGACGACAGGGCCATGCAAGAGGCTGTGACCAAGGCGCGCGAGATGGCCCTGACCGACAGGGAGTTTCTGCGAAAGTGCACCGAGTCGGTCAACCGGCACATCGCTGACGAAAACTACACGCATCGCGACATGATGGATGAGGTGGGGGCCTCGCACGCCACCCTCTACCGCAAGCTCAAGGCCCTGACGGGCAAGGACTCAACGTCGTTCATACGTGACATACGCATGAAGGCCGCCTGTCAGATACTGGCCGAGAACCCCGGCATACGCATCGCCGAACTGGCAGCGCGCGTCGGATACGCCAATCCCAAGTACTTTGCCACGTGCTTCAAGAAAGACATCGGAGTGACGCCAAGCGAGTATATGGGAAAAGGCAGGAGACAGGAAGAAAAGCAATAAGAAAAGGCGGGGACGGAGCCGTCGCCAGCGGGAGCGGAGCCGTCGCCAGAGCCCTGACGATGCGGTCGTCACTTTGCAACCACCACCTTGCGACCATCCAAACAAAAAGCCCACACAGGCTGTTGACCTGTGTGGGCTAATATGATGGTTTTGAATAGTCTCTATTAGAGAGAACGATCCAGACGCTCGAAGCCGTAGACAGCCTCGGTGCCGAGCTCTTCCTCGATGCGGATGAGCTGGTTGTACTTGGCCATACGGTCTGTGCGGCTCATAGAACCCGTCTTGATCTGACCGCTGTTGGTAGCCACTGCGATGTCGGCGATGGTGGTGTCCTCAGTCTCGCCAGAACGGTGAGAGGTGACAGTGTTGTAACCGTGACGATGAGCCATCTCGATGGCCTCCAGGGTCTCGGTCAGTGAACCGATCTGGTTCACCTTGATCAGGATGGCGTTAGCAGCGTGCAGCTTGATGCCCTTCTCCAGGAACTTGGTGTTGGTCACGAAGAGGTCGTCACCGACGAGCTGAACCTTGTCGCCCAGCTTAGCGGTGAGCTTCTGCCAGCCTTCCCAGTCGTTCTCGTCGAGGCCGTCCTCGATAGAGGCGATAGGATACTTGTTGCAGAGCTCCTCGAGGAATGCGATCTGGCCCTCGTCGTCAAGCTCCTTGCCGTTGGGATCCTTAGGCATGCCGTTGTTGAGCTGCTTGTAGTTGTAGTAGTACTTGCCGTCCTTCAGTGTAGCGAACTCAGAAGCGGCGCAGTCCATGGCGATCCACGTCCTTGCCGGGCTCGTAGCCAGCGTCCTTCACAGCCTGGCAGATGCTCTCGAGAGCGTCGTCGATGCCGTTGAGTGCGGGAGCGTAGCCACCCTCGTCACCTACAGCGGTAGAGAGACCGCGCTTCTTCAGCAGCTTGCCCAGGGCGTGGAAGACCTCAGCGCCGCAGCGGATAGCTTCCTTCTCGCTCTTGGCCGAACGAGGCTGGATCATGAACTCCTGGAAGGCGATGGGAGCTGAAGAGTGAGCGCCACCGTTGATGATGTTCATCATTGGGATAGGCAATGTGTAGCTGTTGCTACCGCCGATGTAGCGATAGAGAGGCATGTGCAGGGCAGCGGCAGCCGTGTGGGCAGCAGCGAGTGACACGCCGAGGATGGCGTTGGCACCGAGCTTGCTCTTGGTGGGAGTGCCATCGAGCTCCAGCATCTTATAGTCGAGGCCGCGCTGATCGAACACGTTCCAACCCTTCAGGGCAGGAGCGATGACGTCGTTGACATTGGCAACAGCCTTCAAGACACCCTTGCCGAGGAAACGGCCCTTGTCACCGTCGCGAAGCTCGAGGGCCTCGTTCTCACCGGTAGAAGCGCCTGAGGGTACGCTGGCGCGACCCATGACACCGTTTTCCAATGTTACTTCCACTTCCACTGTAGGGTTGCCACGAGAGTCAAGGATCTCGCGAGCATGAATCTTTTCAATTTTCATCTTTTAATCCTTTTAAATGGTTCAAGATTTATCGTGTGCAAAGGTAGGAAAAAATCCGTAATATCCACAAGGATAGACTATTAATTTTGTGTAAAATGTGCAATGTGTGGCTTGTGGTGACAGGAAGTCGCTCCCGGTGACGTGGCCCAGGGGCTATAGCAGCGGACTGAGCAGGCGCAACAGGCTTTCGCCCAATCGCTTGGCGAAGGGCCGGTTTTCCACGCGTTTCATCTCTTCGATGGGCAAGCTTTGCGCCAAGTCGTCGAGGAAAACGCGTTTCAATCGGAGTGCCATGCCCTCATCGTAAAAGAAAATGTTGGATTCGAAATTGTGCTCAAAGCTCCGGAAGTCGATGTTGGTGCTGCCCACCGTGGATATGCTGTCGTCGCTGACGAGCAGTTTGGAGTGGTTGAAGCCCGCTTGGTAAAGGTAGACCTTCACGCCGGCCTGAAGTGTCTCCATGACGTAAGAGATGGTTGACCAGTCGAGAATCTTCGAGTCGCTCTTCCGCGGGATGATCAGCCTGACGTCGACACCGGCGAGTGCCGCTGTGCGCAGGGCGAAGAGTATGGGCTCTGTGGGCAGGAAGTACGGACTCTCCATGTAGACGTATCGCTTGGCTTCGAGCAGGATGCGCACATAGCCCTGCATGATGTCGGGCCAGGGCGTGATGGGACTGCTGGTGACGAGCTGTGCCAGGCAGTTGTTGTTGATGTTGGGGTTGAGCGGTGGATAATATTTGCGGTCGCTGACCAATGTGCGGTCGACAAAGTACCAGTCTACCAGGAATGCCCGTTGGATGCCATAGACGGCGCCGCCCTCCACGCGCAGGTGAGTGTCGCGCCAGGGCTGTGTCTTGGTGCCCTTGACATAGCGCAGGGCTATGTTCATGCCACCCACGAATCCCACACGTCCGTCGACGACGCAGAGCTTGCGGTGGTTGCGGTAGTTCATCTTCGAGGTAAAGGCCGGGAATTTCACTGGCATGAACGCATGAACTTCGATGCCCTCGTTGCGCATCCGCTCGTAGAAGGCGTTGTCGACGCGCCAGCATGCCACATCATCATAGATGACACGCACCTCCACGCCCTTGCGCGCCTTGTCGATGAGCGCGTCTGCGACGAGCCTACCCAATGGGTCGTCGCAGAAGATGTAGGAGTTGAGGTGTATGTGGTCGGTGGCCTGTCCGATGGCTTGCAGCAGGGCAGGGAAGAACTCGTAGCCACTGGTGTAGATGTCCACGATATTGTCCTTGAACGGCAAGGCCATGCTTTGGTTGTTGAATAGTTGCATGAGTGGCCTGTGAGCCTCTGGCAGTCGCAGGTCTTTCTGTTCCGCAAACTCAAGCATGGAGCGCTTCGTGAGTTGGTCGAGCGACCGCTGGCTGACAAGCCGTTCCTTGCGTGTGTTTTGCCCGAAGAAGAAATAGAGCACGATGCCGAGCAAGGGCAGGAACCATAGCACGAGCACCCATGCCATGGTCTTGGCCGGTTCGCGGTTGTCCATGATGATGCGCCCCATCACTCCGAAGACGATGATGGCATAGATGACAAGCCAAATGTCGCGCAGGTACTCTAACATGATATCATTTGAATCCGATCAACTTGTGTGTCTGTAGAGACAGACGCCAACGGGGGTGCCGCTTGATGTACTCTACACAGTGGCGTGTGATGGCCTCGTTGCGTTGTGTCTCGCCCACGTCGCAGGGTTGCAGGTAATAGTAGTCAGCCTCGACGCCCCGGTCGTCTACCGTCCCTGTCTCGTCGAACAGCACCTTCAGTTCGTTGCACCGCTTGACGACGGGCTTTGTCTTTGGCGACACGGTGAGCCAGTCGAGGTTCTCCGGCGGCAGGTGTGTGCCATTGCTTTCCATGGCCACCTCAAATCCCGCCTCGTGCAACAGGTCGATGAGTTCCGCGGTGACCTGCAAGGTAGGCTCGCCACCCGTGAGCACGGCCAGTGAAGCCCCAAAGGGCTTGATGCGTGCCACGATGTCGGGTCCCGTCATCTCCTCAAACGATGCAAAGTCAGTGTCGCAGAAGGAGCACTTCAGGTTGCAGCCGCTGAACCTCACGAAGGCCGCTGCGCGCCCCGTGTTGTGACCTTCGCCCTGCAAACTGTAAAAAATGTCATTCACCCGGTATGTCTTCATGGTTTGGACTCACTCCTCTTTTTCGTAAATGGCAATGTTGTCGTCGCTCTCCTGCACTTTCGCCTTGTAGCAAGTGGGCAGTTGCTCGACGATCCATCGTGCGATGTTCTCGGCCGTGGGATTGAAGGGCAGCAGACTGTTGAGGTCGGAGTGGTCAAGTTTTCCATGTATGAGTTGCTTGATGTGGCCGAAGTCCTCCACCATGCCGTCAGTGTTGAGTTCCTTTGCCTTGCAGTAGACGGTGACGTGCCAGTTGTGCCCGTGCACCCTCTCGCACTTGCTCTCGTATGACAAGTTGAGGTGGTGGCTGGCTGAAATCTCAAAATGTTTTTCTATGTAATACATTGTGTCTATTGTGTTTACTTGTCTTCTTGGTGGTAATCGGTAGGCTCCACCTTTTTATTTAGTTCTCTCTCTCTTCGTGTACGCTTCCGGCTTGTTGGTTCATGCCAGGGCTTATCCTTCCGTTTGCCTTGTTTTGTTTCGCTGGATGTAGGCCAGTTCCTTCAGTGCGAAGTCGCTGTTTTGCGGATCGTTCAGCATCTGCTTCAAGATCCGCTCGGCCTCCTCGAAGCGCCGCATGGTGACCAACAGGTAAACCCTCCGGCGCAACAGGAAATGGTAAAGGTGCTCCACCTGCTCGTCGGTAAACTTGTGCCTTGCGTCGTTGTCGTTCTCCCTCAAGTCTTCCGCCTCGCGCAAGGCATGCAGCACATTGTCAATGATGTCCAACGCCCTGTGGTCGCCCTTGTTGACCAGGCAGTTGACATAGAGTTCCATAGACAACGTGTTGTCAAACGGTTCGGTCTGCTGTATGTAGTAGATGGCCTTCTCATACTGCCGCAAGCCGGCGTGGCATGCGGCCAGCCAGAAGCACGTCTTCCGGTGCTTGTCCTCTCTCTCCCGTTTGCTGCCCGTGTTGTCAAGTGCTTCCTTGCGGTAGAGCTCCTCAAAGAGGCTGGCCGCCTCGTAGAAGCGGCTTTGGTCAAACAGCAACTTGCCGTTGTATGCCAGCCACCTGTCATCATACCAGCACTCGCCGCACAGCAACTGCTCCTCATCGCTCATGTCGTCTTCGTGACCACTCCTGGCCTTGGCCTCCGCCTCCTTGCAGAGGTATCTGAACCGCTTCATGCGCTCCTCGCAGGGTGTCAGGTCGTAGCCGAGCAGCACGCTGGCCTGCCGCCTGGGCGCGTTGCGGTCAGACGGTTCCATGCCACAGGCTACCGAGGCGGCCGCCAAGGACAACGTGATGCGGTAGTAGAGCGTGTCTGCCGTAGTCCCCTCCTGTTCGAAGTCCATCGTCAGATGGCGCACCTTCACAGGGTCGGCCGGGTCGTAGAAGTCAAGCCGCGCCGTTGCCGACAGCCGCCTGAAGGCACCGTCTTTGATCAATGGATGAGTGATGTCGTAGTTGAGTATGTCGTCAGCCTCGTCGAGTGTTGTCGTGCCATCGTCGGCAAAGACCGCCAGTCGTATAGGCACCACGTCCTTCAGTCCCATGGCCTTCTCGACCAATCGAGCCAACCGTGTGTCCTCGCCCTGTTCTTGATGCCAGTCGTCCCCGGCTTCCTGGTGCGCCATCTCCTGCTCTCGCAAGAGTGCCAGTTCGTGTCCGAGCGTAGCTTGCGCCTTCTCCATGTCATGGTCCTCAGCCTTGTCGTTGTTGTCTTTTGTCTCGTTGAAGCGTGCCATGAAGATTTGTCTCCACTTGAACGTGTCATCCATGGCGCGCTCGAGCACCTCTACCACGGTGCTGTCGGTGACCGTCACCACGCAGACGACATGCGCACCGACCATGCCCGTCTCATCGTTGACATTATAGACGATCCGCGCCGTTTCAGCGTTGAGGTTGCAGAGGTTGGCCACGGTGCGCACCAGTTCCAGGTAGCGCAGTTCCACCTCCATGAAGTACAGGTAGCAGATGCGGATGTAGGGCGAATCCTTCTCCAGGCGTATGTTGAAGTGCCCGCCTTGGTAATCATATCGAGCCACGAGATCGCCCTGGTCCTCGTTCCACTTCACCTTGCAGTTCAAGTGTCTCAAGGCGTAGTTCACGCTGAGCTTGTTGTCATCTTGCGACCGCGCATAGAGGCCCTTTCCCGCATCATGGCGTTTGCGCCATGCGGGCAGGAAGACGAAGGCTACGATGTACATGATAGCCCACAGAATGACGACGATCGCGATGTCTACCATATTCTATTTATTATGTTTGGTTCATTATTTGTTTTTCGTCTCGCTGCGGTCGCTTGTGGCCTTAGGCGATGATGTTGCTGCCCAGTTGCCGTGCCAGTTGGTTGCGCAGGAGTTGCATGTCTCTGTAACGCTCCATGAGCATCTTGAGCTTCTCCATGTCGTTGCCCACGGTCTTCATCTCCGTCTGCAGTTCCTTGAGCTGTGCCTCGACATAGTCCATGCGGAAGTCGAGCAGCAGGTGTATGGTGCGATTGCGCAAGTCCTCCGTCTCGTTTTGCTGCGCCTGGAGTCTTGCTTCCTCGTTGTCGGGTCCCTCAGCCTTGGGTTGCGAGAGGTGATAGCGGTCCATGCTCAGGTCGGTGGCCAGCTTGCTGATGCGTATGTCCTCGTGGTTGATGAAGTAAGGTTCGGCGGCAAACGACGGCTCGGCGCAGTGCTCTGCCGCTTCGTTCAGCACCTGGTCGAGCAGCGGGTTGCCCAGTGACAGGTGGTCGGCCGTGAGGTTGTAGTAGACATATTGCGCCACGGTCAGGCTGTAGCGCTGTCCGTCCTCTCCTTCCACATCGTTCATGATGACCCGCTCGCCGTGCCTGATGATGAGTTGCGCGATGAGCAGGCTGACCTTTGATGCCTGCTGCAGGGGCGAAGGGTAGGCGGTCAGCGTGGCACCCCGGTTGGGTTCTGGTTGCGGCCCCGCAGGTGCACCGCCTTGCTGCGTCGCTGAGGCCCCCGCCTGCCGGTTGCGTATGAAGTTGTTCATCTGGTTGATGAGCGTGCTCTCGTTGAGCCCGATGCGCTGTGAGCAGTCGTGCAGGTAGGTGTCGCGCAGTATCTGGTTGGGCACTACGGATATCGACTGCACGATGGAGTTGATGGCGTCGGCCCGCTTCTTGGGGTCGCGCTCATCCCTGAGCATGAGGTCGGTCTTAAACTGGATGAAGTCCACCTGGTGGTCTTCAATGTACTGTCTGAAGTCGGCCGCCGTGTGTGAGCGCGCAAACTCGTCCGGGTCCTGTCCGCCCGGCAGCAGCAGCACGTTGAGGTTCATGCCTTCGGAGAGCAGCATGTCGGTGCCTCGGAGCGCCGCGTGTATGCCCGCGGCATCGCCGTCGTAGATGAGCGTGATGTTGGATGTGAAGCGGTGCAGCATGTGTATCTGGTGCACGCTGAGCGCCGTTCCCGAGTTGGCCACGGTGTTCTCGAGGCCACACTGGTGCATGGCGATGACGTCGGCCTGTCCCTCCACCATGTAGACGCGGTCCTCCCGTGCGATGGCCTTCTTGGCCTGGAAGATGCCGTAGAGCTCGTGGTCCTTGTGGAAGAGGTCGCTGTCGGGCGAGTTGACGTATTTCTGGTTGACACCCTTGGTGCGTGAGTCGAGCACGCGTGCTGTGAAGCCCACCACCTTGCCGTTGACGCCGATCCAGGGGAAGGTGACTCGTCCGGCGTAGCGGTCGATGAGCTCTCCGTGCTCGTTCTGGTAGCAGATGCCCGTCTTGATGAGAAACTCGGCCTTGTAACCCTGTTCTGTGGCGGCCTGTGCGAGCTTGAAGCGGTTGGGCAGGTCATAGCCCAGCCGGAACTTGCGTATCACGTCGTCGCGGAAACCGCGGCTTCGGAAGTATTGCATGCCGATGTCGTTGCCGTCAGCGGGTTCGTGGAGCAACCCCTCAAAGTATTGGGCCGTCCACTCGTTGACGATGAACATCGACTCGCGCAAACTCTGCTCCTCGCGCTCATGGTCGGTCAGCTCACGCTCGTGTATCTCGATGTGATACTTGTTGGCCAGCCACCTGAGCGCCTCCGGGTAGGTCATCTGCTCGTGTTCCATGATGAACGTGACCGGACTGCCCCCCTTTCCGCATCCGAAGCAGTGGCACGTGCCACGTGCCGGAGACACGTAGAACGACGGCGTCTTCTCGTTGTGGAACGGGCACAGCCCCTTGTAGTTGGCGCCCGACTTTCGGAGCGTCACAAACTCCGACACCACATCGACGATGTTGGCGGCTTCCTTGATTTTCTCTACTGTAGCGCGGTCGATCATGAGTCGTGAGGTTATTTCAGGTATTTGGCCAGCGGGCTCTTGATGAGCTTGATGCCCTTGGCTATCATCTTGGCGTTGTTCTTGGCGCCCGTGTATGACGTGTGTGTGTGGTCGTGGTTGAAATATTTGGCGGCACTCTCCTTGCCTTTGTAGTGCTTGTCGAGATAGTCGGCTATGAGGTTATGCGCGTCCACAAACTCGCAGCCCGTGTCGGCCACCACCTCCCGATACCACTTGCCGTACGAGTCGTTGCGGCGTTCCACGTGGCCGCCGGGCCACTCGTTGCGCGTGGTGAGCGACACGAGGATGGGCGTGGCCCCTTTCTCGCGCGTGTCGTCAATCATCTTCTTCAGGTACCAGCCGAAGCTGTAGACCAGTTCGTAGCGTCCGCCGTTCTCCATGCGGTAGACATGGCAGGTGTCGCCCGTGCCGGGGATGACGCCCCGCTCCTTCTTGTCGTCGATGGGGCAGATGTCGTTGTGGCCAAACTCGATGAGCACGAAGTCGCCCGGCTGCAAGGCGTTGTAGACCTTCTCCCATCGTCCTTCGCGGATGTAGGAACGCGTGGAGCGTCCGGCCATGGCCGCATTGTAGGGCGTGCACTTCGTGGTGTCGAACACCGTGGCGGCCAGGGCGCCCCATCCCCACATGCCGTCCTTCTCGCTGTCCTTGTTTTTCACCGTCGAGTCGCCCGTGATCCACACCACGGGCTTGCCCTTCCTGCGCTCTACGGGCCACACGGGCAGGGCCACGCCCGTCATCATGGCTTGCAGTGGCTTGAGGTCGGGGTTGCGGCTGGCCATGATGCCCTCGGCCGCCGAGCGGGCGTTCATCTGTGCGCCCCAGTAGCTGGTGTGTATGTGGTCGCCATAGAAGTGGTATTTCTCCTTCCAGTGACTGTAGGTGTCGAGCTTGTGCCCGCTGATCTCGTTGAGGTCCACGAAGGGCACCCCCTCCTCGGCGGCCACCAGCGCCGCCCATGCGGTTTGCGGCTTGCGCACGATCTTGCCCGTCTGCGGGTCGTAGTCGTCGCGTGGCGTGAGGCTCATCAGGATGGGGTGGGCGCCCGCCTGCCGGCACTCTGCGATGTAGCGGCGCAGGTATCCGCCATAGGAGTAGACCACCTCGTGGTCACCCGTCTCCTTGATGGTGACGCTGATGGAGTCGTCGCCTGTGCCGGGTATGACCGCGCGTGCCCGTCCCGAGTCGAAGGGCCCGTTGTCGTTGTGCCCGATGGAGATGATGACCCAGTCGCCTGGGCGCAGGGCCTTGCGCACGTCAGGCCACAGCTTGCGGTAGAACGTGCGGGTCGACATGCCGCCGAGCGCCTGGTTCTCCACGGTTATCTTGTTGCCGTTGAAGTACTGGCTGGCATAGTAGCCCCATCCCCATTGCCCGTTGGCGCCGTCACCCTTGGTGCCGTTGCGCATGGTGGAGTTGCCCACGAGGAAGAGCACGGGGTTGGTGCCCTTGCGTGTGGATCCCGGCGCGGGCCGCGACATGAGGGCCTTGGCTATGGAGTCGGGCGTGTTGTCCACCACCTTGTTCACGTCTTCGATGGGGTCGGGCAGGTTGTCAAACCCTTGCGCCATGCCCGCCGTGGTGGTGAGGGTCAGAAGCGTCATGGCTGTCAGCAATCGTCTCATCTGTTTTCCTTTCGTTTGTTTTTGCAAAGATACTGCTTTTTGCCCACTATCGCATCGGCCATAAGGGTAAAAAATCATCTTCATGACGCTTTTTGATGTTCATCCGGGTATTTCGGGAATGAAACCGCTCATGCTGTAGGAGTGTAAACAGGTTAACCCGCTCACGCATGACATGCAAGCCGTTGCAACCAGCAGAGCCAATCCCAGTCTGCAACCGAAGGACGCTGTTGAAGAAATCGGACAATGTATATAAAAAAACAGCGATTATTTGCGACG
>ERZ808274.866-NODE-866-length-12090-cov-5.745326_pt1 | contig 12090 bp, 9 predicted proteins | sample MGYA00521277_ERZ808274 | MGnify/ENA primary metagenome ERZ808274 (study PRJEB31516, sample SAMN03275597) | gut metagenome | biome: mammalia-associated habitat; material: feces | host: Papio cynocephalus | place: Kenya | collected 2012-07-28 ... | reverse complement strand
CGGTATTGGCCGTGGAGATCAGGAGATCGTGGAGAAGGGAAGGTAATTAACCGTGTAGAGAATGTAGAAAATGCAGAGGCGGGCGTCAAGGGGCATTTTCGGGCTACCGCGCATATTCCCCCTTGTCCCCAAAACAAAAATATGATATACTATCTTTCGTTCGTTTGGCTGGCGGGCGTAGCTCAATGGCAGAGCGTCGGCCTTCCAAGCCGATGACGAGGGTTCGATTCCCTTCGCCCGCTCCAACAACGGGCCAGAGTGGCGTAATGGCAGCCGCAGCAGACTCAAAATCTGCCGTACGCAAGTACGTGAGGGTTCGAGTCCCTCCTCTGGCACCAAGCGCAAGCTGGGCGCATGACAATGGAGAGATGTCCGAGTGGTCGATGGTGCAACCTTGGAAAGGTTGTGTGGGCGCAAGTCCACCGAGGGTTCGAATCCCTCTCTCTCCGCCAATAATTCTCCAAAATGAGAGTAAACCGTTCAATTTTGCCGTCTGGACGCATAGGTCTCGCCGTTTCGGGCGGGGCCGACTCGGTTGCGCTCGCTTTTCTGCTCACCAAGGGCGGCAAGAAGAAGAATGCCGCCCAGCGCTTCGTCGTCTTGCATGTGGATCACGGCCTGCGGGAGGAATCCAAGGAAGAATACCGCTTTGTGCGCAATTTGGCGAAGCGGCTGGGAATCCCGTTCAAGGGCATCCATGCCCACGTCTGCCGCAACCGCGGCGAATCGCTTGAGATGGCCGCGCGGCGCGTGCGGCTCGACTTCTTCTCGGACTGCGTGCGGAAGCTCGGCCTCGAGGCCATCGCGACCGGACATCACATGGACGACGTGGCGGAAACGTTCCTCATGCGCATTCGCCGCGCCTCGGGTCCGGAAGGCCTCGCCGGAATAAAGGAAACCTCTTCCGTCGGACCCGTCCGCTTCGTGCGCCCCCTTCTTGGCTGCCGCGACCGCGAACTCAAGGACTATTTGCGCAAATACGGCGAGGAATGGCGCGAGGACGCCTCGAACGGGGATATTTCGATCGAGCGCAACAAAGTGCGCCACAAGGTCGTGCCGTATCTGGAAAAAGTGCTCGACCCTAAGCTGGTCGAGCACATATTCAAAATCTCCGTTCTGTTGAACGCCGCGTCCAAGAGCTAAGAATGGCCTCGCGCGGCAGGTGTCGTCAGAACAACTTCGCGCCCTTGCGCACAAAGTAGGGCAGGCGGCCGATGGGGGTCGGCACCTCGATCTTGGCGGGGCCGGAGACGGTCCGCCCTTCGTCGCTCACCCACTCGCCGGGGGGGACGGCCACCGTGCGCGACTGCGCACCCTTGACCGTCTGCGGCGCGACCAGCAAATCGTCGCCCATCATGAACTGGTCCGTCACGGTCTCCCAGCCGTTCCCGGGGAACGCATACTCCATCGCCCGCAGCATCGGCTCGCCCGTCTTCGCCGATTCCTCGGCCACGCGCAGGATGTAGGGCGTGAACTTCATGCGCAGCCACGCCGCGTCCCGCACCGCCTTCAGATGCTCGCCCTTCAGCAGGCGCCACGGTGCGGCGGAGAACTGCATCATCGGCGCGAGGGCGTGCACCTGGGCGCTGCGGACGAATATCTCGGGATCGTAGGGGAACGGCGCCGCCGGCGTGAATGCGGTCCACTGGCCCGAACCGATCATGTCCGGACAGACGAACGGATAGCCCATCAGCCCCGCCTGGATCATGTCCGGGACGAGCGCCTGGACGGCCGCCCAGCTGTGGTCCTTGTCGCAGAGGCGCTGCACGAGGGGCTGTCCGCCCATCTTGAAGCATGCGCGATACTCGTTGAGGGGGAACTGCAGGCCGATTTTGGCGTACGCCTCGCAGAGTTCGGAAGGCGACGCCTTCTCGTGGGTCGTGTAGGGCGCCGGATATTCATCCATGTCGCCGGCGTCCAGCTTGAAGCCGTCCACCCCGTAGTCGGTCTGCAGGCGCTTCAGTTCGCGCGCGAACCAGGCCGCGCCGCGCGGACTCGTAAAGTCGATGATGGCGCTCTTGCCGTTCCACCACGAAACAGGCTTCGGGTCGCCGGGCTTTTCGCAGAGCAGACCGCCGCGTTCCGTGCGCACGCCGGCGTCCAGCAGGCCGAAGGCCATCTCGCGGTAGCCGGGGGAGTCCATCGAGACGAAGGGGCAGACCCACAGCATGACCTTCCAATCCGCCGCGTGGAGCTTGTCGATCATCCCTTTCGGGTCGTTGAACCGCCGCGGGTCGAACTGCCAGACGCCGTAGCCGAACTGCCACGTGTCGTCGATCATCAGCACGCCGCCCGTGGGGAAGCCGTTCTCGCCGATTGCGCGCGCATAGGCGAGAATATCCTTCTCGTTCTGGTTGTAGGTCAGCTCGACCCACGTGTTCCACTGGGGCTTGGCGAAAAGCGCACGGTCGGGAAGCTTGCCGGAAGCCGGGAAGTGCCGCGTCGCCGCGTCGCGGAACGCCGCGCGCAAAGTCGTCCCCGCCTGCACGAGCCGGATGGGCGCCTCGCCCGTCAGGCGGATCTCGCCGTTCGTCACCTCGCAGGAAAACGCTTTGTCGCTCCAAATATAGCGTCCTTTCGTGGACAGGAGGAACGGCACGGCCTGGTTCTGGTAATTGTTCGCGCGGATGTCGAATTTGAGCTCCGCCGTGCGCAATCCGTAGGGAGCCTTCGCGCCAAACGTCGTGGCGCCGCCGAACCAGCCTTCGCCTTCCCGCATGGGCACCGTCAGGGTTTCGGCCCGCGCGGCGCAGCCTAGCGCCAGACAAGCCGCAAACAGTGTCAAGTTCTTCATTGTTCAACCTTTCAGTTTCGAGTTTACACAAGAGTTCATTTGCCGATCGCCAGCCGTTGCGCCAAGCTCTCGGGCAGGCCGACGGCGCGGATGCGACTCTGCGCCGTCGCCACATCATAGGGCAAACGACGGAATCGGATATCTTTCGTCTTCGGATAGTACAGCGCGTACGACGCGCGCGGATCGCCGTCCCGAGGCTGCCCGACGGACCCGACGTTGATGAAGTACTTGCGTCCCGGCACAAGACGCATATCCTGCGGATCTATGCGGTACACGCCATCCATCTGCTTTTCGTAGATCATGGGGCAATGCGTATGCCCGTGAAAACAAAGCGGGGTTTTCTGGTTTTCGAAATTCGCCGCGGCTTCGTAATTGTCGAAGACATAGCCGAAGTTCTCGGGCCGGTCCATCGTCGCGTGCACGAGCGTCATGCCCATGAACGCGACGGAGAACGGCAAGCTCTTCAGCCAAGCCAAATCCTCGTCCGAAAGCTGTCCGCGCGACCAGCGGATGACGGCGGCGGCATTCGGCTGGAAGTCGTTCAGATTCTGCGCCGAGGTGATGTAGTGGTCGTGGTTGCCTTTCACGACCAGACAACCCAGATCGCGGATTATCTTGACGCACTCCTTCGGACAGGCGTTGTAGCCGACGACGTCGCCCGTGCACAGAAAGTCCGTCACGCCCTGCTTTCGGCAATCGTCGAGCACGACGTCGAGCGCGTCGAGATTGGCGTGGATGTCGCCAAGGATAGCAATGCACTTGTCCATGTCACTTGAGGAGCGCCGCGGCCAATTGCAAATCTTCGGGTGTCGTTATCTTGAAGTTGGGACGGTTGCTCTCCACCACGCGCACTTGTTCGCCCGCCAGTTCGACCGCCTGGCAGTCGTCCGAGACCTCGTCCTTGAGCGCCGCATACGCCTTGCGCAGGACGCCGATCTGGAAAGCCTGCGGCGTCTGCGCGGCCCACAGCTTGCTCCGGTCCTCCGTCCCGGTCACGATCGTGCCTTTGGGGACGATCTTCAGGGTGTCCGTCACGCGATGCGCCAACGTCACCGCCGGCGTGCGCTTGACCGCCGCGACGACTTCCGAGATCGCCTCCGGCGTGATGCACGGCCGCGCGCCGTCGTGCACGAGCACGAAGCGCGTATCCAATTCGCACGCCTCAAGGCCGGCTTTGACGGAATCCTGCCGGCGCGCGCCGCCCGCCACGATCTTGTCCATCTTGGAGATGCCGAACATCTTGACCACGGCTTTGGACGCCATGACCTGGTCCTTGCGCACGACGAGAACGATGCGGTCGATATCCGCGCAGCGTTCGAACGCCAAAAGAGACCACGCCAGCACCGGCTTGTTCACGAGCGAGAGGAAAGCCTTGTCGATCCCCGTGCCCATGCGCGTAGAGCGTCCCGCCGCGACTATGATTGCAGTTGTCATATCTGATTCCTTCCACAGCACTTTTTATACTTCTTCCCCGAGCCGCACGGACACGGATCGTTCCGTCCGACCGCATGCGACGCCGCGCCGCCCGTCTGAGCCGGACGGATCTGCACCGGCGTGGACATCATGGAGGCGAACACTTCCGCCACGGCCTTCTTGTTGTCGACGGGGCGCGTCTCGCGGGGCGGCGTCGGTTCGGCGGGCGCGGTCTCGCGCGGCGCTTCTTCCTTCGCTTCTTCCGCCGCGCGCGGCGCTTCTGCCGGCGCGTCCAGCGAAATCGCCTCCTCGTTCGTCCGGGCGCGCGCCTTCGCCGCTTCCATCTCCGCGAGCATCCGCCGCAGGTTCGTCACCGTCGTGGAACGGAATTCGCTCGAGACGACTTTCGTCTTGATGGACGCCATCAGGCGCTCGAACATGGCGAAAGCCTCTTTCTTGTACTCGATGAGCGGATCGCGCTGGCCATAGGCGCGCAGGTTGACGCCCTGGCGCAGGTCGTCCATCGCCCGCAGGTAGTCCTGCCATTCGCGGTCGATGACGCTCAGGAAAACGCCGCGCTCCATGAGCGGCAGAATCTCGGGGTCCTCGCCCGCGCACTTCGTCTCGTACGCCTCCTTGATCCGCCCGAAGACGAGATCGCCCGCGGCGGTAGGATTGCCCAGAAGCGGCTTCAGTTCCTCTTCCGTCACCGTCACGGGGAACGTCACGCCAAGCCAATTCAGGAAGTCCAGCGGCTGGGCATCCTTCTCGCTCGCCAGATACCGTTCGCACTGCGTCCGCACGAGGTCGTTCATGACGTCCAGGATCGTGCCGTGCACCGTCTCGGCGTCGCCCGTCAGGATCGTGCCGCGCAGTTCGTAGACGATCGTGCGCTGCTTGTTCATGACGTCGTCGTACTCCAGCGTGCGCTTGCGCACGGCGTAATGCTGCTGTTCGACGCGGCGCTGGGCGGTTTCGACGGACCGGTTGAGCCACTTGTGCTCCATGACCTCGCCTTCCTGCAGTCCGAGCCGTTGCATGATGCCCGAGATGCGCTGCGAGCCGAAGAGGCGCATGAGCTGGTCTTCGAGCGAAATGAAGAACTGCGACGAGCCGGGGTCGCCCTGGCGCGAGCAGCGTCCGCGCAGCTGGCGGTCGATGCGCCGCGATTCGTGCCGTTCGGACCCGATGACGTGCAGTCCGCCCAGTTCGCGCACGCCCTCGCCCAGCTTGATGTCCGTGCCGCGGCCGGCCATGTTCGTCGCGATCGTCACGGCGCCCTTCTGGCCCGCGAGCGCCACGATTTCCGCTTCGCGGGCGTGGTTTTTCGCGTTGAGCACTTCGTGGGGGATGTGCGCCATCTTGAGCATGCGCGAAAGGATTTCGCTCGTGTCGACCGTCACCGTGCCGAGCAGCACGGGCTGCCCCTTCGCATGGCGCCGGGAGACGTCGGCGATGATCGCCTTGAACTTCTCGCGCTGCGTGCGGTAGATCTGGTCGTTGCCGTCGACGCGGTTGACGGGCTTGTTGGTCGGAATCGACACGACGTCCAGCTTGTAGATGTCCTTGAATTCGCGCGCCTCCGTCTCGGCCGTGCCCGTCATGCCCGAGAGCTTCTTGTAGAGGCGAAAGTAGTTCTGGATGGTGATGGTCGCGAGCGTCTGCGATTCCTTCTCGATTTCCACGCCTTCCTTGGCCTCGACCGCCTGGTGCAGGCCGTCGCTCCAACGGCGTCCCGGCAGCACGCGCCCCGTGAATTCGTCGACGATGTAGACGTGGTTGTCCTGGACGACGTAGTCCACGTCCTTCTCGTAGAGGCAGTACGCCCGCAAAAGCTGGTTCACGACGTGCACCCGGTCGCTCTTTTCCATGAACGCCGTCTGTATCGCGCGGCGCTTTTCGACCCGCTCCGCCTCCGTCAGCGTCTTGTCGCCGTCCACCGCGCTCATCTGCGCGGCCAGGTCGGGCAGGACGAACAGCGTCGGGTCCTGCGGGCAGATCTTCTCGCATCCCTTGTCCGTCAGCGACACTTCGCGCGTGCGCTCGTCGATCGTGAAATAGAGCCGCCCCTTCAGTTCGTGCGCGTAGTCGCGCCGCATTTCGGAGAGCATCTGCATCTCGCCGTCCTCGTGGATCTTGCGGATTTCCGGATTCTCAAGGAGGTGCAGGAGCTGCTTGTGCTTCGGCATGGAGTGGTACACCATGTAGAGGCGGTCGCGCACCTTGTCCAGATCCTTCGCCTCCCACGCTTTCTTCGCCTCCTGCACGAGTTCGTTGCACTGCGCCGTCTGCACCCGCACGATGGAGTCCACCAGCGGACGCAGCTGCTGGTACACGTGGCTCGTGGACATCGTCGCCGGACCCGAAATGATCAGCGGCGTGCGCGCCTCGTCGATGAGGATGGAGTCCACTTCGTCCACGATCGCGAAATAATGCCCGTTCTGCACGACCTGGGACGGCTCCTGCGCCATGCCGTTGTCGCGCAGGTAGTCGAAGCCGAATTCGCTGTTCGTGCCGTAGGTTATGTCGCAGGCGTACTGCGCGCGGCGTTCGGCGGAGTCCATCGAATTCTGGATGCACCCGACCGTCAGGCCGAGGTACCGGTACAGGTGACCCATCCATGTCGCGTCGCGCTTGGCCAGGTAGTCGTTCACCGTCACGAGCTGGACGTTTTTGCCCGTCAGCGCGTTCAGGTAGAGCGGCAGGGTCGCCACCAGCGTCTTGCCTTCGCCCGTCTGCATCTCGGCGATCTTGCCCTGGTGCAGGACGATGCCGCCCAGAAGCTGCACGTCGAACGGCACCATGTTCCACGTCAGCGTGTGGCCGCAGACTTCCTCCGTCGTGCCGACCAGGTGCCGGCACGCGTTCTTCACGAGCGCGAACGCCTCCGGCAGGAGATCGTCCAGCGACTCGCCTTTCGCAATCCGTTCACGGAACGCCGCGGTCATCTTGGGGAAGTCTTCGTCGGAAAAGTTCTTCTTCTGATATTCTTCCTCGATGCGGTTGATCTGACGCACCACGGGCCACAATTTCTTGAGCTCGCGTTCGTTCTTCGTTCCAAACAATACTTTCAACAGGTTCATATGACTACTATTATACCATAAAATATCCGAAAGCGAAATAGAAAATGCACAATTTGTCCGGATAAAGCGCACGTCTGCCCGTAGCCGCCTGCCAGATGCCCGAAGTCCCCCGCGAACGGAAAACCAAATCCCCACGGGAAAAAAGTAAAACACTGCGGGGTTTTGGGGAAAACACTACGGGGTTTTAGGGAAAACACTACGAGGTTTTGGGGAAAACACTGCGGGGTTTTAGGGAAAACACTGCGGGGTTTTAGGGAAAACACTACGAGGTTTTGGAAAGACCCCCTTCCAAGCCGTCCCGAAGTCCTACCCGATTAGCGCCTCCGCCGCAGAAGCGTCCGTACGCGTGTCCCGAAGCAGGCAAGCGAAAAAACCGCATAGGTGGCGATACCTGCCAGCACGAGCGCCGCCAAAGCGCCGATTTCGCCGATTTCAGCCCCCAGGGGCGCAAAAAGCGAATTTATCGTCGGCCGCAAGAAATACAGCGCGACCGCCATGCCGAGCGCGGCGGACAGCATACGGAAGATGTCCGGCAGGTCGTGCACGAGCCCCAGCGTCCCGTTTCGCCGGTGCGCCGCGCCAATCAGGAGCGCGCACCCCGCCGCCGCGCAGACGACCGTGGACGCCGCCAGCCCCACATGCCGCCATTCGACCGGCAGCAGGAAGACCGCGAGGATATTCAGCGTCGCATTCAGCAAAACCGTCGCCACGGAGACGCGCAAGGGCGTGCGCATGTCGTTTTGGGCCTGAAACCAGGGCACGAGCGACTTCTGGCAGCCGAAGAATCCGAGTCCGAGCGCATAAACGGCCAGCGCCCGGGATACCCGCACCGTCGCCTGCGCGTCAAACGCGTTTCCTTCGTAGATGACGCGCACGATTTCCGGCGCGAGGACGCACAGTCCGGCCGCGGCGGGCAGCATGACAAAGAGGAGCGAGCGGAGCGATTGGCGCAGGATGGTCTGGGCGCCCCCCAGATCGCCGCGCGCGAAATGTCCTGCAAATGTGGGCAAGAGAACCGTGCCGAACGCCACACCAATCACCCCGAGCGGAAGGTCCATCAGCCGTTCGGCATACCCGATTACGCCCGCCGCCCAGGGCGCGGCAATCTGTCCGAGAACCTGGTCTAGCATGTAGTTGATCTGGACCGCCCCCGCGCCGAACGCCGCGATGCAGGTGTTGCGCCAGACAAGACGCACCGGCGGCGTGCGCCAGCCCGTGAAGGTGAAGCGCGGGGATATGCCGCGGCGACGCATGCAGACGAACATGAAGGCCATTTGCGCCGCGCCCGCCGCCAAAATCGCCCAACAGACGAAAACGACGCGCTGCGAAAGGGACCAGTCCCCCAGAAAGAGCAGAAAGACAAGCGCGGCGATCCAAAAGATGTTGAGCATGCTGGGCATGAACGCCGCGGCCTTGAACTTTCCCATCGCGTTCAGGACGCCCATGCCGAACGCCGCCCCGCAGATAAATAGCATATAGGGGAGCAAAAGGCGCGTCAACCGCAGGATAAGCGCGGTGCGCCGACAGGCTTCCGAGTCCGGCGCGAACCCCCACGGCGTGCAGTCCAGCGCAACGGAAAGCCCCAAAATCGCCAGCAGAACCGCCGCGCCCAGCATGAGGAAGGCCATCGTCAGGACGGCCCGCGCCAGGGCACGCGCCTTCTCCAGCCCCTCTTTCTCCAGTTCGCCCTTGAAAACGGGCACGAACGCCGCGGTCAGCGCCCCTTCGCCGAAAAGTTTGCGCGCCATGTTCGGGATGGCGAAAGCGAGCGTGAAGGCGCTCTGTTCCACTCCGGCGCCAATCAGGCGGGACTGCAGCATTTCGCGCACGAGCCCCAAGACGCGGGAAAGCGAGGTCAAGGCCCCGACCGCGAATGTACTGCGAAGAAAACTCATTTTCTGTGCGCGGACTCTTTCTTCGCCTCCGCCGCCGCTTTCGCCTGTTCCTTGGCCTTCGCGTTCCATTCCGGAATCTTCGCCTTCATTTCCGCAGCCTCTTCAGGGAATGAAACGCAATACTGCTTGGCCAATTTGACGGACCGCGCGGCATGATAGTCGGCAAGCGACTCAATCTCCTCCTTTATCGCGGTCTTTGCGCCGTCCAGCGCCGAAAGAATGGCCTCCGCGTCCGAAGCCTGCTCCTTAATGGCGTCGGTCGCCGATTTCGCTTCCGCTTTTTTGATGTCGGCGCGCAGTTTCTTGGCGATATTCTTCACGGGCTTGCCGAGCACAAGGGATTTCTCGAGGCTGCGGTACTTGCTTTTCTTTCCCAGCTCGACGGAACCCAAAAGAGAAAAAGGTTTCCCGGCTTCCCCCAACGCGTCCACAAGCGCCTCCGTTGCCTCCCGGTCACTTTTGTTGCCGTAAAGGACCTTTCCGTGCACATTCAGGACGCGGAATCCAAAGCGGGTCGGGGACTGTGCATCCGCCGTATCGAGCTTTTCATAGACGGGGAACGAGAGTTTGTGCTCGTTGATCAGCTTCTTCGCATCCTCCAGATTGCCCGAGACGGAGCTGACAAACGCGCAATGTTTGGCTTTGTAGGCGTCCCAAAGCGCTTCGACGCGCGGCAGTATCGCGTCCAGGTTCTCGTGGTCGGGCTGCCAATAGAAGACAAAGACCACGTTCCCGACCAAATCGGCTTCGCGGCATTTGGGCCCCGAGACCCATGCCTTGTCCGTGAGATTCTTCCAACGGGGCGACGCGAACGCGACGCCTGTCAACGCACATAAAAGTGTCAAAGCGATTGCCTTTTTCATTCTTTCTCCTGGCTCGGATATCTTCGGGAAATACAATAAAAGTGGCGGAGGGAGAGGGATTCGAACCCTCGATACGGAGATTAGTCCGTATGGCGATTTAGCAAACCGCTGCCTTCAGCCACTCGGCCATCCCTCCGCTCAGGGAATCGTCAGCGATCCACACATTGGCGTATATTATATCATACTCTTTGCGCGCCGTCAACGAAGACCTTTGCAGGTTTCCAGGTTTTTGGATCTATTACCACCAAATCGGCGGCAAACCCCTTCTCGACCTTGCCTAGACGATCGCCCCAGCCTTGTTCGAGCGCTTGGTTCCAGGACGTCGTGCGGACGAGATCCTTGAGCGGAATGCCCGTCACATCATGCACATTCTTGAGTCCCGTGCCCATCCAAAGCGTGGATCCCGCCAAATTGCCGCCCTTCACAAGGCGCGCTTCGCCGTTCTCGAGCCGCACGTCCAGTCCTCCCATGTTGAAGGAGTAGCCGTCGGGACAGTGCGAGCAACGGAGGGAGTCGGTTATCATCTGGATGGACGCGAGCGGCCGCTTCGTGAAAATCAGCTTCAGCATGTCCGGACAAAGGTGGATTTTGTCGCAAATCACTTCCGTCACCAGGTCGTCCAGCAGGAACCCGGCGCCCACCATGCCGATTTCGCGGTGATGGAGCGGCGTCATCTGGTTGCAGAAATGCGTCAAATGGCGAAGCCCGTTCTTGTAGGCGGGCATCAAATCGGCCAGTTTCGCGGCGGTGTGACCGCAACTGGGGACGATTCCATTCTCCAGGCACTCCCTGGCGAACGTGGCGCCGCCCTCCATTTCAACTGCATAGGAAATGAGCCGGACGGGGAAGACATTCGCGATTTCCTCGACTTCCTTGAAGGAAGGCTTGCGCACAAATTCCGGATTCTGCGCTCCGCAACACTTGACGTTGATGAACGGACCCTCCAGATGGATACCCGGGACCTTGCAGAACGGCGAACCCGCCGCGACATACGCTTTTGCATTCGCCGCGGAACGCATCAACGCTTCGTGCGAAACCGTCAACGTCGTCGGAAGAAGCGTCGTCACGCCCTCATGCAGTTTCGCTTCGGCGAACTTGAAAACAGCCTCCGGGGCGGCATCGCAGAAATCATAGGTCGCCGAACCGTGCGTATGGACGTCGATGAAGCCCGGCATGACGTACATGCCTTGAACGTCCACGCGCGTATCCGCGCCCTTTTCGGACACTTCACCCGCCGTTACGGCGCTAATCTCGCCATTTTCAAGGACGATTGTCGCGCCTTCCATGTCAATCCCTGGGGAAACGACATGCGCATTCGTTATTATTGTTTTTTGCATCCCACTCTCTTTTTTGCCAATCGCGTTGGAACATATAAACGAAATGCCGCGGAACTTTCGCACCGCGGCACTCCGTTTCAGAGCCCGTTCGTTAGACGACGACGTCCCAGCCGTTGCGGTAGACGTCGCGCTTGATGGACATGCCGCGGCAGTTGCCGCCCGCGAAATCCATCTTGCACGGATCCCAGTCGAAGGACGCGTCGTACTTGTAGCTCATGTTGCACAGGAGACACAGCGTCGCGCCGCGCCCGCCGACTTCCGCCGGCGAAATCGTGCACTTGCGCGTGGCCAGGCATTCGCAGAAGTTCTGCACCTGGTTCGCGCTCTTGTAGAGCTGGACCTTCGCGTGGGCGAGGTCGTACGTCTTTTCGAGCTTGTCCAGCGCGGCGGCGAGGGCGTCGTCCTTCTTGACCGTCGCGTCCGTGCCGTAATCCTTGCCGATCGAGGCGGCGACGAGCTTGTCCGGCATGAACGTCGCGTCCTGAAGCGCCTTGCGGATTTCCGCCGTCGGCTTGACGAGGCCCGTGCCCTTCCAGACCGCGATCTTGCCGCGGTTGACGGCGACGATGCCGTCCGTGCCGTAGAAGACGGTTCCCCAGACGCCGAACGGACCATGGTAGAGTTCCACATCACCGTAGGGCTTCTTGAAGATCATCCGCATGCCGAACTGGCGGCGGCCGCCGTGGAAGAGGTTCGTCGAGTGCG
>ERZ808274.861-NODE-861-length-12145-cov-2.772787_pt1 | contig 12145 bp, 4 predicted proteins | sample MGYA00521277_ERZ808274 | MGnify/ENA primary metagenome ERZ808274 (study PRJEB31516, sample SAMN03275597) | gut metagenome | biome: mammalia-associated habitat; material: feces | host: Papio cynocephalus | place: Kenya | collected 2012-07-28 ... | reverse complement strand
CCTATATTCAATTCCAAGCGCGAGATGATTTGGGTAGGCGGCGGTGCCGGCATGGCACCGTTGCGCAGTCAGATTATGCATATGCTTCGCACGCTCCATGTGCGCGACCGCGAGATGCATTATTTCTATGGTGCGCGTTCATTGAGCGAGGCTTTTTTCATAGACGATTTTCACGAATTGGAAAAGGAGTATTCCAATTTCCATTTCCATTTGGCTCTCGACCGTCCGGATCCGCGTGCCGACGAAGCGGGAGTGCCTTATACCGCAGGTTTTGTGCATGAAGTCATGTATAATACCTATTTGAAGAATCATGAAGCGCCCGAGGACATAGAGTACTATATGTGTGGTCCCGGTCCCATGTCAAAAGCTGTCACTCAGATGCTCGATTCGCTTGGCGTGGAGCCAGAATCGATTATGTACGATAATTTTGGTTAGAGATTAAGGCCGCCTTTGCAGAAGCAAGGGCGGTTTTGATTTTGCCCGGATGCTTCTTGCCGGACATTTGCGTGTCAGTCTTCAAATATTTTCAAGGCGAAGCTCCATCCGAAGCTGATCGATTTTCTGTTTGCCGAGCCTATGAACAAACCTATGTCGAAGAGGTGTGTAGCTATCGAGTAACCGATTTCAGTATAGGGGTTCAAGGCATGTACCGAGAGCAGATTGCAATAAATTCTTTCGCGTTTGATATATTGTGTCAATGGTCTGACGCATGAGAACAGCAGCATGGGCGATTCATAGGAAGCGCATGCTCTGGCATAGTATTCCGATTCGTTATACCACCGTGAGTCGAGCGATTCAAATTGTCCGTTCATGCTGTCATCCCAAGAATTAGGCAGTGAACTGTAATGGAAATTTGAATAATCAACAAAGTGTGTATTGCTTTTGTCCGTGTAAAGGCCTCCACCTATCCGCAGGTAGAGTTTGCGCAGAGCATAGAGGTCTATTCTGTGCTTGGCTTCCAATTCCCACCGTTCATATTTGTTGTGGCAGTTCAAGGCAGTGATTCCTTTTTCATATTCAGCCGAAAATGTCGGCCATTTGCTGAAGATTACTTTTTTGCTGTTTCCTTCGCGATAGAAATATTGTCCCGGTGTCCATTCCAGGTACACATTGGGTGCCATGCTGCGATATCTTTTGTCGATTCCGTTTTTGCCTGCTTCTTCGTTCCAGCCTATCAGTTTTCTTTCGTGATATACAAGTCCGAGCCTGGTTGTCAATCCGTTCAGAAGCTCATACGATAGTGCGGCCTTGGCATATAAATCGTTGTAGTAGTTGAATGCATATTGGTTGAACACAGTGAGCAGTGAATCGTAGCGCATGTCTTTCGACAGGCGTTCACGCACCTCTTCGGCCTGCGTGCTGTTGTATATTCGGTTGCCGTTGCCCATTTCGAGATGCAATGTGCCGTTGTGGCGGGGAGCGAAGAGTATATATGTCGGTGTTTTCCAATAGAATTCCTTTCGTTTGAAATTGTAGCCCAAGTGCAGGTTGGCCACCAGATTCTCTCCGTTTTCCTGTTCGCTTCTGAATTGCAGTTTTGTTCTTAGCGACAATCCTTTGCGGTTGCTCCATTCAACCATAGAGGGAGATATGACAGGTGGTATGCGCACCAGTTTGTGCAGTCCTACATGCACATAATGGCTTCCCAGAAACATGTCTTCGATATTTATTTTCCTGTTTTGTCTGTGTTGTTTGTCTTGGCCTATGGTTTTCAGCGAGTCTTTTCCGGCTTGCGTGGAAAGAAATTCTTTAAGTATGGAATCTTCTTTGGCTGTCAGGGCAACAGTGCGCTTATGGTCAAAATAGGTCGTGCTGTGTTCCGTTGCGGTGGTATCAGTGTTCAGCTTATACATATAAGTCAGGTCATGCCCGTTTCGTTTGAGCGTTTTTTCTATGTTTTCTTTCTTGTAAGGTTCAATTGAACTGTAGTTAAAATCGACGAGCAGGCGATATTGTGAGCTGTTTTTCAGGAATCGGTATCCCGAAACGATATCCATGCTTTTGGGCAGAAGCGAGGCCAGTCCGCTTTCACCCATTTCAACGGTAGCCGCGCTCCGTTGGGTGTTATAGTTGTATTCACAGTGGAAAGTCTTTACCCGTCCGCTTTCTTCTTCCACATCCATATAGCCCTTTACCAGCTGCATGTTGAGCACTTTCGGGATAATCCTGATACGTGTCACCTTTTTGCCGTTCATTGTATAGGAATATGCTTTCTTGTATTTGTAGAAAGCCTTGTTCTTACGGTTCATGGGCGACAGGAGTTTGTCGCCCAGAAGAGCGGACGAATAGATTGAAATGTTTGTTCTCGCGATAAATACGTCTTTCAAGCTGTGGATGTAGGGCATTGTGCTGTAAAAGGCAATTTCCTTTCTGTCCGTGATGCCCGGAGCCGCATACGTATATCTGACGATGCTTTCGCCCAGATATGAGCGTTTGCCTCTCTCTTGTTTTCCGATAAATGGAATGAGGCGCATGCCAATGTTCCTGCGTTCGTTGTCGATACAGAATTTCAGATACATTTCCGACTCATAACGGCCTATTTCCAATTGGTTGACCGTGGTGTAGGAGTAGACTTTTTCGATAATCGGCTGTATCTTGTCCTTGCGTGCCGCCAATGATGTTGCGGCAAAGCACCATAAGACGATGCATACCGCCGATTTAGCCGCGTGTAACATTTTTCACGCCCTTTACTGTCTTCAGCTTCTTTATGATCGAGTCGAGCGCTGTCAGGTTGCCCACCATCAGTGTCAGACTGCCCGAGAACAATCCATCGTTGGTATCGATGCTGAATGAGCGCATGTTGATTTTTTCTTCTTTACTGATGATGGAGCTGATGTTGTTGACCACTCCCAGATCGTCGTTGCCCACAATGCGCAGCACTATGGGATACTTGTTGTCCGTTGTCCCTTGTCCGGCCCAGCGGGCTTTCACGATGCGATAGCCGAAGCGTTCACGCAGGGCGTGTGCGTTGGGACAGTTGGTGCGATGGATTTTGATTCCTTTGTCTACGGTGACAAACCCAAAGATTTCGTCACCGTAAATAGGGTTGCAGCATTTGGCCAAAGAGTAGTCCACGCCTTTCAGATTTTTGTCGATGACCAATACATTGTCATCGTGTGCCCACGCTTGTTCCTGTTCGTTGGTAAATTCCTCCGCGCTGTGCACCTCGGCCCTTTCGAGTTGGAACGTCTCTTTTTTATAGACGTAGTCATAGGCCTCCAGCACTTTTTCAATGTCCAAATCATCGTTGGCCAGGTCTTTGTAAAACAGGTTCAGCTCCTTGTATCCCAGTTTCTTTACTGTTTGGTTCAACAGAGTCGGTTCCAATTCTATCTTGCGGTTTCTGAAAGTCCGTTCCAACTGTTCGCGGGCTATTGCGCCTTCTTTCAGTTCCAGTTCTTTGATAGACTGTCTTATTTTTGCCTTTGCGCGTCCCGTCACCACAAATTCGAGCCACGCGCGTTTGGGCGACTGGCTGTTGCTTGTCAGTACGGCCACCTGGTCGCCGCTTGCCAATTGATAGCGCATCGAAACATTCTTGCCGTTTACAATGGCACCGATACATTTGTTTCCTATATTGGTGTGTATGCTATAGGCAAAGTCGAGCACTGTTGCCCCTTTGGGCAGTTTGTGAAGGTCGCCTTTGGGCGTGAATACGTATGCCTCGTCGGTATAAAGTTCCGACTTGAACTGATCCATCATTTGTAGGTTGTCGTTGTTTTCCAACGCTGTGCGGATGTTGGCCAGCCAGCTGTCAATGCCGCTTTGTTCGGCCTTTATTCCCTTATACCTCCAGTGTGCGGCCAGTCCGTGTTCGGCAATCTCGTCCATGCGTTCCGTTCTGATCTGCACTTCCACCCATTTGTTCTCAGGTCCCAATACAGTGATGTGCAGGCTTTCGTAACCGTTGCTTTTGGGTATCGAGAGCCAGTCGCGCAGCCGCTTCGGGTTGGGGCGGTACATGTCGGTCACCATGCTGTAGACCTGCCAGCACTGCAGCTTTTCCTTTTCCAACGGAGCATCGAGGATGATGCGGATGGCAAAAAGGTCGTAGACGCCCTCAAAGTTGCAATTCTGCTTTTTCATCTTTTGCCAGATGGAATGAATGCTCTTTGTGCGTCCTTTGATGTGAAACTTGAATCCTGCCTGTGTCAGCATCTCGGAAATAGGGGCTATGAAGCGCCTGATATATTCGTCGCGGCTCTTTTTCGTGGCGTTCAGCTTGTTTTTTATCAGGTAATAGGCGTCATGGTTCATGTATTTCAGCGACAGGTCCTCCAGTTCGCTTTTTATCTGATAAAGTCCCAGCTTGTGAGCCAGCGGCGCATACAGGTAGGCGGCCTCCTCGGATGCTTTCAGTTTGGCTTCGTCGTTTGTTGTATCCTTGATGCTGCGCATCAGGTTGGTGCGGTCGGCTATCATGATGAGTATCACCCTCATGTCTTCGGCAAACGATACAAGCAGGTTCCTGAAATTCTCGCTTTCAACACTCGGGCTCTTCTTGTAAAGTTCGCGGATGTGTATCAGTCCGTGAAGTATCACCTTTACATTTTTCCCGTAAAGCCGGTCAATGTCATCAAGTTCCTCTTCGGTCGTGATGTAGGGCATCAGCAGGCAGGCAATCAGCGAATCGTTTTTGAGCCCTATGTCTTCGGCCGAAAGAATGGCCGTCTGCATCGAACGTATGATGGGGTTCAGATTGAACATGCCGCGATGAAATCGGCCTTGGCCTATAATGACGGCCAAATGATGTTTCAGAGTCCTGTATCTGTCGCCTTCAAACATTTCGGGCGAATCGTTTCTCAGCCGTTTGAACAATTGAAAAAAGAGACTGCGCTCTTCAGCTGTGAATAGAACCGTATTTTCCATATGCCGCTTGGATTTGATACTACAAATGTAGTGGATTCTTTTGAGAAAAGAGCCATCCGATTGCCAAAACCGCACATCTTCTTCATCTGTCATCTGCAAAAGCCTTTGAAAGGCAAGGCTGCAAATCAAAACACCGGGGCTGTGAATCATAACGGCAAGGCCGCCTTTTCGCAACAGACGGCTGCATGCAGACACGTATGCAGCCGTTAGGGCATCAAAAAAGGAGACCCGCTGGCGGATCTCCCTCTGATATAGTATGAAAATAATAGTTACGTCTGTCAGAACCAACGAACGTAACAGAAGTCCTGACGGTGTGGAAGCAGCGGGTGCTTGGGATACATGCGGCAAGCCACCTTGAAGCTTCCCGAGTTGTCGATGCTCTTATTCATCTCGAACGTATACAGATTGCCCTCGTGCTTGACAACATTGAATGGCGTCACGTCGTAAACATGGTCGTTGCCGTCCGAATCAGTACTGATGGCTACCATTTCAATGCCGATGGCATCGTTCAGCCCTTGTTCGTCCACAACGATGCGTGCCTTGTAGGTGCGGCCGCTCACAATGTTACCATCGAGTTGCGAGAAGTCTGACGAAACAATCTTGATGCTGTTCCAACGCGAAGCCACCAGCTCTTTCCAGGCTGCAATGTCTTTGGCCACCTTGTTGTTGTCAGCGCTGAGAAGTTTGAAACGATGGGTCTCCGGAACGTAGAATTTCCTGTAGTAATCGTCCAATTGGCGCTTCATGGTGTAGTGGGGGGCTATCTGGGCAATGGAGTTCTTGATGGTTCTTACCCATTCTCTCGACAGGCCGCTTTGGTCGTGCGAATAAAACATCGGAATGATTTCGCGTTCCAATATATTATAAATAGTCGAGGCGTCCAGTCTGTCTTGATACTCTTGGTTTTCATACGTGCGCTTGTCTGTCAGTGCCCATCCGGCTCCTTCGCGATAGCCTTCCAGCCACCATCCATCGAGTACCGAGAAATTAATCAATCCGTTCATTAAAGCTTTCTCGCCCGACGTACCCGATGCTTCAAGCGGGCGTGTAGGAGTATTCAGCCATATATCAACGCCCGAAATGAGGCGCTGCGCCAATTGCATGTCATAGTTCTCCAGGAAAAGAATCTTGCCCAGGAAATCAGGGGTCTGTGATATTTCGTAAATCTTCTTGATGAGTCCCTGACCCGCACCGTCGGCAGGATGAGCCTTGCCCGTATAAATGAACTGTACGGGATAGTCCTGATTATTGACAATCTTCTTGAGCCGCTCCAGGTCGGTAAAAAGCAAATGGGCACGTTTATAGGTGGCAAAGCGGCGGCCGAAACCAATCAGCAAAGCGTTGGGATTGATTTTGTCAAGCAGTGAGACAACCCTCGATGGATCGCCCTGGTTTTTCAGCCACGACTTGCGGAAACGCTTGCGGATAAATTCTATCAGCTCGGTCTTCTGCTTGATGCGCAAGTCCCATATTTCTTCATCTGGCACATCATAGATCTTCTTCCACACCTCTTCGTTGGATTGGTCGGCATAGAAATCTTCACCGAAGTATTTCTCGTAAAGGGCCTTCCATTCATGAGCAGCCCACGTAGGCATGTGCACACCATTGGTGACGTAACCGATATGATTCTCTTCGGGATAATAGCCGCCCCAGATGTTGTTGAACATCTTCTTGCTTACCAAACCGTGCAGCTTGCTCACTCCATTGACTTCCTGACAGGTCTTGCACAAGAATGTGGACATGCAGAAACGCTCGTTGTGGTCATCGGGATTGGTGCGTCCGAGTCCTATGAAATCGTCCCAGCTGATTCCCAGTTTTCCGGGATAGCTTCCCAAATATTTGCCGAAGAGCGATTCGTCGAAATAGTCATGGCCGGCCGGAACAGGCGTATGAACCGTATAGAGCGACGAAGCACGAACGAGCTCAATGGCCTGATTGAATGTCAGTCCCTGATTGACATAATCGACAAGGCGTTGCACATTGCACAAGGCGGCATGTCCCTCGTTGCAATGATAGATATCTTTCTTGATGCCGAGCTTCTGGAGCATGAGCATGCCGCCGATTCCCAAAAGGTATTCCTGCTTCAGGCGGTTTTCCCAGTTGCCTCCGTAAAGGGTGTGGGTGATGGGGCGGTCATATTCGGAGTTCATGCTGTGGTCAGTGTCGAGCAGGTAGAGCTTGACGCGGCCCACATTGACACACCACACGAGTGCATGGAGCGTGTAGCCGGGAAAAGGAACGTCAACAATCATCTGCTTGTCACCGTCCATTACTTTGGTGATGGGCAGGCGTTCAAAATCCTGTGCCTCGTATTTGGCAATTTGCGAACCGTCCATGGCCAGTTCCTGAGTGAAGTATCCGTAACGGTAGAGGAATCCGACACCGACCATGTCGACGTTGCTGTCGCTGGCTTGCTTCAGATAGTCGCCGGCAAGGATGCCAAGACCACCGGAATAGATTTTCAGTATGTGGCTCAGGCCGTATTCCATGCAGAAATAGGCGACCGATGGGCGCGATGCATCCGGTTTCTGGTTCATGTAATCTTTGAAAGCCTTGTATACATTGTCTATCTTGGCCAGCAGCACCTTGTCTTCCGACATCTTGGTGAGTTCTTCATAACTCAGCTTGCCGAGCATTTCGACAACGTTTTTTCCCGTAGACTTGAACAAGTCATAGTTAAGGTTACGGAACAAGTAGTAGGCGTCGGTGTTCCATGTCCACCACAAGTTGTGGGCAATCTCGTCCAGGCACTTCAGTGCTTCGGGCATTTGCGATTGCACTGTCACCACTTTCCAATCGGGTGAATTTACGTTACTTGCTTTAATGTTCATTGCTATATTGTTTTGTAATGAGACTATATCTTTGAAGCATTGCGAAGAGCTACGGCATAGGCTTCGTAGTAATGTTGAATGAAGTTTTTCCATAGAGCCTTGCGGGCAATGGCTTTGGCTTTTTGCCCGATGGCTTTGCGCTGTTGCAGGGAGAGTTCCATGTATTTGCTCATACTGTCGGCAATGACTTGGGCGGTTTCTTCGTAGCTGCTGTCTGTGCGGTCAACTACGTCTACACCGTCTTCAAGTCTGCTCTTATGGCCTAATGTTTCATTGACCCATTGTCCGAATCCCGACAGACAGGTCGTGAGACACGGAATGCCGAAAGCGATGCTTTCCAAGCAGGTGTAGCCCCACGGCTCGTAATAGGAAGGATAAAGACAATAGTCGCATCCGATGAGCCAGTCGTAGTAGTTCAGGTTGAAGATGCCATCCTTTCCGTCAAGATAGCTGGGCACGAACATTACGTGAAACCGGCAATCCTTGTCGGTACGGATGCCGTATGCGCGAATGGTGTTGACAATGCGGTCGTCGGCCATGTTATACAGCTCGTGGGTGATAAACGCATCAGGCAATGGCTCGCGGCTCTTGTCTTTGCCGTTCAGCCGGTCAAGCAAATCGCGGCGCGCTTCTTTTTTCCAGCAAGGAACGGCAATGACCGCCAAGACATCCTGCTTCAGATCGCGTTGCTGCATGCGGGCAAACGCATCGATGAGAACGTCAAACCCCTTGCAACGGAAATCATTGCGGCCGCTGGTCGAGAAAATGAAGGTCTTTTCGGCATCCAGTTGTGTACCCATCAGGCAATTGGCCACGTCTATCGTTTTACGGCGTGCTTCATCGCGTTTCCGGGCATACATTTGAGCTTTGGGTACGAATTGCTCTTCAAATCCGTTGGGCAGTATCACATCGGAGGCCTTTCCGAAAAACTGCTTACACTCCAGATCGGTTGCGTGGCTCACCGTAGTCAGGCAATCTGCATGGAGAGCGGCTTGCTTTTCGATACTATGCTTGGCTTCCATGTGCAATTCGCCTGCCATCTGGTCGCCATTGTAACCTTTGAAGTAGTCGTAGAGCGGCTTGTTGTTGGTGGTGATGGAACGTCCTATGCTTGTTGCGTGGGTGGTAAAGACGCAACCTATCCGCGGGCAGTGCTTTTTTATGTAAAGCATGCCGCATCCCGACATCCACTCGTGAGCCTGATAAACAACGGCTGCATCTTTTTTTTGCAGGAAATGCTTGTAGATGCATTCGGTCAGTTTGCCTGCGGCAAGTGAAAACATGCAGGCTTCGTCGTAGTCGCCGTATGCTTTCAACGAATCAACACCGAAGTCGCGCCACATGGCTCCGTAGACATCGTTTTTCTTTTCAAACAATGCCGTAAAACCGACTAAAAATACAATGGGGGTTCCGGGAACATTCCATCGGCCTGTGCGTACGGCAATGCCGTCGGCTGCTGCCTGTTCGTTCCATTCTTGTAATAAACGGGAATCCTCAATGAAATCGGGATTCTCTTTTCCTTTCCATAAGTCCGGCCCGATATAAAAGATACGATCTTTGTAGTCTTGCTGGAGTGTCCTTGCCTGAGTCGACAGTACGGTGTAGATTCCGCCAACCTTGTTGCAAACTTCCCAACTTGTGGCAAAGATGTAAGCCGGCTTTTTGTTAGTAGCTTTCATCAAACTTCTATTTCGAAATGCAAAGTTACTGATTTTTATTTTTTTGCCAGATACGATTCAACCCATTTTCTGCCTTCCCTTTTTGGCGATAGTCAGGACAAAAGCGCATTTTGTGCGATGGTAAACGTTGTTTTGTCATGTAGAATAGCAAAATGGTACATTCATGAACGGATTGCATGCAGTGCATTTTGTAATCTGACGAAGTCGTTCTAACATCAAAAAGAGATTTTCATGCATTATCTTGAAAATATCCGCTTCTTTTTTTCTGTTTCGCTTGGTATCTTTTGCATAAATTAGAAACAACCTTTTATCTTTGCATGAGACATAACGAAAATCAATTATATACTGTTTATGGAAAATAAAAGAGTGTACACTTTCGGTGGCGGCCAGGCTGAAGGCAAGGCCGACATGCGGGAGCTGTTGGGCGGTAAGGGTGCAAACCTTGCCGAAATGAATCTGATTGGAGTCCCTGTCCCTCCGGGCTTTACGATTACAACCGAAGTTTGCAATGAATATTATCAGGTGGGTCAGGAAAAAATCATGAGCCTGCTGGAAAACGAGGTTACGGCGGCTGTAGCGCATATCGAGAAGTTGATGAACTGTAAGTTCGGTGATGCGACCAATCCCTTGCTTGTTTCTGTTCGTTCCGGTGCCCGTGCGTCTATGCCCGGTATGATGGATACGATTCTTAATCTCGGCCTGAACGATGAAGTGGCTGCCGGTATGGTTGCCAAGACCAATAACCCCCATTTTGTTTATGACTCCTACCGTCGTTTCGTTCAAATGTACGGTGATGTTGTTCTCGGCATGAAACCTGTTAATAAGGAAGACATCGATCCTTTTGAAAAGATTATCGACGAGGTAAAAAGCGAGCAGGGTGTGGTTCTTGACAAAGACCTTTCAGTCGAATCGCTGCAAAAACTTGTCAAGCTCTTCAAGGCTGCCATTAAGGAACAGACGGGTGCTGATTTCCCCGATAGTCCCATGGTACAGTTGTGGGGAGCCATTTGTGCCGTATTCCGCAGCTGGATGAACGAACGCGCCATTCTTTACAGAAAAATGGAAGGAATACCCGACGAGTGGGGCACTGCCGTTAGCGTTATGGCCATGGTATTTGGAAACATGGGCGACACATCGGCAACCGGCGTATGTTTCAGCCGTGATGCCGGTAACGGTGAAAACCTTTTCAACGGTGAATATCTGGTCAACGCTCAGGGCGAAGACGTGGTAGCCGGCATTCGCACTCCCCAGCAAATCACAAAAATCGGTTCTCAACGTTGGGCAGAACGTGCAGGCATCTCCGAAGAGGAACGCGCAAGCAAGTATCCTTCGATGGAAGAAGCCATGCCCGAAATCTACAAGCAGTTGAACGACATACAGGACAAACTGGAAAAGCATTACCATGATATGCAAGACATGGAGTTCACCGTTCAGGAAGGGAAGCTCTGGTTCTTGCAGACCCGCAACGGAAAGCGCACGGGAACGGCTATGGTAAAAATTGCCATGGATCTTGTGCGTGAAGGGCTGATTGACGAAAAGACCGCTCTCCTTCGCTGCGAACCACAAAAGCTCGATGAGTTGCTTCATCCAGTGTTCGACAAGGATGCATTGAAAAAGGCCAAAGTTATCACGCAGGGTTTGCCCGCTTCTCCTGGTGCTGCATGCGGCCAAATCGTTTTCTTTGCAGATGATGCACAGCAATGGCATGCCGACGGCCATAAAGTGGTAATGGTGCGCATTGAGACTTCTCCCGAAGACCTTGCCGGAATGTCGGCCGCAGAAGGCATTTTGACGGCTCGCGGAGGCATGACGAGCCATGCTGCCGTTGTTGCACGCGGTATGGGCAAGTGCTGCGTTTCAGGTGCCGGAGCCATTCTCGTTGATTACAAGGCACGCACCGTAGAAATTGAAGGTGTTACCTATAAAGAAGGAGACTATCTCTCCATCAATGGTTCGACAGGGCAGGTATATGCAGGACAAGTTCCTACCAAGGCAGCCGAATTGAGCGGTGACTTCAAGGCATTGATGGACTTGTGCCAGAAATATACCAAACTACAGGTTCGCACCAACGCCGATACTCCCCATGATGCACAAGTGGCACGCGCCTTTGGTGCAACAGGTATCGGACTTACCCGTACAGAGCACATGTTCTTCGAGGATCAGAAAATCATTGCCATGCGCGAAATGATTTTAGCCGATTCTGCCGAAGGACGCGAAAAGGCATTGGCAAAATTGCTTCCTTATCAGAAAGCAGACTTCAAAGGCATACTTGAAGCCATGGATGGCTGCCCGGTCAACATACGTTTGCTCGATCCTCCTTTGCACGAGTTTGTACCCCATGATCTCGCAGGGCAGGAAAACATGGCCAAACAAATGGGCGTAAGCGTCAAAGAAATACAGCAGCGCGTTGAAAGTCTGTCAGAAAACAATCCGATGTTGGGTCACCGCGGTTGCCGATTGGGAATCACATTCCCCGAAATAACCGCCATGCAGACACGTGCAATCCTTGGTGCAGCCTGTGAGCTGAAAAAAGAAGGCAAAAACCCGATGCCCGAAATCATGGTACCGCTGATTGGCAATGTAAACGAGTTGAAGCAGCAAAAAGAAGTAATCAAGAAAACGGCCGAAGAAGTGTTCAAGGAACAAGGCATTTCGCTTGAATTTGAAATCGGGACGATGATTGAGATACCGCGTGCTGCACTCACAGCCGACAAAATTGCTACAGAAGCCGAATACTTCTCATTTGGAACCAACGACTTGACTCAA
>ERZ808274.860-NODE-860-length-12152-cov-3.815739_pt1 | contig 12152 bp, 17 predicted proteins | sample MGYA00521277_ERZ808274 | MGnify/ENA primary metagenome ERZ808274 (study PRJEB31516, sample SAMN03275597) | gut metagenome | biome: mammalia-associated habitat; material: feces | host: Papio cynocephalus | place: Kenya | collected 2012-07-28 ... | reverse complement strand
AAAAAGAAAAGCACCTAGTGGAGGTAACTAGATGCTTAAGGCACGGCGAGCGCAAAGGGATAAACTACTCGCCCTTATTCTTATTATACACGCTTAAATACTTAGATTGAACACTCATTTGTTTTTTCTGCATAATTATTAACGTGCCTCCTTTTGCTCTTTTTGTTCCTTGAACTAGATAATTTCCATTTACAATGTTTAATTCGTTATATGGTATCTGGTCAAATTCATTATTTACTTCATACCCCGCACAATAATATTTAATTGATCCTTTTTCATTTACTGGCTTTGTAACAAAATTTATGCCTGCACAATGGTAAGTGTTAACTACTTTTCCATCTACCTCTTCTTTAATTTTATAACGCTTTGGAGCAGTAAATTGCCCCTCGATAATATCAGCTTCGAATCCATAATCCCCTAAATTATCCCCTATGGATACTTTCTTTATATTTTCTCTAGTTTCTTCATTGTCTAAATAAAATATGCTATCAGTGTCAAAATAAACTATATTTTGCCACCCTATTTTTAATGCCGTTTCAATTAGATAATGTCGAGTTCGACCTGGAATAACACCTCCAACTTGTAAACAAGTATATTTTGCGTTCTCGCTCCCTTTTTCGCTTTTATGACTTAAAGAATTGATGACCCCTACTATATCTATACAATTTTCAAAGCAATCTAAATGCCCGTGCTCTAGTAATTTGCCATAACTAGAATTATTTAATAATTTACGTTGATGCACTTCAAATAAATCATTTTTCTTTTTTGCAATTAGCCTTAATTCATAATTATCTTTATAAAATTTACGCCACGGCAACATTTTAGTTTGATAGTTATATCCTTCAATAAATTCTACGCTTAAATCAATATAACAATCTTTCATTTGTTTTAATTCAAAATCCCATAACCATAAGTCATAATCATCGACAGTATCGATAGTTATTAACTCGATTATATTATGTAGTTTAACTCCAGTATAACTTACTTTTACATGCAAGCACGACATGCCACTTTTTGGATAATCTTTTAATGAATTAAAATAAACGCCTTTTCCAAAGGGGTATTTATAGCGATACGCACTATTTGGATGTGCCTGATGAATATCAATATGCTTAATTCTTTCCTTAATATTTTTAAATTGAAATTTAGGCGTGGCGTACGTAATCCCCCCACTTGTTGCTTTTCTTAAAAATAAGGATTCTTTTTCATCAAGTAACGGATAATCTTCTCTAAATGCTTTCATGGGCTTTTTAGCCCATTTATAACCCTCTCTAATCATTTTTGAGCAAGCATAAGAAGAAGCACTGCAAGTTTTCCAAAATTCTTTATCGTTTCTTTTATCCATTTCTAAAAGAATTTCAATTAAAATTCTAACATCTTTAAAACAATAGTATTTTTCTTCTTTTGTAACTATATGTCCATGAAGTCTATTTAACGTATAATCTATATCAGTTACCCCCTTTTGAGTGGGGGTATTAAATGATTTAGCGATACTATTTAAACTTCCTTGCAAAATTTTTCTTAAGTCTCTTAATATTACTTCCGTTTCCTTATGAAACTTTAATTTAACTTGCCAAACACTAGAGCAAGTTTTAGTAGAAACGGAACAAAACTCTCCTTCTTTTTCTGGGCTTTCTTTCCAGATAAAACCTCTTTTTAAAAGCACGGGCAAAATAAAAGACCATTCAAACGCTAAATTAAATATATAAATCATTAAATTAGATACTCTTCTTTTATTGTATTTGGATAATTTTTCTAACTTATCTAGCCAACTTTCTATATTATAAAAATAGCAATTTTCATCATTTGGCTTACTTTTTTCATTTGCAAAAACAGCTAGCCAAATGCTAGTCTCGTTTTTCTTTATGCTTTCTTCATCATTATGACTTTCTATGTCAAAGCCATAAATCGAATATTTCCTTTTTCCAATTTGCCGTATCATAAGTTTTTCGCACGTTGTACACTTAGCTCGATTAGCCCATCAATCATATTTAAGTTTAAGTCTCTTAAAGAAGTATATTCACTATCATTTTCTAAATCGTAACCTATCCCGTTTGCCATTATTAATTCGATGCCTTTTTGCTTTACTTCGTAGCGCAGTCTTTGAATTTCGTTAAAAAACTCCTCAATCATATAATATTTGGATTTTGAGAGTTTATCGGCAACTATATAAGTTTGCGTTCCTCCTAAATCTAAAATGGCGCTTGCCTCGCCATCAACGCGAGTTGGGGCGACTAACCCTAACGCTTTTCTAATTAATTCTTTTCCTTTTTCTTTTAGTCCTTTTAGTCCTTTTTCTTTAATAATCTTTTTACCTGAAGTAGCGCCTATTCTCCCCTTACCCCCATATTTTTTAATTTTCCTATTTATTTTATTTAAGGCTCTTTTTTGAGGTTTGGTTAATTTTTTGGTTTTATATTTTTTCTTAAGCGCTTTTCCTCGTTCAGCTTTTTCTAAATTATCCAAGCGTTGTTGCTTTTTTCTTTCGCTTAGTTCTTGCCCTAGTATTTCCCTACCCCTATTATTCCCTTCACTGCCAGAAAATTTAACCCCCTCGATTGATTTAATTCTAATCGATCCATCTTTTCTCGCGCGAAAAGTAACCTTAAATCCTTTTTTTCTTAACTCTGCTACGACTTCTCTATTTGTCATTTTTAATAAACCTCTACAACTATATAATCAGACTCCGCCCACATTTTATAAACTCTTTTCTTCATCTTTTCAAAAATGGGGGATTGGATAATTTTAACTCCAGTCCCCTCGATTAAAAATTTATCTGGATGCATCGTTGCAAAGTTCTTTTCATAAATTTTAAAAATAGTATTGTAACTACATCTAAATATTAGAGTATCTATATATAATACATTTATTCTATCTTGTTTCATTTATTTAACTCCTTTATTAAATTATCCAGATAATTAATTAATTCTTTTTGAAGTTCGCTATGAAATTCACTATAAATTTCTATTGTTAAATTTCCATATTTAAAAAATTCTACAATATATTTAATTTTTTCTACTTCAATTTTGTTTTCATTTTCATCTAAAGTTTTAAAAGGGGTTACCTCTTTTTTAATTTCTCTAACTCCTTTAAAAATTTTATCTAAATTATTTACTCTTTTCATTTTCCTTTTCCTCTTTTTAAAAAGTGGAAAGTGGAGAGAATTTCTAGATATTGCAAGTATCCAAATTTTAACTGGGCGCTCCGTTACGAGTTGCCTCGCCCTATGTGTAAGTTAAGATTTTCTCTTTTTCCACTTCCCACGATTTTAATTATAGACTATTTAAAATGGTAAGTCTTCTTCTTTTATTTCTTGGGCTTCTTTTTTAGCAGTTTCTTTTGGCTCTAGAAAATCAATAGAAGTAACCCTAACAGAATAATATCTGATATGCTTCTTTTCGATTTCTTTTTCTTTATAAGTCAACGACCCAGTGACTGCTAGAAGCGTACCCTTTTTAAGATAAGATACGATTTTATCGTTTTCCACGATTTTAAAGAAGTCAAAGTAGTATGCTTTTTCTTCTCCTTTCTTGCCCACATTTTGAGCAAGAGAACCTAATAAAATTAGGTTTTCGCCGACTTTTTTAATTTCGGCATCTTTTGTTAGTCTTCCGACTAAAGTAACTTGATTAATCATTTTTTCTCCTTTCGTTACTTTTTATCTATTTGATTCATCATCTTTTACAAGTACAAATGTTTTTGATGATAAAAGAATAGCCCTATTTTCACTTTCCATACTAATTTTCTTTTTAATTAAAGATTTTATTTGAATATATGGAACTTGATTTAACAATGTATCTACATGATAGAAATATGCGTAACTATTTTTTATATCGACTAACTCATACACCCCTATTTGCCATCCTAGGAATGGACAATTTGGCTCATGTGAAGCCGTAACGGCTTCACAAAGTGCTATATATTTGTCGTTTGGGTCAAAGTATTTAATACCATTTTTAACTGCTATAAAGTCGTAATTTTTCTGACTTTTTTCACTAATCTTCATTTATAATATCCTCCATTTTATTAATTAAATCGACACTCCAAACTAGCCTTTTTCCTATTTCGCTAGTTTTTTCGCAGTATCCATATCTAAGCTCATCAGATGTTAGATATTGCTTTTCTTTTTCTACGAAATCTAGCAATACTTCCTTAAATAATCTTGCCTTTGCTCTTGTAAAATAAATGTAATTATCTTTATCCATAATCAATACTCTATATAAATTTCCTTTTTGCATTCAACGATTTGATTTTTAGAATTTAGACCAAATTTAAACTCTTTTGGACTACGATAGTTAATTACTTCTTTATTTAAAATAAAACTTGGTAAGTATTCGAGAAGTGCTTCTGCTTTAATTAAGCATCCATCATAAGTATAAATAATAGTTTCTTCCTCGATATGGCAGAGGGCGCATAATTCGACATATGACCCTTCACCATTAATTACGATTGCCTCTAGTAAATCTTTTAATTTCATTTTTATTTCTCCTTTTCATGTTTAATTAATATACTTATTGAGAGTAGCATTTCACACGCCTCTTTAACCGCTAGCGTATTAGAATCAAAATTAACGATAAAGTCTTTTAAGCACTCGTGTAACCTATTTAATATATCTAAGTTTTCCATTTTCTTTCTCCTTTTATTTATGTAACGACTTTCTCCAGTAAATCTCTGAACTGCTTAATTTTTCAGTTTCAGAATAAAGCGTATCGGCAGATAATTTACGAAGCCTTTTTCTAACTTCTTCAGAAGCTTCAGTAAATTTAATCTTTTTGCCTTTTTGGCGATTAGCGATGAACTTTTCATTATTGGATTTGAAAAATTCAAGTTGAGGGACATAGACTCCTTTGTGAAATCTACCCTGGTAATCCTTAACGACAACAATCCTTTCAAAATACATCATTTTCATAAGCTTTTTCCTCCTTTTGCTTACAAGAATAATATACGCTAGATTTTAGCGTTTGTAAAGACTATTTTTTAAATATTTTTCATTTTTATCGATTTACCGATATAATATAGGTATGGAAATTGAACTTTTAAATCCAACTGCACCATACAATCTAGAAATTGACTACTCTAAATTAGATAATATCCATTTTTCTACTAAAGAAGTCGATGGATTTAATAAAGATTTTAATTTAGTTTATTCCGTTCGTGAAGATGGAAAAACAGCTTCTTTTGATTTAAAGGCCATTTCTAAATTAAGAAAGTTTCACGCTACTCCAATTATGTTTCTTCGACAAGTTAACGAAGTAAGCGAAGAGTATGTAGATTCTTTAAAAAGAAGGTGGAACAAATGGCTAAAAGTGCCTATTTCTTTTTATTATTCTAAAAAAGATTTAGATAATGGGCTTGCCACTCTTTATTTTGATAAAAAGAAGCAAAATCAAGCAGTTAGAGTTGTCTCATTAGCAAAAAACGTAGATATTGTTAAAAAATATTTTATAGAAAGACCAGGCGACTTTTTCTTAGATGAAGTAGTTTTAAACACAAGGACTGGGTCAAAATATCTAAAAGGCGAACCAATGAAAATTAAAGAAATTTATAAGACTTTTTATAGAGAATTTAAAAATGCAAAAATCCCTAGACCTCGTTTTTATGGATTTGGAAATCCATACAGTTGGTACAATCCCTACAATGCCGAGTTAGGCGTAGACTGCGAAAAAATAAAAAGTCAAGGGAACGTACAAATTATTGATAATTGGTGCATAATGCATCATAAAATAAATCCTTTACTTTTAGAAGACATTAAAAAGAAAGATCCTTTATATTCGATTGAGGGAGAATACGCAAAATATGCATATGGAGGGGTGGCAATTAATGATAGTAATGTATTAATCGTAGAAAAATGCCCAAATGATTTTAATTTGATTTGTATATTTTACGCAAATGGTAAAAGTTTTGGCATTTGGCAAAATAACAATTTTGATGAAAATTTATCCTATTGGATAGGAAAAGTTAATAAGATAGGAAAAAGAAGAGAAATATTCTCGTTTAACTTTGGCGATTTAATCGAGGGCAGTGCGCTTTTATCAGCTTTTGATAGAGTTCGCTTCCAGTCGTTAAAAAATTCCATGGCAAGAAGAGAGGTAGGCTTTGAAAGTTTGGAAGCAAACTATATAATGGAGGAGGTATATAAATTATTATGAAAAGTTACAATCTTAAATTTTATCTAAGTTCATTTCTTTTTGAGAAAAATAAAGTTATCGATTCTATCGAGGACTTTTTAGCGCCTCTCCCTCACCTTAACTCAACTTCTAAGCCATTTCCCTTAACGCTAAATCAAACAGTAGTTTTACCATTTTTTAGAGATGATGTAGCACTAGCAACATCTCACATTTATAACTATTTAAAAATTGAAGTTAATGATGATGAAGAAGGTATCCAAAAGACACAATATTATTACTACTTTATAAATAAGATAGAGAGTATTGCTAATGACGCTTGCAGATGTCAAATTGAAATGGATGTCGCGCAAACGATTTTAAAAAATTCTACTAATTTTACTTCTATTTTAGCAGAGAAGCCCTTTATTTATAGACAGCATAAAGATAGATTTTTAAAAAATTATACAACTAGTTATGCTGGAGTATTTTTATATAGAAAAATTGATGAAACTAGCGAAGGATTAACTCCAACTAAATTTTTAAATTCAAAAGAAAAACTAAGTCAAGAATATTTTGATGATGATACTTTTTGCCTAGTTTATATTGCGCCCCATTATTATAAGAAAAATGGAGAAGCAACAGAGGAATATGCAGGGTCTTTAACTTGCACATTAAAGACAAAAAAGTCTTCAAATATTCCTTTATATTCTGAAAACGGCATAATGAAAACTTTAGGCGAGTTATCTAGTAATAATTCTTGTTTTCCGTGGGCGAGTGAAGCAGTTTCAAAAATTATTTCTTTACCTTATTGCCCCGTTAAAATTTCAAAAAATAGCGATAACACCTATCTTTTTGATACATTTTTAAGCACAAAAGACACTTCAAATATATATCATAACTTAAAATATAATATTTTTTCTGAGAAATTTGGCGATTGGGCAGTTAACTTTTTCTCGGGCATATTAACAAGTAGAAATGATACTTTAATTACAGAAAATGTCGCTCCAACGATAGTTAAAAAGATTCCTGATTTTAAAGTTAACTCTTTATTTGCCATCGATTTTGAAGAGTATTTAGTTTATAAAGTTAGGTCTTTATCTTTTACAAAGATTATAAATAGATTTATTGAGGACTCTAAATTGTATCATTCCGATTTTTTCGGAATTGAATATAAATTTGATACTTCTTCAATTTCTTTTGATTTGGAAAAATTAGAATATACTGAGTCTTCACTTCCAAAAATAGAGATAAATTATTACGTATCTAGTGAATTAAACTCCTCAATTATGTTTGAATTTAACTTTACTCAAGGGTCTTATAAATTTAATAGTGAATATGATAAATATTTAGTTTGTAATTATTCTGGCGAACTTGCCTTATATAATGACTCATTTTTAAACTATTTAAGGAATGGTTATAATTACGATTTAAAGGAAAAAGAACAAAATACAAGACAAAATGTAATAAATACTTTTTTAAACGTTGGTAAAGCAACTGCTGGATTGGCAGTAGGGGCGGTAACTGGAGGAGTTGGGCTTGCCGTAGGAGTTGGAACTGCATTTTCTGGCGTTTCTCAAATCTATAATTCGATAGAAAGCGAAATTTCAAGCCAAAGAAGTTTAGAAAGAAAATTAAGCGAAGGAAGTTTAAGAAATGTTACTATTTCTGGAAACGTTGATACAACTTTTAGAGAAGCCTACTCAAATAAATTAACTAAATATACATATACTTGCACTGATAAAATAAAAGAAGATTTAAACGAATTATTCTTTAGATATGGCTACGCCGTAAATAGATATGAAGAAATAGATTTAAAATCTAGAATTTGGAGAAACTTTATATCTGGCAAATTTAAATTTAAAAATATGCCTAGTTATCTAAGTTTAGAAATGAAAGACAAATTAGATAATTTATTAGGGGAAGGAATTACATTTTATCATTCAAATCTAAACGCAACGACAAATAAAAAGGAGTGGGATTTCTACGGCACTTACGAAAATTGGGAAAGTTTCTTATTTGATGAAGGAGAATAAAAATATGGGAAAACAAAATTATTTAAAATTACAATCTCGAGAAAATTTACGAGATGAATTTCGCCAAGCATTAAGAGCTGAATTATTTACTTTATTTAGTGCAAATGTAAACTCCGATGAAATAGACTCTGATACACTTAATTTTATTTTGCGCAAATTATATAGTGATGGAGAGGTGGCACTTTCTCTTGCAGTGGGTGCAAAATCTGCAATGGACTATTTACCAAATGAAGAAAAGACAAATTTTTTAGTGGCAACAGAGTTTAGTCCAATTGGATTTGGTTATCTAGATTTGCCTTTAAAAGTACAACTAATTAACCCACACGGAGTTAAATTTATTAATAAAAATTTATTAACTCCAAATAAAGATGTAGTAATTATGCACGCGTGCAAAAATAGGATAATTCCTCAAACTTTTGTTTTTTCAAAAATTGAGCAAATGGTAAAAATATTAATGACCATCGATACTAATTTAAATGCCTTAAAAGTTCCATTTTTGATTAGAGGAAGAGCAAATAAACAAACTAATGCAAGTTTATTAGTTAATGCTCTTTTAAATGATGAAATAATGTTATTTTTGGATGCGAACGATTCGACTACTTATAATGTGTTAAATACAAATGCGAAAAATGAGATCAATAATCTATATTCGCATTTCCAACAAATAAAAAATGAAGTTTATTCATTTCTTGGAATTGATAATGCTGGAGGATTTTTAAAAGCGGAACATCTAAACACTGATGAAGTTAATTCAAATAATTCGAGTATTGATATATTCGCAAATAATATAAAAAGTGGATTTAAAGAAAGCGAAAAGAAAATAAAAGCAACTTTTGGATTAGATGTAAACTTTAAATTCATAAGTGAAAAGGTTTTATCAATTCACGAAGATAAAAAAGAAGAAAATGAAGAAGGAGAAAACGAAAATGATAATCAATCAAACGACTAGTCCAATCAGTGAATATTATATTTATAAAGTCTCTGATTTTGGAGACAGTGAATATTTATTAAATCTATATATTGATAAAGGTAGCGTTAAATCTTTTTATAATTTAAGTGAAAGTGTATCTAGTGTAGTTGCAAAAGGATTAAATTCATTTGTAACTGAAGCATATAATAGAATAATTTATTTTGATAAAAGCGACTTATATGTATATGCAACCATGTGGAATACTGAAGTTGATAAATATAAATGTATCTTATATTTAGCAGATCCTTATGTAAGTGAATTTTGCGAAAAATATAGTACTTATATAGACAAGTTAGAAGAAAATAGAAACAATTTGTTACTAAATTTAAAAAGTTACACTAGAAATAAAGTGGCGAATGCCGATACTCCAGTAAATAAAAAGTTCGACGAAAAATTTACGATTGATGATTATATATCATTCTTAAATTTAAATTATAGTGAAAATGAAAGCGAATATGCTCCAATGATTGATAAATTAAATTCAATTAAAGAGTCTATGGATTCTCTTTCAAAAGAATTAAAAGAATTATTAGAATGCGAATTAATCGTATATAATAGTGGTATAGAAAGCGAGTTGATTTAGTATGAAAAACGAGATACTTAATTATGTAGGAGCTGGAGCGTGTTGGATATTAACTGCCATTCAAGTAGATGAAGTTTTAAAATATATAAATCTAGGACTTTCTATAATCATTACTCTATTTTCTTTAGCGATGACCTTTTACTCCTTTTATTCAAAAATAAAAGCAAAGGGTAAAATTGAAAAAGCTGATATGGAAGAAGCGAAAAACGACATAGAGAAAATAAAGGAAGAAATAGAAGATTATTTAAAAAATAATTGTAAAGGAGAAAGCGAAAATGACGATTGAAGAAAAAATTAACGAGATTTTTAAAGATGAAACAAATCCAGAAAAGATTAAGTTAATGGCGGAGTTAAAAACTCTAGTTAATGAGAAAGAATCCATTTTTAAAAAGATGGAAGAGGATAATAAAGCATTGGCGGAGGCTTATAAAAATAGCCTTATGGGAGTAAAAGATACTTCGAAAAAAGAAGATAACTCTACCCCTCCAAATTGCGAAAAGTTCAATCTCGATAAGGCGTTTCAAAAGGAATTAAACAAATTTCTAGGAGAAAAGAAAGATGAAAAATAAACCTATTTCTAAAGAAGAATTATCTTCTTTAATTAAGTCGATTTTTGCAAATGCTAAAATCGCAGACCCCACCTTTACACCTACCACTAACGATTACATCGAAGCCGTAAATAAAGTTGGTGATGTCGTTTCTTTTGATTATGATGTCGTAAATGAATTAGATTGGATAGATGGCGAAAAAATGCCTTATGGCTCGACAATCGAAGAAATTATTAAAGACTTCCCAATGCCCCTTGAAAATGTTCCAGAAAATGGGATTGTTGGAAATGATGTACCTTATTATCCAACTTATAGAAAAGCTGCCTATTCTTATTCTTTAGGCAGTGAAAGATGGAGAGAAACTCGTAAACACGATTCACTTCAAAAAGCGATGAGAAACGAGGAAGAAGCTTCTAAATATTTTGCCGACATTGCCTATAAACTTGAAAGTGGATATCGTTTATTTAGAAACGATGCCAAAAAAGCATTATTAGGTAAGTTCGCTTGCAAGGCACTTGATAATTTAGCAAATGCAAGTGCTTATACAAATACTGTTGTTATTACAAATAACGACGTTGGAAAATATTATAAATCTGGAAATGAAGTTGCCATTGCTTTTAAAACTAAAACTGCAACTAGCAAGACTTGGACGGACGCCTTAAAAGATGGCACTTTGGTTAAACCAGAATTTGTTACTGAAATGGCAATTCCAACTGACACTGAAACTGGCGAAAATACACTTATCGACTTTAAGTTAAAAGTTAAACAAGCAACTAAGTCGAAAAATCACTCTTGTTTAAGTGGCGGACTAATTCCAAACGTTAGACAAGATTTGATGAAGTTAGTTATTAATTTAAGTGTTGTTCCAACTCTTGATGTTAAAACTTTTTCTGGAGCGTTCCACGAGGATAGATTAACTAGTGGCGTAGAAATTGAAGAAGTCGATTCATTTGGAAAAGAAGCTGATGAAAAAGGCGTATGGGCAATGTTAGTAGATTCTAGAGGCGTTAAATTGAGAAATCAGTTTATGGAAACTATAGCAGTCGAGACTGCTGATCATATGACTCAATACGACAAAGAATCTAGGGACATCCCATTCTATGCAGCTTCTACTTATTTACATATTTGGAAAAAGCCAGAATAAATTTGTAAGTCTTTAGGGGAGTCGAAAGACTCCCCTTTATTAAATATAGGAGAAATTAAATATGAGAATTTTAACACCTAGTGAATTAATAGAAAAATTAAAAAAGAACATTGGATTTAAAGATAATGGAAGCGTTGAAATTGCCAAAAATTTAGAGATTGATGGAAACGTTTTAAGTTTGAATGGGGGAGAATGGGGAATAACGCCTGTCATTATTGTAAACGATGACGGGTCGTTTCAGCCCCCTATGCTACTTTTACGAGTCGGCAAAATAACGCAAAGTCAAAGAACCCTTCATATTCCTACTTCAATTTTATTTATCCCCGATGAAGACATTCGTTTAACATTTAGTGGCTTTGATTTTGAAAGCGATAATGATAATACAAAGGTTGAGAATAATGTATTATATTTAGCCAATAATGAATATAATACTATGGTTGAAAATAATGATTTTTTAACACTCGTAGATAATGTTACACTAGATGATTATTTATCTAGTAAGCAAGACAAACTCACTCTTCATAATTTAACATTAACTGCAAATGCAAAAACTTATAATATTACATTGCAATCGACTAATAATTTACCTGTTGACTCAGTAGCAGATTTAAGAACTATTCTAAATATTAAGGCAACAACTGATAGTTTAATAACTCCAGTTTGTGCGAGTGATTTAACTAGTACTGCTTGTTTACAAATTACTACTGCTCTATGCAAAATAGGAGCTGATAACGTAACGGCAGTATCTGATAAAGTTACTACACTAT
>ERZ808274.857-NODE-857-length-12172-cov-3.058430_pt1 | contig 12172 bp, 9 predicted proteins | sample MGYA00521277_ERZ808274 | MGnify/ENA primary metagenome ERZ808274 (study PRJEB31516, sample SAMN03275597) | gut metagenome | biome: mammalia-associated habitat; material: feces | host: Papio cynocephalus | place: Kenya | collected 2012-07-28 ... | reverse complement strand
CAAGCAAGCATTTAACGGATGTTCTCCAAACCATTAAATAACAACGACGAAATAAGACTTTCTTATTCGAGCGTTTTCATCACACGCTCATCGGTGATGGTGGTTCCTTTTGCCTTAATTTTTCTCTCGCATCTTCATTGGTTAAGAGCGCACGCTAATAATGATAGACACGAAATTGCTTTGAATTCCGTTTTTAGATAGAGAAGTATCGAAAGGCTTAGGGAGAAAATAGCAAGAAAAAGGAGACATTATTTCATGTCTCCCGTTTTCCATAGATATATTCCTCCAACTAGCACTTTAGCGAGACGGATAGAAATGTTCCCTTTCACATATATTGTCGCGCCAGGCATGCTCGTTAAGGCTGTAGTTTCAAAACCACTTGCAAGCAGTCTTTCTTTGTATTCTTCATAGAAAGAAGAAGCGTTCGCATTTTGGGTGTTGGAATAGATTTCTAGCTCCATTGTCGAATCCGATACAAACCACTGGCTATAGATATCCTCATCGTAGACGTAGGGGACGTTATCCGCTTCCTCACCAAAGTATTTTTGGAGGTAAGAATAGATTTTTCCATCTTCATCCTTCCACGAATTTGGCTCGACCCATGGTGGCAAATTGCCGATTTTCTCTTCCAAAGAAGAATTTAGTTGTACATCCTCGCCATATAAGAAAGAAAGGGTTTCTGAACCAGATTGGTTGATGCCATCGTTATATTCGTAGTAGGCAGAAACAACTTCTTCTTTTTCTGGGTTGACGGTTAACTTGAAAGTGGATGGCAAGAAATGTTTCTCGTCGCTTCCAAGAATCATCTTATCCTTCGCACCTTTTAGAATATAGGAGTCGAACATGTATTCGTTTTCGCCCGTTTTCACAAAGATATCTGGAGATAATCCAAAGCCAATTAAGGAAGAGATTCCTCCTTCTTTAGGCGAGCCGTTTGCCTTTATGACACCATCAGTCCCGATAAGAAAACGCTGGTAAGAAGAATCATCAACGGTCTTGTAACCGTAGATGAATGTTTTTGCTCCTCCGCCAGTGTAATAGTCTCTTTGCTTGAGAAGATGCTCCAAATCATAGGTCGTGATGAATTTTGTGTAGCTGCTTTTATCGTTAACCGCGGTGACTTGGAATTTCGTAGAGCCATCGAACTTTTGAAAAGCCTTCCTTAGAACGTCGTTTTCTGTCTTTGGCTCGTAGGGTGTAGGGCTAGTTATTGAACGATCTTCAACCACCTTGCAAGTGATGGTGGTTAGGTAGGTAAAAGCCTCACCGTTTTCATATTTATCCTGCCCTATTTTATAGGTGAATGTTACGTGGTCAATTTTGTTATCTTTGAGATAGATATCGATCCATTGGATGCCGTTTTGGCCGTTGAAATTGCAAATGCTGCGGAAAAAAGAGGAATGATCATAACCATAATAACGGTATTGATCCTCGCCGATTTGACGGAAGGCCTTCAGCTGTTTTTTAAAGAATTCTGATGGAGAGGGGTAGGAATAATCCCATGTGTAGTATTTTTCGAAGCGTTCCTCGGAAAGCTTGTTTTCCCCATCTAAACCAATATAGGAAGGAATACCATCATCGTTATTGCGAACGAGATTTGTTAATCTCCTTGAAGTCAGAACATCGATGGAGGTGTGTTCATATTCGCTTTGAGAACGGTTGATTTCTTCTTTAGCGGCAATGCCTTCCTCTCCGCCGACAATCTTAATGTAAGATTCATTATTTAATGAAATAATGTCATTTTCGTCTTGGAATAGCAGAGGACCTGCTTGTTCCATGCTTAAAGACGGCATATTCATTTCGTAATAATCCGCTAAATAGTTTTCGACTGGCGCATAATGCGTATTATCGATGTCTTGAAACGAAGAACGTGTGCTACTCACATCCACGATTTCATAGTCGTCATTAAACTTTTGAAGGACGAATTCCACGTTATTCTTCTTATCGAATTTCAACTTTGCCTTATAGAAGGTATCCTTATTTTCATCCGAAGAGTATCCAACCATCGAAGCAAAGGCTCTTACTAGGGCCTTGTTCTTCGTATAGAGATATCCATCTTTCTTTTCGAACTCATTCTCACTTAAAGAAGAAAGGTCTAAACCAGCCATAAAGTTGAAAGATAGGAGGGACGTGTATGGCTTTTGAGTGGTAAAAATGTTTCCATCCATGAGTGGATACATGAGATTTATCGTCTCGTTATTCACCTTATAAAGATATACAAGGTTCTCTGAATTCGTGAATTCCTTATCAAAGCTTTTAAGCATCAAATAACCGGCTTGATTGTCAGGATAATACAGATACTTTTCGGTGAAAAACGTCCTGCTGAGGGGGTAATTCGAAATGTAATTACTCGCGAATGTGAAATTGCAACTTGAAACAATCTTCTTCAAAGAAGCGATCATATTCTTTGCGGTGAGTTCTATAGGAACGAATTCCGACTTACTAGAAGAACTTAACGCTGAAGAATCCCCTCCAGTCTCGGAAGAAGGTGCTTCTGAGGGAAGAGAGGATGAAACAGAGCTAGAGTTGCTACAAGAAGTTAGAACGAGAAACAAAGAAAGAAATGGCAAAATGGTTTTCTTCATATGCGTTGCCATCCTCGTTCTTTAAAAAGCCACATCATCATAAACTTGGACGGTGAAGAGAATACCAGAAGTGACATCGTTACCATCGGCATCTTGTGGACTAGAGGTCGTATAGCCATCACCTTCCGCATCTGCGCAAGGGATAATTTCAGTAAGGAGGGTAGCGCCAGATTCTGAATCTTCAAGGCGATAAACGTTCTTGCCATAAATGACGCAAGACATGCTGTAGTCGCTCAGTTCGTCATCAGTCGCTTTGGTCCACCCTTTCGTAACGATGCTTTGATTATATTGAGCAATCAAAGCTTTGTTCTCGTTAGCGTCCTCCCCAGTTAATGCGATAACACCAACGCTGTAGCCATAATCTGGATTATAAGAAGTGTCATAAGTCCAAGTGACATTCGAGGCGACCGGTAAAACAGGAAGATAGTCGTCTGGCTTATGGTTTTCGTTTTTGGAATCGAATTCTTGGAAAAATTTGTTGATTTGAGATTTTGCCCCTTCAGTGATTTGCTCCCAAGAAGTGATAATGGCTGGCGCAGGTTCTTCGGAGGAAGAAGACTCTGGCGGAGTGATAGATTCTTCAGAAGAGGAGGATGGGATAACTACTTCGGATGAAGACGGGGTCTCGGAGGAAGATGGCACAACAATTTCCGACGAGGCTGATTCCTCCGAGGAGGATGATGCCTCTTCTTCGGACGAAGGTGAAACGATGACTTCCGAGCTAGAGGAGGATGCTGAAATTACTTCCGAAGATATGGTCTCCTTCTCCGTTGTAGCGGACGTAGTTTCATTATTAGAGGTAGCGTTTGAAGCGCTTGGAGTTTCAGTTCCACAAGATGCGAGTAACGCGCTTGCTAAGATAAGAGGGATTAATTTTGCTTTTTTCATATGAATAAAGTCTCCTTTGAATACGCAAAAAATAGCAACATTCGACCATATGTCAATTATTTTTTTACTGAAAGCGCTGATATAATTGATGTTCTTCTATAAGAACATTCAAAAACGCGGAGGAGTACACATGGCCAATATACCATTCAAGGCGAACTATCATTCCCATACCAAACGCTGTGGACACGCAGCGGGGGAAGACGAAGATTTTGTTCTTTCGGCAATTCATAACGGCTATAAAATCTACGGTTTTAGCGACCATGTCATGCTTCCGAATCGTAAGCAACCTGGAATGAGGGGATCTTACGAAGAAGACGCACAGGATTATTTCTCCAGTGTTCGTTCATTAGAAAAGAAATATGCGAGTCAGATTGAGATTCATCTTGCGTTTGAAGCGGAATGGTATTACGAAGAATATGCCTCTTATTATGATGGCTTATTAAGAAATAACATCCTGGATTACATGATCCTTGGACAACATTGCTATTTGGATCGTTTTAGCAATGAATTTGTCTTTTATGGGCAATTATTTGATAAGAAAGATGCGACAAAACGCTATCTCACTGACTTAATCGCGGGTATGAAATCGCATAATTTTATTTATGTCGCTCATCCCGATCTTTATATGAACTGGTATAAGAAATGGGACGATTTCGCTAAAGAAGTCGCCATTGCCATCATTCAGGCTGCCAAAGAAGAAAACGTGATTTTAGAAATCAATATGGGGCCATCTAGATGGGGAAAGCGAAAGGACAGTCCCAGCGGCTTTGAAGTCGCTTACCCCAATGAAGAATTTTGGCATCTTGTCAAAAAGAGTGGTGTGCCAGTCATTGTTGGAGTGGACGATCATTACCCTCAGGAATTAAAGGATTCCCCCTATGATTGGGTAAGAATGTTTCTTTCTCGCCATAGCCTTACTCCCATTGACCATTTGGATTTGCCTTTTAAGAAAAAGTAGCGGTGGTTATTGTTCCTTAGCGCTTTCAAAAGATAAACAAAAGGGTTACACGCTATCTTTAAAAATGACAATGGCGGTATTTCTATTCGATTAATTCCGCCAATTGGCACCAAAAATCGAATAGAAGCATATTTACCCATTGTGATGAACTTAGCGGATTCAATCCATTTTAGGCTTATTCGTCGCTATGGCTTAAATGATATCTATGAGCGATACGCGAGTGTCTTCATGAGCATTTAGTTATGTTCTTTTTGAATAGTGACTCAAGCGCATTTCTCTTGAAAAATAATTGCGGGTGAGGAGGGCAGCGGCAGCCGCGGAATAGGATGAGGCATTCAAAAAATGGACACTGCCCTGTCCACTTTCTCTTGACTAGTGCACACATACCCTTTTTTGATCGCGCGACCTCGATGTCCTTGAGCATCAACTCTTTGATGAGCTCCTCCTTTGTCATTCCGTGGGTGAAGACGAGGCGACCGATTTCCTTTCTTGCGCTTGGTGTGTAATACATCTTTTATTCTCCTGCGTACTCACTATACTAACCCGCCACCGGGATTGGTCCCAGGGTGGCGAATCTCCTCGAACGGTGATATTCCGTTTACCGATTCGAGTGTCTACTTTTAGGTTTCCAGTGCATGTTAAATTTTTAAATGCAAAAACCCTCGGAATAAATTTTCCGAATTGCTCGGAATGATTTTTCCAAATCTCTCGGAATAGATTTGCCAAAACCCTCGGAACAGCATACAATATTGCGGGTGAAAAACGCATGAAAATAAACGAATACAAAGAAAGATTGATTGATAAAAAGATAGAAACATATCTAAAAACATTTGGCGCAATATTCATAGAAGGGCCAAAATGGTGTGGTAAAACATGGACTAGCAGATATCATTCGAATAGCGAATTTTTATTGGCCGATCCCAAAGGAAATTTCAATAATAAAAGAATCGCTGTGTTGAATCCCTCTTTAGCGCTACAAGGCGATTGCCCACGCTTAATCGATGAGTGGCAGGAAGTTCCGTCGATGTGGGATGCCGTCAGAGGGGAAGTGGATTCTTCTTCACAAAAAGGACGTTTTATCCTTACAGGCTCCACAACGGTCGATAAGAATCAATATATTCATTCAGGAACTGGTAGAATCGCAAGACTAAAAATGAGACCTATGTCACTCTATGAATCTGGGCAATCAGACGGTAAGGTTTCGCTTGAGGATATTTGCAATAACAACGCAAAAGATTGCTTAACTGGCGAAATCACTTTAAATCAGCTTATCGATTTGGTTCTAATCGGTGGATGGCCCGCCATTGATAAGATGTCACCCACGCAAGGCATGCTTCTTGCAAAAGAATATGTAAAATCCGTGATCAATGAAGACATTTATAAGACTGACAATATAAAAAGGGACAAACACAAGATCGAATTATTGCTCCGCTCGTTAGCGAGGAACGAATCGACCACGGTTACAAACAAAACGCTTAAAAACGACATTAAAGAAATCGACTTTGATGACATAAATATCGACACCGTAACCGACTATTTAACTTTATTCAATCGTCTTTATATCACGGAAAACATCCCTCCTTTTTCTAGCAATCTAAGATCGTCGTTGAGAGTAAAACAAAGCGAAAAAAGACATTTTGTAGACCCTTCTTTGCCATGTGCTTTATTGAATTTGACGGAAGAGAAGCTGCTTAATGATTTGAATTTTTTTGGCTTTCTTTTCGAATCCTTGGCAGAAAGAGACTTGTATACCTATTCAGAGTCCTTTGGCGGAACACTGTTTCATTATCAGGACTATGATGGCAACGAGATAGATGCAATTATCGAATTGGAGGATGGCAATTGGTGCGGCTTTGAAATCAAACTGGGGCCAGATCAAATCGAAGGCGCTGCCTCAAACTTGGTGAGAATAAACAACTCAATTATTAAAGACAAAGGGAAATCGGCAAAGGCATTATGCGTGATTTGCGGTTTAACGAATGCTGCATATAAAAGAAACGACGGCGTTTACGTTGTTCCTTTAACATCCTTAAGAGCATAGTTAGCCAAAAATTGATGGTAGATTTGATGACTAACGCCGATGAGCAATTGAAAACAAGTTTAGATGTAAAATCGAAAGAAAAAAGCGGCCGAGTTAAAAGATTTTGGAAGGAGGATTGCTCATGAAAAATAGATGGATTGTCTCAATTAATGACGAACTACGCGAATATCCTCTTTTCGAAGATGCGGTGATGTCGTTCAAGTTCGCTATCGTCAAAGAGATTAATAAGGCAGTAATTTTCTCTCATTCCGTTCCGGTTTCCGTTGCCAGCTTTTTCTCAGGGAAGTACGATTCGTATATATCCGATGAGGAAATTGTTATCGAGCAAAGAGTGGGGATGCTGCTCCGCACTTTAAACTGGAAAGATGTAGAAAACACAAAAAAAGATGCTGCGGAATGCATTCGCAAAAGTTACTTCTATAAGGGCAAAGACGAGTTCGATGACGAGCTCCAGGTCGATATCACGTTAGAAGGGGAGCGAATCAGCATTACCATCAACTACGACGATGGCCGTGGAGACGATGCCTATCTAATGACGAACGCTTTTAACCTGGATGATCAAGAAGCAACATATTATTTCAATTCCAGCCAAGTAATTACGGGGGTAGATGACGATGAGGATAGTGACGTTCTCGGGGAGAGAATCGCTACAAACATTTTTCTTTATAAGATTACTGATGTCTCAAACTATTGATGTTTGAATCCCCCAAAATCTCAATAGAAGTGTCTTTTGTGATGCTTCTAAACATAGTGCTCTAAAATGAAAGTAACGAGTATAAAAAAACACTAGAATGGTTTGCAATTGCGATATGGAAAATCGTTATCGTTTTGCAAAAGACGTTGAATTTTGTTACTGAAACCGTGGGACTATTCTCGAATAAGACAATCTTGGAATTCGATGTGGGAGAAGCAAGTTTTTATCGCGCTTTGAAAGAAGGGATATGTTCCAATGAAAGAGTTTTGAACGGCTCAGACTAGAAATCGCCACTTTTCAAGCGAAACTCTTCAAGACTTCGTTGTCGCAAGTGAAAACTTCGTTTCCTATCTTTATCCGCAGTTTTTTTCTTTCCGATTGTGCCATCATATGGACTTTGAGCCCGTGGAACTACAGGCGTTTGTTCTTTTTGATGCATTCGAAAGCATCAAAAAAGAGTATTGGCCAAGCGCCTATGAAAAAGAAAAATACAAATCTGACGCCCTTTACTGGCTAGGCTATTTCATAAGATATATTAGCTATACGAGGGAGATTCCTAGCCGCCTTTTATATCGCCTTTTCGATATCAAAAACATTTATTTTCTTTATGAAACTTATCATATGCAAAGCGAGGATTGGTGTCTCTCGCCTTCTAGAAAGCTATTGCTATAACGAAACGACCTTAAATTTGAACGAACGCCTTGAGGCAATCATTCGGAGGGAATATCAAAAAGCGCGCTGAAAATAGAAAAAAGCGATCCCATTAGGGTGCAAGAAAGTATACGTTTGAGTTTTTGAAACCATAATTCTTTTTTCTAGGCCGATATTTGAAAGGCTGCTATATTGACTTTTGCGAACGGCTTTACCAATTATATATATCGAGCGTTCGACTAAAACTTGATTAATGTTACAGCTATCGATAATTTTCTATCGTTTGAATGTCTCTAACATTTAACGCGTTTTTTCATCATAAGTTCTATCGTTACATACATGCTATCGATTCTTAAGTTTGACAACACGCTATACGCGTAATTATCCGTGATTATAAAATGGGATAGTCCTTGCTATTTTTATGCTGATATCGCTTGTTTTGCTTCAAACGACACGAGCATAATCAAATGAGAAAGCGCTAACTATGGATACTCGGTGTGAAGTAATCCTATGAAGAATCCCTATAGAATCGTGTCTATCGTTGTCACGAAAAGAGCATTAATCCTTTAGCATCGTGATTGGAACAACATAAACGCCATCCTTAAAGTAGCAGGGCCCATGGCTTACCAATATCATTTTGAAACGAGGCAATTTTAGGTCATCTTCTTTTAGTTTTCTTTCGAATTTATTCAAAGAGTCAAATCCATCAAGGATGTTACGCTCACTCGTAATTTTGATTTCAATCGCTCCATAATCTCCGTTTCTAAGTTCGACAATTGCGTCTACTTCTCTTCCCGCGCTATCACGATAATGTTTCAGTTTGCCTTGGATAGAATCGGCATATACGGAGAGGTCCCTTATAGCAAAATCCTCGAAGAAAAAGCCAAATGAATTTAAATCGTTTAATAGATCGGATGGCTCAATTCCCAGCGCTGAAGTGGCGATAGAGGTGTCAACGAAGTGGTGAGTCGGAGTGCTAGAAACGCTCACCGACGATCTTAAGTTCAGATTCCAAGCCGGCATATCATAAATGATGAATAAATCTTTTAGCGTTTTCTCGTAACAAGAAAACGTTTCATCATCTAGCGTATCTCGTATCTTGGATTCGAGGATGTTTTTTCTCATGGTCGATTTCTTTGCTTGCGTCGAGATATTTCTTGCGAACGATTTTAAAATCAAATTGAGTAGTTGAATATCTTTGTTCTTTAGGAATAGCGCAAAATCGTCATTCTCGTTTTCAATCCGAAACAAGCCTTCGTAATAGTTTTCGGTGGTGGCAATCGCATATTCTTTTTTCGCCATGATGGAAATAGGCCATCCTCCTCTGCAAAGCAAATACGCAATATCCATTAGTCCAATGGGGTTGTCATAGGAATAAACGGTATTTTCTTTTGAACCATTTTCTTGAAACAATCTCGATAAAGAGATTAGCCCCGATGATTCGCCTGATTCATAAAGGGTGAAAGGCTTCAAGCTCATCGTCGAAATTCTTCCAGCGCCAGAATGCTGAATTTTAGATGGATCGATTGGGGTGGTACTACCAGTGATGATGTATTTTCCGAAGTGGTAATCGCTATCCAAATCATTTTTGATTTCGTTCCAAATCTCGGGTGCCTTTTGCCATTCGTCGATGAGGCGAGGATATTCTCCATTCAATATTCCTCGTGGGTCCGCGTTCGCTAGAGCGATAATATTTCCGTTTTTTAAAGAAATTGAGGATTTTGCGAATCTTTGGCAAAGCGTTGTTTTCCCACAAAACTTTGGACCCGTGACCAAAACGCAGCCGGATGAATTTAGCTTATCGTTCAAGACATTTTCCGCTAATCGTTTTTTGTATTCAAAAGACATCTGAAATCCTCTCACTAGCTTATTTAACCAATAAAAAAACAAAATGTAAACAAAGAAACCGACGAAATTGAAGACTTCGAACCGACGAAATTGAAGACTTCGAACCGACGTTTCCAAAAAACGAACGTCGATATTCAATTGCCAAAGAAGGAAATTTGGTGCTGATAAGTGTGCTAATGACGGGCTGGGTGATTAAACGAGCTGAAAGTGAGTCCGTTTTTGCGATTTCAATCTCCAAACGAATATTGCGCCACGGAAAAGGAGATTGATCCTCATACCAATAGCGATTCCGATAGCACCCAAGTTCAGACATAGGCCGAATAGCGTTGAGAAGAAAAGGAGGGCGACAACGAGAAGAAAAATAGACACAATTATCGTGAATTTTATATCTCCGGAAGCGCTTAATCCATTGCCAAGTGGCCTGCGAAAGGATATGCAAAAGCGTTAAAACGTTATTAATGAGTACGAGCCAGATGAGCAGTTCTTTGGCTTCTGGAGAGATGGCCAAATTGAACGATGAGTGATGTAAAATAAACGCCAAAGCGTTCCATGAATTCGAGAGGATTAACGTGATTTATTTTAGCTTTTTTGAAATAATAAATCGTTACGGTTATGGCGGAATGGGCGCGAGAAAGAAGTGAAGGGCCACGTAACGCCTATAGCACCCCTTTTAGAAGGAATACTCCTATGCAGTTACCAACGGCATTGATGATATTAGCCACGAGTGAGATGTTCCTAGTAACGTTTGTCTTATTAATGCTTTGACATAATGCAGCGCCAGCATCGTAAATCTTTGTTTATAAACATATCACGTCTCGTATTTTTCGGTAATAAGCGCTTGGCATCTAAGAGCACTTTTTCAGCTTTCCCCATATCCCAATCGTAGAAATTTGCGGCAATCATAGAGACGATGCCGTAGGTGTGTACCCAAAGTTGATTGTGAAGAATATCCGCTTCTTGATAAGCAATCTGATAGGAATTTCATAAGTTCATCGATGGAACACTCAATCAAAGGGGATAGGTTTTGCTTATTTTTAGAAAAGACTTTGGAGCGCATAGACAAAAAAGAAAATAGATGAGGCTCTTCTTTGGCAAAACGAATATAAGCCATGTCATAGAGGCGAATGATGCCGTCTTGGCTTTTATCTTTCATATAACTGTCAAATTCTCTAGTGGAATCAAATTTGCGCGCAATTCTTCCATCCCCATAAATGAGAGATAGATTGGTGCGTAGAACAATGCGGTTTCGTCGCAAACTGTTTAATACTCACCGACTCATGCCTTCTTCTTGCAATAAGCTTAAGGCAACAGACAGGATCTTTTCTTTTGACATTTGTTTCTTTGCAGGCATTTTTCCCCAAACAACAAATCATTTTATCGATAAACGAATTTATATTTTGAGTTTCCTCTCTGCCAAGAAAATAAAGGAATGGTGGTTCAGATTTGAGTTTGTTCGCAATGGTTCGATGGGAGCGCATTTCTTTTGAAAACCAAATGTTCGTGTTTTCGTAAAAAGATAGAACATAATTACGGCACGATAATAAAAAACGTGTATCTTAAGTTGAGATAGAAATAAAAAAGGCACGATGAATCAATCGTGCCTCTTAATTAGCTAAAGAGAAGAACTGCTATTTTTTGGCTTCTTTGCCGGATTTGAGTTGAAGGATTTCGTTCTTTTTCGCTTGGTATTCTTCTTCTGTGATAACGCCTTCGTCTTTGAATTCTTTGTATGTGCGGACAAGCGCGATGCGATCATCGACATCATTCATTTTCTCATTGTTTGTGAGTAAGGAATCAATCGCGTGAAGCACGACGGAAACGATGTAGAGAACGATACTAACCATAAGCATGATCGTGCCAACGCCAACCTTAAAGGAAGCGGTGGATGGTAGATTGACGACAACGCTTAAGAAAGCGATGAGGCACGCGAGAGGTGCAGCGAGATAAAGCGCATTTCCGACGGCGAATTTCTTTTGATCACCAAACATAGTAATCGCGAAACCGATTAAGCACACGATAAGAAGAATCGCTCCACCGAGGAGACCGAGAAGGCCAGCGAAGGTGTTAACACCAAATACGCTAGAAGCTGTGGTACTAGAGCTCGAGGTGCTTTGTTTGATCGACTGAATCGGCAAAAATGTCGAAACGAAGAAGAGGACGGCGCTTAAAACGAAAGCGATTTTTTCAGCAATCGTCAAGCCTTTGCTTGTTTTCATGGTAATTAATACCTCCTTTATAAACAAACTATATACTAATAAAAAAGGCCACCGGTATCAAGAGAATTTAGGATGACATCCAATACTACGATTTATAAAGTTGAGTTTCGTTCCACATGGTTCTAAGAAGAACATTCCTTGCATTTTGGAATACGGAAAGAGCTACGGATTCAGTCTATTCCAATGGATAGAAATTGCTATGCCCATTTTTGATTAGAAATCTCTTCTCCAATTAAGGACACTGTCGTAAAAGGGCGTTTTAAGGAAGGGAGAATCTCGTGAATCACAACT
>ERZ808274.853-NODE-853-length-12197-cov-2.567946_pt1 | contig 12197 bp, 5 predicted proteins | sample MGYA00521277_ERZ808274 | MGnify/ENA primary metagenome ERZ808274 (study PRJEB31516, sample SAMN03275597) | gut metagenome | biome: mammalia-associated habitat; material: feces | host: Papio cynocephalus | place: Kenya | collected 2012-07-28 ... | reverse complement strand
CGTCCGGTGAGGGCGTATGGCTTCAGGATTATGCCGTCGGCGTCGAGGTCGCTGTTGTCAGGGTCAGCATCGTCGAAGGTGAGGGAGCGGAGACCGCCGACCGTGAGCGGAACGGTCTGAACATCGCCGCGAGTGCCCTGGGTGACATAGAGCCGTGCGGTGAGGGCGCGACCGACATTGTCGGTGGAGGTGAGTTCGATGATGGCGGTGCGTGGTGTGTCACTGAGGTTTTCGCGGACGGCATAGATGAAGGTGCCGTCGGCATTTACCCTGGCGAGGGGTTCCTCAATCCAGTCGCCGCCATCGGGATAGACGACGCTGCCGCTGATTTTCTCTATCGGAATCACGGTCTCGAACCGGGCCGATTGAGCGCCGTTTTCAAACGGAACGGTAACGTTCCTTTCGGTGAAATGGAAGGTGGCGTTCTCTGCGCCGCCCTGAATGAGACTCAACATGAGCTCGCGCCGGCCGCTGGTGAGGCGGATGTCAGCCTTGCGCTCCCGTCCGGGGTTTGCGCTGAAGCTCACCTCGATTTCGTTGTCTCCGGTCCAGCGTGATGTGGAGAGGGATGCCCAGTCGCCGCCGGCGATGATTTCTGCGGTCACTTCGGATGATGCGATGACGACGTAGGACGCGCTCCCCTCTGCCGCATCGACCGCGATTTCCGGAGCCGTGCATCCGAGTTCCGTCACCTCGATGAATTCCGGCTGCCGTCCGCAGGCTGTCAGAAGCGACAAGAGAAAGAATATGTATAATATCTTTTTCATTTTTGAATGTTTTATCGGTTTATATCGTATTGACGGAGGATGAAGACATCAGAGGGAACCACCAAAACGCTATCGCGTTTCGGTCCCCCACGTGTGCGTGGACCAACACCCTCTGATGTCTCCAACCTCCTTTCATTACTCTCCGTATTCATCATTGGTCAGCACTCCACCCGACGCTGCAACCTGATCGGCCGGAATAGGCCAGTAGCGGTTGCAAGGGCGTACGTTTCGGCTGATGAGCGAGCCGGTGTTGTACTGCGAGGTGCGCTCATACCAGATGCCCCAGCGGACAAGGTCGAACTTGCGGTTATACTCGCCGAGAAGCTCCTTGGCGCACTCGCGGCGGATTTCCTCCATGAGCAGGTCGGTGTTGCCCCCGACGTCGGCGAGCGTGAGTTCCGGCAGGGCGGCACGGCTGCGGGTCATGTTCAGATAACTGAGGGCCTGAGTCGTGTTCCCGAGCATCAGATGCGCCTCCGCAAGGCCGAGAACCGCTCCCGCATAGCGGAAAATCTTGTAGTTGTTCGCGTCGCGGGTGCTGCGCATATCCGGACACCAGAACTTGTTGCCGAGCCACGGAGTGCTCGCCGAATTCATCCTGTTCCACGAACCGTCGTCCCTGCGGAGGCCGAAGAACATCACCTCCTTCTCGCCTGCCCGTCCGGAGTCGTCCGGGTCGTAGCCGCGCCAGCGCCATGCAAGGTTGCCGGAGCCTCCGCGGGCCTTGTCCGCGCCGTTGGAGTATTCGCCGGAGCGAAGGTCAGAGGACGAGTATGGCAGAAGGTTCTGGCAAAGGTACGGAGTCGGGCGTGCCGAGGTGTAGGTCATCGCGTGCGCACCGAGTTCGGGGATGCCGATGCCGTAATAGACGTCCGAGATGATTTCCTCCTGCGCGAACTCGTCGCTCACGATGTTCTGGGCGCGGAGTGGGGTGGTCCAGCTGGCGAGCGTGCCCACAATCTGAAGTCCGTTAGGCTCGTAGGTGTTAGGAACCTCCCAGATGGACTCACGGCTGTACTTCACGCTGAAAGGAACGTCCGTGAGAGGGTACTGCGAAAGCTCGCCGTAAATTCCCTCAAGTTGTCCGAAGAACTCCACGGCCCCGTCCCAGTCCTTGTTCCACAGGCAGAGGCGGCCTCCGAGCATGAGTCCGAGCGCCCGTCCCATGCGGTAGTCGGTGCCGGAATCGTAGCTCCTTCGTGCCTCAAGCGCGGGAAGATTGGAGCGGAGCTCGGAGATGCAGAACGCGCGTGTGTCGGCGGCTGACATTCTCGGAAGCTTCACAATCGCGTCCCGGTTGTCCTCTGTCACGCGCTCGGTGTAGAACGGCACGTCGCCGAAGGTGGAGGTCAGAAGATACCAGTAGAATGAGCGGAGAACGGCGCACTCGGCATAGAGCGGAGCGGCATCGTCGACCGTAATGTAGCCCTCCGAGACGGCCCTGTCGATGTAAAAGACCATTGAGTTGGTGCGTGATACTCCCTGATAGCCCCTCTGCCACACGGTGGATGCGGCTCCCGGACGTGCCGGAGCGATGTCGCACACGGCGTCAATCTGATTATCGACGTTCAGGAACATGAGGTCGGTGTCGCATTCGCACATCTCCCAGAATCCCATGTTCGTGTAAATCAGGCGGAGCGGAGAGTAGCAGGCGTTCAGTCCGGTCTTTATCTGCTCCACGCTGCGGTAGTACTTGTCCCCCTCGGTGTAGGAGGTTATCTTTTCCTTCAGCGAGCATGAGACCGCGCCGAAGCATATCAAGGCAATATAAACTATCTTTTTCATATCCATGTCCTCCCGAGGCTAAAAGTTCATCTGAAGGTTAATCACGAATGTCCTCGGACGCGGGAAGGCGCCGTTGTCAATCCGTCGTGTGGTCGCGCTTGTGGAGACGTCCGGGTCGAAGCCGTTGTAGCGTTTCCACAGCAGCAGGTTCTCCCCGCTCGCGCCCACCACGATGCTCTTGCACCATTTCTTCGCTATGTTGAAGCGGTAGCTCAGCGAGACCTCCTTGAGACGGATGTAGGATGCGTCATAGATCATGCGGTCGCTGGCGTTGTAGTCCTCCTTGCCGGCACGCGGGATGTTGGAGTCGGGATTCAGCTCCGGATCCCAGGCATCGAGCATATAGCGGTACTTGTTGTAGGCCCTGGAACCGCTCCCGGCGAGGATTTCGCTGATGTTGTAAATCTTTCCGCCGAATGAGTAGGTCGCATAGACCTTGAGGGAGAGGTTGCCGAGAGTGAAGGTGTTCTGAAGTCCGCCATAGACCACCGGGTCGGCATTTCCCTGATAGACAAGGTCGTTCTGGTCGAGCAGCCCGTCGTTGTTCTGATCGACATAGCGGCAGATTCCGAGCTGTTCCGTGCCCGAGCTGACATATGTCTTGGAAATCTTGTTCCTGTCAATCTCGTCCTGGCTGTGCCAAACCCCGGCGTACTGGTAGCCCCAGAGGGAGTTCACCGGATAGCCGGCGCGGTAGCCGTAGAGAGGCTGGGTGGTGTTGCGGAAGTTGGAATATGTCGGCACGAGACGGTCTTCGCCGGCGTCGATGACGAGCTGGTCGTTGTGCGAAATCGTGAACATCGTGCTCCACGAGAACTTGCGCGTGACGATGTTGCGGGTGGTGAGGGCGACCTCGATTCCACGGTTGCGGGTGTTTCCCATATTCGTGAAATATGTGTCGTAGCCCGTGCTCTGGTTCGTCTTCATCGCGAGGAGAAGGTCCGAGGTCCTCGATTCGTAGGCATCGACTTCAAGATTGACCCTTTCGCCGAACGCGGAGAAATTGAGGCCTATGTTATATGAGTCCGTCGTCTCCCACGTGAGGTTTCCGTTGCTCAGGCGTGTGTCGTAATATGCCAGCGGCCTGTAGTCCCCGAGCATCCACACGCCCTTGTCCGAGGTGAGGGTGGACTGGGACATATACGAGCCTATGGCGTCGTTTCCGCTGCGTCCGACGCTCGCCCTGAGTGAAAGGTCGTCGAGCCACGATGCTCCGGCGAGAAAATCCTCGCGGCTGATGTTCCACCTCAGGGCCGCAGCAGGGAATATTCCCCACTTTCGGTTGTCGGCGAAGTTGGACGCGCCGTCGGCACGCATGGTGAGGGTGACGTAGTATTTCTTGAGGTAGTCGTAGTTCACGCGGGCGAGAACGGACATCGAAGTCTTGATGTTCTCGTAGCTGCGGTTGGTGGTGTTGCGGTCGTCAAGAAGGCCGCCGAGGTTCTTGTAGGTGACGTTGTCGTCCATGTAGCCCTCTCCGTAGAAGTAGCGGTAGTCTATGTTGGTGCGCTCGGCCGTGAATCCGGCGAGAAGGTTCAGGGTGTGACGGCGCGAGAAGGTGCGGTCGTATGTGAAGGTGTTCTCGCTGAGGAATATCTGACGGTCCTGCCAGATTGCCGTTGCTGTTCCTCCGGTGAGGTTGCGCTGTGCCACAGGAAGGGTGGAAGGGGCGTAGCGCAGGGACTTGTAGCCGTCGGTCGTGAAGGAGAACTTGCTGACGAAGGAGGCGTAGCGGTTGAAGATGAGCCTCACCCACGGTAGCAGGTTCAGATTAGTCTGACGCACGTCATGGCTTATCTGCTTGGCGCAGATGTATGGGTTGTTGAACGGTGAGCCTCCGGAGGCGTACTCCGAGCCGAAAGTGTTCCATGTGTCGTTGATTCCGAGCAGCGGGCTGAGGTAAATCGCTGCGGTGCTGTTGGTTCCGGTGATGGAGGCGCTGGACTTGTCGGTGCTGCGGTCTGCGTAGTAGAGACGCACGCCGGCGCGGAGCCATTTGAGCGGCTGTGTCTCGACGCTCACCCTTCCGCTGATGCGGCTGAACCCTGAGCCTATGACCACTCCCCTCTCGTTGTGGTAGCCGAATGACGCCGAGGCGCGGGTGATGTTGGTTCCGCCCTGCGCGGAGAAGCTATAGTCCTGATATACACCGGTCTGCGAGAGAGCGTCAATCCAGTCCGTGCCCTTGCCCTTTGCTGCGATTTCCTCGTCGGAGAAGTAGAAGTTGCGCGACGGAGTCTCCTTTCCGCTCATGTAGTCGGAGATGTAGTGCGTCATGTTGCAGTACTTTGCGAACTCGGAAGCGTCCATCAGGTCGAGGCTGCCCATGATGCGGGACACTCCTGCGGAGGCCTTTAGCGACGCTGTGAAGTTCCTTGATGTCTCACGTTCCGTGGTTATGAGTATGACTCCGTTCGCTCCGCGTGAGCCGTAGAGCGATGTGGAGGAGACGTCCTTGAGAACGGATATGCTCTTGATGTCCGACGGGTTGATTTCATTGAGGTCGGAGACCGCGTCAATCACCCCGTCGACGACGATAAGAGGCGCGTTCCCGGCACTGATGGACCTCGCGCCGCGAATCTGGATGGAAGCCTCGGCTCCGGGTTCTCCGGTCGATGACATCATGTCCATTCCGGCAATTCGGCCCTGAAGGGCGGAGCTGACGGAGGATGCCGGAACGTCGGCGAGCGATTTCATGTCAACTACTGAGACCGCGCCCGTGAGGTCGGATTTCTTGGCAGTTCCGTAGGCGATGACCACCACGTCGTCGAGCTTCGCGGCCTCGGACTTGAGCACGACGTCAATCTGCGTCCTGCCGTTCACCGGCTCAAGCAGCGACTCGAAGCCGAGGCAGCTGAACTCGATGAAGCCCTCCGAGGCGACGCTGAGCTCGTATTTTCCGTCCACGTCGGTGGCTGTGCCCTTGGCCTTTGCCTGCTTGTCAATAACATAGACTCCCGGCAGAGGATTGCCGTCGCTGTCCTTCACCGTTCCGCTGACCTTCACGCTCTGGGCGAAGGCCGCAGCGGCTGAGGAAAGGACGAGGAGAGTCAGAATAAGTATCCTTTTCATATATTCTTGTTTCATTGAAAAACATTTATTTTCCTTGAGGGAGTCCTCCTGTCATTCGACGGTCGGTTTGCTTCCGGTGGCGTAGATTTCTCCGGAGCATCCGGCAACCGCCTCCTTTGGAAGAGCGGCTGTGGATGTGCAGCCCTTTATTGCAGGGACAGGAGAGACTTTAAGAACATGACCAACGATGCCTCCGACTGCGCCAATCTGCGCGTGCGTCTTTGCCAATGTGTTGGCCGTGAGGCCGAACGAGCCGCTGTTTGTGCATGAGGAGATTTCCGAAAAAGCCGTTCCGCCGAGTATTCCGCCCACAAGCGAGCAGGGTTTGAGCGTTCCTCCCGCGAGAATCCTTCCAATGTTGGTGCAGCCGTCAATCTTGGCAGGTTTCGCAGAAAGTCCGACAATGATGCCTGCAATACCGCCGACATAGCATTGTCTCGCCCCGGACATTCCTGCAGAAGCACCACTGTCGATGGAACTGCATACATCTATCGTTCCTACATTGGAACAGCCGGTGATTTCACTATAGAACCCGGTTTTCGGCGCGGGGATAATGTAGTTGCAAACAACTTTCTTATTATTGTCAAGCTGATCGGAAACGGGAGCAATTCGTCCGACAATACCGCCGACACAGTATGCGCCCTGAGTCTTCGGATTATTTCCAAAAGTATTCTCCCACAGCGTTATATTGCCCTCATTAACACAATTCTTCAGCGTGACAAAAGTTTCCGTCGTTCCGGCGTATGCAGAAGCGAGAATGCCTCCAACTGCACATTTATAAAGGTCGGAAGAGGCTGTGGCAGCCTTCTTTATGGTTATGTTACCAACATTGCGACAGTCCTCGAATGTACCGAGTTTTGTCGTTTTGTCAGCGAGTGTGACATCAGGACGATAAGCGATACCCCCGCCCATAAACAGATGATTTGCAGTGAACGGCAGATTTATCTCGAAGTCGGCGCTATTCACGCAGTCCTTCATCACGCCGCCATTCATCTCGACAAGGCTGCAGAAAGTGAAGTTTGCATCGACGGTTGCGGTCAGCGCGGCCCTGTTCTCGCAGTTCTCGACTGTTCCGAGGTTGACTGCGGCAAGAGACGCGCAGGAGTTGGAGCTCTTTTCGGTGCGCAGTCCGCCAAGCCTGAGGTTCTTCACGATGCCTGTCTCCGTAATGCTCTTTATGAGCGGCTTCGTGAGAGAATTGCGGGTGATTGTGTAGCCTCCGCCGTTCAGAACTCCGTCCCAGCTTTGAATCTGGGTGAGTTCGTCGGCGGAAGTGATGTTCGCCACGATTGAGACCTCGCCGCTCTCGGGATCTTTCCACAAAGAATAGTCTCCGGCGTTCACTGCGGCGGCAAAGCTGTTCCAAGACTCAGGGTCGGTGATTATCAGTGCGCCGCTCGGAACGAAGGTCTGCGCGGCCCAGCCGACTATGACTCCGGAGCGCACGGCGGTGTCCCCGCGCATCTCGATAACCATCTTGCGGCCATATTTCTCGGTAATCGTGAGGTTGAACCCTTCGGCATATTCCCCCGCAGGCACACAGAAGTTCAGTTCAACGGCATTGGAGGCTCCAGCCGCTCCGCCAGCGCCGGAACCATCGCCTGAGCCATCAGCCGAGCCGGCATCTGAACCAGCACCCGAACCAGCCGCAAAACCGCCTTCAGGAATGGAGAGAGAGATGTCCTGCCCGGCCTCAACAGCAGTCAGTTCACCAGTCGCAAGATTCAGGCTGAACTTTCCGGCAAGTGGTGTCCCGAGGCTCGTGAGCGTGATGTCGGTAATCTCATATTTCCCGAAATCCACTGGAAACCGCACCACGCCGCAGAGGTTAGTGAGCGTGAAATCCGTGGCATCCGACTGCCCGTAGAGCACGGCGGAACCGTTGCTGAAAGAGCCTGGAATCCATTTCTGGACTGTCTGAAGAGTGATTTCGGCAGAATTGCCGTCCATCGAGCCACAAATCCAGCTCGGATAAACCACGCCGTAAGGGGCGCTGACTCCGGACACACTGAACGTCGCGTCGGTGGTCTTGTCCCCCACCCCGTGGAGAGGCTCTGAGCGCTGCCCGTTCACGGCGATGCGGTCGCCCTCGCACCAATAGACCGGATAGGCCGAACCGTCAGGTTCACCGAGGACGGTCTTGGTTAAAGTCCCGCTGCCGAGGCTGAGGCTGACAGACTTTTCCGGCGCCGGTCCGGGAGCCGGTTCTTCGCTGTTCGCCGGCTTTTCACAGCCGGAAGCAGCCGCAAGAATGGCAGCAACGGCAAGTGTATGCACTGCTGCGGCTGCAAGGACAGATGAAAGTTTGTTTTTCATATTCAATTGATTATCAGTTTATCTGTATTACTGTCTTTATGATTGCGCTCAATTCATATTCTCCATCATCTTATATTCTCCATCATCTTATATTCTTCATCATGGCTCCACATTTATATTCTCCATCACCATCATGACTCCACATTTATATCCTCCATCCACATCATGATTCCGCCGGGGCGTTTTCCTTTCCCCTCATCTCCTCCGCGAAGACGGTCGGCGTCTTTCCGTACATTTCCCTAAAGCACTTGGCGAAGTAGGAGACATTCGAGAATCCGACCGCGTAGCATATCTCCGAAATGTTGTTCCCGTGAGGCTCGCGCAGCATCTCGGCGGCAACGACAAGGCGGAGATTGCGCACATAGTTGTTCGGGGACGTGTCCAGCAGGCGACGGATGCGGCGCACGAGCGTCGAAGGGCTGACGGCCATCTTCTCAGCGATTATCTCATTGGACAACAAGGCATTGGAAAGATTCTCGCGGACTATGCCGTCAAACTCCGCAAGGAAATCCTGGTCCTTCTTCGGCAGTCCCACAATCTGCGAGACGGTGTTGATTTTCTCCCGGAAGACCTCCTCCTCCTTCGAGCGGCGGTAGTCCATCTCCATCTGGCGGCTCTTGCGTTCGACGTTCCACCACACCGCGACAAAAACGCCGGCGGCAATCATGAGCGCGAAGAGGACAATCAGAGCGATGCCCCACGGGGATGCCCAGAACGGCGGACGGATGATTATCTTCAGCGGGACATGAGCCCCGTGCCATTCGGACGACGAGGTCGATGATCGCAGTTCAAGGGTATATGTGCCTGAAGGGACATTGTACCAGAAGGCGGAGCGCGACACGGATATGTCCCTCCACTTGGTGTCATATCCCTTCAGACGGCACTGGAGCCACGACGAGGATGCCGCCGACATATCCGGAACGGAAAAGTCGAAGCCGAATGAATTCTGGTCATGGTCGAGCCTTATGTCGTCTAAAAGGTCAAGGTTGTCATCGGTCGTTACGGCCGCGTCGCCGACATGAAGGCGCGAGATGATGATGTCCGGATGCCCGCCGGTGCGCAGCCTCTTGGGAGAGAAGCTTATGAACCCGTTGTCGGAGCCGAAGCATAGTTCGCCGGATGAGAGCCGCAGGGCGCTGTTGGTGAGCTTGGTGTCAAGAAGCCCCTCGATTTCCGTGTAGAGACGCAGGCCGGAAGTTTCAGGATTGAACTGGACAAGCCCCGAATCGGAGGCGAGCCACAGGCAGCCGCTGCGGTCCTCGACGCAGCGGAAGAACACGTCGGTCGGAAGGGAGGGAAAGTTCGAGCTGTCGCAGGTCGAGAATCTGCCGGTTTCGGGAATATATTCGGAAAAACCGTGGCTGAACCCTATCGCCCAGACACGACCGCCGGCATCGACATGAATGGACGCCACCTTATTGTCCGGAAGCCCGTCGTCATGCGAAAGATGGAGGATTTCTCCGTTCGACGGATTCCAGCGATATATCCCCGATGCGAATGACGAGAGCCACAGATTCCCCTTCGCGTCTTCGTCCATTGAGGTGAGGAACACGCCATCGAATATTCCCATATCCTCGAAACGGTCGTTTTCCCTGTCATATCCTGAAAGTCCGAGGGTCGTTCCGGCATAGATGTCGCCGTTCGATGTCCTGTGCACGAGATAGACCTTGGGGTCGCTGCGGCCGCTCTTTTTCTTGAGCACTCCGTAGGACTTCAAAGACTTGGTCCGCGTGTCAAGTCTGTAGAGGCCGTGCAGCGAGCCGAACCAGAGGTAGTGGCCGTCAATGCACGGGGAGCAGACCGTCGCGGGAATGCCCGGAGTGGTGACGCGCTCCACCTCTGATGTCTCGGGATTCCAGAGAAGCAGCCCGGACTGCTCGGTCGAGACCCAGACCTTGGTTCCCGATTCCTCGGCGAAGCCGCTCACGATGCAGCCCTCAAGCGAGGCTCCGGAAGCCGTGTAGTGCTTGCGGAAGTTGGTCTGCGCGAGTCCGGACCAGTTGACCCCGCCGTCCTTGGTGCCGAGCCACACGCCGCCGCCGTCATCCACGAATGCGCAGGTCACATAGCTTCCCGAAAGGGAGAATCTGTCAGCGGCATCCCGCTCGATTCTCCGCACGCCGGTTCCCATGAGGTCGTATCTCCACACACCGTCTGTCGTCGTGAGCCAGAGCCATCTCTGCCGCTCGAAGAAGCTGTCCAAAAGGACTGTACCCTCAGGAAGGCGGAAAAGACAGCGTATTGAGCCGGACACCGGGTCTATCTCGCTGATTCCTTTCAGTGTGCTCGCAACATAAATCTGCCCGTCAGCCCCCTCATATATGCCTTCAATCTCGTCTCCGACAAACCAGCCCCCGTCCGGGAAAGGCTCAATGACGCCGCTGTCCCTAAGACCCGAAGGAGAGTGGTAGAGAGCGGAATGGTAGCGGGAGAGCCACACGCCGCTGTGCCGGGAGACGAGCATCTTCCGGAATCCGGAGACTCCGAGCGTGTCGTAGCTTATGTGGTGGAGGTGGGAATATTTCGTGTCGTAGGCAAACACGCCCTGGTCGTTCACGAGCATCCAGATCTGTCTGTCGCCGTCGAAGGTGATGAATGTCACCTTGTTGCGGATGGTCTCCCCGCTGTCGGCGGCGCGGGTGAGGGGCTCAAAGCGGTCGAGGACATAGTTGTAGCAGCTCACGCCGTTGTCGGTGCCGACCCAGATGTTCCCGTCGCGGTCCTCGGCGAAGCAGTTGATGTAGTCGGTGGTGAGGCCGAGATCGGCGGCCGTGAAGACGTCGAAGCGCCGTCCGTCATAGCGGTTCAGCCCGTGGTAGGTTCCAATCCAGATGAAGCCCCGCGAGTCCTGCATGATGCGGCTCACCCCGTCGTAGGACAGGCCGCTGCTCGCGGTGGTCAGGTGGGTGAACTTATACTGTCCTGCCCCCCCCCTGAGCCGTTTCCGGCAGGGCGAGGAACAGCAGCAACACTGCCACGAGAATTTTCATGAAGGTTTTTATCTTCATCTGTTATTATCAGTCATCAGCATTCTCTAAAGTATTCTCTAGTATTCTAATATTGCATTCCACAAGACCCAGAACTGTCTTCTCGGTTTTCCACTGTCATCTCGATTTTCCTCTGTCATCCCGAACAAAGTGAGAGATCTTTGTGCAGCCATCCCCTCCCTCGATAAAGACTCCTCGTTTCACTCGGAATGACAGAAACAATGACAGCGCATCCCACTTGAAGGCCGGACAGGAGTCATTCAAACTCCGGCGTGCTGGTGGTTATTCGGCCGCGGACAGCATTCACCTGAAGTTTCCCTGTCTTTATATCATGCAGTTCATAAAGGGCGAGGAACTCGTCACCTCCAAGCGGACAGACGGCAGGCCAGTTTATTCCGGTCTCCACATCGTCTCCTTCAGGAATCCGAATCTTTGCACGCATCCTTCCCTCGAATTTCGCCGCAGTCATTTCCGACTTAGGGCATATCTGAACCTCCATACGCCGATGTTTTTTCGCGATTTCTTCATTACTATACTTGCTCTCATCCACTGTCTGATAGGCAATTATGAAATAATTGTCAGTCTGTGCTATGTATGGAGCACCATTATATATCGTCGAACTTGCAAGCGAAGTCTCGAACGGGTCAAAGCGATATGGCGACGAAGCATAAACCGTATTCGCCCAATTGTCTGAAATCGGATTATAGACGACCTGCGGATGAAGTTGTTCACCGTCTGCGGCATAATGCTCAATAGCGAGATAAATGTTGTCATTATACAGCATTGCCGTAGGCATACCGTCCCGGCGTGTCTCAGTATAGCACACATCGCGAAGATTGACCCATGTTTCACCGCCGTCCTTTGACTCGATTACCCGTATTTTCTGATACGGAGGATTGCCTGTCGCCATCTCATCCGCAAAATAAATCTGAACGGTTCCGTCCGGAAGTTCAAGAATAAATGGTTCATAACATCCGACAGAAGCCGCAGATGTATGAATGCGCTTGAGTTCACTTCTGCTTACTCCATTATCATCCGAGGTGCAAACTGAGATATGATATGCAGTCTTTAAGGTGCCTGTGCCACTACTTTTGCCGCGCTCATTTACCGCATATATAATTCGTCCCGGCTTATACGGGTTTGATGAACTCAATTGCGCGAACTCGATATTATCCATACGGTATGTCAGGTTATTTTCCGTATATGTAGGAAGAATGGTAGTCATCTTAGTCCAAGTATTGCCATTGTTGCTACTGAAACGACACTGACC
>ERZ808274.849-NODE-849-length-12254-cov-3.485614_pt1 | contig 12254 bp, 6 predicted proteins | sample MGYA00521277_ERZ808274 | MGnify/ENA primary metagenome ERZ808274 (study PRJEB31516, sample SAMN03275597) | gut metagenome | biome: mammalia-associated habitat; material: feces | host: Papio cynocephalus | place: Kenya | collected 2012-07-28 ... | reverse complement strand
TGAGGACGGAAGCTATTACACAGCAGAGATAATAGAGAATGTAAGACTCGAGAGCTTAGAGATTCCTGAAGCGATAGATAACCTCGGTACATCTATTCCTGTTCTTTACTTTGGTGGCTTTAAAAGAGCGGAAGATTCTACAAGTTTAAAAGAACTTGTCCTTGCCTCTTCAAAAACACAACTTGATTTGACTTCAATAAGTAATTATTACAACTTAGAAAAACTCACTATTAAGACAATTGATAAAGATAACACTATATGGAAGAACCTCCCAGAATTGGAGAAAGATGGCGAAATATTCTTAGGTTGGTTCCTACCATCTGGCGCTAGAATCTACAATGGCAGTGTTATTGTAAAGGGACATACGACTCTCCACCCAATGTGGGAGAAGCATAAGCACACTTTAGTTTTTCATGAAGAATTAAAAGCAACATGCACCACAGATGGAAATATTAGCTATTATGAGTGTTCTTCATGTGGAAGATACTTTTTAGATAAAGATGGTAAAGAAGGCGTTAGTGACATAGTTCTAAAAAAACTTGGTCACCAATTTCCTTTGGAGAAAGTTGAGAAAAAAGAACCAACTTGCACTGAAAATGGAAACACTGAGTATTACAGATGTGCTAGATGCAATAGCATCTTCTCTGATAAAGATGGCTTAGAACAAAAAAAACTAGAAGATGTACTTATCCCAAGTAAAGGTCATAAGCCAAAAGAAGGTTTTAAACACGATGAAACATCTCATTGGCAAATCTGTGAAAATTGCAATGAAGTAATCAATAAAGAGAAACATACTTTTGGTCCTTGGTATGATACTGAAGACTATAGAAAACGAGAATGCACTAAATGTGGTTACAAAGAAACAGCCTCTAAAGAACACAAGTGGAAAAAGGTTGATAGAGTAGAATCTACCTGTAAAGAAAGAGGTCATAAAGAGTATTGGAAGTGTGAAATCCATGAGGGTGAATATTCTTTAGATGAAAATGGCTCACACATCTATTCTTGGTCAGAAATAGAGCCATTAATCAAATTAGATTTAAAAGAGCATACATTAGGCGATTACAAGAGTGATGATAATTACCATTGGAAAGAATGTAGTGTATGTGGCGAAGTTATAAACAAAGAAGAGCATACATATGAGTATTTATTTACTTCAAATGTAGAAGAAAGAAAACTAACTGTCACACGTAAATGTTCTGTTTGTGGAAGAGAAGATAGTAATACATCCAGCAGCAAAACAGGTGCTTTTGATGTTTCAGCTGTCTTTGGACAAATAAATGTAAGGAGACTTACTGATAATTCGTGGACTCTCAGCTATTTAGACTCCAATTCGAATTGTTATTGGAGTGGAGAAGATGGAGTAAAGCTCATTGAAGGACCAGAAGAGTTTACTATTGCCTGCACTATTGAAGGAACTGGTGATTTTAAGGTTTTCTGTCACATTCTCGATGAAAGAGGAAAAGAGAAGGATTTAGCATTCGTCCTTCTATCTAACTAATGAATAAACTGCTTGAGCAGAATAAATATTAAGGGGATAAATATGAAAAAGACATTTATTACATGTTTAGCACTTTTAGCAATTTCATTATGTCTATTCGTATCATGTTCAGCTGAAAATGAGGCTGTTAACGAAATGAATGATGTTGCTTACGTTACTTTTGGACGTGAGAGTAGAGATTTCTCTGCTTCATACATAGTTCAAAGTTATGACGAACTCTATTGGTTCTATACAGCAGAAAAAGCTGATAACTATGGAACAACAGGACAAATAACCACATTAAAAGAAGCTCCATCCAAGGAAAATGGTAAGGGCATTGGAAGTGGTACTGTTGGTCCATTCTCTCAGGGTAAGTGGACATTTACACTTAGTGCTTATGCTTCATTGAATGAAGATAAAACACCTAAAACAGAAACTTGTGTTTACAAGAGTGAAGAAATTAGCGTAACTCTTACTGGCGGAGAAACAAAGGCTATTCCAGTAACAGTATCACCTGTAGGAGAGAACGGTGTAATTCAATTCAAGGATGCTTACTTTCAGTATAAAGATGGAGGGAAAGAAGCTTCTAAGTTTATGATTAGAGCTGTTGGAAATAAAGGTACAACGTATGTTCTTTCAAATGATGAAGATTATATTAAAGCCCATGTTGGAACAATTAAAATAACATTAGGGCAGGATTCTAATGGATATAAAATTGCTTTTGTAGAAGAGAATGGAAAACTATCTAATTCCATTTCAGCTCCAGTTGACTACTATACATGTACTGCATATGCATATTTAGATAGTAGTCTAACTCCTCTTGCAACCTGTACATTTGGTTTAAGTGTATATGGAAATGCAACGACCGTAGTCAGTGGACCTTTAACTGAAAATCCAGATTCTAATGTTTCTTTTGATGTTGCTGAATCTGATATAAAGACATTCCTTGGTGGCAATGGATCAAAAGAAGTTACAGTCAATGTAGCACCTGTAAGTGGACAAAGCACAACAGTTGACTTTACTAAAGCAAGTAACATTGTGGATGGAGCAACATACGCTGTAAATGTTGAAGCTTTATCAGCTAATGCTGCAAATGACGCTTTCCAGTTTAGTAATATTACTGAAAAAGGAAAAGAAACTCTTGGAAGTGTAAAACTTTCTTTAACTCAGATTAAAGATGGTATTGCAACAGATGTAAGAGAATTTGGTGAAGATGGTGGATATGTAACAGTATCTACATACATTGGTGAAGGTTTAGCAAGTGATTCTATCTCGGTTGTATATAATGGTGATGGTGCTGCTCCTGTCTTTAATGGTGATGGTTTAGGATACGATTCTAAAACTGGTATTATAACATTTAGAACTAACCACTTCTCTGAATTCTTTATTGTAAGAGATGGTAATGTTTACAATAAGAATCAGAATAGGTATTACTATTCACTAGAAGATGCAATTAACAAAGCAAATACAAATGAGCAGCTTGTTTTAATGAACAATACATCTTTGAATAGTGATTTAACAATAGAGAAAAGTATTGAGATTGATTTGTCCCAGAAGACATTAACAATTAAACAAGTTGTACTTCCGGAATCTAAATTCCCATATGAAGTTATTTTTACAAATGGTAATATTACAGGTGAAGGAAAGAATGCTTTTACAACATATCAAAATTCTACACTTGGGTTTGATAATATAAAAATTGACTATAAAGGAAATGTTGAAAATGATACAAACACTGTTGTTTATATATATCAAGGAAGCCATCCTTCTTATTTAGATATAAATAATTCAACGATTAGTATATCTAGTCCTCTTTATTCTTTAGCTATCTCTTCAAACGCAAAAAAAGGTACGGACATGATATATGTTGATATAAATGAGAGTGAAATAACTGCAAGAGCTAATAATGGGGAAGACTCAACTGGAATATTGATTAATGTTCCTTCTGTAGTTGAAATAAATAAATCCAATATTTCAGGTCAAAGACAAGGTGCAATTATTAGAGGTGGAAATGCTACTATTTCTAATTCAAAAATTACTTCTTCTGGGGTAGAAACAGAATTCACTGATTACACAAATTCTAATTGGAAAGGTGGAAATGAAGTTCCTTTAGCTGCTCTTGTAATTGGAAATAGAACTCCAGGCTCTTATAAATACGAAACAACGGTTACTCTTAATAACGTTAAACTTGAGACAGGAGAAAAGGCTGTTCGTAAGGCAATGTATGTCTATCAAGAGAGTGATGATTATCCTGTAATTGTTCTTGGTAGTCTAAGTACAGATTCAGAAAGAACAATAAATGTTATTGATGGAAAAGAAAACAAGGCTTCTGTCAATGTTGATAAAGGCATTGCGACTGTTTCAGATGCTTCAAGTATAGTTACTAGCTTTGCAAACTTAGCAGATGGTTCTGTAGTAACCCTTTCTAATGGATTAACAACAAAACTAGACTCAATTAATAATAAAATAATTACATTCATTGGAGATGGTTCTCAGACTTTTGATATGAGTTCATCTGATGTTACATGTTCTGACTCAAATTTAATTTTTAAAAATGTTATTTTTAAAGGTTCAACTGGCAATTATATAGGAATTAAACATGTAAATACTGTTATTTATGACAATTGTTCCTTTACAGCAAAACGATTCTTATATGGCGAAAATGAAACATTCAATAATTGCAGTTTTACCAATGAAGATGGAGATTATAACCTTTGGACCTATGGGGCTAAAAACGTAGTGTTTGATAACTGTCATTTTTATGGAAATGCTAAATCAGTACTTATATATAATGAGACTAATTCTTTAGAAACAACAGTTACTATTAAAAATTGCACATTTGAAGGTGGATCAACATCAGAAGGAAAAGCCGCAATTGAAACAGATCCTTCTTTGATGAAAAAAATAAATCTAAATATTGAATCCAGTGATTTCTCCAAATGGGTAGGTATAGAAAAGTATTCTAACTCCAACATTTGGGGAAATAAAAAGAACGCAGGTTCAGATAAGCTTTCTGTAACAATTAATCAAACAGTAGTTCTTTAATCGATGTAGACTATTCTTTGAATAGATTACATAAATAATTATTACTCCCCTGTACCCCTTAGCTTTTGCTAGGGGGTACACTATTAGTTATGTTTTATTACGAATTGTGTTATTCTTACTCAGGCTTAGTTGTGATGAGGGACACAATAAAAGCTTAATTCACACGATAATAACTTTCTTATTATGTGTATATTTATTCTATTAACTCTTTTCCTCATTATTGATTAAGTGTATTGACTTATGCTTTTTGAAAAGATTTTAAGATTGGAAAGATAGTGATGTGCGTGTATTACTAAAAATACTAAGATGTCGTCAATCTATAGTCTCAACTAGCTTTTGTTTAATGTAAGAAAGAGGTATTCTTTCTTGTTCTAGGCGGCTTTTTACTTTGTTTTGTCTTAGCTTTATTAGAAGTTCTAATTCCTCTTTAGTTAAATAATTGTCATAGATATAGGAGGCCTCTTTTCCATCTACTGCATAGTTTGAGAATTTATTGTAGGTTTCCTCATCCATGAGAAATGACTTTATTCTAGGAAATATTGATCTAGATAGTGCTAGCATCTCAAAGCCATGTTCATCTAAGTCTCCAAAATAGAAAACCTTCTTTTCTTTTAGCCAACTTGCTTTTTCTAGCGTCTTAACTTGAAAGCCAGAACCAAAAACAACTAAGCTATTTTTATCTAAAGGGAATGTTAGATAAACAATCTCATTTTCAATGATAAAGATTCTATTTATGTTTTGAATATCCAATTCATCTTTTAAATTGATAAAGTTAGAGAGGCATAGTGCCATCTCATCTCTTTTCCATAGATTCGATAACATCCTAAATCTAATTAGAAGAGGCTTTTTCTTAAGTCCCATTATCTCTTCAAAGTCTTTATCTTTGTAGTATTTCTCATCAAGAGCGTTAATATTCACGAATAAGGACAGAAGTGTTTTCTTATTCTCCTCAATAAACTTGGTATGTACTTCGATTGGTATTTCTCTTATATATAAGTTTGAGAATCTGTTTTCATTGAGCCAAGTTAAGGCCAAAAGAAGGGAAGGGTAGAAATTCTCTTCTTTCTTTTCTGTAACATAGTCCAAATTAACACTAATCCAATTATTAAGTGATATAAGAGGATAATTATGATTTAAGTAGTAATCTTTTAAGACCAGAAGTGCATCTAAAAAGTTATTGTATTCATTTTCTTTACCAATAAGCTTAACAAAGTCTATAGGATTATCTACAAGGATAGATTTTATTCGTTGTTGCTCCCCATAGAGTCGTGTATTTACATTTTCAAATACAATTGAATAGCCGTAGCCAACGCTATCTTTACTATTAGAAAATAGCTCACTTATATTTTTATATTGGTCGGCGTAGCTATCTTTTATATTTTCTTTGCATCCACGGTAATACCAAGGAAAGAATCTTTGTGTTTGATTAATAGAGAGAATTTCTCTTGTTTCGTTGCGCAAAAATTCCTTCCATTTTTTTAATGCACTATTTTTAATGTCACTGTATGCCATTATCTATCTCTCTATATTCCTCAATCGTCATGCTACTTATAGTTGAAGTATTACTATTTGCTTTCTTCTCAATTAAGTGAAGAGAAGAAACATAGCCCTCAACAAGATTAATACCATTACGTGGAGTAACAACCATTAGTTGGAGATCTAACTCTTTAAAGAGGGATAGAGCGTATTCGCTGTTGAGGTTATCACTCTTACTGAAGGCTTCGTCAAGGATAACAAATCTAAATGGCCCTTTAGCTTTTTCGTCTTCTCTATCTAGACCATATTGATAAGAAAGTGCTGAAGCAAGAATTGTGAAAGTAAGCTTTGCTTTCTCTCCTCCAGAGAGAGATGCTGTGTCCGAGTAGATACGAACATTTTCCATTGCTGTATCTTCATATACAATAAAGCGATACTTATTTCTTAAGTCTAAAACTTTTCTTCTAAGATTAGTGTCATTGTTGTACTTATCAAGGAAGGCCTTTATCTCATTGTATATTGACTTCTTTTCATCCTCGTTACTATTTCTAAGCTTAATCCTATCTGGAATAGCTGTTCTTAGCATTCTACTAAAAACAATGTAGTCTTTATCATTTAAATTTTTAGCTTCAAGTCTTAAGTGTGTCTTCTTTTCTTTATTAAAAGGTATGATTTGAAGATTACGATTAAGTATTCTAATGGCATTGATTATCTCTTTATCCCAACTATTTAAAGCTTCAGCAAGGGTGCCAATTACATTTGAGAGGGATTGCTCAAGGTAATTATTGAAGTCATCTGTATATTGAGATAGATCATTATCCTTAAGCTCTATATATAGATTTTTAAAATCTGAATAGTAGGCTGGATCTGCAATTAAGGACGGAAATTCTCCACGCCATGAAATATCTTGTTTAATAGATAAAGGAGGATTGATAAAATCCTTCATAGATGAGATGAGAGCTTCCCTAAGAGCATAATAAGCATTTTCATTGTTCTCTTTTTCTCTTCTTAGACTATCGAATAGTTTACTATAGAGTTCTCTTAGTTCATCGAGACAAGTATATTTTAAAAGAGATGAGTAAGAGGAGACAAATGTCTCAATGGCTACTTTGTTTTCGCTTTTCTCTTTGTTTTCAGAAAGTTTGGAGTAAGTATCTTTAGCGTTTCTTAGTCTTATTTCTTTTTCTGTCTTTTCCTTAATTAACTGATCTTTTTCATTAGAGAGTTTATTTATGTTGAGTCTTATCTCTTGTAGTTTATTTTCAATATCTAGATAAGAAGGATTTTGCTTAATAAATTCTTCCTTTTCTTTTATCTTTTCATTTAAGCTTAGACGAACTGAAGCAATATCTATGTCATCAAAGGATTCAAAGTTTTTTAGACTGTCTAGGTCTCGAATTATATAGCTATTTTGTTTAATGATTCTTTCATATCTTCTTTTAGTTTCTTCTTCACTATATTTTTCGTCTTCTAAATTAGATAGGTCTAAGTGTAATTCTTCAATTCTATTCTTATTTGACCAACCTAGGTAATGATTATTTTTCTTTGTAAGAGGATCCTTTGTATCATTCTTGAGAATATAGTTCTCGTTTTTAACTAGATTATTCTTTAAGAGTGAGTACTCTTCAGTCTTAAAAGTGTTTATGTTTTGAGAAAAAGAATAGTTTATAGTTTCTCCTAGATAATCCTTAAGCCATTGTTGAAGCTCTTTCTTTTCATCTTTTATTTCAATTTTCTCAAGAAGTAATGATTCTTTTCTTTCAAGAACTAGGTTTTTTTCTCTTTTAATGATACCAATTTTTCCGTTTAAGTCTGTGCTATTCAGAAAGCCGAGAACTTTATCAAAATCATCTTGTGTAACTAGAAGCGATAGAGCGTATGGTTCTAATAGGCTTTCAAGTGTATTTTCCCATTCTTTTTCGCTCTCTTTTACTCTAATTAATTCTCCTAAGAAAGGTAGATTTGATATAGAAACGTCAGTTTCGTTTGCAATCATCTCTCTTAGCTTAATCAACTCTTTAGGAATATTGTTGTCTCTTTGCTCTAAGCTAGCTAGTTCTTCTTTAATTTGGGTAATATCACTATCTATTAAGGCGATTGTCTTGATTATTTCTTCTCTGTTTTTTTCATTAAGTATATTTTCTTCTTCATATTTATCAATAAGAGAAGGTGTGTCATTTTTAATATTAAAGAAATCATCACTTGTGTTTTCAAAGGACAAAGAAACTGAATTAGATTTTAATCTGAATAAAATATTTTGATATTCTTTTAGTCTATTATGCTTAGACTCTTCTTCTAGAGTTAATCTTTCAATTATTCTCTCATATTCTCTTATTGTTTCAGCAATCTTATTGCTTGATGAAAGAGATAGCTCAAGCTCTCTTAATCTTCTTTGCTCCTTTTCATTATCATTAATCGAAGATGAGATGGCTAATACTTCATTTTCTGTTTCTTTTATCTCTTCTTCACTAAGGCGTAGTGAGTGAAGGATAAACCATCCTTCTAAGCCCTCAAGGCAATCTCGAAGAGAGTTAAGCTTTACCTCTTTTTGTGTAAATTCATCTCCAATAGATATTGTCTTAGAGAGCATCTCAATTTGTTTTTTTATCTGTCTTATCTTTCTATCAATCTCTGTTAGATTTGAAAACTCATTATTTAGTGTTTCATATTCAGAAATTGGACTTTTGTCACTAAGCATGTATTGCCTTATAAAGGTAGTAACATCGCCAAGGACCTTAAGCCCTACAGTTTGCCCAAATAGTTTTAGGGCATTATCGCTTTGTAGTCCAAACTTTTCCATAAAAAAGTTTTTGTATTGTGCAAATGAATCAAAAAGTCGAGAGGAATAGGCTTCTGTAATGAATCTAACCCATTTAGCGTTCTGACTTATTCTTGTGTTATTCTTCGCGAGAATGCTCTCTATGTCTTCGATCAATAATTCCTTCTCAGTAATTATCTTTAAACACTTTAAATCTTCACCAGAGAAGTATCTAACCTGTAAAAGAGAAAGATATTTTTCACTAACAGGTTCAAAGAAGATGCCATTAATAATTGAGATAACCTCATTCTTCTTTCTTAAGTATTCTTTAACACTTCCTTCTCCATCAGCTTTTGAGCCAATGGCACCTAGTGTGTAGTTCTCTTCATCTCTTTCTCGCTTTTTGTTACTTTCAGATGACAGGTTATAAAAGCGAAGATTATAAGGAATAAGAAGAGTAAGGATTGCATCAACAGTTGTTGTTTTACCACTACCATTTAGACCTGTGAGGATTGTAGATTTACTGTCGAAGAATAAGGTTTCAACTTTCTTATCAAAAACACCCCAATTGAATAATTGCAAGGTTTTTAATCTATAACCAGAATTATTGTCGCTAAAAAGATCTCTCATTGTTTTTCCTCGTTCTTATTTATGGTAGCCTTCATTTTCTCTAGTAATTCTTTCATAAAATTAGCATCTATCTTTGCTTTAATTATTGGAGAGATTTCAAATTCTGTATCATCATCAATAAAAGTGCCATTAAGTTTTTCAGAGGGACAAAAAAGATATGTTAATTTACATAGACTACGTAGAGTAGAATCTAAGTTCTTTATCATCTTTGTTTCATCTGCTTTGTCTTTTGAAAAGCTCTTATATAGTCCATATATTTCACTTTTTCTGAGAATAATAGCTTCGTTTTCGCTTTGGTTATTTTCAGCTTTATCTAATTCGTTGCGCAAAAGAACTAGAAGCATTGAAGCACTATATGAAAGCTGTGTTTTTTTTATTAAACGAGGAAGACTTTGATAGGAGTTTTCCTCTGTTGTATACTCATCTTCCATACCTCGTTCTAAGTTGTCATCAATTTGTTCTAAAAAGGCATAATTATCAATTGTATCGATAAAGACAACAAGGCCAATAGTGGAAAAGTATTCGTTAATGGCATTTCTATAACTAAGAAGAGTATTCCAAATCTCATTCTTTTCTTGTGTCTTGTAGATCGGGCCTTTTAAAAGTTTAATAGCAACTGGTGCCCATGAAGTGTTATTTTGCATAGAAAGTTACCTCATCAAGTAGAACTGTATATCTCTTATCATTCCAAGAGTAAGTAATCTCTTCTTTTCTTTCTTTATTAATAGCATAGATGTCTCTTTTTTCTGCTAGTGATATGTAATAGATTATCTCTTCAAGCCCCTTTAAAATAGGGTAGTAAGAGACCAACTCTGAGAGAGTAAAGGAACTTTTCTTTGTTAAGAAGAAGTACTCATTAATGTTGTTTTCAAGTTTCTTTTCATCTATATAAAATTCACTCTTTAGTGCTCTAATGGCATCGGTGTTACTTGTTTTGTCTTCATAGAGAATAATAGGTGTGATGTTTTCTTCTTTTTCTAATCGTAATGTTCTTGAAAGAGGAAAAGACAAATCAGGTTCTGTATTAAGAGACATAGTTATTTTCTCTTGAGCTTCTTCATTATTCTTTAGCGATGCTGCTGTAGCCTTTAACTCTGAAAGAAGTTTTATTAGACCTTTTCTTTCACTCTTACTTTTAGTTGCCATTACCTTACTCATTCTTTCTGTGAGAATTGAGTTCTTTTTTACAACACGTTTACCTGCATCATAAAAAAGAGAACGAAGAGAGCGAAGAAACGAGTCGTCATAATCTATCTCTTCTCGTTTAAGGTTTTCTTCAATTTCATCGGTAAGACGTGTTATCTGGTCTTCTTGATTCCTCATCATGTAGGCCCAGAAAGATTCAAAAGACTGGCCTTGAGGAGAAGAGTAGAGTTCTTTATGAAGAGAAAGGGAGTAACCAAGAAGAATCTTTTTGTTATCATCAACATCGGCTTGCTTAATGGCAATGTTATTCATAATTTGCCTAAAGTTTTCCTCTAGCTGGCTAAATTCTCCAAGCATTTCTCTGCCATGTTTTTCCAAGTCCATTAGGTACTCTTTTGTTTTTCTTGTGTCAAAAGTCTTTACCTTATTTGTTTTCTGTATTTCCGCCTTCTCTGCCTGTAGTTCTTCAATTTGTTTTTCTAGTTCTTTAATTCTTTCTTTTGGATTTCTATTTATGTTGTTGGCAAGACTTTTTAGTTGGGTAAGGATGTAGTTAAAGCTACTTTCAGTTGTTATTTCATTGCTATTAATGATTCTGGCAATAAATGGCAATAGTCGCGATAGTCCAGCATCAAGCTCTATAATCTCTACTTTTTCTTGATTGCGATAACGTCTTATGTAGTGCTTTCTATCGCTAAGCCATGATTCGATATATGCTCTAATTCTACTAGATATATCTTTTGTCGATATTAGCTCTTCTTCATCTTCCTGTATTTCTCTTTCAAATTCGTCTTCAGCTTCGCTATTTTCAGAGAGAAAAACCTCCAGTTTTGAAGCAAAATCATCATAAGTGAGAGAAGAAACACTGTTGAGATAGAATGTATTATATAAAAATGCAATTACAAAAGGCGCACTCTTAGCTCTAATGATACTAAGACCTGCGTCTTTGTTTATAATTTCGTTAATTTCTCCAATTGATATCGCTCTCAAAATAAACCCAACTTTTCCTAATTATAAGGAATCTTTGGGTTTTAAAGCTATATATTTAGTTCAAATTTGTTTCAAGCCAAAGCTTGATTTTATCTTTCTTATTAGTCCAGTCCTCCTCACTTCTTGTTCCAACTCCAAGATATTTTAACTCCATCTTTAGATATGATGCCATCTCATAGAAAGCATCATGAAGTATTTTATACTCTCTGTCGTTATCGTTACTTTCTCCTCCATTAAGAACTACAACAAAACGCTTTCCTTCGAGGAGAGAATAATCCAAAGCATAAAGACGATCGATAAAAAGTTTTGTTTGCGCTGTTACTTGCCACCAATAAATTGGAGAAACAATTACAATTGTATCTGCATCTATAATATCTTTATAAAGAGGTTGCATATCATCCTTTTGAATGCATTCGCCTTTATTTATATCTTTACAGTAGTCACATGCATGGCATGGATTTATTCTTTCTTTTCTTAAGTGGACTAATTTTCCTTGTGTAATATCTTTCGAAATATCAGCAATTCTATCGCTAAACATGCCCTCTCTTGGGCTTCCTGCTATAATTAGAGTGTTCATAGCTTCTCCTTCTCATAGTGAAGATAATAAACAAAATTAGAAAAGCAAAAAATAATTTAAGTAACGTAAAGAAATTACAAAAAATACATTAATAAATAATAAAATTTTTTAAAAAAAGTTAAAAAAAGGTATTCACATTTATGAGGAAAACTAGT
>ERZ808274.847-NODE-847-length-12309-cov-6.774849_pt1 | contig 12309 bp, 8 predicted proteins | sample MGYA00521277_ERZ808274 | MGnify/ENA primary metagenome ERZ808274 (study PRJEB31516, sample SAMN03275597) | gut metagenome | biome: mammalia-associated habitat; material: feces | host: Papio cynocephalus | place: Kenya | collected 2012-07-28 ... | reverse complement strand
ACGGTGATGCCGTTGCGCCGGAACCGCCACCCCGTTGCGCCGGAACCGCCGCGGGTGCCAAAACCGCGCGAAACGGACGGAAGGCGGACAAATCGCGCCGGCGCCGTTGCTTTTGGGCCGGGAACAAGAAAATTTTCGAGACGAAGTTGAATTTCCGCTTGCACAAAACGAAAAGAATATGATATAATATCCGGAACACTTGACAAAGTGCAGTCGGGTGGATTGTAGACTGGAGCGATATGGCTAGACCTAAGAAATCAACAGATGCGACTTTGAACCACGATTCCTCGGCAGAAAAAGCGCCTAAAAAGCGTGGACGCAAGAAAGCTTCCGCTGAACAGCCCAAGGAGGCTGTCGAGGCGGAAGTTCTCGACGCCGGGGAAGAGACGGATGCGAACGCGCCCGTGGATTTCGGTGACGACGACATGCCGTCCGACGACGAGGTTGAGCGCGAAGCGGCGTCGCTGGACGCGGACAAGCTCGCGGCGGAAGTCGAGGCGCAGGAGCATGGGGAGCATGAAGACGACGAGGACACAATCGACGATCTCGAGCCGCCGCCGCTGCCTTCCTACATGCCCGACGACGACATGGACGCGGACAGCAACATCCTGCCGTCCATGGAGGGGCTTTCGGTCCTGCGCGACCAGGAACTGAACGAGGTCATCAACGAGGTGAAGCACCGCGCCGAATCGCAGGGCGGCTACATCACCTTCGAGGAACTCAACCAGATCCTGCCCCAGGCGATCGTGGATACGCTCCAGACCGAACGGTACCTGTCGATGTTCGAGCAGCTCGGCGTGCACATCCTGAGCGAGGAAAACCTCAAGGACTGGCTCGAAAAGAAGTCCGCGGCGGACGAAAAGAGCCACATGCCGGACTTCGAGGACTTCACGCGCATTTACCTGCACCAGATGGGGCAGGTAAATCTGCTCACGCGCGACGAGGAAATGGCGCTGTGCAAGACGATCGAGGTTTCGGAGCGGACGGTGCGGGACATCTTCAACCGCTATCTGTTCGTGCCGCAGATGTACGCCGGGCTCCTGGACAAGCTGGAGAACCAGACGGAGCGCTTCGACCGGATCGTATCCGACAAATACGAGCAGAAGCGCGACGCGTACATGGCGGAAATCCCGCGCCTTCGGGTGGAGATCCGCGACGTCGAGAAGCGACTGCGGGAGGCGAGCGACAAGTACCACGCCGTGTGCAGCCAGGCGGACGCGACGCCGGCGGCCAAGCGCGGGGCGGAAAAGGCGCTGGCGAACGCGCGGGCGGCGCTGCGGGCGTGCTACGACGATCTGAGCTTCAAGCAGAAGGTTCTGGAGACGCTCTGCAGCGACGTCGAGGAGCACCTCTTCCTGCCGTACAAGGGGCTCGTGCGGCAAAACGCGGAGCTGATGAAGCAGAAACCGTCCAAAAAACGCGACCGGGATCTGGCGCTTCTGCGCGAGAAGATGGCGTCGTTCGAGGCGAAGTTCGGGGTCATGCCCGAGGAATTCATGACTTCGTTCGACGAACTCCGCAAGGCGATGCGGGCGGGACAGAAGGCGCGCACGAAGATGGTGGAGTCCAACCTGCGCCTCGTCATCTCCATCGTGAAGAAGTACATGAACCGTGGACTCAGCTTCCTGGACCTCATCCAGGAGGGGAACACCGGCCTCATGAAGGCGGTGGAGAAGTTCGAGTATACCCGCGGCTACAAATTTTCGACGTATGCGACATGGTGGATACGGCAGGCGGCGACGCGTGCGATAGCCGATCAGGCGCGCACCATCCGCATTCCCGTGCACATGATCGAGAACATCAACCGCCTCCTGCGGACGAACAAGAAGCTCCTGCAAAGCCTGGGCCATGAACCGACCGAGGCCGAGCTGGCGAGCGAATTGGGCTGGACGCCGGAGCAGGTACGGACGGCGCGGCGGATGGCGCAACAGCCCATTTCGCTGCAGTCCAAGGTCGGTGACAGCGATGATGCCCATTATGGCGACTTCATTCCGGACTCGACAAGCGAGAATCCGTTTGAAGTGACGGAAGGGCATCTGTTGAAAGAGCGGCTTTGCGAGGTACTGGGCACGCTTTCGGACCGCGAACGGCAGGTCGTCGACCTGCGTTTCGGCCTGACGGACGGCTACAGCCGTACGCTCGAGGAAGTGGGGCGGCTCTTCAACGTCACACGCGAACGCATCCGCCAAATCGAGGCGAAGGCGTTGCGCAAACTCCGCCATCCGAGCCGGATGAAATCGCTCGGAGACTTCAGGTTGTCCTGAGGTAGATTAAGAGAACAAGCAAGAAAGAGAGCAGAACAGTTATGTGTATCAATCAGGTGTTCGACCTGTTGGCGAAGGGCGATACACGGTGCGCGGCGGTCGCGCTCGTGGTTGTCGCGTTTGTGTTGGGCGCGGTTATCGGCGCGCTTTTGACGAAATTGGCGGCCCGGGGCGGGAAGAAGTCCACCTGCGCCTGCAAGTCGCGCACGGCGGAGTCCGGACGCCGCGGGGATGCGCCCGGCGCGAACCGGAAGGCGGAGCGTCCGGCCAAGTTCGAGCGGCGCCATCCGGCCCCGGCGGACGGTTCGGTCGAGATCTATGTCGGCAACCTCAGCTATGACACGACGGAAGCGGCCCTGCGCACGGCGTTCGAGGCGTTCGGCAAGGTGAACGGCGTGCGGTTGATCACCAATCGCTATACGGGCAAGTCCAAGGGATTCGGCTTCGTGCAGATGCCCAATCGCGCGGAGGCCGAGGCGGCCATCGCGGCGCTGAACGACAAGGATGTCGACGGGCGCAAGATGAAGTGCAACGAAGCCCGCAATCTCGCCTAAGCAGGCCTAAACAAAAGAAAGGGTCGAGACCATGAGTTCCGTGCTGATTCCGCTTGTGGAAGATTTCGAGGAAATCGAGGCTGTCACCGCAATCGACGTGCTCCGCCGCGGCGGAGTGCAGGTCACGACGGCGGCACTTGCGCCGGAACGCGTGGTCAAAGGCGCACATGGCCTCGTCCTTCGGGCGGACGTCCTCTTTGCGGAGGCCGCGTCCGCCCAATACGACGCGCTCGTTCTGCCGGGCGGTCCGGGCGTGGAGCATATGCGCCGGAACGAAGCCCTTTTGGACAGGGTGCGCCGGCAGAAGGCGGAAGGGCGGCTTCTCGCGGCGATTTGCGCCGCGCCGCTCGTGCTTGTCGAGGCGGGCGTCTTGGAGCCGGGGCAGCGGGTGACGTGCTATCCGACCTGCGCCGACGGGCTGGACCGTCCCTGCGCCGGCGTCCCGGTCGTTGTGGACGGGCGTCTCATCACGGGACAGGCGCCGGGCGCGGCGCTCGCGTTTGCGCTTGCCGTTTTGAGGGCTTTGAAGGGCGAAGCGATTGCCGAACAGGTTGCGGATGGGCTGGTTACGCATATCCGCTAAACTGGCGGCAGCGTTTTGCACAATCCCCGTGCTGGCCTTCGCGAAAACGGAGGTCAGTTTCCTTTTCTCCTACGACCCTGAGCATCCGGAGGAACCGGCGACGCGGCGGATCGTCGAATTGGCGCGTACGGAGCCGGAGCTGGAGCCGGTCAAGTGGGGCGGACTGACCCTACCGGGGGCGGGGGGGCGGGCGACGTTCATGCTCGCGCTTGCGGGCGGTACGGCCCCCGACATCTACAAGGCGTGGTTCCATATCCTGCGGCATGACGCGGAAGAGGGTTTTGTCCATCCGCTGGACGAGTGGGTGGAGCCGGCTTCCACGAACGGGACGCCCGCGGCGTTCGCCTTGTGGGACCAGGTGCGGGTGAAGGACGGGCGCGTGCTCGCCCTGCCTACGCCGGGAATCGCGTATTACGGGCTCGTCTACCGAAAGGACCTCGTGGCGGCGGCGGGGTTGGATCCGGAGAATCCGCCGCGGACATGGTCCGCCTTCCGCGATTGGTGTATGCGTTTGACGCGGCCGGGCCGGCGGGCGTTCGCGATAGAGAATCGTCCGTGGGGGTTTTTGCCCTGGGTGCAGTCCGCTGGAGGGGATGTCGTAAGACGCCGCGCGGACGGCACATGGGAGGCGAGCTTCGACTCTCCGGCGGCGTTGCGCGCGGCGTCCTTTCTGCAGGATCTCGTGCGGCGGGATGTCGTGCGCGGGCTGCCGACGCTGTCCCTGGCGGATGAAATAGGGCGCTTGTTCACGGCGGGGGAAATCGTATGCGTATTCGGCGGGGAGGATCTGGTGCGGCGTTTGACGGAGACGTTGAACATGCCGCCGGAGACGATCGGCCTCATGCCGTTTCCCGCGGCAGACGAAGGGGGCGTGCGCGTCTTGCAGGCGCACAAGCATTTTTACGCGATGAGCGAAAGCGCGGGGCGGCGTCCGAAACCGGAGCGCGATTTGATATTCAAGTGTCTGCAGGCGCTGGCTTCGCCGGAACTAGCGGACGAGGATGTGCGGCGGAACGTGGCGGAAGGACGCGGCATGTGGTGCAATCCGGCGGACCTCGTGCGCTTGGGGTTCACGCGCGAACTCGCGCAGATTCCGCCCGGCATCCGCGCGATGTATGCGGATTTGGAGGCGGGGCGCATAAGGGCGGTCACGGAGCCGTGGGTGGGCTTCTGGCAAGGCGCGAGCGACCTTGTCCAGCGTCGGTTTTTGGGTCTTTTGCTGTCGGACGCCGGGAAGGACCTGGATTGCGCCGCCGCGTTGCGGTCGATAACCGAGGACGCGAACCGGGGATTGATGTTCGCCGGGGATTCGTTGCGTGTGGAGAAGGCGCGTCCGTATGCGCGCATAATCTGCGGCGCGCTTTTGGTTTGCGCGCTGATAGCCGCGGGGCTTGCTGTCCGGCGGAAGCGGGAGGTTCGCAAGGAGGCGATAAAGGACGGGGAGAGGCGACCTTTCTCCTGCGTGCCATGGCTTTTTCTGCTGCCGGCTCTCGCTTCCATCCTCGTCTGGAGCTACTATCCTCTTTTGAGAGGCGCAATCATGGCTTTTCAGGACTACAAGATTGTGGGCGCGTCGACATGGACGGGACTTGACAATTTCATTCGCGTGGCGACGGACGCGGCGTTTTGGATGTCATGGCTGCGGACGTTCGAGTATGTCGCGGTGACGCTTCTGCTGGGGTTTCTTCTGCCGATTTTGCTGGCGGTCGGGCTTTGCGAGATACCGCGTGGGCGCGTATTCTTCCGATTCCTCTATTTCCTGCCGCATTTGACGAGTGCCCTGGTAGTGACGCTCCTGTGGAAGTTGATGTTCGATCCGACCGAGAACGGGCTTTTGAACCGGATTGTGATGTCCCTCGGCGGGGCACGGCAGGCCTGGCTTCAAGATCCGGCTCTGGCGATGGTCTGTTGCATTCTGCCGGGCGTTTGGGCGGGGGCGGGCATGGCTTCGCTCATCTACATTGCCGCGCTGGAGTCCCTGCCGCGCGATTATTACGAGGCCGCCGCGCTGGATGGAGCGGGAATCTGGGCGCGTTTCCGGCATGTGACCTTCCCGCAACTGGCGCCGCTCATGGTCATCAACTTCGTCGGCGCATTTATCGCGGCATTCCAGGGGATGGGGTCGATTTTCCTGCTGACGTTCGGTGGGCCTGGGGACGCGACACAGGTTCTGTCCCTCCAGATCTGGAAGGAAGCATACAACAATCTGCGCTTTTCCACGGCGACAACGATGGCGTGGTTCCTGGGCGTTGCGTTGATCGGGTTTACCTATCTGCAAATACGATTTTTGCGCCGGGTTGAATTTAGACAAGCATCCATTCGCTAACTATGATATAATATACACGTATGCTTCGCGACATATCACTATCTAGCTGGAAGTTTTTCCGTGCGGGAAAGGGTCTCTCTTTCCGCACGGGGCAGTATTTTGGCGAGGCGGCGTTGATTGGCGTGCTGACGGGACTTGTGGTTGTCGCGTTCCGCTATATGATTGACTACGGCACGCGCGCTCTGATTGGTTCTTTCATTCATCCACGCGTCGACGGGACCTTTCCCGACATTCGACAGCTAGCGCAGGGGTTTTCGGCGGTTTCGTTCGGGGATTGCTCCCGCTGGGTGATGTTGTTTTTGCCGGCGGCGGGTGCACTTGCGGGCTATTTGCTGATCCGGCGTTTCACCAAACTGGAAAATGCCCGGGGAACGGACAGCGCGATTCGCGCGTATCACCAGCGTGGCGGGTATGTCACGGGAACCGTCATACCGGTGAAGTCCGTCGCTTCGGTCCTGACGGTCGCGAGCGGCGGTTCGGCGGGCTACGAGGGACCGGTCACGCTTTTGGGCGCCGCGGTGGGGAGCGTAGTCGCGCGGAAATGCAATCTGACGGTCCGCGCGCGGCGAATTCTCATGGCGGCGGGTTTGGCGGCGGGTATCGCGGCGCTTTTCCAGGCCCCGCTTGCGGGGGCGATATTCGGCTTCGAGATCTTCTATTCGTCCAGCGATATAGAATACGAGACGGTTTTGCCGTGTTTTGTGGCCGCGGCGTTGAGCTATACGATTTACGCCTGTTTCTTCGGCTGGGGATCGCTTTTTGTCCTTTCGGCGGACAACGTATATGAGACGGGGCTTGTGCTCGTGCCTTATTTCGTGCTCGCGATCATCGTCACTTTCGCGGCGCGTTTTTATATCAGTTTCTTCCGCGGGACGGAAAAACGCTTCGGCATGAGCCATCTGCCGGGTGCGGTGAAGGTCGTCATTGGCGGTCTTGCGACGGGACTTGTCGGCTTTTTTATTCCGGATATCCTGGGTCCGGGCTATCCGCTCATCCAGTCCGCCTTCCGGCTTGAGCCGGATGCATTGGCGCAGGCGCCCGTCTTGCGTATCGCGTTCACCTTCTTCCTGCTTTTCGTATTGAAGGTTGTCGCTACATCCTTTACGGTCGGTTCGGGTGGTTCGGGGGGCGTTTTCGCGCCGGCGCTCGTCTGCGGGGGTGCGGTAGGGGCGGCCACGGGACTTTTGTTTTCGGCGTTTTTGCCGGCCTCGTTCAGCGTCCAGCCCGCGGCGTTTGCGCTGGTTGGCATGGCGGGTTTCGTGGCGTCCGCCATTCGCGTGCCTTTGACGGCCATAGTCATCGTGGCCGAAATCTCGGGGAACCATCAGTTGCTTTTGCCGGCCATGTGGGTGTGCGGAATCAGCTTTTGGCTGAACAACGGCTGGTCGCTTTACAGGAGCCAGGTGCATTCGCGCGAATCTTCGCCCGTTCATGCGTAAGAAGGTGTGAGAACATGAAGACATTGTATATTTACGGACCACCGGCGAGCGGGAAATCCACATTGGCGCGGAATCTTTCGCGCCAGTGGGGGCGCATGAGCGTGGACTTGGACGAGGAAATCACGCGCCGCGAGGGGCGGACAATCCCCGAAATATTCGCCACGGAAGGAGAGGCGGGTTTCCGTCGGATAGAACGGGAGGCCCTGGAACGGGTAAAGGCGCCCATCGTCGCCCTGGGGGGCGGGACCTTGCTTGACCCGGCCTGCCGCGCATACGCCGAAAAACACGGATTTGTAGTCGTATTGGATGTGGACGACGCCACGCTGGCGGAACGGATTGCGGCCGCCAAGGGTACGCGTCCGCTTGGGAACAAGGCGGCCGAGCGGCGTGCGCACTATGCCTCTTTCCCCCATCATGTGGATGCGGATACGCGCATTATCTTGCCGCGTCCCTTGCGGGGCGTCCTTACGCCTCCCGTGTCCAAATCGCACCTGCACCGGTTGCTTATCGCCGAGTTTCTGGCGGGAGGGGACGTTTCGCGTCTGGGCGATCCGCAGACGGAAGCGGCGGATCTTATCGCCACCCGGCGCTGTATTGCGGCGCTTTCCGCCGCACGGACGGCAGGATTGCCGACGGCGACCCTGGATTGCGGGGAAAGTGGCTCGACTTTGCGCTTTTTCGCGCCTCTTGCCGTGGCATTGGGCGTCAAAGCCTCCTTTGTCCGCCGCGGACGCCTGGCCGAACGTCCCATGATTTCCTACGAGGATCTGAAGGCGGGTTTGCATGAATTGCGCGGCGATATTTCAAGCCAGTTCGTGACCGGGCTTCTTTTCGCGCTTCCGCTTCTGCCGGGCGACTCGGAAATACGCTTTACGACCCCCCTGCAATCGAAGGGGTATGTCGAGATGACCCTCGCGGTTCTGAACCAGTATGGCGTCCAGGTCTTGCCGACCGCGACGGGGTTTCGCGTGCCGGGCAACCAGAAATTCGTCTCGCCCGGGAATGTCCAGCCGGAACGCGATTGGAGCGGGGCGGCGTTTTGGTTTGCGGCGAATGCGCTCGGGAGCGAGATTCAGATAAAGGGGCTTTCCGCCGAATCGCGCCAGCCCGACCGCGTGGTGAAGGAACTTGTCGCACGCATTCAACGCGCCAACAGACCCGGTGCACCGGCCGAGACAATCGACGTTTCGGAATGCCCGGACAATTATCCGGCATTGGCGGCCGTAAACTTCGCCTTGGGCGGGAAGGCGGTCTTTACCGGGACGGAACGTTTGCGGCTCAAGGAAAGCGACCGGTTGGCGGCGATGGACGCCGTTTTCGCCAATCCCCACGATGTGGACCCCCAAAACGACCACCGCATAGCCATGGCCGCGGCGATTTTGGCCACGACAGGCGATACGCCGACAATCATCCACACGGCTTCGTGCGTAAAGAAGTCCTATCCGGACTTTTTCGACGCGTTCAAGATGGATCTTTACGCCGTGACGGGGTGGCCGCTTCTGAAAACCCGCAGTCCCGAACTGCACAATGCCGCACATGCCGCGGCGGGCCGTCGGGCCGAAATGATCGCCTATCCCGCGCCGACTATAGAAGAGGCTCTTGCTTTTGCCAAGCGGTGCAATGTCAAGGGGCTGGCCGTCACGATTCCCCACAAGGAAGCGGTTATGCGGTATTTGGACGAAATCGACCCCGCCGCGCGTGCCATTGGAGCGGTGAATACGGTCGTTTTTACGGCGGATTGGCGCAAAATCGGCTATAATACGGATAAAGACGGTATTGCCACGGCGCTCATGGCGTTTACGGGCAAGCGCTCGTTCAAAGGGCTTTCGGTCGTTCTTTTGGGGGCGGGAGGGGCGGCCAAGGCGGTTGCGCAAGCCTTGCAGGAATTGGGCGCCTCCGTCAAAATCCTGAATCGCACCTACGAAAAGGCGGCGGCGCTCGCCGAAAAGCATGGTTTTACGGCGATTCGGACGATGGAAACGGCGGATCTTGTCGTGAACGCGACAAACCAGGATCCGATTCCCGACTTTGCGTTCACGGGGCGCGAATACGTCTACGACCTCGTGTATGTACCGGAAGAAACGCCGCTTATCGTGCATGCCCGCAAGGCGGGTTGCAAGACGGAGAATGGATTTTCCATGCTGCGGGCGCAGGCGGAGCGGCAATTAGAATTGTTTTGCGATTAAGGAGAAGGTATTATGACTCAGTTGGAATCGGCCCGGAAGGGAATCATAACGGACGCGATGCGCCAAGTCGCGGTGGACGAGGGGTTGACGCCCGAGGAGGTGTGCGCGGCGGTTGCAAGCGGACGCGCGGTGATTCCGTTGAACGTAAACCATAAAAATGCGCATCCGATGGGCGTGGGGCGGCTGTTCCGCACGAAAGTCAACGCCAATCTCGGGCGTTCCCCGACCTGTTCGGGGAAGGGCGACGAGCTGGACAAACTCGCCATCGCCCTGAAAGCCGGCGCCGATTTTGTCATGGATCTCTCGGTCGGGGCGGATATCATATCCATCCGGCAGGGCATGCTCGAGGCTTCGACGGTTCCCCTCGGCACGGTTCCCGTCTATGAAACGCTTTCGCGCGCGCCGGGCGACATCCCCGTCATGGATCCGGAACTCCTTTTGCGCGTAATAGAGGAACAGGCGAAACAGGGCGTGGACTTCATGACGCTTCATGCCGGACTCCTTCTGGCGCACATTCCGCTCGCCAAGAAGCGCGTCATGGGGATCGTCTCCCGCGGCGGGGCGATCATGGCGGAGTGGATGCAGAACAACAAGGCGGAAAACCCGCTTTACACGCGCTGGAATGAGGTTTGCGAGATTTTGCGCCAGTACGACGTGACGGTTTCGCTGGGGGACGGACTGCGTCCGGGCTGTTTGGCGGATGCGAGCGACGCGGCACAGTTCGGGGAACTGTCCGTTTTGGGAGAACTTGTGCGCCGGACGCGTGCGGCGGGCGTGCAGGTCATGGTGGAGGGTCCGGGGCATATTCCCTTCAACCAGGTGCAGATGAACATGGAAAAGGAGCAGGAACTCTGCGACGGGGCGCCTTTTTACGTCCTGGGACCCGTGGTCATCGACATCGCCCCGGGGTACGACCATATCGTTTCCGCCATCGGAGCGACCGCCGCGGCGACATACGGGGCGTCTCTCCTGTGCTATGTGACGCCGGCGGAACATTTGGGCCTGCCCAACGCCCAGGAAGTGCATGAGGGCATGATCGCCTACAAAATCGCCGCGCACGCCGGCGACGTGGCGCGCGGTTTGAAAGGCGCCGCGGACCGGGATCTGGAAATGGCCCAAGCGCGCCGCGCATTCAATTGGGAGGCGCAGTTCAAGTGCGCGCTCGACCCGGAACATGCGCGGAAGCGTTGGCAGGCTACACGGGCGGAAGGCGACCGCGGCAAAGGCGGCGAGGACTACTGTTCCATGTGCGGGAAGGCCTTTTGCGCCGTCCGCACCTCGCGGCGCATCATGGGGTTGGACAACTAGGACAAAAAACGACAAAAAAGGAGGAAAAAGATGAAAAAACAAAACAAAAACCTGAAAAAGGCCCTTGCCGTCCTGATTGCCGCACTGGGACTGGGCACGGCATGGGCGGATTGGCGGTTTGTCGACGGCAAGCTTACGAACGACAATCCGCGTTGTTCCTTCCCGGCGCAAGTGGTAACTTTGACGGACGGCGCTGGGAATTGCGTCACGGGTCTGCAGATTACGGGGAGGATTACAACCGGGGGATGGACTATAAACTTGACAGATGTAGAGGCGAACACGGGGTATAAGGTGATTTCGTCCGCCGTAAGCAATATCGTGTATTCTTGCCGCGAATTCATTGCGCCGGACATGTTTGATCTGTCCCCTTTCATGTTTTATGGCAATAAAAAGGTGGAACAGATTACGCTGTCGTCCAATGTCACCTGCTTCCCGCCCCGCTGGGTGCACGGAACGCCGCTTGAGACGCTCAAGCCCGAAAAGTTCCCTTATGTGAAGTCGTTTGAAGACAAATGTTTCTCAAGTTGCACAAATTTCCAGGTGGATGTCGGCCAACTCATCGATCCTGGCGTGACCAATATCGGGACGCAAGCGTTTTACAATGTGCCGGTAAAAGGTGCGCTCTATGTGACAAATTTATGTCATTTAGGTGAAATGGCATTTGCTTTCTTTAGGCTATCCACTGTAAAAGGAAAGTATTCCAATTTGGAAAGCGTGAAACTAGCCGGTCCGTTGGAAGAAATTCCACTTCAGGGCTTTCGATACGCATATAGCTTGAAGGAAGTCGATTTAAGCGGATGCCTTTCTTTGCGTTCTATAAAAAAAGAGGCTTTCCATGGTTGTTGCAGCCTTGCATCGGATGTCGCGCGTGTCGTCAATCCGGCTGTCACCAACATAGGAGATTTTGCTTTCGCCAATACGGCAATCGCGGGGAAACTGGTATTGACAAATGCCCAGTACATAGGCCCCTCCGCTTTTTATGTCGGGCACGACGATATAGCCAAGAAATATGAAGGGGAAGCACGGTTGACGGCCATAGATCTGTCCGGCAGCCAGATGAAGATTCTACATGGTGCATTTGGCAATCAGAATACCCTGAAATCTTTTGTTTCTGGTGCGAGAAGTCTCGATATTATCGGTAGTCAAGGCAATCCTTTTGCCGAATGCACGTCCTTGACGAATATCTGGATTAAAGGCCCCGCGCTCACGCAGCAGGAAATGGATTGGCTTGGGGCTTATGTCCAGATATACTATCCGTGCATCATCTATGCCTCGACGAATCTCCCTCCGGCGAATGCTTCTCGAACGAACTGGACGGGACTGGCGACGAATGCAACGCCCGAAGAATTGGAGAAGTTGAGCGGTCTCAACCGCACGAACTGTTTCGGGGTGTATCAGACGAAGAAAGGGAAACGCAAGGCGTTCTTCGTCCATCGGCGCTCGCCTTTCGAGGATAAGGACGGCGTGATGATAATCGTGCGCTAGCCCTAGGGCAATTTGTTTTCGGGATACCTTCTGTGGGCGGGTAGGGTATAATTGGTATACAGGATACAAAAGTGAAAGGATGATTCAACATATGAAACAGTTGTGGATGGCCGCGTTCGCGGCGTTTGGCATGGGATTCGCCGCGTTCGCCGGCGAGTGGGACG